>JAESGN010000059.1_pt1 | contig 383913 bp, 334 predicted proteins | sample 9269731 | NCBI WGS metagenome assembly JAESGN01 (sample SAMN15720683, study PRJNA650826) | algae metagenome | isolation source: Mojavia pulchra JT2-VF2 and co-occurring heterotrophs from desert soil | place: USA: Cadiz Valley, Joshua Tree National Park, CA | collected 1998-06-08 | reverse complement strand
GCCAGTTCTTGTAAGCAGGCTTTGATACGTTCTTGTTTCTCTTGGCTCATAGTCAGCGATCGCACAGCGTTATTTCCTTCTACATTTTCTCAGAAATGGTAAATCTTCCAAAACTGGATGCTCCCACGGCTTTTTCTCAGTTCCGCGAATTGTCCGTTGCAGAATTTCTGGAACATCAGCACTTTGAAAATGTTGGCGAATGTAATCAATAGCTGCGGTTAAAAAGCCACCTGTCCCGCAAGCAGGGTCAAATACAATTTCCCCTAATTGCGGCTTAATTCTATCTACAATAAACTTTGTCACCGCACGGGGAGTATAATATTCTCCGGCGTTTCCTGCGCTCTGCAAATCTTTGAGAATTTTCTCGTAAATTTCGCTGAACTGTTTTTTCTGGTCTTTTTTATTAAAATCAACTTCATTGAGCTTATTAATTACTTGGCGGATGAGAGTGCCATTTTTCATATAGTTGTAGGCATCCTCAAACACCTTACCAATCATCTGCCCACGGGCATCAGTTGCCGTAGTTCTCAGTTCTTTGAGGGTTTTAAATAAAGCATTATCTACAAAATCTAGCAAACCATCTCCCGTGATACCTTCAGAATCTGCTGCCCAATTCCGCCAACGCAATCCTTCAGGAATCGGAGATTTATAATTATCTTCTAACAGTTCATATTCTTCTTCACGGGCATCAAAAACCTTGAGGAATATCATCCAAACTAACTGGTTAATGCGTTGCGCGTCACCATCAACGCCCGCATCCTTCCGCATGATATCTTGAATAGTCTTAATTGTAGTGCTGATGGACATAATAATAAATGAGTGCGATCGCCGATTGGCACGATTAACCTAGAAGAGAAATCATATCCTATTCCAGCAAGTCAAGATACTCGATATAGTTCTTGCTTGAGAACAGACAAAGCCTGTAAATAACCTTGCTTACCACCAAAAATACTAATTATCTCTAACGGAGTGCCTAAATCGCTGATTGGTTTAACTTTCAACACATCCAAACTTTCAATATCTTCAATTCCCTCATCAGCATATTTATCCAACAAAGCATTTAAAACCGTTCTGGCTTGTTCGCCATACTTGCTAAAGTAGTTACGCTTGCGGACATTGTTCGCCCTTTCTTTCCGTGTTAGCGGCGGTTGGTCAAAGACAACATGACAAATCAAATCTAAGGGGTCAAAATCCTTACCAATCTCTTTTTCTAACGCTTCCAAAGGCACACCCAGTTCTTGTAACTCTTGGATAATAGCCTGCTTCTGCTTTGTAGATTGCCATTTCTTCAAGAAAGCATCTAATGAAGCGTACTCCTGACTAACGGTTTTGCGAGTATAGTCTTTTATCGATTCCGTAATCAGCTTACCGTCCTTGCTGTGGTATTGCTCTCGAATAAAAGCAACCGCTACCTCTTCATCCGCAACTACATACTTTTCTCGCTTTTGCTTGCGGCTAATTTCACCATCATCTATGACTTGCTCATTATCCCCATTATCAGGCGGATTAATTGGGTCATCTGGTTTGGGTTGATAAATTTGTACAGGTTCACCATCAAAATCAGGATCGGCAAATAACTGTGTCGCTTTTTTAAAATCGATAATGGTGAAGAACATTTTGCCGTAGTCTTCATCAATGCGAGTTCCGCGACCAACAATTTGCTTAAATTTAGTCATGGATAGGATGCGCTGGTCTAAAACAATCAACTTGCAAGTTTTAGCATCAACGCCAGTTGTCAATAACTCAGAGGTAGTCACAATCGTGGGATATTTACTTTCCGGGTCGATGAAATTATCTAATTCTGCCTTACCCTGAGTATCATCCCCAGTAATTCGCATAATGTAGCGGTTATTCTCCGCCACCAAATCAGCATTCTCATTCACCAATGCTACCCGCATCCGTTCTGCGTGGTCAGTCGTCTCACAAAAAACGATAGTTTTGGCAAAGCGATCGCTTGATTTAAGATAATCAGAAATAATCCGCGCCACTAACTCGGTACGCTTCTCTAACACGAGAGTTCTATCAAAATCTCGCTGATTAAATACTTGGTCGGGAATTTCCTTACCATATTTATCCCTTTGTCCTGGCTTCGGTTTCCATCCACTCAAATCTTGATCGAAGTCAATGCGAATTACTTTATAGGGAGCTAAAAAGCCATCTTCAATCCCCTGTTTGAGCGAATAGGTAAAAATTGAATCGCCAAAATAAAGACTATTAGAAACTTCTTCTGTTTCCCTTGGAGTAGCTGTCAAACCAATCTGGGTTGCACTGCTAAAATATTCCAAAATCTCTCGCCAAGCCGAATCCTCATCTGCGCTTCCCCGATGACACTCATCTATAATAATTAAGTCAAAAAAATCTGGTGAAAATTGACGATAAATATTTTTCGCCTCTTCATTTCCCGTTACCGACTGATACAGCGAGAGATAGATTTCATAAGATTTATCTACCTGTCGCTGCTTAATTTTGGTCATTCTTGAGCCAAAGGGTTTAAAGTCATTGACTCTAGTTTGATCAACTAAAATATTGCGGTCTGCCAAAAATAGGATACGCTTTTTCGTCCCCGACTTCCACAACCGCCAAATAATTTGAAAAGCTGTAAAAGTCTTACCTGTACCTGTCGCCATCACTAAGAGAATGCGGTTTTGTCCTTTGGCGATCGCCTCAATTGTCCGATTAATGGCAATCTGTTGATAATAGCGTGGCTGTTTTTTATCAGGGCTAGGATAGTAATCTTGAGCAACAATCGGCTGAATCTGCGAGTCAATTCCCTTCCAATCGCAATATTTTTGCCAAAGTTCGTCCGGTGTCGGGAACTGGTCAAGGGGGATTTCCCGTTCTCGCTGTCCCTCGGTAATAGTGCGATCGCACATCATAAAAGCGTCGCCATTCGAGCTAAAGATGAACGGTACATCAATTAATTCACCAGTTGCGATCGCCTGTTGCATTCCCGCGCTAACACTGTGATTATTATCTTTAGCTTCAATCACAGCCAGTGGTACACCAGGTTTGTAATACAGCACATAATCAGCGCGTTTTTGCTGACCTCGACTAGCAAGCTTACCCCTAACAATCACCCTACCTTTTGTCAGCGTTACTTCCTCTCGAATCTGAGTATTGATATCCCATCCCCGATTAGTCAGAGCAGGTGTAATAAACTTTGTACAGATATCACGTTCACTCAAAGATTTCTTGTCAATTGCTTCTGGCATAAAAGGGTCGGCTTTTAGTCAAGAGGATGCGTAGTATAATTCTACGCTCCATCCTTGCCTATTGTTAAGTATGAACATAGCATTTTGGTACGTGCCAACCACCGAGCCTATATATTCAACGTCAAATTAGTTACTAAAGCTTTTGAGATTGTCTCTTAATTGTTGATGAATGCGTTGGCGCAGCCCGCCGCAGGCATCGCACTGCTTTCTACACACATCGTGACTCATAATATTTTGAAGATAGTCACGATTCGTGAGTAATTTTGCAGTTAAGAATAAACCAGGTAATAGACAGCAATCCCCAGACCACTCAATATAGAATCGATGCGCTCAGTGACTTGCCTTTGGAGCCTTTGGAATACTGCCAACGATGGGTTGAAATGTCCTCGGATGAGCGAGGATACAGAAAAGCCTGTATTGCTGCCCTAGCTGAAGCAACCGGGCTAAGTGAAAGGACTATAGGGAATTGGGGACAAAACTTTGAGAGGCGACCTAACTATGTAGTCCATATACTACGCATGGCAGATATGCTTAACCAAATTAGAAAAATAGTCTTACCTCCTGATTATCCTCAAAAATAATTTAGTCGTGATTCGTGAGTAAAATACTTGTACTATGAGCAGATATTTTTTAACTTGGGTTCAGCAAGCACAGGATTGATGAGGGTAACAGGTTAGCTCACTGGCATTTCCTAATACTCCCTACCTCTGCTGGCTTAATCTGACTCACCAAGACCGAAGATGCAGACTGGGAGAACCTCCCATCAGAATAATGATCGAATTGATATACTCCGTCAGTTGCCCCTGGAACCGACGGAGTATTGTCGCCGTTGGGTAAGTCAGGAACCAGGCCGCAATTATCGAAAAGCCTGCATTAATGCGATCGCGCAAGTTACAGGTACTAGCCCAAAAACCGTTAAGGACTGGGGAACGGACTTTCGTCGGCGGCCTAAATACATTACCCGCATATTACGGCAAGCAGACCTGATCAACCAATTTAGACAGCTTATAGCAAGAGGAATTGTGACTTTACCTCCAGACTTTCCTCAAGAATAAGCCGAAGGAAGCGATCGCGACTCACGACCAATTGCCCCAAAAACCCCTTGCTGTTAACAGGAGGGGAATTTTAGGCTGAGGTACATAGATACTAACTATGACGAAAAGTCGCATCTTTCTTGATGAAAAAAATGGCAGAACACCAAATGAATTCAATCTCTACTTTTGACATCACTAAGTATTTTCTTCTTGATGTCCTCAAAGATATTAAAACTGGACGCATCCAACTTCCAGATTTTCAAAGAGATTGGGTTTGGGATGATACCCATGTGCGTCGTTTACTTGTCAGCATATCTCTTGCTTACCCCATTGGCGCAGTTATGATGCTCCAACAAAGCATTCAAAGCCGACAATTCAAACCCCGCCTAGTTGATGGGGTATTAAAACCAGAAAATCATGCGCCAAACTTATTAATCCTTGATGGACAGCAACGCCTGACAACTATGTTTATGATGTTGTTATCTGGGCAACCTGTAATCATCAAAGACCAAAAAAGCCAGAAAATTATTAAAAAGTGGTACTACCTGGATATTGAAAAATGCCTCAATCCAGAATGTGATCGCCGTAATGCGATCATCGCCTTACCTGAATCAAAAATTGCGCGCACCTTCACGGGTGGTCTGATTGACTGTTCCACTCCAGAAAAAGAATATCAGGCACTATTATTTCCTTTATCCAAAGTTTTCTTTTTTTCTGAATGGCGTAGTAAATTCTCTAAGTATTGGCAATACGATCCCCAAAAATTGGAACTAATTGACACTTTAGAACTGGAAGTTCTCAAGAAATTCGAGCATTATCAAATACCTGTCATCCAACTGCGTGACTCCTTGCCGAAAGAAGCCGTTTGCCAAGTCTTTGAAGATACAAACACTTCTGGATGTGACCTCAACTACTTCGATTTAATGAGTTCTAGCTATTGCACTGCTGACTTCAGTCTCAGAGATGATTGGAAGCAGCGCGAAAACCGCTTCCAATCCTTAAAAGTATTGCGTAAGCTCCGCAGTACTGATTTTGTACAAGCCGTTACGTTGATGGCTGGTTACGCGAAAAGGGTAGAAGCTTTAAAGCAAGGCTGGAATATTGATAAATTACCTGGCGTTGCTTGCGATCGCGCGGAAGTGCTAAAACTCACCAAAGAAGAATATCAAAAATGGGCTGACCCAATTACTAGAGGATTTGAAGAGTCTGCTCGCTTCCTTCGCAGTCAAAAAATCTTTGATGCAGATGATTTAGCTTACCCGATTCAATTAGTCATCCTCAGTGCCATTTTTACTGTTCTGGGAGAACGTTCCCGTTCGGTTCAAGTACGTTCTATGCTGGAACGCTGGTTATGGTGTGGGATGTTTGGTGAAGTATATACACGCTGGTACGAGGCACGAGCCGGGAGAGACGTTATAGAAGTACCAGAATGGTTAGCAGGTGGTTCACTACCACTCACCATTGTGCAAGCGGATTTTTCTTTTGACAGGTTGGTTAGCGTTAGAAAGCGTTACGGCGCAGTGTATCAGGGTTTAGCTGCTTTACTACGACGTGAGGGGGCTATTGATTGGTGTACCGGGGAAGAAATCAATGATGTGATTTATTTTGAAGAACAAATAGATTCGCACCACATTTTCCCAGTGGCTTGGTGTCGCAAGCTAGGCATTGACCCCAAAAAGTATAACTGCTTGATTAACCGCACACCTTTAAGCGCCAAAACAAACAAAAAGATTGGTAGTAAGGCACCTTCTGTCTATTTAGAGGAGTTTGAACATTCTGGGACATCAGCTAGAAGAATGGATGAAATATTGCGATCACACGCTATCTCTCCAAAGACTTTGCGGCGAGATGACTTTGAAGCGTTCTTCCAGATGCGAGCAAATAATTTGCTGACGCTAATTGGAAAGGCAATGGGCAAAAGTTTAAGTTTTGAATCCTGTCAGGATTTTGTTGGGTAGGATGACAGCGGCAACAGCATCCTTATGTAGCGTGATATTGCTGCTATTACTCAGCAAAACGTTTGAGGTTTTGGTGCAATAGCTCGTGAATGCGAGAACTCCGAATAGTAGCAATACAAGTGTCCTTATTAACTGATTCCCATACTAATTGAGGGTCAAAATTTTCCAATCTTGGTATATTTTCTGAATAAGTGGAATCCAGTATTATTAAAAAACTTTTCTCTTTCTTAGGAGGCTCTTCAAAAATCCATGCCTCCTGCTGCCTCAACATTTTTAAAGTTTGTTGGCAGACTTCAAAACTCAGCCCAAGAGATAGTACATAACGTATCAAAATCAGCGCTAGTAAGTCAGTCTGCGAATAGTAAACATTTTTGCCCTTCCCTGTGGTATTTACGGTTGGGACTACAACACCTTGTTCTCGCCAATATTGCAATTGGCGGCGCGAGCAATTGGTTATTTTAGCTGCCTCCGTACTTGTATAAAAATTTTGATCCATGAGAATTTATAGTACAGAAGCCCTTTCACTAAAAAATCGATATTTATCAGCACATGATGTACTTCCAGGATATTCTATTTCCACTGAATTATACCCTCGGAGGGTATGAATGATTAAATTGACTACGCCAACCAACCTTTTCCGCCTACCAAGTCAAGGGAGAGATCACAGTTTGTCCCTGACAAAGTGCTTCTAGCGCCACTTGCTTGTCAAACTCTGCCAGTTGCAAAGGTTGTTCATGCGATCGCGTGGGTAATAACATTAGCCGCTTCATCTTTTCTTCAGGAACAGACTCATCAAATAATCAAGTTTCCTATTCGCGCAGTGTCTCCAAAGGTGCATGACAAACTTCAAAATTTAAACCGATTGATAATAACTGTTCCATTACTGTTAATACCAGTAGGTCAGCTTTAGAGTAGTAAACATTACGACCTTTGCCACTAGTGTTAACTGTAGGTACTATAACTCCCTTCTCTCGCCAATACTGCAACTGGCGGCGAGAGCAATGAGTAACTTCTGCTGCTTCTGTGCTTGTGTAGAACTTTCCTTCCATAAGAAACATCCTATAGAAGCCTCTTTTAAAACACATTATTGCTTTGTATAACATTATGTGTTTTTGTGATATTTTATTTTTATGAGCAAAATTGCTATCCAATGTCGCCTAATTGCCAGTGAATCTACCCGCCAAAAGCTCTGGAAGTTAATGGCAGAATTGAACACACCGCTAATTAACGAACTGCTTCAGCAGCTTAGTAAACATCCAGATTTTGAAAAATGGCGAAAAAAGGGCAAACTGCCGTCAACTGTTGTTTACCAACTTTGCCAACCCCTGAAAGCTGACCCTAGCTTTGCAGGTCAGCCCAGCCGATTCTATCTATCAGCAATTCATGTTGTAGATTACATCTACAAATCTTGGTTAAAGATTCAGAAACGTCTACAGCAACAGCTAGATGGCAAGATACGCTGGTTAGAAATGCTTAACAGCGATGCTGAATTAGTAGAAATTAGCGGTTCTAGCTTAGAGGCAATTCGTACCAAAGCTACTGAGATTTTGGCAATGGCTACACCAGAATCTGACTCTAATGCTCCTTTAACTAAAAGAAGAAAGACTAAGAAATCCAAAAAATCATCCGCTTCTGATCCTGACCGAAGCTTATCTAATAAATTATTTGACACTTACCAAGAAAGTGAAATTCAAGCTATAGCCGAAGCAAAATGTCCTGGCTATGTAGAAATCCAGCAAAAATATGCCAAACAGTATCGAGTTAATATTCATTCCTGGAGCTACGGCAGATTAATTCAAAGCATTCAAAGTAAAGCTGCTCAGGTAGGAATCATGGTTGAAGAGGGAAAACAACCTATTCGCGGCAGTCCCCAGGATAAAGCAAAGGAATTAGCACTTTCTGCCTACCATAACCGCCTAGCTAGGTGACGTTGACAAATATCTGAACCTTGACAATAAAATAATCAATAGCGCCGCAGTTCATGCTGCTTGCAGCCTCTGAACTGTGTTAAATGAGGGTTAGTTTGACTGTAGCAATACAGTCTTGCTTTCTGACCCTGGTAGCTGCTCACCCTGATGCTGCTGTCAATAGACAGGATAGGTGCGCTCCCAGCAATAAGGGCGCGGATGTACTGCTGTAGTGGCTACTCAATCACCCCCGACCAAGGGGGAACCCTCCCCAATTCTTTATTTGACGCACTCTAGAGAGGTCAAAATTCTACTTTAGGTTCGTGCAAATTCTGAAAACCTTATGCTATAAGGAATTTAGTCATAAATTTCTTTTGTAGACAATTCAAAAATTACATCCTGGGAGGATTTTAGAGTAGGTTGGCGCAAGTCAGTTCTGAAAACCTTTATATACAAAGGTTTGAGATGACAGTTGCAACCGTCCTCTCAGCAATGGGAGGGTTGAAAGGATCAACCAGATCGGGGGTGTTGTCCATGCTGCAAGAGCAACCGTCCTCTCAGCAATGGGAGGGTTGAAAGGAAGCAAGAACGCGATTCAGCGGTTAAAGCAACGGTCAACATTGGGGCAACCGTCCTCTCAGCAATGGGAGGGTTGAAAGGAAGCAAGAACCGGGTACAAAGGACGGCGTTGATGTTGTTGCAACGAGGATAGTGAAAGTCTATCAGCCAAGCTTGGTAGTTGCAACCGTCCTCTCAGCAATGGGAGGGTTGAAAGAAGCAAGAACCGGGTACAAAGGACGGCGTTGATGTTGTTGCAACCGTCCTCTCAGCAATGGGAGGGTTGAAAGCTTTTAGAGTGTCTTCCCAGTTAGACTCTACACCTGCGTTGCAACCGTCCTCTCAGCAATGGGAGGGTTGAAAGAATATTTCAGTATCTAGACTTAAACAGTTAATGCCTTCGTTGCAACCGTCCTCTCAGCAATGGGAGGGTTGAAAGTACCGAGATACCGGAGTAGCCTAAAATGCTGCCATCAGGTTGCAACCGTCCTCTCAGCAATGGGAGGGTTGAAAGCTTCATTTGTTTGCTCCCAAGTTAAAGTTATTCCTGTTGCAACCGTCCTCTCAGCAATGGGAGGGTTGAAAGTCATCTTTGAGCGATTTAGCATGAGTGATCGCAAGTTGCAACCGTCCTCTCAGCAATGGGAGGGTTGAAAGAACGTTTTTATAGCGATATTACAAATGCTCACGTTGAGTTGCAACCGTCCTCTCAGCAATGGGAGGGTTGAAAGTTATTATTTCCCCCTCATTTCATCGTTTAATTCTGTTGCAACCGTCCTCCCAGCAATGGGAGAGTTGAAAGCTGTCTTCTAAATGTGTTTATGCAGAATTTTAGGTTGCAACTTTTCTCTCAACACTGGGAAGTTTGAAAGATACTATATGCAAGTCCACAAAGTGAATCACAGTTCTTGCAAGTATCCTTGCAGCAATTAGACGGTTAAAATTTTATAAGCTATTCCTGATGCTCGTGGTTTTCTATGGAAGCGTTTCTCCTATTAAGTAGAGAACTGGTATAGCAACAATTTTGAAGAACTTTAGAACGTTTAATAATTTAATAGTCCCAAGTATTTCGGATAAAATAATAAATTTTCTTGTTTGGGTGGGTTGAAAGCAAATCCGACTGCTGGCTTGATATCATATAGAGTAAAGCCTACATAACTCATGGATTCTATATTAGATGACATTAATTTGTCACTACTTCCCTACAAAGGCTTATCTAGTTTTAGCGACATTAATTTGTCTTCAACGACAACAATTTGTCACCGACGACAAATAATTAGTCACTGTACAACAAAAGCCAGCAGTCGGATTTGAACCGACGACCTTCCGATTACAAGTCGGATGCACTACCACTGTGCTATGCTGGCGTTTGGCTTTTATCTCTCTAAACACTAACCGATTTCTAATTATAGCACAAACAAGCTAGTTGTCTAGTCTTAATGAAAAAATATTAGGAATTGGGCATGGGGCATGGGGCATTGGGTGAAGAAGACAAGGAGCATGGGGGATGGGGAGACAAGGAGCAAGAGTTATTCATAGTTCTTCCCCCTTGTCCCCTTGTCCTCCTTGTCCCCTAGTCCCTAGTCCCCAGTCCCCTAATATTGATAAATTAATATTCAAAACACAAACCAACTCAAATCCTGGCCTAGACACGAAAATATCTGGTAAAGTTTTAAGGCGATATTTTTTCATAGGGCTGGCTAAAGGCATAGAAAAACATCACTGGTTCTTTACAGATCACAAGCATGGTAGCGTTGAACGGACGAGATTTATTAAGTCTGGCAGACCTTAGTTCCACTGAACTTCAAGAACTTCTGCAATTGGCAACTCAACTCAAATCGCAAAAGCTCAAGTTGCAAAGTAATAAAGTATTGGGATTGTTGTTCTCTAAAGCTTCAACTCGCACGCGAGTAAGTTTTACTGTGGCGATGTACCAACTAGGTGGACAGGTAATTGATCTCAACCCTAATGTCACCCAAGTAAGTCGCGGGGAACCGGTGCAAGATACAGCACGGGTGTTGGATCGATATCTAGATGTTTTAGCAATTCGCACTTTTGCCCAACAAGAGTTAGAAACTTTTGCTAACTATGCCAAGATTCCTGTAATTAATGCGCTTACCGATGCAGAACATCCTTGTCAGGTATTAGCCGATTTAATGACGATTCAAGAATGCTTTGGTAGCCTCAATGGGTTAACTTTAACTTATGTAGGTGATGGTAATAATGTTGCCAATTCTTTAATGTTGGGTTGTGCTTTGGCAGGAATGAATGTCAGAATCGCTACTCCTGAAGGCTATGAGCCAGACCCTAAGATAGTAGAACAAGCGCGATCGCTCGCCAATAATCAAACTGAAGTTCTCCTCACTCATGACCCAGAATTAGCAGCAAAGGAAGCTGCTGTTCTTTATACTGATGTTTGGGCTAGTATGGGGCAAGAAGCAGAAGCAGACGATCGCTTGCCTATTTTCCAGGCTTACCAAATTTCTGAACAGCTATTAAGCCTTGCCGACCCACAGGCGATTGTTTTACACTGCTTACCAGCCCATCGTGGTGAAGAAATCACCGAGGCAGTTATTGAAGGTTCCCAATCACGAGTTTGGGATCAGGCTGAAAATCGAATGCACGCTCAAAAGGCTTTGCTTGCTAGCATCTTAGGGGCGCAATAAAAGGTTAAAAGCAAAAAATCTCTACTAAAAAGGCAAAAGAAATATAATTCTTTGTTCTTTTGCCTTTTATTATTGTTACTTTTACCTTGCTTATAAGGGATTTTTTGTAGTACTAATGTTCTAGGGACATTTGTATATACTTCCCAACAAAATTATGGAACGTTTAACGGAAGCTCAACAAGAACTTTATGAATGGCTGGCAGAATATATCCGAACGCATCAGCATTCGCCTTCAATTCGGCAAATGATGCAAGCAATGAATCTGAAATCGCCAGCACCAATTCAAAGTCGTTTAGAACATTTACGCACTAAAGGATACATTGAATGGACTGAAGGTAAAGCGCGGACAATTCGAGTTTTACGTCCAGTAGCATCTGGTGTACCAATTTTAGGCACAATTGCTGCTGGAGGTTTAATAGAACCTTTTACCGATGCTGTAGATCATTTAGATGCTTCTAATTTCTCGTTACCTCCCCAAACCTATGCTTTGCGGGTAGCTGGCGACAGTATGATTGAAGATTTAATTGCTGATGGCGATTTGGTATTTCTGCGTCCTGTAGCAGAACCAAATCATCTCAAAAATGGCACTATCGTTGCCGCCAGAGTTGAAGGACACGGTACTACATTAAAGCGCTTTTATCGCAGTGGCGATCGCGTTACCCTCAAACCAGCAAATTCTAAGTACAATCCGATTGAAGTTCCTGCTATCCATGTACAGGTGCAAGGTTCTTTAATTGCTGTTTGGCGTGATTATAACTAGAGGCGGGGGATTGGGGGCTGGGGACTGGGGATTGGGAAAAAATAACCAATGACCAATGACTAATGACTAATGATCAGGGTTAATCACCACCTTCGTTACTAACATTTTATGTACCTGACGCTAAATCCAGTGCAGCAACTGCCCTCTTTCCGTCTACGATTGCCATTAGTAGGGGAAAGTAAGGGCAGTTATCAGACTCAGCAACCATTACCAGGATGCCCAAGAATGCCGCAATCTCTGCAATTACGGCAGTATCAGCGACAAGCTATTACTAGCTGGTTTGCTAACAACGGCAGAGGTACGCTCAAAATGGCTACTGGTAGTGGTAAGACTATTACAGCACTGGCGATCGCTTGTGAATTATATCAGCAGATAAAGTTACAAGTTTTGTTGGTGGTGTGTCCCTATCGTCATCTGGTTACCCAATGGGCGCGAGAATGCGAAAAATTTAACTTACAGCCGATTCTAGCCTTCGAGAATTTACGCACTTGGCAAAGTCAACTTTCTACCCAAATTTACAATCTGCGTTCTGGTTCTCAAAAATTTGTCACGATAATTACAACCAACTCCACATTAATTGGAGATGGGTTGCAGTCACAACTGAAATATTTTCCTGACAGAACTTTAATTATCGGCGATGAAGCACATAACTTGGGCGCACCGAAATTGGAAGAAAGTTTACCACGCCGTGTAGGGTTGCGACTGGCTTTGTCTGCCACACCAGAAAGGTACTTTGATGATTATGGCACTCAATCTTTGTTTGATTATTTTGGCCCAGTTCTCCAACCAGAATTTACTTTGAGGGATGCGATCGCTCAAGGTGCGTTGGTACATTATTTGTATTATCCGATTCTGGTGGAATTAACTGAAGCTGAAAGTATTGCCTATTTAAAACTAACTAGAAGAATTGGGCGATCGCTACTGTACCGAGAACGTGAAAATGGACAAGCGGGAGATTTTGAAGACAACGAAGATTTAAAGCCGTTATTGATGCAACGTGCAAGATTAATTGGCGCAGCAGAAAACAAATTAACTGCTTTGCGCGAATTAATGACAACTCGCCGCGAAACTACTCACACGCTTTTCTATTGCAGTGATGGTTCGCAAGAGGCGGGACAACGTTCATCTCTGCGTCAACTTAAAGCCGTCGCTAAAATTCTTGGGGTGGAATTGGGATATCGGGTAAGCACCTACACCGCACACACTTCTTTACAAGAAAGAGAGGTTTTACGCCGTCAATTTGAAAGTGGAGAATTGCAAGGATTGGTAGCAATTCGCTGTTTAGATGAGGGAGTCGATATCCCAGCAATTCAAACTGCGGTGATTTTATCAAGTTCTGGTAATCCTCGTCAGTTTATCCAGCGGCGGGGGCGAGTTTTGCGTCCTCACCCTGGAAAGGAACGCGCCACCATCTACGATATGATTGTTCTGCCGCCGGACTTAGACAGGGAAACCATAGAAGTTGAGCGCAATTTATTAAAAAAAGAATTGCGGCGCTTTGTGGAATTTGCTGATTTAGCTGACAACGCTGGTGAAGCGAGGATGAAGTTACTCGCTTTACAAAAGCGGTATGGGCTATTAGATATTTGAGTGTAAATCGCCGATAAAACATCTCCCTTTATCGGCGTTCATCGGTGGTTTAAAATCTCTTATTATTTCTTTTTGTGAATTTTTTTTAATCATGAAGAATGAGGCAACTGATGTGGAAAAATAGTAACAGGTAGAGATAAAAATAATGGAAGATTGCTAAAAATTTTAAATGCAGCAACATACCATTATTGTATATACTTACAGCATATCAACAAAACACCTCAAAATAAATCTAAAATTTTCTGCAACAATTTATAGAAAATTAAAGATAAGACTGGCAGTGGCTTTACGGATGTAATAGCAACAACAAATACGGTTAAAATAAATAAAATAACGTATTTAAAACTGAGATGTCACAAGAACAAAATATTGATGACGTTCAGGAGCCAATTACCAACGCTCCACCGGAAGTGCGCCAAATTATTGAGCGGGTATGGAAGTTGGAAAAAGGCAGGCTAGATAAGAGAATTAACAGTCACATCAATGATGAAATTTTGGATATTGTCAAGGAAGAAGTGCGATGAAGCTGACTTCAATCAAGCTGTGCAACTTTCGCTCATTTTATGGTGTGACACCAGAAATAATCCTTTCTGGGGGAGATGTTCTCAACACGACGATTATTCATGGCAATAATGGCTCAGGAAAAACCAGTTTACTCAATGCGTTTACATGGGTATTATATGAAAAGTTTAGTGCAGCTTTTGCATCAGGAGAGCAACTAGTTAATAAGCGGGCGATCGCCGAAGCTAAAAACAAGCAAGCTGTAGAATGTTGGGTAGAAATTGGCTGGGAACATGAAGGCAAACGCTACCGAGTTAAACGCGCCTGTCGGGTTTACAAAAACGAAACTGATTTTGAAGCTGGTAAAACTCAGTTAACCATGTGGGTAGGTGGGGATGATGGTAAATGGTATTTTCCACCCCAGCAACCAGAAGATATTATCAATCAAATTTTACCTGCTAGTTTACATCAATATTTCTTCTTTGATGGAGAGCGGATTGAAGAGATAGTCCGTTCTGATAAGAAAGCCGAAATTGCCGAAGCCACAAAAATTTTCTTGGGTGTGGAAGTAATCAACCGTTCTATTAGACACTTGGGAGAAGCCAAAAAAAGTCTAGAAAATGAGTTAAAAGCCATTGGCGATTCCGAAATCAAACAGCTTTTGCGACAGCAAGAGAAGATAGAACGAGAGATTGAGAGTATCACCAAACGAGAAACAGAAATTCAACAAGAGTTAGAATATCAGCAAACTTTTAAAAAAGAGACAAGTAATCGCTTACGAGAACTTAGCGCTGCTAAACAATTGCAGGAAAGATGTCAAAATTTAGAATCGCAAAAAGAAGCGAATAAGGAAGAGTATAAGAAAACTAGAGAAGCATTAAAGAAAATTATTTCCGCACGGGGTTATACAGTTTTGCTGTCCGAAACTACAGCCCAGTTTCGGAATATTATGAATGATTTGAAGCAGCGAGGCGAATTAACTTCAGGAATATCGCGGGAATTTGTCAATGATTTACTGAAAACTCAGCGCTGTATTTGTGGTGCAGAATTACACGCAGGTAGTCATTCCCACGAACACGTAAAAATTTGGTTAGATAAAGCAGGTTCCTCAGCGGTGGAAGAGACTGCGATTCGCATGAGTGCCCAAGTAGATGAAATTGATAAGCAAGCTACAGCATTTTGGGAAGAGGTTGACAGAGAACAAGCCAGAATTAATCAGTTAAGGCAAAGCATATCCCAAATTGAAAGTGAATTAGATAATATTCAAGAACGTTTACGTAAAGATGCCAACGAAGAAATCAGTAGCTTACAAAAACGCTTAGACGAAATTGAAAATAAAGTTGATGAATTAAATAGAGAACAAGGTGCAAATCAACAGCAAATTGCTCACTTCACAACTGAAATTGAAGCCTTGGGTAAACAAATTGCCAAACAAAAATTGAATGAAGAACGGCAAGCCTTAGCACAACGCCGGATTAATGCTACCCAAGATGCCATTGAACGATTAACAGAAGTGAGAAATCGCCAAGAAAAGCAGTTTCGCCTGCAACTGGAAAAGCGGGTACAAGAGATATTTATGGAAATATCGTTTACTCCTTATATTCCTAAAATCAGCGATAAATATGAACTGACATTGGTAGAAACTACAGCTGGTATAGAAGCACCAGTTGCAGCTTCTACTGGCGAAAATCAAATTCTCAGTTTATCTTTTATTGCCAGCATCATTGACAGAGTACGCGAATGGAGTGAAAAGCGGGAAATGCTGATGTTACCAGACAGCAGCACCTTTCCTATAGTTATGGATTCGCCCTTTGGTAGTTTGGATGAAATTTCTCGGCGACGCATTGCTAGGACAATTCCTAAATTAGCTAATCAGTTGATTGTGTTAGTGACTAAAACTCAGTGGCGCGGTGAAGTCGAGGAGGAAATGGCAGACAGAATTGGTAGAGAATATGTGCTAACTTACTACTCTTCAAAACCAGATTGTGAACAGGATTATATTGAGTTGGGTGAGGAAAGATATCCTTTGGTGAGGCAAAGTCCCAATGAGTTTGAATATACAGAAGTTGTTGAGGTTCAACGAGATTGGTGATTAAGAGAAACGAACCGCATAGACGCGGAGCGGCTTCCCGCAGGGTAGGACGCGAAGTCCGCGAAGGAAAGAATTAAAACAGAATTTATGCAAAATCTCTTTAAAACCCTCTTTTCTTTGTGTCCTTTGTGTACTTCGTGGTTCGTTTCTCTGATCAATTCCTCACGAAATGCTTTAATAGCTTTAGTTTATACTAAACTCTATTAATGCTTCTCAGAAATACTTCAGTAGCGATCGCTTCGCTTTTCACCCTATCAAGCCCCGTCACTCTCGCCTTTTCTGATATTCAAAGCTATTGGGCAAAAGATTGTGTCCAAAGACTAGGAGAACGTAAATTAATTACAGGCTATCCTGATGGTAGTTTTCGCCCCAATGCAACGGTAACACGTGCAGAAGCAGCAGTATTAATGTTGAATGCTTTTCCTGATGCACCAGTGAAGCGTACTGCTACTACATTTAAAGATGTGCTTAGTAATTATTGGGCATCCAAAGCAATTGCTACTGCTTATCAAAAAGGATTTTTTTCTGGTTATCCAGGGGGAGTTTTTCAACCTAACCAAGCTATTCCCCGCGCCCAAATCATCGGTGTTGTCGCTGGTGCGAAAAATTATAGTCCTCTGCCTAGCCCAACGCAGACATTACAACAATATTTTAACGATGCGGCACAAATTCCCAACTATGCACAGAGTTCCATAGCATCTGCAACTATTAATAGTATTGTCGTCAACTATCCCCAAGCCAAACAACTAAAGCCCCAACAAAGCGCCACCAGAGGCGAAGTAGCAGCATTGGTGTGTCGGGCGTTAAATATCTATACAGTACCCCCACAATATATAGCTGGAGTGGAAGTACATCCGCAAGAAGTCCGCCCTTTACCCGGAAAACTCGATACTATCCCCACCTTTAACAGCAACAGTCCCGAATTGGTAACCACCGAAGGAATTTTACTGTCAACCTTCCCCCCAGATGGCAAACAAGTTAAGGAAGCACACCTGAATTATCCCTTTCAAGGCAGATTTGATTTATTTGCCCATCATATCGTCAGGGCAGAAACATCAGCCCAAAGCCGCACCGTTCATCAGGGAATAATTGTTCACAATCCAGGGAATGAACCAATCACATTGCAAGTATTGCAAGCCGCTAGCTATCTCTCTAGGGAAGCACCGTTTATTGCTTTACCTGATGTAGTAGACAATCCCCAAAGTACAGTTTACTCTGGGCCTGGCAGCAGAACAATGAATGATGTGTTGCGGGGGAATAGGCAAGAGAGTTTTCCCGAAAAGCTGGTGATAGAACCAGGAGAAACTCAAATATTAGCTAATTTACCCATCCCTGTACAGGCTCCCTCTTCTAATGGTCGCACTACAATGATGCGTTTAGCGAGCAGTGGCCCAGTTTATTTAGCAAATTTAGCGAAAAATAGTAATCTTTCCCCCACCCTAGCTGAGTGGCAAAAGCTGCTAGATACAAGCAGTCTAGCAGGAAAGCGCGATCCCATTCCTACCCCTCTCGACCCTCCCAGAGAACCGACGGTGTTTAGCCGCGTTGCTGGTGTCTCTCAAGGGACACAATGGCAAGCAAATCTGACAGATAATCCAAATGTATCGCAGTTGACGATACCGCAGCCAGGAAAAGCCTTTTCTTATCCTTTGGGTACTGTACATTTAATTACCCTCAGCACTGGGCAAATTCAGAGTGCGCCTATGCTGAAACGATATCCAGATACAGCTTACTTTGCTCACAGTAACTACGGTGTAGAATACAATCTGACTTTGCCGCTACAAAATTCCAGCAATCAAACTCAGACTGTAACAGTATCAATGCAGACACCTGTGAAAGATGAAGGAGGAACAGATAGATTATTGTTTTTAAAGCCACGGGTGGAACAAATATTCTTTCGCGGTACAGTGAGGGTACATTACACCGATGACAATGGTGGGGAAAAGACGCGCTATGTGCATTTGGTACAACGCCGGGGACAAACGGGTGAACCGTTGGTAACTTTGAAAATGTTAGGGGGTGAGAAGCGACAAGTACAGGTAGATTTTTTGTATCCTCCAGATTCTACGCCGCCGCAGGTTTTGACGGTGAGAACGGAGTGAGTGACTAAAAATTAATTACAATCATTTGAGTAGCATCATGAAGGTAACTTAAAGTTGAGGTTTAATCATGATGAATTTTACTATCAATGAAGCATTAGAAATCGCCAATCAATTGACTTATATAAGATTTCAGAGAAATCTCACAGACGTGGAAATTATTATTCTCAAAGGAGCATGGGAAAGGCAAGAATATGACGAAATAGCAGCCAAAAATCAATATGCTACTAGTTACATCAGTCAAGATGTTGCTCCCAGGCTTTGGAAATTATTAACAGAATCGCTGGGAGAAAAGGTCAAAAAAAGTAACTTTAAAGAAACGCTAAAAAGGTGTTGGGAAAAGCAATTAGTGTCAGACCAAAGTCTACGCGTTACAGAAAATATTGCTAACCATCAAGATAATACATCTCCAACAAGATTAAATTCAGTTAATAATTTAGTAAAACATGAGAAAAAAATTCAGCATCTAACTCATCAAGAAAATCTCCAGACTCTTACCCCCGATATTTATATAGACCGCCCTCCCATGGAGTATATTTGTTATGAGTCACTTTTACAGCCTGGTTCTCTCATTAGGATTAAAGCTCCCAAACTGATGGGTAAAACATATCTTGTGGCTAGAGTTCTTGCTGAAGTAGCACAACAAAATTATCGAACTGTTAATTTAAGCTTTGAACTAGCAGAACGCAACATACATTTGACTAACTTAAATAAATTTTTACGTTGGTTTTGTATTTATCTGAGTCGAGAGCTAAGGATAGCAAATGAATTAGATGAATACTGGGATGAAGAAGGGATGGGAGCAAAGGTTAGCTGTACAACTTACTTTGAAGAGTATTTATTAGTTCAATCAAATGCTCCTCTAGTTTTATGCTTGGATGATGTGGATTTACTTTTTCCTTATCCTCACATTTATGAAGACTTTTTTGGCTTATTACGCTCTTGGTATGAAAAGGCGAGAAGTCGGAAGATTTGGAAAAATTTACGGTTGATAATCGTTCATTCTACAGATGTATATATCCGATTAAATATCAATCAATCTCCATTTAACGTCGGCTTGCCTATTGAGTTGTCGGAATTTACCAGCGAGCAGGTATTCAAATTTGCTCAACAGCATGAACTAGAGATAAATTCACAGATGGTTGAGCAACTTATGGAACTTGTAGGAGGCCATCCTTATCTGTTGGAAGTAGCGTTTGCTCACCTCAAAATTAATCCACATATTACTCTTGGCCAACTTTTAGCTGAGGCGACAACAGAAGCCGGAATTTACGCTCATCATTTGCGAGAACACTGGTTATATTTGCACTCTTTACCAGAACTAGAAGAGGCTTTTAAAAAAGTGGTAATTGCTAAAAGTCCTGTACCATTAGAACCCATCCTGGCTTATCAGTTAAATAGTATGGGATTAATAAACCTTTCTAGCAATAAGGTAATGCCTCGCTGCAATTTGTATCGTCAGTATTTTCAAATGTACTGGGCAGATAAGTAATACCAATTCAAAATTCACTCATTCAAAATTCAAAATTAAGAAAGCCAGATTTCACAAGATAATTTTGGATAATTGGTATAAAAGTTAGCTATCCTCAAAAGAAAAGACGCTTTCTAACCGAATGGAAATCACAAATCTGCAATCAACCTGGCCTTGCGGAGAAAGAATTGCAGTACACTCTCTTCACGGGAAATAATATCAACTCTGCCATCCATACCCAATTGGATTTGGCATTTCTTTTGTCTGTAACCTAAAGAAAGAGTTTCTGGTTCAATTGTTACCTCATAGAAAGCACCAATAGCGGTTGCTTTTGGACTGGTGTTAGTTGTAGCTGTTCCATCCTGATTATTTTGACGGACAGTCGCATCTGGAGAAATCGCTTTCACTTTACCATTGAGAGTGCCGTAATCAGGGTAAGGACAAGCTCCCACTCGCATTTGCACTTTTTGACCGATTTTTACTTTACTTTTATCTTGAGATTCTATCGCTGCCTTCACGACCACAGGAGCGCTACTGGGGACAATTTGTACCACTTCTTCTCCTGGACGTACTGTTTGACCGGGGTTTCTGAGATTGAGCTTAGAAATAATACCATCAGCGGTAGCTTTAATAGTAGTTTCTTGAATTTCAATTTGTATTTGTTTAAGTTCCCTAGTGTCCCGCTGTAGCTGTTTTTGAATTTCAATTTGTTGGTTAATTAAAGCTTGACGTTCTTTTTCTAGGTTAGCTTTGTTAGCTTCCCCAGAGGCTTTTTCTTGAGCAATACGTTCAGTAGCGATTGTTACTTCTGCATTGCTGGGATTGAGAGCGACACGGATACCTTGTCGTCTGGCTATGGCAGCTTCTACTGCTTGTTTGAGACGTTCTACTGTTTGTTTTCGGGCTTCGACTGTTGCTTTTTGTGCCTGTACTGCTTGTTCTTGCTGTTTGACATTTAGTTGCGCTTCTTCAAATTGGTCTTTGGAAAGCGCTCCTTCTTTGGCTACAGCTTCATATCGGTTCCGCTTCGACATCGCTGCTCCTAATGTTGCCTCAGTAGCGCCTAAGTTTGATTGTGCCGCTTTAAACTCTGCTTCGCCTGTATGTAATTCTTCCAGGGCAATTTTGACGTTGGCATCAGCTTCCTGGAATTCCGTAACAGTAGTAACTTTTTTTTCTTGATAAGCGCGATCGCGGCCTACCAAATCAGCTTCAGCAGAAGCAATAGTACGGTTGATGCGATCGCTTTCTGCTCTAATTTGGCTATTGAGGGCATTAATCTGAGCGTTAATTTGCGCCAGTTGTAATTTAGCTTGCTGAATATTAGTTTGTAATTGGCTGTTTTTAGTTTGTAGGCGGGAATCGTCAATAGTGGCAATAATATCTCCTTTTTTAACAACTTGATTTTCTTTTTTGATGTAAATTTGCATTACTTGACCTTCTGTCGCCGCCTGCACTATTCGCAATTCTCCAGCAGGACGAACAACAGCTTGTCCTTTGACAGTTACTTTATATCTAGCGACAGCAGCAACTGGAATTGTTAGTATTAAAACAAAGAGAATAAATAACCCGCCAAAGGTTGTCCAACGACTAATTGGTGGAATAAATTCGTTTTCTTGAACTGAAGGTAAAAAATCTGGGTTAGTATTACTTAACATAAGTTAAATTCACAATTCAAAATTATTAGCATCTTGTGCAATTATCAATGAAATGAAAATGATTAATTATGAACTACTAAAGAAGAATTAAACCCATTATTGCTAGGAATAAACTCGTCAATAAAATCTAAATGCTCACCTTTAATTTGACGCAGTTCTTCTGGTGTACCTTGGATTTTTAAGCGTCCTTGTTCTAGCAATACAATCCAATCAGCCCGCTGGATAACTTTGGGACGGTGGCTAATCATAATTGTGGTTTTGCTCTGACGATGGGATAGTAATCTTTCTAATACTTCTGCTTCGCTCACTGGGTCAAGAGCGCCTGTAGATTCATCTAAAATTAGTATGGGTGGGTCTGTGACTATTGCTCTGGCTATAGCTAGTCTTTGCTTTTGCCCACCAGAAAGATTCGCGCCATACTCCCCTAAAACAGTTTGATATTTATCGGGTAACTGACTAATAAACTCATGAGCGCCAGTAATTTGGCAAGCTCGGACAATTTCTTCAAAACTAATATTGGGATAGCTAAAGTTAAAATTATCAATTATTGAACGACTCCAGAAGTGAGCTTCTTGCGGTACTAACACTACCTGCTGTCGCAGACATTCTAAAGAAAGGTCTTGTTGATTATAGAAGCTATACTGAATATTGCCTGATTGCACAGAATATAACCCAGCAATGAGTTTGGCAAGGGTGCTTTTACCACAGCCAGATTTACCAATAAGGGCAACTACTTTACCGCCAGGGATAGTCAGAGAAAAATCTTGCAATAGGTCAATTCTTCCCGAATGATGAAAGTTAAGTTGATTACAAATAATATCTGCATTACCTAATATTTTTGCCCAAGGCTTTTTAAAGTCATTTTCATCTTCGGGTGTGGCATCAATGACTTCTGTTAAGCGTTGGATGACAATTTGGGCAGCTATAAACTCATCGGCTAACCCAATTACCGAACTCAAAAAGCCGAGAAAGTTGCCACTCATGCCGTTAAATGCCAGCAATTGTCCAATTGATAAAGTGTGATTAATTACAAAGTAGCTACCTACCCAAAGTAGGGTAATAGTAGTCAGATGGGAAAGAACACCTGTGATAGTACTGCTGTAGAGTTCCAGTTTCATCATTCCCCAGCTGAGGTTAGCCAAGCGTCCATAATTCCGTTGATATTCTTGCCAAGCTTGGGGCGAAGCAGAGGTAGTTTTTAATACCTGAACCCCGCGAAATGTTTCTACAAGAAATCCTTGGTTTTCTGTGCCTAAGACAATGTGCTTACGGGTTTTTCGACGCAAGGCGGGGAAGAAAAACAGGTTAACAATGGTGACGATCACAAATGCTAAGATGCAAGCAATCGAAAGTTGCCAACTGTAGAACAGCATAAAGCCCAAGGACACCAAGGCGACAAAAAATTCGCTGGGTAAACCGAGGACAATTTGGTTAACTAGCTGATTAATATCATCTACATCAGCAATACGGCTAACTACTTCCCCACTGCGGCGACCTTCAAAGTAGGATAGAGGCAAGTGCAACAGTTTGCGCCCGTATTCCAGAATTAACCCAAATTGCAGTCGTTGACCAAAATGACCGATCAGGTGAGACTGCACCAAACCAATTACACTTTTAATTAAATTCATAATCATCACCCCAATCGCTACCGTCGTTAACAATTGGGTATCTCCCCTCACCAACACATCATCGGTGAGCAGTTGCATCATAAACGGTGAGGTAAGCGAAAGCAATCCAATCGCAAAATTGATTGCTATAGCCTGAATGATGAGTAAACGATAGGGCCAAACTCGCGCTACATAACGCCCGAAGCCAGCAATTTTATCTTCTGCTTGTTGATAAAAGCGGGTCTCATCTGGGATCAACAGGAGTATGACACCATTGCTCCAACCTTCCATTAACTCAGAGTACGTCAAATATCGCACACCAATAGCAGGGTCAGCAATCACAAAATTTTTCCCCTTTTTCCCGTATAAAATCACCCAGTGGTAGCCTTTCCAGTGGATGATGGCGGGTAGGGGCGCTTGATCTAAAGAGTCTATAAATTCAGAAGTAGCTTTGGCAATGCGGGTATTAAATCCCAAGGCTTCTGCACCTCGGCTCAAACCTAGTAGCGTGGTTCCCCGATACCCTGTGCCAACTGCTTCGCGTGTGCGGTTGAGGGCAAAAACCCGTCCGTAATGTTTAGAAACCGTGGCCAGACAAGCAGCGCCGCAGTCTTCTTCACTGTGTTGGAGAACAACCTGATATTTCATTTGTGCTAACTTTAATTAATAAAAAAGTAGGAGCAAAATTGGCCTCGCCCCTACCAAATAAGAGAAAAGAGTGTTAATCACCTAATCTTTTCTCTTGGAGTTTTTTGTGGATTCGAGTACACGGTATAAGATAGAAAAGAGCTAACTATACACGCCGAGCAGACTCGATGTTGTTGTTGAAGACACCTGAGAAGTTACCTGCGGTTCCTGCTATCAGACGGCGTCGGTTACCCGTGTAATTTTTACCTGTGTAGACAATCCAATCTCTCAGACCAGTCACCTCGTACCAAGATGCTTTATTATTAAAACCGGTGACACCAGGACGACTGCCTAAATTTCTGTCTGAGCTATTTAACCTTCTCCGAGCTGCTCTATTATTAAATCCGTCCGACAATAATAGAGCACCGCCAGAAACAGCAGCAGCAGATTCTTGGTCTAGGTTGCTTACACCAGGAATAGCAAAAGGGTCTTGAGATTGTTGGTTGATGTTAGACATTGCTTTTATCCTGAATTGACTTGTTGTGTTGGTGTGAAAGCTTTTTATTTGCTTCTGCCCCTAGTATGTTGTTTTTTTTGTTTCAAAAGTTGAGTCAAAATTAGGATTCAATAATTCATCTTTATTGAGGTAATTCAGGTTAATTCAGGTTAATTCAGGAGAACGAAAAACAAGGCTTTGCGTTCCCCTCCGGGGTTGCCTCCGGCATCGCACCTGCGGAATGTGGGTTATTGGTGCATAAGTCCTGGCTCTGAAAATGCGATCGCCAATTATTTGCAAATGCGCTGGTTCGTCTTAAAATTGCCAATCTGCGAAAAAGTAGGAGCGAAATTTGTCTCGCCCCTACCAACTCAGAGAAAAGAGCGTTATTGAGCTAATCTTTTCTCTTGGAGAGAACGGATTCGAGTACGCGGTATGAGATAGAAAAGAGCTGACTATGCAGGCCGAGCAGAAGAAACGGTGTTATTAAAGCTACCTGAGAGGTTACCTTTGCTTCCTGCTCTCAGACGGCGGCGGTCACCCGTGTAATTGAAACCTGTGTAGACAAACCAATCTCTGCTACCAGTCACTTGATACCAAGATGCTACATTGTTAAAGCCGCTGGCACGAGGAGGAGTCCCCAAATTACGGTCTCCGCCCAATAGTGTTCTCCGCGCTCCTGTACCATTAAATCCGGACGACAGTTGTAAAGCACCACCAGAAACAGCAGCAGCAGATTCTTGGTCTAGGTTGTTTACGCCAGGAATAGCAAAAAGGTCTTGAGATTGTTGGTTGATGTTAGACATTGTATTTACTCTAAATTGACTTGTTGTGTTAGGGTGAAAGCTTTTTGCTTGCTTTCTGTTCATAGTATGTTGTTTTTTTTGATTGAATAGTTGAGTCAAAATCAGGATTCAACAACTCATATTTATTGAGAAAATTGAGGTTAATTCAGGTTAATTGAGGAGGTAATAATAAATCATATTTTATCAGCTAAAAAATTATATTTATCCGAAAATATGTGTAAAATGTTGCATTTAAGATTCTTAAGTAAACAGATAATTCAGGTAAATGCATTTTAAATCGATACTGCATTTACACAGATTCAGCTAAAAAATTAATAATGGACGCAGAATATAACTCTCACTATCAATATCAAGCTGGAGGAAGCTTACCTCCTGATGCTCCTACCTACGTTGTGCGCCAAGCAGACCATGAACTTTATAATGCTTTGTTAATAGGAGAATATTGCTATGTTCTCAATTCCCGGCAGATGGGTAAGTCTAGCTTACGAATACAGACAATGTATAAGCTACAAGCCCAAGGTATTGCTTGTGCAGAAATTGAATTAAGTGGGATTGGTAGCCAAGAAATTACCCCGCAGCAATGGTATGGCGGTATTATTCAAGAATTAATCAGTGGTTTTGAGTTGCGAGTAAAACGGCGGAGTTGGTTAAGCGAACAAGATGATTTATCTCCTGTACAACGCTTGGGAAAGTTTATCGAGACAGTTTTATTGACGCAAATTAGTGAAAACATCGTCATATTTATTGATGAAATTGATAGTGTCCTGAGCTTAAAGTTTCCAACGGATGAGTTTTTTGCTCTTGTCCGCAACTTCTATGACAAACGCGCAACTAAACTAGAATATAGAAGACTTTCTTTTGCATTGTTGGGTGTAGCAACGCCTTCAGATTTAATTCAAGACGACAATTCTGCTCCCTTTAATATTGGTCGAGCAATTGAACTAAAGGGGTTTCAATTACACGAAAGTGATGCTTTAGTACAAGGACTAGCTGTGAAAGCCAATAACCCCCAAGCAGTATTAAAAGAAGTATTGCATTGGACGGGGGGACAACCTTTTCTAACTCAGAAACTTTGTTGGTTAGTCCAAAATTGTGAAGCTGCTATTCCCGCTGGGGGTGAACAATCGTGGGTTAAGCAGCTAGTACAGCAATACATCCTAGAAGATTGGGAATCGCAAGACGAGCCTGAGCATTTGCGGACAATCCGCGATCGCATTTTTAGAAATGCTCACGGGCATAAGCGATTGCTCAAACTATATCAACAAATTCTTCGTCATGGGAAAATAGCTGCTAAAAACTCTCAAGAACATTTGGAATTGCGTTTATCTGGGTTAGTAACTCAGCAAAAAGGCGATTTAGTTGTCAAAAACCGTATTTACGAAACTGTTTTTAATCGCAATTGGGTTCAGCAACATCTCAATCATCCCCAAGAAAGAGCTGTTTCACTCTCACCTTGGGCTGTCATGTTCATAAATGTGGCTTGCTTTAGCTTGGTAATAACTCTGCGTTCCCTTGGTTTATTGCAAGCATGGGAACTGGGTGCTTTTGATAAAATACTGCGACTACGACCGAGCGAGAGTTTAGATAAGAGACTTTTATTAGTCACTATCACCGAACAGGATGTGCAATCGCAACCCGCTTTGGAAAGAGGAGCCGCCTCTTTATCTGACCGTTCTTTAGCTCAATTATTAACAAAATTGGAGCAATATGGAGCGCGAGCCATTGGTTTAGATATTTATCGTGAACTCCCTGTAAAAGCAGGCTATGAGGACTTAGCCAACAGAATGCGAAATAGCGATCGCTTCTTTGTCATTTGTAAATATAGTTTTGATAGTGTTGGCGTTCCACCTCCTCCAGAAGTACCTCAACAGCGTCAAGGATTTAACAACATTTTGCCAGACCCCGATGAAGTGATTCGTCGCCAGTTGTTGGCTGTTGATCAAGCTTCTCCTTGTCAAAATAAATACGCCTTTAATTGGCAGTTAGCAACTTATTACTTAGCCGCTCAAGGAATTCAAGTTGAATTTACACTAAATAATTACTTAAAACTAGGTAATACTATATTCAAAACATTAGAAAAAAATACAGGTGGCTACCACCATATTAATTCTAGGGGGCATCAAATATTAATTAATTACCGTAACACTGCGGAGATTGCCGAGAAACTCACCATGCAACAAGTTCTAAACAATCAATTTAATCCCGATTTAATCAAGAATCGAATTGTGATTATTGGTACTACCGCTGCGAGTTTTAATGATCATCGGCGGCGCACTCCCTATAGTAGCGGTCAGTGGTCAGTGCGGACAATCAGTGGTGTAGAAATTCAAGCACAGATGGTGAGCCAAATCCTTAGTGCAGTGCAGGATAATCGGCCTTTGATTTGGTCTTTATCAGAACTTGGTGAGGTCATTTGGATTTTGTGCTGGTCTTTGGTGGGAGGTGTGTTGATTTGGCGATCGCCTCTGAATATTGTACTTAATGTCAGTATTGCTTTAGGTATATTATCTGGTAGTTGTTGGGTTTTAATGGTAGTCAAGGCAGCTTGGTTACCTTTAGTTCCTTCAGCCTTAGTATTGGTTGCGATCGCGGTAACTTTGACTATTTATAGTTGCAGAAAATAATTCTACCAGTTGAAAAAAAAGGGCGTTGCTGAATCCGGCTGAGAGGCTTAGATCCCCAACTTCTTAAAGAAGTCGGGGATCTTGTTATTCACGAATGATTTAGGACTGCTATAGCCACTTCTTCTATACATTACAGGGAATTTCTAACAAAATTCAGAAATTGGTAGTTGGCGATTAGTAGTCATCTAATGAGTAAATATGAGATTTTCCTTGTGACATCTCCACAGATGAGCATCAAAGAAACATTTGGAGGAAAGCACAGATGAAGTTAACCCAGGAAAAGCTTCCAAGATTTTCACTTACAAAAACATTCATTATAAATTTAAGCCTTACTGCTTCGATTGCTTCCCCTACACTTGCTAACACACAATCAACTAATTCTGCCAATTACACTCTAGAAATCAAACAAATTCCCTTAATTTCAATACAAAAAGACCCTCCAGGTAGAGGAACTCCTCCTAGCCAAGAAGGGACTGGAAGTCGAGGCGATTGTTTGTACAAGCAAGATAAACCGCCGCTGACTCGCTTAGTAGGTGGTTTGCATTCAAAATTAACTGTAAATCAGCACCCAACTATGTGGGTTTATATTCCCTATACCCACCAAGAAGCACCGTCAGGAAAATTTTCCTTACAGGATGAAAATAATGAAATATATAAAACTAGTTTTCAGTTACCCGATAGACCAGGAATTATGAGTATTAGTTTACCATCAACAGTTGACGCTTTAGAACCTGGGAAAAGATATCGTTGGTATCTAGATATCACTTGTCCTAATACAAGCAATTCTCAGGTGTCACCAAGCCGCACTTCACTCACAGGAATTGTAGAAATAGTAACGCCGTCTTCCGCACTAGAAAACGAGTTAAAATCGGCTGTAAATGGTTTAGAGCGTATTAAAATTTACATTAAATACGGCATCTGGATTGATGCTTTGACTGAATTAGCTCAACTCAGACTTAATCAACCCCAAAATTCTACTTTCCAAAAAATCTGGGTTGAATTATTAACCCAACCCCAAATTGGTTTAGCAAACGTTGCCAAAGAGCCAATAATTGCAAATTTTACAGCCAGTTACCTACTAAAATAAAAGGCCCCCAATGATATGGACGATTATAGTCCGTATCAGAATAATTCTTGAGAAAAGCAAGCTGAGTATTTCGTAGAGCTTCTGCCTTTGTTATTTTTGGCTTTTTTAGTTGTTGGTAAAACCGAATCATAAATTCCGTTGTCGAAGCATCATTAACTTGCCAAAGGGTAGCTAAGGTACTACTTGCTCCGGCGCGAAGTGCTACTCCTGCTAAACCCAAAACGGCTCGGCGGTCTCCAATTGCTGTTTCGCAAGCACTGAGAACTAACAATTCCACAGAGCTAGCTCTTGTTAAGTCTTTCATCTTTAATAAAGTATCCAAATCTTTAACTCGGATACGTTTATTCCAATCTAGGATGTAAGTTTGTTCTGGATTAGAACTAAATTTGCCGTGAGTGGCAATATGAACTACATTAAATGTGTCTGAATTTATCCATTTTTGTAAATTTTCTTGGAGAAAATTTTCATTTTCCAGCTTTTTAAAACTGTCTACTACTTTACTTACTTCTAATAATTCTACTTCTACATTTTCTAACGGAGCCAAACGTTCTTTGGCAAAACTGGGAGCATTACTTGCGCCAGCAAGTAACACATTTAACTTTTCTTTGAATAAAGGTTTGGGAGATAATAATTGCAAAGTAGGAGTAACACCAATAGCATACCTTTCTACCAGATATTTTTGCCCATCATATAGAACTGACATCGGCAGATTTTGTAAACAACCGTCAAGTACAAACACCAAAGTTTTGATTTGGCTTTTATCTCTATGTTTTTCCGTTTCTAGTTCGGCTGCAAAGGGTTTAATTAACCAATCATAAAATTGTTGAGATGCCGTTTTAATTTCTTTAGGAAGAGTACTACGTGTTCTCATTAGTTCTCGCAGATTGATCACAGCTTCATCAATTTGGCTTACAGATACATTCTTATTTGTGTAGCAATGTATATTATCACTTCCAAGGAATTTGACAATAACTTCCAAATAGCCTTGTAAAATAATTGGATAGACAACCGCTACACTAGAATCCAAATTGTCAATATTTATTAGTTCTGGTCTAGGGCAACTTTGCGAAACTTTACCTTTTTCTTCTTGTCTGTGCAAATTCATGATATTTTCTGTTAAATTCACATGAGCATAGACAGCAGCGCAGCTAGTGGGCAGTTGTTTTAACAATTCAGAAATCCTCGACAACAAAGTTTGAGCATATGCAAATTGGTTATTTTGCAACAACAGTTTTAATTGATTTAACTGTGCTTGAATCTTGCTAATCGCTAAAACAGGTTGCTGTGCGTTTACTTGAGGCAGGAATTGCAAGCCAAGACTGAAAATCAGTCCTAAAGCCGCAACCAATATTAATTTAACAAAAGGCTTCATTACACTACATTTATAAATAAGTTAGGGTAAGAAAACAGTAAATGAAGCAAGCATAAACTTTAACTACGAGATGTTTCATCAAGCTTGAGACGTGAAATTGCTAAATGATTAAAAATCCTCATCTATTTTTCCGCGGTACAGTGAGGGTGCGTTATACCGATGATAATGGTGGAGAAAAAACGCGCTATGTGTATTTGGTACAACGGCGGAGACAAACGGGTGAACCGTTGGTAACGCTGAGAATGCCAGGGGGAGAGAACCGACAAGTACAAGTAGATTTTTTGTATCCTCCAGATTCTACGCCACCGCAGGTTGTGACGGTGAGGACGGAGGGATGATTTCGCGTAAAGGCGCAGAGAGAAGGCGCAAAAGTTTTTTTAGGTGTGAGACGATAACTCGAAAAAGTTAAATGTGAAAAAAGTGGCTTTCAGTAGCCAAGGACGAAAGTTAACTTTAAAACCTTCTATTGCAGAGGCAAGGTAATTTTCTGGTATTCGAGCAAATGGTGTATCAGGATTTCCATCTTCGTCACAATAGTCTTCTATGTAATATTCTTCAAGAGTACGTCCCTCATACTGAACTTTTTCTTCACCTGTGCCAAGAGCAGAGTCAATACTTTCGATAAAATCTAGTACGTGCTTTTTTTCCATTGGATCTCGTGGCGGTTTTAGCTCCAGTGCTGCTGAAATCAGGAAATCTAAATGAACTAGTGAATTTAAGTAGTAGGAGCTATCAAATCGGTATGAATCGTCTTGCCACCGTACTAAAGAAAGAGGAAGTTTATCTTTCGCATCTTCCCCCGTACTCTCCGTTAATAAAGTTCTAACGCATTGGGCGCTAATGCTTTTATCATCAAGAATAAGCTCTCTAGCCTTATCTACAGTCTTAGCATTCTTATTCAAATCAGTGAATAATTCACGAGCGATTCCCCGAATTGAATAATCAGAAGCACTTTGAAGATTCTTGAAGCCCGCACTGGGATGAAGCAAGATAAATAAAATTGGTATTTTTGTTTGTTGCTCAATTGGGCGAAGAGTACCACCTCGAAACCTTGGATCTTCACGAAAGGTACGGAGCGCCCAAAGACGATGTTGCCCATCTACAGCCACTGCTAGTACTCTATCTTCATCCCAACGCAACCGAGCAGAGACTCCAGTAGAAAGATATTGAATACCCCCGAAGTTCGCAACCTCACTTTGAAAATGTTTCCATTGTTCGTCGTCGGGATCAGTACCATCCCAAGGTATGGGAGGAGAAGCTACGTTTGTAGTCTCATCAAAAGTATCCTGAATATTGCCATTACCGTCCTTTGGCATTAATACAATAGTAATTGCATTAAAAAACTTCAGCTTATTTGGATCTAAAAGATAACCTTTAACTATGTCATCTTCTACTCTCTTTTCATCAATTTCTCGTTGAAAAAGCTCTTTAAGAGACCATTTCGTATCTAATGAAGCGGGTATTTGTTCAGCTATCTTTAACTCATCAATAGCTCTGTTAACTTCAACCAGTGAAAGAACATAGGGAAGTGCTATACCTTCAGATAAAGTATAAATACCAGTTAAACCATAGAGAGGTTTATTGAATCTTGATTTCCCTTCATTATTTAAAAATATCAACATAATATTGTGTTAACCATACCTAAGAGTAAATGCCGGAAGAAATAGTCTAGATAATAAATCTTCAACTAGTTTGTCTGAAGCAGTTTCAGGGTATTCGCACTCTTCATCCAATTGATTATCTAAGTTGTTGTCTTCATTGATATCATCTGAAACCGTACTTGAATTAATATATGAAGTGTGAATAATTAAAAGCCTACATCGATTAATTTTGTGTCCAGCAGCAGCTAAGCGTTCACGTAAAATGCTCCCCTCACTAAGATGACTACGAATGCGAGAATATAAATTATTTGTTTTTCCTATGTATAGCGGCTGCTGAAATATCAGTGAATTGCTTAGAAGCATAAAGAGCAGTTCCCGAAAGGAAGAATCAGTCGCTAACTCTTTAAGCAAAAGCTCTTTTGAAAATGAATTATCTGGTTGTAGTTTTATCTTGTGTATTGGCGGAAGTCTTGTTTCTCTTGAAGCCGAATGATCCTTATAAAGTTCTTTAAGAATATAGTTAACAAATAGGTCAGGATCATTCATAGCATTGGTATCAATCTCAAAGCGACGATACCAAGCATACACACCACCAATATTATTTGGGATGCGACTTAGAACAGAAACATTTCCACGCATCTGCGCTAAATCGTACAACACAGCATTTTCACTCAGCTGATGCACAGCATTATTGCCGTGTAACCATGCCACAGATAAGGCTCCCTTTATACAATTAAAGTATCAGGGTAGCATAAGAATTTTATAGATGGAGAAAATTAAAGTATTTTCATTAGAGAATAAGTGGAAGTCCTACCTCCTTTGGTTCAACCAACTCGCCATCAAAACCAATTGTTTTATTTTCTACAGTCCTAGCATTAGCCAAAGCCTTACGAAGTTCAGCACGTTCCATTGAATCCTGAATTCCACCTAGAATATAAATTAATAACTTTGCAGCCAATTCTTTTCCCGAAACCTGCACTCGCTTTTTATTAGGGTCATACAAAACCCCATACCAGAGAGACTGGGGATATTCCATACCAGTAAAACCCCCTTGCTGGTCAAACTTTCGTAATTTCTTAAAAATAGTGGTTAAAGAAAAACCTTTTTTAAAAACTAAAAATCCCAAAGCTTGTGCTAAAGCAACTTGCGCCACAGGGCGGAAAAGCATATTTCCCTCACCACCACCTTTTTCAAAGCTAAACCTTCTTAAAATCGGCGTATCTTCGTGTTCCAGAATCTTATAACTAGGTAAGCTTGCCAAATTATTAAAAAGTTTGGTGAATTCTTCTATTCCCTGTTCAATTTCCTCATCTTCTGGACGCATAGGAATTAATCCTTTCTCAAAAGGTTTCCACTGCGGAAACTTGTGGCCCAAGTATCTTTCTGACATATCTTGCAACGCTTGCAAAGTTGTCAAAACTGTAGAATTTGCCGCTACCGTTGCACTATTCCAATTAACGCGGGGATTTCGATTTGGTTTTTGTTCTAAAAGTGGGTGAGTAACCGCTATTTTTCTTGCCACAATTGCAAAACCATCATCTTCATTTAATTGTGCTAACTGACCTTTAGTTAAAGGTGCAGCCATTAAGTTAACATGAACAAAAACTGACCTCACCCTCCGCCTTGCTTCGGTGCGAGTCTCCCCAGCATTAACAGCACAAATAAATTCAATACCAATTTTTTCTTTAGGTAAGCTTTGTAAATAAACAGGATCTACTTGATACTGCTCTAACAAATCTGAAACTGTGATAAAACTATCATCAGCTGTTTTATCCTTTTTATATCGCTGGAGTTTGCCAGTTTTAATTAACTCTATCAACCCTTGCACTCCCATTAATCGGTGTTGACCATCCAGTGCATAGATGGTCACATTCTCTTCAGAAACATTGAGTAAGCCGACCTTACCATCTTTATCTAGGGGTGTAAAATCAGTAGTAGACTTTCTCGCACGTCCCTCACCATCCCATTCAGCAGCTTTAGGGTGATCCACCCAAGGCTGATTAATTACTACTAGGACTGGGGGAAATTTGTGGTTTTGTCTCGCAGCCAAATACTGAACTAGCGGTGCTTGACGTGACCAGTCAAGGGGACGCTGTTGAATTTCGTCAATACTATCCGCGTCAATTTCGATATTATCTGTCTCTGGATTGTACTTTTTTTGCAGAAGAGGTAAACCAGAAGCGAAGTGAACTCGACCCGCAAACCATTCTAGAGTAACAGAGCCAATATAAGCTTCTGTACCTCCCATTTCGGTTTTTTGAACAATAATTTGGTCTTTTTTCTCTAAAAACTTCTCTAAAAGTAACGCTAGTACTTCTTTTTCTTTTTTTTCTCGTTCTAGGTACTCTCTAGCAATATCAGCAGTGGGGTCAGATACAATGTCACTCATATGAATTTTTAAAAACTTAGTCTTGTAATATAGCTATATTGTTCAAAAAGTTAGATACTAGTTAATCAGTTTTTAAAAACTATTTGGGAACCCGCGCATTCCATACGCTGGGGTAGAAAAAAAGCGGTAACGCCCAAATGTCCAGAGGTAGGAAGCAATGACTGAAGCACAACAACCAGAAAATAAAGGCCAGCAGACACGTACTGTAGCAGAGTTAGTAGAAGATATCCAAGCTCTTACCACTGAAATTCAAGAATTGTATTGTTTAGATGCGATACCTTGGATTATAGGCGTGTCTTGGGGTAAAGATTCTAGTGCAGTTTTGCAGCTTGTTTGGAATGCGATCGCGGCTCTCCCTCCAGAAAAAAGAACTAAAACTATTCATGTTATTACAACAGACACTAAGGTAGAGAATCCAGTTGTTTCTGCTTGGGTTCGTCAATCGATGAAGCAGTTGGAATCTGCTGCAAAAGAAAAAGGAATGCCGATTGAGCCACATCTGCTGCAACCAGTAATTGAAGACACATTTTGGGTCAATCTTATTGGTAAAGGCTATCCAGCACCTCGTAACCAGTTCCGCTGGTGTACACCACGTTTGAAGATCAATCCTGCCAATCAGTTCATCCGTCAAATAGTTAGAGCTAATGGCGAAACAATTCTTGTCTTAGGTACTCGTAAAGCAGAAAGTGCTAAACGTGCTGCCACTATGAAGAAGCATCAAGCAGGTAGAGTACGGGATAGACTTAGCCCTAACGCTAGTCTGCCTAATTCTTTAATTTATACTCCTATTGAGGATTGGAGTAATAATGAAGTTTGGATTTATCTGAATCAGAGTAATAATCCGTGGGGAAAAAGTAATAAAGAATTATTCAGTCTGTATCGAGGTGCAACAGCAGACAACGAATGTCCCCTAGTTATTGATACCTCAACTCCCAGTTGTGGTGATTCACGATTTGGCTGCTGGGTTTGTACACTAGTTAATCAAGATAAATCTATGCAGGCGATGATCCAGAATGATGAAGAAAAACAATGGATGCAGCCTTTATTAGATATCCGTAATGAATTAGATGCTGAAGATGATAGAGACAAAAGAGACTTCCGAAGGCTTCGTCGAGGAGAAGTCCAATTATTTGAACGCAATAAAGATGGAAAAGTCTCTGTTGAACCAATACCAGGGCCATATACAAAATACTGGCGTGAACATTGGTTAAAACGAGTTTTAGAAGCACAAACAAAAATCCGTCAAACAGCACCGGAAAATATGCGCGACATTACTCTTATCTCCCTAGAAGAACTGAGTGAAATTCGCCGTATTTGGTTAGAAGAAAAACACGAGTTTGACGATAGCTTACCCCGCATTTATCAAGAAGTCACAGGTGAAGAATTTAAAGATCCGCGTCCAGGTGCAGATTTTAGCTTATTAGGCAGCGATGAATGGGCTGTGTTAGAAGAAGTCTGTGCAGATGATGAGATGCACTTGGAACTGATAGCAAAACTTTTAGACACAGAACGCCAATTTCGGAAAATGTCGCGTCGTATAGGAATTTACGAAAGCTTAGAGCAATGCTTTATTACCAGTTCTCGTTCTAAAGATGAAGCAGTGAAAAATGCTCGTCTAACACGAGATTTGAAAACAGCAGTTGAACAAGGTGATATTGAGAAAGTTAAGCAGCTAACTTTCGCAGATTTTGCCGCACCAGAGGAACAAGCAAGTATAGCCGATACACGAATTGATACAACAAATACTACCAAATCTGCTGACAATGCACAGACTTGGGCAAATGTGAAATTTAAAAAGAAACAGACAAAGGCTTAAACTTGCTGGTCATCATTAGCATCTCCTAAGTACAGCCTTATAAACTCTTCTGCTGCGGCTGGATTAATTCTTTTGAGTGCATCACGAATTTCTAACAGCGTATCAGCAACAGGATCTCTAATTTCATTCACCCAACGGTGAACATTTGGCCGTCCTGTTCCCATTGCCACTGCTAATTTGTTTTGGCTGATGCCGTAGAGTTCTAACACCTGTTTCAGTGCTTTACCTGCTTTTCCCATGCCTTTGATTGTGTCAAAGGCTTCTAACAGAGTAAATGTTACCGATCGGTAACTACAAGGTGTAAGATAGTTTAGTTACCTATCGGCAACAAAACAGCTTACTAACAAACAGGTAAATTTCAATGATTAAAAGCTTTGTGGCAGAGACTTTTCAAACCACCGCGCCGCTTGTTTCCACCAAAGATTCTACAGAAACAATGCCGGATAGAGAGTCTGTAAAAGTAGTAATTTATGGTTCTAAAAGAGGTATTAACAACACAATTCTGACTTTATACAAACTTGGTTTCGCCCAAGTTAACGAATGGAGTCCTTTATTACCTAGTTCTATCCCTGTGAAGTCATGAGTATTTTAACTAGGCACATTCTGACAAACTGACTAGACTTCAACTAATGAAAAATATGGTAGGGTGGGCAATGCACACCCTACAGAAAATTCTCGGCGATTAGAAATCGCATTTACACAAACAAACCCACTAGCACGGGTTAAATATAGATATAGATAATGATATTTCTGGAACTCGTATTACAAAATTTTGGCCCTTACTCTGGCAGACAAGTAATAAATCTTGACCCAAGAACTGAAGGAAATCCTCGCCCAATTATCCTATTAGGCGGTATGAATGGCGGTGGGAAAACAACTCTCATGGATGCTATTCGTCTTGCACTATATGGACAACGCGCCCAATGCTCTACTCGTGGTAATCTGAGCTATAGTGATTTTTTAAATCAATGTGTTAATAGTAAATCTAATCCTGCTGAAAAGACCCGAATTGAGCTATTATTTGAACACATTGAAGAAGATAAACCAGTAAAATATCGTATTGTTAGAACTTGGGAAAAAAATCCTAAAGATGGTAAAGATTTCTTGGGAATTTTAGGTGATGACGATACTTGGCCTGTTGAATCTTTGATGAATACTTGGGATGATTATATAGAAAACCTTCTGCCGTTAGGAATTTCTAATTTATTCCTATTCGATGGAGAACAAGTAAGAAACCTTGCAGAACAGGAAACACCGCCACAAATTGTAATTGAAGCTATTCGTGGACTTTTAGGGCTAGAATTACCTGATAAATTAGCACTTGATTTAGAGGTTTTGGTCAACCGTAAGCGTAAAGAACTTGCTGACACCAAAGATTTAAATACCCTAGAAGAAATTGAAAAAAGGTTATTACAACAGCAAGAAAATTATCAAGCAGCAGAACAAGAATTAGCTAGGTTAAAAAATAAAATTGAAGAATTAGAAACTATACAGCAAGAAGCCTTGGATAAATTTGTATTTGAAGGTGGTAAAATCGCCGCAGAACGCAGTCAGCTTGAAGAGAAAAAAAAAGAAAAAACTACCGCATTAGAGACAATTCGGAAGTCTTTAGGTGAATTAGCTGCTGAGATTTTACCTTTGGCTTTAATTCCTAATTTATTGAGTCAGGTACAAACACAGGGTTCAAATGAATTTCGTACTCAACAAGTACAACTGGCTAGAGACGTTTTGATTGAACGAGATAAACGCTTACTTCAATGGCTAAATCAGTTAGCTATTACTTTAGAAGAAATCGATAAAATTCAATCTTTTTTAACTGAAGATGTAAATAATTTATATGCAATTTCAGTCCAAGCTGAATTACCTTGGTTATTAGCCGATGAGGAAAGTTTGAGTCAATTAGATAATGTAAGATATCATTTGCATAACGCTCGTAATACAGCAAAACAGCAGTTGATTAATCTCAAAAACCTAGAAGAAGAAATTATTACGTTAGAAAGACAAGTGCAAACCGCAGCAGAACCAGAAGCTTATCAAAAGCTGCGCTATGCTGTGGAAACAGCACAAAACGAAGTTGTACAAGCTAAAGCAAATTACGAAAGCATTCGGCAAAGATTAGTAGCATTAATAGATGTAATTGAAATTACGAAAAAAGAATTAAAAGATTATACTGACAAAAATATAAAACATAAAAATAGAGAACATATTATTACCTCAGCCTCTAAAGTTCAAGAAACACTTAAGGTTTTTCGAGAAAAATTAACTCTGCGAAAACTCAATAAATTAGAAGAGGAAGTAAAAAAGTATTTCCTCTATTTGCTGCACAAATCAGATTTAGTATCTAGCATCACTATTGATACTAAAACCTTTGCCCTATCTCTTTTCGATTTTGATGGTAAACCAGTCCCGAAACATCGCTTGTCTGCTGGGGAAAAGCAACTACTCGCGATCGCCTTCCTCTGGGGCCTAGCCAAAGTCTCTGGACTCCGTCTACCAGTAGCAATCGACACGCCCCTCGGCAGACTCGACTCCTCCCACCGCCAAAACTTAGTAGAAAAATACTTTCCCGCCGCCAGCCATCAAGTAATTCTGCTTTCCACAGACACCGAAATCGGTAAAAAAGAAGTAGAGACACTGCGAGAAAACGAAGCGATCGCCCGCGAATACCTCTTAAAATATAATTCAGCAACTCGTCAAACAACAGTAGTAGAAAATCAATATTTTTGGTAGTAGATATCGTTTCAAATTTGAGTGTGCAAAGAATTATGATATCTCCACATTTACAAGCAATAGAGCGTGACCTACGTACTTTGTCATTAGAAGAATTAGAATGGCTTTTAGAACGTATTACTAAACAAGTGCAAGCAAAGAAACAAACCTCAGAAAAATTTACTGATGTGCAATATATGAACGAACAACTAACTGCAATGGCTAATGATTTGGAAATACAGGCAGAAATTACCTCTATAAATAGTGAGTTTTCTGTTACAGAAATTGATGGTTTATAAAAATTGTGAGTATCGAAAGAGGACAAATTTATTTTGTCAATCTTAATCCAGTGCAGGGTAGAGAACAGGCAGGAACACGACCCGTTTTAGTTTTATCTATAGACGCTATCAATCAATTACCTTTGGTTGTGACTGTAGTTGTAGGTACAAAAGGTACAAATATTAAGCGCGATTATCCCACCAATATACGAGTCTTTTCAAGCGACAGCGGATTGCCTATCGAAACAGTATTCTTATGTTTTCAAATTCGTTCTTTAGATCCAAACCGTTTTCCTACTGACCCATCAGGTAAGCTTTCTGGCTCAAAAATGGTGGAAGTAGAAACTGCGGTTCGCTACTGTTTAGGTTTATAAACAAAAATTAATTTAATTCTGGATAAAACTCTTTATTTATAAAAATTATGGAATCGCCAATTGAAAGAATTAAACTTTCCCAAACAGCCAAAGACCAACTGCTCAAACTCCGACGCAGCACAAAAATCGATCAATGGAATATATTATGCCGATGGGCATTTTGTCGTTCCCTAGCAGAACCAACTCCACCCTCACCCGTACCCATTCCCCAAGATAGCAACGTCGAATTGACTTGGCGCGTCTTTGGCGGCGAAATGTCTGATATCCTTCTCCTAGCCCTCAAGCAACGCTGTCACAATGACGGCTATCCCACCGATAAAGAAACCCTAGCTACCCAATTTCGCCTACATTTGCATCGAGGAATTGGTTACTTAGCAGGCGATCCAAATATCAAGAAAATTGAAGATTTAATTGAATTAGCGGTGAAAGATTGACAGGATATAAATCATGGTGCGTTATGCTGCCGCTAACACACCCTACATCCTTTAAAAATCGTAAATGCTCTTATGTTAGAGAGCTATGTAGAAATTGAGCGTCACAGAGCTGCGATCGCCCGCAATGATATATCTCGTCCTGTGCGATTGGCCATAGAATCGGCAATCATCAATCAAGATACTACGTTTTTTGACTACGGTTGCGGTTACGGTGGTGATGTCCAGCGCGTGGCAAACTTAGGTTACACTAGCGCAGGCTGGGATCCTTATTATTATCCTGATGCTGCGATCGCCCCCGCCGATGTTGTCAACTTGGGTTATGTCCTCAACGTCATTGAAGATCCCCAAGAACGCCGCGAAAGCTTAATTAAAGCTTGGGAACTTACCCGCAAAGTCTTAATTGTCGCCGCTCAAATTCTAATTAACGCTCCCAGTAAAACACAATTAGCTTACAGCGATGGCATTGTTACCCGTCGCAATACTTTTCAGAAATATTACGAACAAGAAGAACTCAAAACTTACATTGATGAAGTCCTGAATGTAGATGCTGTACCCGTAGCTTTAGGCGTCTACTTCATATTTCGAGATGAAACTGAAAAAGAAAATTACAAAGCTATTCGCTTCTTTTCTCGAAGTTCTACTCCCAGAGTCCGCATCCCCAGCAAGCGGTTTGAAGATTATCAAGAACTACTCGCACCATTGATGGCTTTTTTCACCAAACGCGGCAGATTACCAGTCAAAGGTGAATTGAGCAATGAACAAGAACTACTGAGCGAATTTGGTAACTTCCGCCGTGCATTTGGCGTAATTTTGCAAGCTACCGACGAAGCAGAATGGGATGCGATCGCCTATCGTCGCTCTCTCGACATTCAAGTTTACCTCGCTCTCAGCCACTTCGATCAACGTCCGGCATGGCATAAACTAGCCCCAGAAATGCGTCACGATATCAAAGCTTTCTTTGGTAGCTATGAAGAAGTTTGTGCAGTCGCTGACCAAAAACTTTTGAGCTTAGGTCAACCTAGAGTTGTACAAACTGCCTGCGAAAAAAGCAAAATTGGTAAACATACCCGTGGCGCTTTGTATGTCCATGTTTCGGCGCTTGCAGAACTCGATGCCTTGTTACGAATTTATGAAGGTTGCGCCAGCCGCACCATTGGACGTGTCGATGGTGCAACTCTCATCAAATATTGCACCGATAAACCGCAAATCTGCTATCTGTTTTATCCTGACTTTGACACAGACCCCCATCCCGCCTTAAAAGCCAGCATCATTATTGATTTTATTACTTTAAAAATCACTCACCGCGACTACCAAACCAGAACAAATCCCCCAATTCTGCATCGTAAAGAAACCTTTGTCACACCCAACTACCCGCTTTACGAAGAATTTGCTAAACTCACCCAACAAGAACAACAATTAGGGCTGCTTAAGCAAAAAAGTAATATTGGCACCCGTGAAGGTTGGGAAAAATGTCTCGCTGCACATGGGGTGGAAATCAAGGGGCATCAGGTTTATCAAGTTTAATTGGGCATGGGGCATGGGGGGCAAGGAGGAAAAGCAGGAGAGCAGGGAGCAGGGAGCAGGGGGAAGGAGACAGTTTAAGCTTAGATACTCGTTCTTCAAGTTCAGAACACGACAATCCGAGCTTTTTACTCGACACTTCAAGTTCAGAACACGACAATCCGAGCTTTTTACTCGACACTTCGAGTTCGGAACACGACAATCCGAGCTTTTTACTCGTTCTTCAAGTTCAGAACACGACAATCCGAGCTTTTTACTCGACACGTCAAGTTCAGAACACGACCATCCGAGCTTTTTACTCGACACTTCGAGTTCAGAAAACGACAATCTGAGCTTTTTACTCGACACTTCGAGTTCAGAACACAATAATCCAAGCTTTGAACCTCAAACTGTCCACTCCCCCTTCCCCTTGTCCCCTTGTCCCCTTGTCTCCCCCTCCCCTTTTCCCCAATCCCCAGCCCCCATTTTGCATATTGGCGTGAAATCATACAACAGCTGTGGCAATATAACTGCAATTCGTCAGAGGTGAGGAGAAACCTCGAAATTATGAATCCAGTGCGATCGCTGCTGCAACTGTTCGGTAGCCGCAAGATGGCGGCTTTATTATTACTAGGGTTTTCATCTGGTTTACCGTTGTTATTAATTGGTAATACCTTGAAAGCTTGGATGACTATAGAAAAGGTGGATTTGGCAGCCATTGGGTGGTTTAGCCTCGCCAGTTTGCCTTACTCGTTAAAGTTTCTTTGGTCGCCGTTTCTCGATAGATTCACTATGCCATTTTTGGGGCGGCGGCGGGGTTGGTTAATTGTGATGCAGCTGGCCTTAGTAGTTGCGATCGCCATCATGGGATTCCAGCAACCCAAACAAGCATTACAGCTGCTAGCCATTAACGCTATAGTCATTGCCTTTTTGAGTGCAACTCAAGATATTGCTGTTGATGCCTACCGCACCGACGTTTTGGAAAAACTAGAAATGGGCGCTGGGGCAGCAGTTTTCATCTTGGGTTATCGCATTGCCCTGTTAGTATCAGGTGCTTTAGCATTGATACTTGCTGATAGAATGCCCTGGTCATCAGTTTATTTGTTTATGGCAGGTACAATGGTGATTGGGATTTTTGCCACCTTGTTAGCACCGGAACCAAAGGAAATTAGCCCTCCAGCCTCGTTAACCGATGCCGTCATCTTACCCTTTAGTGAATTTTTCCAGCGTCAAGGAGTGATCCAAGCCCTTTTTGTTCTTTTGTTCATTACCCTCTACAAACTGGGTGATGCCTTACTGAGCAATATGACCACGCCCTTTTTGCTACAAGTTGGTTTCACTAAAACCGATATTGGAGCAATTCAGGTAGGTATGGGATTAATTGCTACCATTGTTGGGGCACTGGCAGGTGGTGCGATTTTGAGTAGGATTGGCATCAATCGGTCACTTTGGGTGTTTGGCATCCTGCAAGCTTTAAGTAATTTTGCTTACTTGACTCTAGCTTATACAGGTAAAAACTACCAAGCTCTGGTTCTGGCGATCAACATAGAACAGTTCTGCGGTGGTTTAGGGACAGCAGCCTTTGTGGCCTTTCTAATGAGTCTTTGTAACCAAAAGTTTTCTGCGACTCAGTATGCTTTGCTTTCTAGCTTGATGGCTGTCAGCCGCGATATTCTGGCATCTCCAGGTGGGGCGATCGCACAAAGCACAGGTTGGCCAGTATTTTTTATAATTACCATCGTTGCTGCCGTGCCAGGACTACTCCTGTTGCCAGTATTTGCCCCCTGGAACCCTCAACCAGTGGGAATTTCTAGACCAGGACTTGATGATGAAGAAGAGGATTTATGGGAAACCAAATAGTTATTGTTGTCGGCACATTTATCCTCTTGCTCACTGGACTGTTACTGGGCTACGTTCTCTCACAGTTAGTTTTAGGATTTTTGGGCTTTAACCTCTTAACTTTTTTAGGAACACTCAGCCTGATTTTAATTTTTGGCACACTTTATTACGTTTTATTTTGGCAATTGCGGAGAGAGCAGTCCCAGTCGTTCAACGGCAGGATATCAAACCAGTCAGCAGAAGAATTTCTCTCTGATAGCGATATCAAAAATCGGCTAATCAGGAGGTTAGATGGTGACATAGAAGCTGCCGAACGGTTAGTTGAGCAGGCCAAGCAAAATTATCCTGGAATGCAGGAGAATTGGTATTTTGAGCGAGTACTTGATGATTTGGAGCGCGATCGGCGCTAACGACGCTGCGCTTCGCAATCGTCGGTAACGACGCTGCGCTTCGCAATCGGCGCTAACCTTGTGTTTGCTATACCCAGAACATCGCTAAAATAAACCAAGAAAACTTTACAAATCTATAGCTAGTTTTCAGAAAAAGATTTCTAGCTCCTTGCAATCCATATATGGCTATTTTTCGTCAATACATTGCTCCTTTGCTCGTAGTGCTGGTATTCATGTTTGCTTTAGTCGCAGTCAGCGCCCGTATCTTTTTACCCTCAGATATGGCAGCCCCTGCGCCAATTGAAGAGGTAGGGGTGATTGTTCCACCCAATATTTCAGTGAGTTAACTCAAAAATGAGTGTCAAAAGTGCCTGAGCAACTGCTACCTGGGTATAATATTCGCCTTGGCTCTGCCCTGGAGCGATCGCTACTGGTAAAGTTCATGCAACGAAGTTACCAGGATATTTTTCCACAGGCGGATTTTTCTCACTTAGCGCAAACAGTCGAGCAATACTTCTCTAGTAAAACGCCGTTGTGGTGGGTAGATAAGGAAGTAAGGGAAGAAGACACCGAGAGTTCTTTCTCCGTGTCCCCTTGTCCCCCCGTCCCCGCGTCTTCCTCCTCCCCCACTTCTCCCATTGCTTGCCTGTGGGTAGGAAATGCCATAGATCAGGTGGGAGGAAGTCGCCATGCTCACATCTTTCTTTTGTATGTTGTGCCAGAACATCGGCGGCGGGGTATTGGTACAGCTTTGATGAAATATGTAGAAAATTGGGCAACTCAAAGAGGCGATCGCCAGATTGGTTTACAAGTATTTCAATCAAATCAACCAGCATTAAATCTTTACAATCAACTTGGTTATCAAACCCAATCCCTGTGGATGGTAAAATCACTCAATATGGAAAAATAAACTAGTACCGCCGCGCGAAATTCAAAATTCAAAAACCTTGTCTTCCGGGTTATGTGTTAATCCCGGTCAGGGATTTAGATGAAATATGTATGACGAAGACGACCTAAGCCTACTCGATCTCGAAGTGGAGCTAGAAAGCCCCTTAGATCACATGGAGCCGCTAACTGCTGAATCAGAAGTGGCAAAACCCGATCCAGATGTGATGCTAGCTCTGTTAGAAAACCCTCAACCGCAGCAACGGATGCTAGCGGCGCGTGCTTTTTGCGACCTTGAAGATGAACGCGCTACTCCCCATCTCATCCGTCTGTTAACTGATACCTGTCCCTTGGTACGGGTGAGTGCAGCCTATGGCATTGGACGCAATCCTAGTGCAGATGCAGTCGAACCGTTAATTGCCCAACTAAACCGCGATTGGAATGGCTATGTGCGTAAAGGTGTTGTATGGGCTTTAGGCAACTGCCGCGATCGCCGTTCTTTAGCACCCCTAGCCGACGCCCTCAAAACTGATATTTCCGCAGTGCGTTTGTGGGCAGCTACTGCTTTAGCACAAATGGCAGAAGTCAGTTATGAGACAGTTTTAGGCGCAATACCACCACTAATTGAAGCCTTAGTTCAAGACCCTGTAGCACCAGTGCGGAGTAACTGCGCTTGGTCAATTGGACAGTTGTGCCGCGAACTCCCATCTAACGTGGTTTATGCCACTGCGATCGATGCTTTAATTCAAGCCTTTGCTGAAGACAAAGATTTAGGGGTAAGAGAGGATGCCAAAGCCGCACTCTTAGGCGTAGGCGACCCCCGTGGTTTGCAACTCATCGAAACTCTAGAACAAGAGGGATGGTTTTAATAAGGCAGATGGCAGTCCCAATGAAACAAGTTTCACCACCAAGTATGAAAATGGGCATTGGGCATTGAAATATCTACATCGATTTTAAGCTAATGCAGTTTAGTTACGGTAGCCGTCACCTTTAAGGGTAACGGCATTTTTTACATTTCAGTTACAGGCTTACCAAATTGAGGTCATAAGGACGCTCAATATCATCCTCGCCTAAATATTCACCATTTTGAATTTCCAGAATCACAAGGGGAATCGACCCTGGATTTTCTACTTTATGTAATGTTGCTGCTGGAACATAAGTTGACTCGTTGCGATTCAATAATATTTCCTCTTGACCGCAAGTTACCTTAGCAACACCGGAGACTACAACCCAATGTTCATTGCGGTGATAATGAATTTGTGGTTTAATGCCGTGTCTAGGCTTAATTTCAACACGACTAATTCTATAGTTCTCTCCCTCCTCTACAACTTCCACGTTACCCCAGTATCTTGTACCAGAATGGTCAGAGGATTGGGCGTTGTTGGTCTGAGGATTATTCTCATTTTGAGTCATAAATAATCTCTGAAGCTGATAGCTATAACTGTGGATTGTTGAATACTTTAACTTAAATCACATTAAGCTAGGTTTAAGTTCAACAAGGAAATGCTGATAATCATTGCACATTGAATATTGGGAAAAATCAAAATCTATCAATGCCCAATGCCCAATGCCCTAACCCCCTGTATATTGAATCCGATAAATACGATTATTGGCTTCTTCTGTTACTAATAAACTGCCATCAGGTAATACAAGTAAACCTACTGGTCGCCCCCAAGTAGTTGGTACAGATGGATTTAGCAAGAAACCCGTGAGAAAATCTTCATAGTAACCTTGTGGACGCCCTTGAGTATTGAAGGGAACAAATACAACTTTATAACCAGTACCGCGATCGCGGTTCCAAGAACCACGAAAAGCCACAAAAGCACCATTACGGTATTTTGCAGGAAACGTCTGACCATCATAAAACTGCAAACCTAATGCGGCTGAGTGTGCCTGGAACAATACATCTGGTGTGCGGGTACGGGCTACTAAATCGGGGCGTTTGCTTTTGTCGTTCGTTTTTTGACGTGGTTCAATGTTGTTTGGTGTCAGATAAGCATAAGGCCAACCATAAAATTCTCCTTGCTGGAGACGTGTGAGGTAGTCTGGTACTAAGTCATCACCAATACCATCTCGTTCGTTGACAGTCGAGTAAAGTTCTTTAGTTACTGGATGAAAGTCCAAACCGATTGGGTTACGCAAGCCATAAGCAAAAGTTTGTTGCTGGGAACCATCCAAATTCATCTGCTGTACTGAAGCCCTTGGCAGAGGTTCTTCGTCTACATTTGAGCGGGAACCAACAGAAACATATAGTTTGTTACCATCAGGTGAAGCTACTACGTTACGTGTCCAGTGCTGGTTATAGCCACCACCAGGAAGGTCAGCAATTTTTTCACCATTACCAGTGAGTTGCTGTTGACCTTTGGTATAGGGGAACCTTAAAACTGCATCGGTGTTACCCAAAAAGAAAAAATCACCTGCAAAAGTCATACCAAAGGGAATATTGATGCCATTTGTGGCACTTGCAAAGGTCTGGCGCACATCAGCTACCCCATCTTTGTTAGTGTCACGCAACAGTCGAATCCGATTTTGCCTAGTTTCTGTTACTAGCACATCACCGCTAGGAGTTAAAGCCAACCAACGCGGCGCATCTAGCCCTTCAGCAAAGATGTTGACTGTAAATCCTGATGGTACACGCAGTACTGGATCTTGCGGAATTGATACAACATCAGGTCTTTTGGAAGCACTTTCTGTGGCAAAGGGCGCTGGCAAATCCTTCAGGTTGATGCGGATGGGTGTAGGTGAAAGGGGTTCAGTACGGACGTTATTTTTTGGCTGAGATGAAAATACAGATGGTTGCGGTGTGTCATTATCCAAGGAAGCGCGAGTTTGGTTGCAGCCTGCTGCTGTAGCAAAGAATAAGACTAACAGCAAGAAACGCCCTGAAACTTTCATGAGAGCAATAATTATGACAATTTTTCCACTTTAGACTGAAAAATCTCTAATTGTCGCCAGCCTAAAGTCCGATAATTTTAACTACCAAGCAAAAACAAGCTGTTCTTAATCGACTCACGTAAATTTGAAGTGACATCATCAGCGCTATTGAGACAATCTAGTAGTAATTGGTTAGCATCCCAATACTGCTGTAAGTCTTGCCAATCCTCTTCGTTGAATTGCCAAGCATGACCAATTTGGCGATCGCTAATCATCATATCTCGCAATTTTCCAATCCAAGTTTCGCCATGAGTTTGCCACCAAATTTTTAGTGCTTCTCTACCTTGATTTGGCTTAGGTAACTGGTTGTTGAGGTTTTGCAAGGATGTTTTTAAAGATGGTTTATCCTTCAGCAAATGCTCAAGGTCAATAGCTAAACTCAACGCAGAGAAGCGTTGGAAAAAAATATCAGAAGTTATGGTCAAGCTTACAGCCAGAGCATGAGTCAAAGCCAGATCTAAAGCTAAATCAATAGAGAGAGTACCAGCCAAGCGATCATCTAAAGATATAGCAAAATTTTGATTGCGAGCTAGAGGATGTTCTGGGGGAAGGGCAATGGTAAAGTAAAAAGCACGCACACCAGCTGGATGATAGAAAAGATTTACTGCATGGGATTTTTGGGAAACCCAACTCAGTAAAGCCTGCAATTTTGCATTTTTTGCTAACGTATCAACTTTTTGCTTCATTATCTTCAATAAAGCATCAGCTGGTTGCAACATTCCCGCACTTAGTAAAAAAATTTCTCGCCAACGTTTTTCATTAATATGATTAACAAGTTCTTGCAGTGTTTGAGTATTGGCATTAGCAATAATTTCTCTAGCTGTGAAATACTCTTGAAAAGTTAAATGCGAAAAAGAATAAATTCCTCTTGCCCTCTCGATTAACAAACCGTGTTGAGCTTCAATTGCTTTTAACACAGCCTCACTTTCTAATTCCAAAGCATCTACATCAGTTGCAGCATTGGGAAGATGAGATAAATAGTCAGCAATTAATTGCCGCATTTTAGTTTCTGGCAGTAAGTAATCTCCTTGCGCGAAAGTAATTGCTGCCACACGACTAAGCAGCTTAATTTTATGTAGCAGTGACAAATCTCGATAAACTTGATCTCGTTTGATACCCCTCGCTTCATCCCAGCGTACTAACAGCAAATCCAAGGCTTTTTTATATAGTTCAGAGCGTTTAGATGGAAAATCTTCGACAAACTGAAATAATAAACAAGTAAGATTTAATAAAATTGGTGTAGTTACCAATTCTAAAATTTGTGAATTTTCGGCTAATTCTAAGTTTTGCATAAACTTATCTGCCAAAGCTTGGGCTTTAGCTGGAGTTTGTTTTGCAACTGCCAAAAACCATTTGTTGGCGAAGGTAGCAATTTGCGATTTGGTAAAATCAGCAATTTCTATTTCAGTAAATCCTTGAAATTTATAATGTTGGGCAGCAATGCGACAAGTAATAATTATGCGATTTTTATAAAAATTCTCTATAAACTGACGTAAGAGTTTGATAACTTTATCACCATCTTCCGCGGCGACTTCATCTAAAGCATCTAATAAAATTAAAGCTTTACCATTAATTAATATTGTAATCAGTTGCTGTTCATCAATGCCATTATCAAAATATTCACTAAGATAATTTAGTAAACTACTTTGATTAAGTTCTCTAGTGTCTTCAGCAAAGTTTTTCAAATTAATAAAAATTGGCAGGCAATCTTGCTGATAAACTCCCATATTACAACTAATGGCAAGCGATTGTAAAAATGTAGTCTTACCAGAGCCTGGTTTTCCCAGTACCATTAGCTTGGAATATTGTGAAACTGCCTCTAACCCACAAATCCTCTTCTGACGTACTTTACCTAAGCCAAATCGGTCAAATTCATAGCTATTGAAATTCTGTAAATCGCTAATTTCTAGCCATGTTTTACTATTGATCTCTTCTAGAATATTGACATCAACGTAAAGCTCATTTATTGTAATAGGCCGGGCAATATCTAATAAATATAGAGTAGCGCACTGGGCTTGAATTTTATCGTAGTGAGCAGACCGCAACTTTGCCACAAGGCTATCAATATCTAGAGCAAAATTGGTGGGCTTCTCTGAAGGAGTTAATTCCTCTATAATGGGATTTTGTGAGATTTCTGATGGGTCTAGGTCTAAAATCAAGCAAATTTCGTTAAAGGCGTGACGGTCAACTGGTTTACCAGTGAAAAACTTCCAAATAGGCTGTCGCGTATCTAAACCGACTGAAGCAGCTAGATATTCTTGTGTCCAACCTTTGCGCTTAAAAGCTTGTTTAGCTTTTCTAATGCCTTCATCTGAGGCTTGAAGCGATCGCTTTGCCATTCCTTTACCAAAAAACTTTATAAAGTAATTCTTAATTTAATTGTTAGTATACAATTTATACAATTTATACGCTAACTTATACTCAAAACCTAACACAATCTCTAAGATGGTGTCATTATAATAGTAGCCAAGTCAGCCAATCCTACATACCCAACAAGCTTATGGCATTGCCAAACAAACTTTATAGTGGTTGAGCAATGCCCAAGCCTTTACTAAACTGACACTAATTTCTATCATCGAAATACTGCTCTTGTATGAGTAATGAAGTGCTGAGTAATGAAGTGCTGAGTGAAAAGAGTAATTAAATAAAAACTGAAAACTTATTTATATAGGTATATAGTTGCCATTTAAAAAAAAATTTTCTAATTCTGCTGCTGGTAATGGACGACTTAATAGAAAACCTTGTATAGCATCACAGTTGTGTTGGCGTAAAAAAGAGAGTTCTGCTTCTGTATCCACCCCTTCAGCTACTACTCGTAAATTCTGATTATGAGCCATTTCAATCACAGCTTTTGTGATTGATGCTTTTTGGTGATTTTTATCAAGGTTATGCAAAAAATAACGACCAATTTTTAATGTATTAATTGGCAAATTTTTCAGATTAATTAAAGAACAATTACCTATACCAAAATCATCAATAGCAATTTTTACGCCTAAAAATTTTAACTTATTCATGATGGCGATCGCGCTACTGACATCTTGCATAATGATGCTTTCATTGAGTTCTATTTCTAGATGCTGTGGTGTCAAATCATTGTCCATTAAAATAGTAAGTATATCTTGGATAAAGTCAGGATGATAAAATTGTCGCCCAGACACATTTAAAGCAATACTTAAAGAAAAGGATGTTAGACTGTTTTGCCAACTTTTAATTTGTTCGCAAACAGTTTTTAATGCCCATTTATCAATAGGTAAAATTAAATCTGTAGACTCTGCTAACTGTAAAAACTCTGTTGAAGCAATTGTACCCAATTCAGGGCTTTGCCAACATAATTGAGTTTCAGCGCAGATCATTTTATCAGAAGCAATATCTATGATTGGTTGATAATATAACTCAAATTCGTGAAATTTATTTTGTAGAATTACCCACTGTAAATTTTGTTCTAATAACTGCATTTTAGGAGATAATGTCATAGATGCAGTGTGATTGGATAATAAATATTTTTTTAAGGTAGTCTGTCTTTCTAAGCGATTCATGATCGCACTTAATAATTCCGCCCTAGTGAATGGCTTAGTCAGGTAGTCATCCGCACCCATATCCATACCTTGACGAAAATCAGCCTTAGCGGATTTAGCAGTTAAAAAAATGAAAGGAATTGTCGCTGTTAATGGATCTTGACGTAATGTAGATAAAACTCCATAACCATCAAGTTCCGGCATCATCATGTCACACAAAATTAAATCAGGAACTTCCGCAATTGCTAAATTTACCCCGATTCTGCCGTTGGCAGCAGCAATTGTATCAAAATCTTCAGCTTCCAGTAAATCTAAAAGATTTTCACGAACTAACTCTTCATCCTCAATTACTAAAATTTTCGGCATAATTTCTTTCTCGTTGCATTTAGTTATTTAATGGCAAAGTGACAGTAAACTTTGTTCCAACACCCAATGTACTGGTGACAAATATTTTACCTTGGTGTATGTCTACACACTTTTTGACAATTGCCAATCCTAATCCAGTACCAAGGATATGATCAACATTACTAGCCCGATGAAATGATTCAAATATACGTGGTACATCTTCGGGAGGAATGCCAATTCCCTGGTCTTGAATTTCAAATATTGCTTGCCCATCCTGGCAAGTAAGAGTAAAGTTGACAGTGCTATCTGATGGGGAATATTTGAGCGCATTTGTGAGTAAGTTACTCAAAATATGCCCTAACAATTTTTTATCCATACAACATGGTATGAATTGTGATTGGCTGCTAAAAGAAATTAAGCGCTGATTGCTGATATCTAGCTCAACTTCTTCTACTAAATGACGGCAATATTCAACCAAATTTAGAGATGTAGGTCTATACTCTAATATTCCTGCTTCTGCCTTACCAATAAACAACACATCATTTAACATCTCGCTCATGCGCTTAACAGCGGTTTGAATGCGGCGCAGGTGAGTAAGTTGTTTTTCCTCATTCCATTTGTGGCGATAGTGTTCTAGTAACTCCGAAGAAGAAAGGATAGTACTTAACGGCGTCCGAAATTCGTGGGAAGTCATGGAAATAAAACGAGATTTAAGTTCGTTAAGTTCTTTTTCTTTCTCTAGTGTTAATATTAGTTCTTGTTCTAATTGCTTATGATCTGTGATATCTGCCCAGTAACCGACAAACTCCACTAAGTTACTAGCTTCGTCTTGCACTGCCTTAGCTTTGTCATATATCCAACGATAATTGCCGTCTTGATGCAAAAAGCGGTATTCCAAGGTGTAGTAACCTTGAGCTTGCGCCTTTGAAAGTTCAGCAAAAACAGCAGATATGTCTTCAGGATGGATATGATTAGCCCAAAAACCGGAATCTTCTATAAATTCCCTGGCTTCATAGCCCATCATAGCGCTAACATTTTCGCTGATGAAAGTGGCACCATAATCTCCAGATATCTTGCAGGTATAGATTACAGCGGGGGTAGAAGAAAGTAAATATTGCAACCGCTGTTGGCTGACAAGTAATGCCGTTTCCGCCTGCTTACGCTGAGTAATATCGGTTTGAATGCCGATATAGTGAGTAAGTACACCAGTAACGTCATAAACAGGAGAAATGTTTAACTCGTTCCATAAAAGACTACCATCTTTATGAAGTTTACGTAGGATTACGGTGCAGTCTTTACCTGCTTGCATAGCAGCATTGAGTTCTTGTAACCCTGGTTCGCTAATCTCAGCACTTTGGAACAAACAAAAGCTTTGGCCAATTACTTCTGCTGCACAGTAACCAGTCATCCGCTCAAAGGCAGAATTAACATAGATAATTGGTCTTGTTGGGATGCTGGCATCAGCAATAATAATGCCATTGCTGCTAGCTGCGATCGCGCGATCGCGTAACCTTAAACCTTCCTCTGCCAGCTTGCGCTTAGTAATGTCGGTATGGGTGCAGATTGTCCCCACGGTTTTACCTGTAGCATCCTTGATGGCATCAGCACACAAGTCTACATACACAATATTTCCGCTGCGCGTTTGCATCGTCACTTCGCCGCGCCACGACTGGTTACTTTTAATCGTATTCTGTACTTTTGTATAATCTTCTGGATACTTAAAAATAGCTGCTCCTCCTCCAACAGCCTGCAATTGCTCCAAAGTGTAATCGTATAGTTTAATGAATGCCGGGTTGATGTAAATCGCCTCACCTGTGATGCTTCCCATGCCAATAGCATCGCTTGTGCTTTCTATAGCTTTGTGAAAGCGTAAAAGTGATTCTTCAACTAATTTACGCTCAGTAATGTCTGTAGAAATGCCACAACTTGCATAAGGTATGCCATTGGCGTCTTTTAAAGGAAATTTAATCGATAAGTAAGTATGTAATCGATCCTCGTGAGGGACGACTTCCTCTACCTCTATCGGGATACCACCTGCAATTACCTTGCGGTTGGTAACTGCAAACTGATCAGCAATTTCATAACTCCAAATATCGTAAATGCTTTTACCTGATATCTCTGCTTGGGTGGTATCGAATAACTTTTCAAATTTGCTGTTGATCAGCACTAGTCTATTTTGAAAATCTACTACATAAACCGCTGCTGAACAATTATCCAGAATTGCTTGTAGCTGCTGTTGAGTCTCCTGTAATGATACTTCTGCTTGTTTACGGGGTGTAACGTCTCGACTTATGCCGCGATACCCATGAAATGTACCTTTAGAGTCAAAGACTGGCACACCACTAGTTTCGAGTACAACTAAATGGCCATCTTGATGAATCTGAATGTTTTCCAGACATTGGAACGGTTGGGGTGTTACAAAAATTTCGGCAAAATTGTTAGCAACCATTTCTTGCCTTTGTAGAGGCATAAATTCAACAAAGCTTTTTCCTAGCACTGCTTCTGGTTCGTAGCCTAAGATATCGCGTACCTGAGGACTGACGTAGGTATATAAAGCGTTTTCATTCACTTCCCACACTAAATCGCTGCAAGCTTCTACTAAATTGCGGAAGCGTTCTTCGCTTTCCCGTAAGGCAATTTCTACTGATACGCGAGCATCAATGTCTGTGATCGTACCAAACCAATTTACAATTTTTCCTTGGCGATTGCCCTTTAGGGCACTGCGCTCCGCGCAATCGCGTAAGGGTAAAGCACGTGCCAGATGCCAGCGATAAGTTTTGTCGATATTTCTCAGCCAGCGAAATTCAACTTCAAAAGCTTCTCCTGTGGCTAGGGATTTTTGCCAGCTAACGATATACCTGGGCCAATCTTCTGGATGTGTCCATTGCTGCCATTCGCGTTGAGAATACTCCTGTTGGTTGCAGCCTAGATAGTCAAGTGTACGCTGGTTAACGTACTCAATCTCGCCATCTGCTTGGGCTATCCATACTTGTTGCGGAATGGATTCAGCCAAAAAACGAAATCGTTCTTCGCTTTTTTCTAAAGCTTCCTGTGCCTGTTTACGTTCCGTAATATCTTCATAAGTGCCAAGAATCCCAACCACATTACCTCCGGCATCATGAAGAGGAACTTTGTGCGTCTCTATCCAAATGTGTTCGCCATTAGCTTGCAGTTGGGTTTCTAAAATGCGATATTGGGGTGTATTAGTCTGTATTACCCTGGCATCATATTGGCGATATAAGTCTGACTCTTCTTGCTTCCAGGGAAAGTCATAGTCTGTCTTGCCCACAATATCTTCTGGATTTTCAAAACCAGCCATTCTCGCAAACTTGCGATTACAGCCTAAGTAAATAGAATTTTGATTTTTCCAAAAAACACTCTGGGGGATGGTATCAATAATTAACTGCAACATTTGCTGGGATTGCCGTAGTTGCTCCTCTACTATTTTGCGTTCAGCAATCTCAGACAGTAGTTGTTGATTTATCTTTTGTAAAGCGATCGCTCGCTCAGAAATCAGAATGGCATCGTTAGCATTTACCACTAGTGACTCTAGCGATTGCACTCTTTCTTCAGCAATCTCGGATTTATTTCTAGTTTCCTTTGTCTGTTGCTCTAACACTTGGCAAATGCTTTCAGGGGTGATCACGCCAACAAGTTGACTTTGCTCATCTACAAGTTGAAGTAAACCCAACTGAGATTGACGCAGTTGTGAAAGTACTGATAACATATCAAGAGATTCAGACAGCTTCAGTGTCGTAACTGAAGTCTGCATCACTTCAGAAACCTTAGTTGTTCTCAAGTCAATCCCGGAAGCCACAAGCTTCACCAAAGCTTTCTCGGTAAACCAGCCCATAACCTGCGAAGCTGACTTTACCAAGGCACTTTTACCTTGTTGTGCCATGATTGCAATCACATCCAACACTGGTGTTTCTGGCTCAACCGTTAACGGCGAAAAGTCAGTAATTGACCTTAAGCATCTTAGCCACAGAAGCTGAGGTACGGTTTGCATAAATCTTGAGGATAGCTATGATCCAAGAAATATTTATTTAATTAAAGTATTGTAAGTCTCTTCTAAATATTTTGCTGCTAATATCATGTCCGCCTAATTAGCTATAATTCTCGCATCTATGCAAAATTTAATACTAATAACTAATGACTATCGGCTTGGGATAAAAAATGTATCTCTCACCTAAGAACGTGACAGATCCCGCCGTTCGCCATAACGTAATAGCCTTTCGATAGTTGCAAGACGATTTTCCCAGGCTTTGACTTGATAGGGATTGTTTATAGCCTCTTGGCGCATCCAAGTTCTAAATTGAGACTGGAATTGAGTCAGTGAGGCTCTTGCTGTTAATAATTTACTGGCAGAAGGTGCGGTAGCAAGCTGACTTAAAGCTCTTTGTAAAACTTCTGCTTGATTGTTAAATTCTGAAATCGTCGCAGCAGGCATTCGCAATTGGTTGTTTTGCAAAACAAACTTCCATTCTCGTTGTAGGGCAGTATAACGAATAACGGCAGTTTGAAAAGGTTGGCGATGAGGAATCGGTTCAGCTGTTATGCGTTGCACCTTGCCTTGCGTACTACTAAAAACTTTATGTAGCTCGTTGTTCAAATTTTCGGCGGCAAAGAGTGCGTAACCACTAACTGGCAAGTCCCTGACTAATTGCAGTTGATCAAATGCCCCGACTGTTGGCAAGGAAAGCAGACGAATTCCTGGTACCAACAAAGTAGATCCTAATTTTGTAGAGGCAATCCAGGGTTGTGCCAGTCGTTGAAAGCGAGGAGTATCCAGAGCATAAGTCATAGGAACAATTAAATCTACATCTCCTCGCCGGGCCCAAACTTCCCAGTGCTGTTGAATCTTCTGAATACGTTCAATTTCTGGCAGGGGAAATACGGCAACTGACATAATCAAATTCGGTCGCTTTTGCCGCAACTGTTGGGAAACTTGGGCAACAAAACTATCAACTTGCTCAGTACGGAATGCTGTCCACTTTTGCCATAGGTCGCGATCGCTAGGAGAAATATTCACAGGATCTACGCCAGCAAGTTGCTGAAACTGTTCTCTTGCCGCTTTACCATAGCCGTAAATTCTTCCTGCGGCTGGGTCTTGAAAAGGATAGCGAATGTAGTCTAACTGAACACCATCCACCTGATAACGGGTGACAATTTCTTCGTATAACTTGAGTAAGTACTGCCGTAATTGAGGATTCGCTGGGTCGAAAAATGGCTTGTTCTGATTAACAGGAATCATATTGCCACGATTATCGTAGTTTGCCCAATCGGGATTAGCCGCCAGCACTGGCCCTGGATAATTGGGATTAACGTTGATAATCTCATTGTGACGTTGGTTGCCAGCAGCGAAAACCCAAACCCAAGCGTGTAATTCCATACCGCGGGCGTGAGCTAATTTTACTGCTGCTGCCAGTGGGTCCCAGCCTCGAATTAATGGATTTTGCTGCGGCGCAACTTGGCTGGGATAAATGGTGTAACTAGCATTGACTGTCTCAAAAAATACAGTATTAATTCCCGATTGTGCCAACCGATCAAAAACTTTGGCTAATCCCTCTTCACTACCTGCCCGGACAATCGTTCCTCTGTCTAACCAAACTGACCGGATTTCTGGTTGAGCCAATCTGCGATCAAGCGGAAACTGGTTCCACAAAGCCGCCTTTGCCGAGAGCCACTGCTGACGAGCCAGCGCAAAGTTTTTTTGAGCAATTAACTGAGGTAAATTTTTAGCAATTTCCCTTGCCTGGGTTAATGCTTGCTCTGGATCAAGGATTGGTACGCCTGCTGTGCTAGAAACCAACTGTACATCTTGTGCCTTGAGAGACTGAGGTTTGCTAGAACTGACTTCCTCGCTACCAGAGTTAGAAGCCAACGCCGCTAGACGGGCGCTTTCTACTCGACCAATCAGATTTTCTAGCTCATGCTGGAGGGCGATCGCCTCTGTGCTGTCAATCGGCGCACCAGAGTTAGGTACAACATCCAAACGCACCGCTTGTTCTAGTTGGTCAATCGCCTCCTGTGAACGTGGGGGTGAAGCATTTACCAATGGTTTGGGTTGGGGTGCAGTGGCGATTGGTCTGGCTTGAGGCGACTGGGGTTTTTGATTTGTGATTGTGGGTTGTGGTGTAGGAGTTTTCGGGACAGATACTACTGGTTGTGGTGTAGGAGTTTTCGGAGCAGTCGCTACCGAAGTAGAGCAATTTTGGGAACCTCCTTCTACTGTCTTTTTACTTTTTGGGAAAGCTGTAAGATGACGGTTGAGAGCAGCTTTTAACCAGGCACTATCTAACTCTGGTGCTGCTGCTGTATCTACCCCCCAACGCCAGCCAAACAAGGTAGAACGCTCAGTTGTCACTACTGCGGCGGGATTATCTTGAGAATTCCAAATAGCAGCTGAAGTAGTCAAGTTATCAGGAATTACAACGCCACCATGCACCTTGCCAAAGAGTCCGGTTTGGTTTGCCCATTCTTCTTTCAGCTTAGTTTTCGCGGGTTGCAACTGTTGCGTATCATTGAGGCTGAACCCCCAATAACCTCCTAAAAGTGTCCGCAACAACTGGCGTACTCCTGGTGCTGACAGACTACCTACTGGGCCGCTGGCAATCAAGCGTCCGCCTTTACTCATCCATTCTTCTAAGGTAATAGCTTGTGTCGGTGTTAATGACTCTACATTGGGCAAAAACAATACTCTGCGCTCCCCCCAATCTGCTGCACTCCTAACATCAGCTAGGGGAATCACACAATACTTTACTCCAGCTGCCTGTAAGCGGTTGGTTATCCCTGTCCATTGATTGGCATTTTCGGGACTCTGAACTATGCTCAATACAAGTTCTTCAGCCGCTGTCGCTGGCAATATATTAAAACAATTCAAAAGTAAAAATTTTAAACTGAAAATGAAGAATCCGGCTTTTTTAATTTTTAAGCTTAATTTAATTTGGTTTTCCCGATTCTTCACCAGTCACTCCTCACTTAATTAGATTTTTTACTCATCTTTAATTATTGGTCAGCAGAACACAATTTACTACTGACATAGCCCAGTATTTTTTAGTTAATTACTAGTAACTTAAGAAATACAGGCATTGATTAATTCTTCAATTCCTGATATTGGGAATATTTTTGTATTCAGTTTACTAGCTACTTGCTCAATACTCATATCATCTAAAAATATCAATTCACCATGTTTTAGCATGACATTTGGCAGCAAAATTCCATCACCTAAATCTTGTCCTTGTAAGTTTAAAAGCAAATCATGCCCAGTTAGTAAGCCTGTAACGCTAATACTCTGCCCCCAGTAATCGCTGCATAAAGCACGCATATCTATCTCTAAACCATCAACAGAATTTAACTGTTTAAGGATGGGTTGAAATGCTTTTTCTACCGCATTACCAACTACCCAAGTTAATTTTTTTGGGGAAGCTATTTTGGGTGGTAGCGATTGGGCGGCAAATTGCTTGAGAAACAACCGAATCGAACCAACGCCATTACCAATTTGGGGGTAGTCTTCATATTCTGATTCACTAGGTAATTCCTCACCTGCAATCAAAAACCATTCATCGGCTAACCAAACAACGCTGGAACCGAATTGTTGACGAAATGCGAGAGATAGCGATCGCACTTGGGCAATTACTTCTTGAGCTTTTTCCCGTGTGACAGGGATGAGTTCGTCTTTTTCGGGACGAAACCGCGTTAAACCCACAGGAACCACCGCTACTGATGCTACCGCAGGTACTTCGCCAGTATGAAAAGACGCTAAATCGCGTAAAGTTTGTTCCAAGTGGATGCCATCATTGATACCGGGGCAAACGACTATTTGAGCATGAATTTGCAGCCTTCTTGCTTGAAACCACTTGATTTGTTGCAAAATTTGCCCAGCACGGGGATTTTTTAGCAGTCTAATTCTGACTTCGGGTTCTGTAGCATGAACAGAAACGTATAAGGGAGACAGGCGCATTTGTTCAATCCGCTGCCATTCTCGTTCTGGTAAATTAGTCAGAGTTAAGTAAGAGCCATACAAAAAGCTCAAACGGTAATCATCGTCTTTAAAGTACAAGCTCGAACGCTTACCCGGTGGCTGTTGGTCAATAAAGCAAAACGGGCAATGATTATTGCACTGAATTAAAGCATCGAATAGGGCAGTTTCAAATTCTAGCCCTAAATCTTCGTCGTAATCTTTTTCGATTTCTAGGTGATGGATTTTGCCAGCAGCATCTAAAACTTCTAGTTCTAAAACTTCATCAGCGCATAAAAACTGATAGTCGATTAAATCGCGGGGCTGTGTACCATTGATAGCAACGATCGCATCCCCCGCCTCAAAGCCAATTTCGGCCGCGATGGAATCGGGTAATACACTGCTGATTCGAGCAGGACGAATTGTAGTCATGGGTCTAGGGTCAAGAGGCAAGGTTATCAGGAGCCAGTGCGTTCGGTCGCCAGACTTTTAACAACTGGCTCACTAATGACTAATAACTATTTATTAACTATTTTTCAACAAACCAGCTCCAATCGCCCCCAGTATTACTACACCAAATATCAATCGATACCAAATAAATATCCATGTGCTTCGGGTTTTGAGGAAGCGCAACAACCCTGCGATCGCTATATACGAAAATATTGCGGCAGAAATCACTCCAGCAATGAGGGAAATTATTCCTGCACTGCCTAAGTCTGCCCCGATAACATCCTTTAACTCAACTAACCCCGCTAGAGTAATGGCGGGAATGCCCAGCAAAAACGAAAACCTCGCCGCTGTTTCCCGTTCTAGTCCCATAAATAATCCTTCTGTCAGGGTAGAACCAGAACGCGATACGCCAGGAATTAATGCCAAAGCTTGAGCCAAACCCATCAATAACCCATCGTTCATCGTCAGTTTTTCAAAGTTGCGTTGGCGTTTGCCTAGTTGTTCTGCTACTCCCAGTAACAGCGACATGATTATAGAGGCAATTGCGATCGCGCCTACGCTTCTAATCGGGGAATTATCAAAATCGGGGATGAACTTTTTAATTAAAAGTCCAAATAAGATAATCGGTAACGTTCCTAAAATAATTCCCAAAGCTAGCCGGAAGTCGTAATTATCATAATCTTTCTGGGCGATCGCTTTGACCGCTCCTTTAATGATTTGCGTCAAATCTTGCCAGAAGTACCACAGTACTGCTGCAATACTACCGAGTTGAATAATAGCCGTAAAAGCTACCCCAGGATCACCCCAACCGAGAGCCACTGGCACAACTTTTAAATGGGCTGTACTACTTATCGGTAAAAATTCAGTTACTCCTTGTACGAAGCCCAAAAAAATAGCTTGTAAGATATTCATTTGTTGCACCCCATTGCCTCCTGGGTTAGGCTGGGCGCTTAGAACTTGAATGGGAAATGCTGCAATTGAGACAGTAGCAGATGCGGCACTCAAAATTACAAACGATTGACGTTTCGATAAAGCCATCAGTTTACCTGCGATCGCTGACGTTATAACCAATTAACACAAACAGCTACCTGGGGAACCAGGAAAATAGCAAAATAAAGCATCGGGTTGTCACTTATGCCCACAAAGGCGCGCCATTAATTTACCACCCTCCGATTCAGAGAGTGGCAGCCAATAGTTAGAGTTCCTCAGTTTTTTCTCTTGTACTGCGTTTGCATACCATAGAATTAGTTTATTAACAAGGACTAAATACTTTTAAATAGCCCAGTGATATCACACATATACTTATGTGTTCTGGGTTTAAAGATATTGCCACAAGCAAAATATAGATAACTCGGAAAATACCTCAAACTGAGCGTGTTCCTATTTTCTGGGCAATATTTAAAAATTTCGCCAAAATCAAGCTAAGATAAAAATGCCCCTGGGGGGGATTCGGAAGTATGTTATCTTAAGTAAAATAAAGTTTAGTAACAATTATTAAAAACTTTGATTAATAATACATTGTCTTCGTACAGTACTTCTACTGCCTCTATAGATACCGATTTGCATTCAACTGTCACAGGGTCACAAGGCATAAGAGAGTTAGAGTCCAGGCTTTCTCAATCTCCCAATCTGCCAATCTCTTTATCTTCCCCAAAAATTTGGCTAGTATTTGCAGCGGCGGTGTTTCTGGTATCTGTGCCAGTGTTTGTAGAAGCGCCACTAGTGCGATCGCTGCCAAGTCTGAGTTTGGCGATCGCAGGGTTGTGGGTGTGGTTGAGTTTTACCTTAATGTCACGTCCTGCAACTTATCTCTGGGGTGATTTGCTTTTAGGATTTAGTTGGAGTTGGCTAGCCGGAGCAATTTACTGGGGCTGGTTACGTTGGGAACCTTTATGGCATTTACCAGTAGAGTCTATAGGGCTACCCTTTGCTTGTTGGTGTCTAATGCGGAATTGGGGCAAGGTGGGTAACTGGTTTTACTTAGGTTCTTTATTTGGCACAGTCTTGACCGATGTGTATTTTTATTTAGTAGATTTGATGCCCTATTGGAGGCAAATCATGCAGGTAGAACCTGAGAGTGTTGCACCAATTTTACAAACTGCGGTTATCCAAGTTCAAACACCTTGGGGACAAGCCTGGGCAGTAGTGCTAGCCTCAGCGCTGTTGACAGTCGGGGTTTTACCTTTACGCCACAAGCAAAGACACTGGTATGCCTTTAGTGGTGCAGTTTTAAGCACAATTTTGGTAGATAGCTTATTTTTGTTAGCTGCGGTTTTGGCGTAAAAATTGATGATTGAGAAGGAAGCGATCGCCTTTTATTCCATCTCAGTTAACTTCATGTAAACTTGGAAAAAATTTCTTTAATTTTTTGAGTGCAGAAAATAGGGGAAGGAAATGAGATTGATTTCCTTCCCCTATTAAGTTTTACTCGCAGACAGGTATAGAAATTAAGTATTCTCGTTTATCAGATTACTCATTGCTATTGCCAGTAGCAGCAGGAGCTTCTGTTGACTGAGATGGCCGACGAGAACGACGTAAAGACTCTAACAGCTGGCTTTGACTAGGAGTTGTAGGTTGCTCTATACGCCGCCGACGTCGATTTTTGGGTGGTTGCGACTGTTGTGGTGAGTTGGTAACTACGTTCGGACGCTGCCTTTGACGTAGCGATTCTCTTAACTCCTGGCTGCCAGATCTAGGAGTTGGTCTAGATTCAGTTTGTCTGGTTGTTGCAGCTGCCTCTGATGACGGCTGCCTGCGTCTGATTCTGGGTTCTCCAATCGATTCCCTTGGGATATCGGTGATATTTGAGTCTACCAACCGCCGCCTACGTCTTGGAGCTTGCTCCGTGGGGCTGGGATTAGAAGCCGCTGTTTGTTGGGTTCTTTGTTCTGCTTCTCTTTGTCTTTTTTTACGTGCTTGGGCTTCGCGGTGACGGCGAGAACCTTGAAGAGCAAATTCAGTGGCGATCGCAACTCCTTGGCGGCCACCAGCCGCAGGTTTTAATTTCCACTCACGGGCTTGTCTAATGGTTTCTTCATCCAAGTCACGATTACCGCTAGAGCGAGCAATCCGTACATTTGTGACATTGCCCTTTTCATCAGTATCAACAGCTACCTCTACCCTACCTTCGATGCCTCGGCGTCTCGCTGCTTCTGGGTACTTGGTGCGGCATTCTTGACAAGCTGCACGACCATTACCTGAACCACGACTTTCCGGCTCGGTTCTAATTCTTGGGGATGTTGGCCCTGTTGCTACTGTTTCTCCTCTTCCTGCACCTGAGCCATTGCCAGTACCTGTACCACTACCAGAACCCGTACCGATACCATTGCCAGTACCTGTACCACTACCAGAACCCGTACCGATGCCATTGCCAGTACCTGTACCACTACCAGTACCTGTACCAACAGCAACTGAGGAACCAGCACTTCCACCTACGGGGTTATTTGTCTGCCCGCTGCTATTTCCAGCACTTCCCTGAGTTGCTCTCAAGTCTCTAGTTCCACCCAACAAATCTCTCAACTTTTCACCACTTTGTTCTACACCAGCAGATGATTGTATGGGAGTGGTGTTAGCTGTGATGGGAGCAGGACGCTGGGGAATTTCAGGCGTTGTCTTCTCAACTGGCTTTTCGGATTCAGTAACTTGTTGTGGTTTAGTAGCGGTTGGTTCTGGAACCTTTGCCACAGGTGGCTTGAAGTTATTCAGCTTCTGTACAGGTGGGGTGTTTGTTGGCGGTGTAACTGGTTTCGTTAGCTGAACTGGGTCTGGAGCAGTTACAGCCTTTGGTACAGATTGAACAGCAATACTACTAGCTTCACTAACACTAGAGCTTGTACGATTACTACGAGATTCTAATTTCGGTACGGATTTAGCCTCTTCAATCTCTTCTGGTGGTTTTGGTGTTTCCAGCTCTGTTGGCTCAACGAGGGTCAATTCTATAGCTTCCTCTTCTAATTCCGGCAGTCTAGTCAACAGATTAGTAATCCCAGAGGCTAACACTCCTAAGTGTAGGATTAGTGAACCAATCAGACTGAAAGCCAAAAAAGACTTTAGAGTCTCAGCTTCTTTTTCTCGCTGTGCCACAGCGATACTGGAAAAACTCATAATATTTGCAAGTAATTAGCATTAATTTTGTTAGATTACGTTGCTGTGGTACAAAAGTCAAGCAATACAAATGACAGATAATTTCATACTTAGCAATACGGTGATTGCCCAAAAGCCGTGTAGATAAAGACTGTGAGTACTCAAAGTCTTTGAATATTCAAACTATTAATGTCAAGAAAATGAAAATTACTTGACTTAGATAATCATTCATCTTATTTTTTATTGAGAAAGTCTATCGGTTATTTGGGATCAACTGGTAGTCTGGCTGTGGGTTGTTGATTGATTAAGAGACAGTACATGGAAATCAGTAAACTGTTTACGGCAGGCGGCGTGGTAATGTGGCCGCTATTGGGGTTTAGTGTGGTAGCGATCGCCCTAATTATTGAGCGGATTCGTTTTTGGTATCGGATCAATCATCGTCAAAACCGTGTGGTGCGCGAGGTTCTCAATCTCTATCGTCTCGACAACGTTGTTGGTGCTTTAGATAAACTGCAAAAAAATGCTGATTTACCGATTGCACGTATATTTCTTTCTGCTTTAGAGCTGGAACAACCAAATCCTGAAGAGTTTCGCCTAGCCTTAGAAAGTGAAGCACAAGCCGAAATTCCCGTACTGAAGCGATTTAATACTATATTCGAGACAATCATCAGCCTTGCACCTCTGCTCGGATTACTAGGAACCGTCTTGGGATTGATCACTTCGTTTGCTTCCCTGAATCTTGGTGATGTAGGTGGTACAAAAACAGCAGGTGTTACCAGTGGTATTAGTGAAGCTCTGGTTTCGACTGCAACAGGATTGGTGGTGGCGATATTTGTGCTGTTATTTGCTAACACATTCCGGGGACTGTACACTCGCCAAATGGCATCCATCCAAGAATATGGTGGACAATTAGAATTACTTTATCGTCGTCGCTATGAACGTGGGGAGAAGGCTTATGCGACTACAAGATGAACCAGAGATACCCCCACAAATTAACATCGTGCCGATGATCGATGTCATATTTGCGATTTTGACGTTTTTCATCATGTCAACGCTGTTTTTAACCAGAAGTGAGGGTTTGCCAGTCAATCTCCCCAAAGCAGCGACGGCTAAACAACAGCAAATTCCTACTAAAATTACAATCACGATAGATGACAAAGGAGTGGTGAGCTTGAATCGCCAGCCTACCACCGTTGATGCTTTAACAGAGCAAGTGCGTAGTTTGGTGGGAGCTAACCCCGAAGCATTGGTAATTATTAATGCTGATGATAAAGTAGGCCACGGTAAGGTAGTAGCAGTAATGGATCGGGTGCGGCAAGTGCAGGGAGCAAAACTAGCGATCGCTACCCAAAAGCCTTAGTTAGCGCCTAAAAATTAAGTGGGCAGTAATGCTCGCGCTGTTGATGCTATACATACAGTGCGGGTATTTCCATAATTTATAATACTACTTCGACCAATGCCCAATGCCCAATGCCCAATGTTCATAAAGACTACTTAAGAAAACTTTTTGCAAAAGTATAGTCGAACCAAGTAACACTAAATATTGTGGATATTAATACGCTGTATATTAGTTTCTGATGACTGCTGTGTGTTGATTAAGCAAACAGCTATCAGCTTCCAGTCAATGGTCAATAGTGCTGACTGTTGACTGTTGAGTGTGGACTGTTGAGTGCTGAATGCTCTTGGCTTAAAACTTTAATTTCAGTTTGATGGAAAGAGGTAGAAAAATCGTGAAAGGACTGGTGCGTTTATTAACAGTGTTTAGCTTGTTACTCGGTTGCTGGGGATGGTTGGGAACAACTCAGATAGCCCAAGCTGCCAGTTTCAACAGTCTTGCTTTTCCTCAAGTTCCAATTCTGGCAATTGAGCGGCAGAATCGGGCAGATGCGAAGCTAGGAACGGAATTCGGTAAAAAAATTGATTTGAACAATACCAACGTGCGAGCTTTTCAACAGTATCCAGGGCTGTATCCTACCCTCGCTAAGAAAATCATCAAAAATGCTCCTTACCAGAAAGTAGAAGATGTTCTGGAACTGCCAGGATTGAGCGATCGCCAAAAACAAACTCTGCAAGCTAACCTAGATAAATTTACAGTGACAGAGTTTGAATCTGTCTTCAACGAGGGAGATGAACGCTTTAACAACGGCATCTATAGATAACTGCAATTGCAGTTAAAGTAGCAAGTAACAGCCCAATCCTTTTGTGAGGAGTGGTTAATGTTAGAGATGGAGATGGGAAGGAGACAATGAAAAATTATGTCCTTCTCTCTCCGATCTCCTAAACTCCGGCTCTTTTAGTCCCCTAAAACCCTTACCTTGCCTCAAATAGATATTCCTAGCCAATTTGATGTCTTAGTAGTCGGTGCAGGTGCTGCTGGTCTGTATACGGCACTTTGTCTACCAGAATCCTTGCGAGTCGGCTTAATTACTAAAGAAACAGTTGCTTTGTCTGCGAGTGATTGGGCCCAAGGTGGCATTGCCGCCGCGATCGCCCCTGAAGATTCTCCCTCATTACATATAGAAGACACAATGCGGGCAGGGGCAGGCTTATGCGAAAAAGCAGCTGTAGAATTTCTCGCCCAACACGCCTCGATCTGTATTCAATCTCTGGTCAATTTGGGAGTTGCTTTTGACCGTCATGGTAACGCTTTAGCTCTAACTTTAGAAGCTGCCCATTCTCGTAACCGCGTTCTCCATGCCGCCGACACTACAGGTAGGGAAGTCACCACCACCCTCACCGCTCAAGTACTGCGACGCCAGAATATTCAAGTTATTCAACAAGCTTTGGCTTTGAGTTTGTGGATAGAACCCGAAAGCGGGCGATGTCAGGGAATTAGCCTATTTTATCAAGGCGAAATTAGATGGGTAAAAGCTAGTGCTGTGGTACTGGCAACTGGTGGTGGTGGTCAAGTATTTGCCCAAACTACTAACCCGGCTGTGAGTACCGGTGATGGAGTGGCGATCGCATGGCGCGCCGGAGCCATCCTCCGCGACTTAGAATTTATCCAATTTCACCCTACTGCTCTCACCAAACCTGGTGCTGATCGTTTCCTCATTAGTGAAGCTGTACGTGGTGAGGGCGCACACCTGATCGACAACGAAGGGCGGCGTTTTGCCTTTGATTACCACCCTGCGGGTGAACTCGCACCTCGTGATGTAGTAAGTAGAGCAATTTTTAGTCATTTGCAACGTACTGCCGCCGATCCCGCCACTGCCCATGTATGGTTGGATATGCGTCCCATCCCCCCAGACAAAATTCGCCATCGTTTTCCCAATATCATCAAAGTTTGCCAATATTGGGGTATTGATGTCTTCACAGAACCAATACCCGTTGCCCCCGCTGCTCATTACTGGATGGGTGGAATTGTTACAGATTTAAACAATTGCACGAATATTCCGGGATTGTATGCAGTGGGAGAAACTGCCAGTACCGGAGTGCATGGGGCAAATCGCTTGGCTAGTAATTCTTTGCTCGAATGTATAGTATTTGGCGCACAGATGACTCATCTAGAAGATGAAGTCTTAAGGATGAAAGATGAAGTCAAAGAAGCGGAAGTTATCCTCCATCCTTCTAATTACACACTTTCTGAACGTGAGTGGCAAAAAGAGCAAGCACAGCTAGAAGCACTGCGGCAGAAGTTACCGCGTCTGGTGTGGCAAAGTGCTGGTATTTGTCGAGTACAGTCAGGCTTAGAGGCGGCGATTACCACTATTGGAAATTGGCAGCAAGATTTTGCTGCTTTGTCTTTAAGTAAATTTCTGCTATCTTTAAATCCAGCAGAACCAGCTAGGCTCAACCTACCGGATGTAGAACGGCAATTGCGACTTTGGGCCGAAACCCGCAATTTATTAGATGTAGCTGATTTAATTCTCAAAAGTGCTGCTTTTAGAACTGAAAGCCGGGGCGGACACTACCGCTTGGATTATCCGGAACCAGAGCTTGATTGGCAAGCACACACACTTGTACAAAAACAACAGTGGTGGAAATCCGTAGTCTTAAACCATTAAAAATTGTCCAGTCTTTCTCAACCAAGTATTTTAGCTGTTTAGTAGGTGTAAAGCTGAGTCCACCTAGTCACTATTTAGCTTGATGTTACCTAATTGGCTATGCTTACTTAGCTTGAATTATAATTTTGAATTCTTAGCTGAATTCTTAGCGGGTGCCACTACCACGTTGACTGTCAGGGCCGCCATGATTTGGGGGAATAAATGTCTTGTTTAGTTCCTGAGAATTAGCCTTGGCAGCGGTTGAACTTTCGCTACTAATAGTGTTCAGGCTATTAAAACTCAATATACTTAAAGTTCTTGTAGTATCCGCAATCTTTGGAACTATTAGGTACGCACTAATAAACAATATCGCAATACTCGTAATTCTTAAATTAGTTCCCATAAGTCTCGGTAAATTCCCTAGTTCAGATTTCATGCTGTGTCTTGCGTCCTTTTATGTTTCAGTAAATTTACTTATGCTGTCAAAAAAATTATTAAGTTTAAATTGAATTACTGCTGCTATTTAGATAACTTCCTAAGCAAAAAGCGGTTTCTAGAAGCTTGAAGGTCTGCGTTCGGATTCTTGCTATTGAACACACCTGACATTTAAGAAATACAATTTGAGTCGTGTTTATAACATCGGTCTAAAGTAAGAGATTTTCATGAACTACCACAAGCACGGTAGTTTACTTGAATCTTCTTAATAAAATCTTAACATTTAAGCGTATTATTACTGTACTGACTAGATAATAAATTTGGGCAAATCATCTCAATATTCCCCAAATACCTTCATGGTAAGAACTGTATATCAGCGAAGATAACTAAACTCCAAACCTAAAAGCTGCTATTTTGGCATTTTGCATGAATTCTAAGTTTGGAAGCTAGAGTAAAAATGCGGTAAAGTAAAAATGCTTAACTCAGTATTTATTCTGTAAAACCTAAAGTAGACTAACTTCGACTAACTTCTAAAATCTAATCGCCAGTTGTCTTGCTAGCATTATTTATTCCTCACAGAGACTTAGCTTCATATTTTGGTTGATACATTCCACAAGGTATCAAAGCCAAAGGGATATAGGGATTCACCCTAAGAGGGATTGACAATAATTTTTCAATAACCGAGTATTTATACCAACTTGAGTAGTAGACACACAGATACTTCCCCTAAAGTAGCTAATTAGGAAGCAGACGCCATAAAGTGGTCACAAAAGAGGACAACGGGCAGGGAGCTCTTAGCAGAAGAGAGAACCCCATACATAAATGCAGGGGCTTAAACCCATGAGCGCAGGGGAGTTACAAATCTTTCTCCCCTGCCCCCTGCTCCCCTGCCTCTTCTGGTCACCAATATCAGTACAATCTCTTGAGCCTACCAAGTGCTTGTTGGTTGTTGAGACGAACGTGGCACTTCTTCTATCAGGTAAGCTTTCAGTCTTAAAAATTAGCATAAAATAGACAAACTTTTTTAAACATTTACCCAGTCAGATTACTCCGACAAAAGTTTTGCCCAGCACAAAAACTTTAATTGTCGTAATTGCGTGCCCTTGATCACATGAAATCTTAACTTTAAATAATTATAGAGAAGTATTTTTTTCCAAAGAGGTAAAGGATAAGATTGATATCTGCAACTGTTATAAAAAAACTAATAATTGTAGGTTTTCTTAAGAGGATGTTTGAAAAGTCCTCTTGTCGGTAGCAAAACGTTCTAGATCCCCCTAAATCCACGTCACTGAGGGAGTCGGGAAACCCGCAAGGGCGCAGTGGCTCCCCTTGTAAAGGGGGACTTTAATTCCGGTTCCCCTCTTTTTAAGGGGGGTTAGGGGGGATCTAAAAGTGCCCAAAATCACAGCGAAACACTTTTCAAACAACCTCTAATATTTTATTAACATTTGCTTGGAGAAAGTAATGTCATATTTCAGATTGTTTAATAGAATATTTATGCTGATATCATCTGCCTGCAAGCTAGTTTATTTGCACAGATACTAACGGTTCGTCTATTTTAATTTTCAAACTACTAAAGCTATAAATCCATAGAAATAAATTATGACACAACCCAATCGAGACTACCTGGACAGATCTATCTATTTTCGCAGTCGTTATTACGGTCAATTTAAGCCAGAAAACCTTATATTTAATGTTAATCTCCAAGAATTTACTCAAAAAGTTGGTTATATCAGCAGTTTAGAAACAGCGGGAAAACTTTCTCCAGAAGAAGCCTACAGCCAGATTCAGGTGCTTTGGAAACAGTTGAAGCACAGCAAAAAGGAACTGGGCATTGGTAAAAACCTGCCATAAGCTACCTAAAGTAACTATTCATCCTAATTACTCGTGCGTGAAATTTATTTATAAATAGAGCAGAGAAAATGCTGTAAACGAGAACGCATATCAGCAATTTTCTCTAGGATTTATTAATGAGTTAAATTCTTAAGGCAATAAGTTACGAAAAAATAAAAAAAGACTATATAAGCTCAATCAACAAAATCCGAAATCAGGATTTGGCATTATCAGCACATCAAGATACTCTCCTGCAATTTGACTATCTTTTAGCCAAATATTAAGTATTAAGTTGTGCAGTTTTTTCTATGAATTAATAAGAATTTTTCAAAATTATATGTTGTTTTGAGTCAAAACTAATTATACCTTGTTGTTTTAATTTAGTTATCAATCGTGTAATTGTCACTCTGTTAGCACAGCAGGCGCTAGCAATATCTTGATGAGTCAAGCGAATACTTAGGCGAGTTCCCTCCGATACAGTTTCACCGAATTCTTGTTTCAAGAATTCTAACAGATGCAGCAACCGCTCTTGTAACTGTCGCCTTCCAGAAATAGCTAAAAAAGATTCTGTCTGCTGTAAACGTTGATTAACTTTTGGTAAGAGAGTTTGGCTGAGAGTCGGGGAAGCTGCCATTTCTGACACGCTAATTGATACTAAATGGACATCGCTGAGGGCTGTTACTTGGTAAATATTTAGAGATGTCATACTAGAGCCAAAAACCATTCCGGCTCTTGCCAACCCTACCAGTATTTCTTCGCCAGTGCCACAGAAGGTAGTTAGTTTGACCCAACCTTGACAAACATATAAAATCTCTAGCGGTTTGAGGGGTATATTGTCCCCTTTGCAATATTGATATACGCGGCGATTCCAGATGATGTCGTTGTCATTTTTGACTAACCCTGATTGCCATCGCTGGCTCATACTAATGTTACGCAATAACCAGTATAAAGATACGACTTTGCCTTGCTGGTTGCGAACAACTCTCACTGTCAAAGCGGCATCGAAGGATTCACCATGATGTGGCTGCAAGGGTACTAGTAGTTCTGTGCCTCTGTCAGATTGAGATAGCTGGTTAATTTCGCTACGAATATGCTGACGGTCTTCTAGAGGAACAAAGTTAACTAATGGTTTGCCCACCAAAAAGTTTTTGGAAACATTAAGCAATCTAGCTGCTGTATAGTTAGCTTCCTGGATTACGCTTTCTGCATTAGTTACCAAATAGCCATCTGGAGCAAACTCGAATAAATCTTGGTAACGTTCACGTTCTGCTTCTAAAAAATTTTGTGTTTGTATTAGTTGCTCATTTTGCTGAAACAGTTCCTCTACTGCTAATTGTAGTGTACCTGAGGTGCTATGGAGTTCCTTAAAAGCTTGCGATAGCAGTTCCGGTGGCATCCAAGGTAGGATAGTAATAGTTCGGTATAAATCTGCTAAATGTTTGTGTAATGCTTCTGTGCGTTGGACAAATATTTCTATGTTCACTAATCTATTGCCAAAGATACTACTGTGCGAATATCTACAAAATATCGGTTGGCTGCAAAACATTCAGGGCAGGGGATAATTTCTGCTGATCGCACTTAATCTATTATTGATTTTTAGCCCAAATGATTCACTACTGTGACAAAGTTAACTAATTTTATTTATACAAACTTCTGCCTTAGGAAAGGTATCATCGGCATAGCTCAAACATAGATAAAATAATTAATTTTAATTATAAGATATTATTAAAACCTTAAAATAAAAATGATTTTTACTAATTGGCTGTATAATTTTGCAAACTAAAAATTAACTAGAACTTAGCCCCATTCAGGTGAAAATCTGACCAAAAATAATTGTTTATGCGTAAGAAGACGAATTAAGTAAAGTAGCTTTTATTTCCTATTCTTCCAAATCTTGGTGTACACCTCAAGAGATAATCTTGTCGCCAGATAAAATTTATTAAGCAAACTCATACCGATTTTTACCGAGGCGCTTGGCGCGGTACATGGCGGTATCTGCTTGTTTAATCAAGCTTTCACTGTCGTGGCTGTTAAGAGGGTAGACACTAATGCCAATACTGGCAGAAACTTTAGTGGTATATTGATCCAAAACAATTGGCTCAGTGATAGTAGCTAAAATTTTATCAGCGACTTTAGCAGCTACTTGCATGTTAGGAATTGCCCGTAAAATCACAGTAAATTCATCGCCGCCCAAGCGAGAAACCGTATCACTACCGCGTAAAGAATTGCTGAGACGTTGAGCAACCGTCACTAGCAAGCGATCGCCAATCTCGTGCCCTAGAGTATCATTGACTTGCTTAAAACCATCCAAGTCAATAAACAGCAGCCCCAGTAACAAATTGTTGCTTCGTGCCCAATTTAGAGATTCGTACAGTTGTTCAGTGAAAAATTTGCGATTCGATAGTCCCGTGAGGGGATCATGATATACCAGATAACGCAAGTGGTCTTCTTGGCGTTTTAATTCATTGTTAGAGCGGTATAAATCGGCAGCAGTACGCTTGAGTTTTTCTTCCATCAGCTTGCGCTGAGTAATATCTCGGATAACCCCAACTAAAAAGAAATTGCCAGCAGCATCTTTGTGGAGCGATCGCTTAGTAGCAATTAGATGAGTTTTTCCATGAGCATCTGTAAATTCTTCTTCATTTTCTTGAGGTTGCTGAGTCTGGAAAATTATCTCATCTTGTTGCCGAAATACATCAGCTTCATGTTTCGGAAAAAAGTCATAGTCTGTTTTTTCAATTAACAAATTATTTGGATAACCAATGAATCGGCAATAGGCCTCATTTAAAACAATCCACTGATGTTTTTCATTTTTGACAAAAATTGGATCGGGAATTGTATTAATCACTTGATGCAAAAACTCTTTAGAGCGTTTCATCTCTTCTTGCATATAGGCAAAACAACCAGTAATCCAAATAACTGAGCTACCAAACGTGAGCAGCGAAGGAATGAATGGTATCCACCAACCATACAAAAAAGCAAGGTAGGCGCTCAGGGTCAGCAACAAGCCAGAAAGTATAATACTGATGATGCTCCCACTTGGGCGTCGTATTCGCCTAGTGATTATGGCTCCCACATAAGACCAGGCAAAAATCCACAAATATTCCCCTAACTTAGGCCAGACTTTGAGTAACGGCCTTCCTTCTAATGCAGCTGAAATTAACTCACTGATAAAATAAGCTTGTAGTTCGACACCAGCGACTGGCTGCGCCGCACCCATCAGCCTGCTAGAGTGTGGAATGAAAACAAAATCTTGAAGGCTGAGGGCCGTGGAACCAATGAGTACAATGCGATCGCTAATCCATTCCTTTGGCACTCTATCGGCTAGCACATCCATTATTGATACATGGCGGTAGCGACAGGTTTTTATATATGAAATGGGACACCTTGGTTTGGGAAAGTTGGATATAATTTGGTAACCTCTCGCATCAGCTCCCACGTAAGCACCATCATTACCCTGAAACCGAGTAAATACTGCCTTACCCAGCTGCAAATACTCAGGATTAGTTGCTGCGGTTGTGGGAGTAATTCCGTATGGCTTCAAATACAGTAAAGCCAACTTTAATCCAAAACTTTCATGTGGCTGATTATTAATATGCCAATACAATAAGCTGCGACGTACTTTACCATCAGGGTCATACAAAACGTTATTAAAACCCACTTGGTTAAGTTGTTTCAGCACTGGTGGTGGTAAAACACCGACATTTTTATTATTTGACAGTTGCTCAATGCCAATCAAATTTGGCATCGACTTATAAACATTTATCAGTTGCTCATGACCAGGCGGTACTGCCAAATCTCGGTAGATATCTAAGCCAATAGCACGAGGGTTATGGACTTTTAATTTTTGCAATAACTGGGCAATCACACCATCTGGAATCGGCCAGGAACCAACTTGGCGTAAAGAAGCCTCATCAATTGCCACAATAGTAATACGCTCTTCTGGCGGTTCATTTGGACGTAAGCGAAACAATTGATCCAAAGCTGCCAATTCTAAAGATTGGAATAATCCGATAGAACGCAAAAGCAAAACGCAGACTGTAACGCTAGAGGCTACAATCAATTCCCTTTGTCCTCTACCAAGCGGTTTTTTTAGTCCAAACATGAACCTGACAAGAAGCTTGCCTAGCTGCTTACTCATTCCCATTACCTAGTGGGGAGAAATACTCTCTATTTCCTATAGCTATCAACTCCGTAGCGAATATAGCTTACGCATAGGCTATGTTGACTTACTGAGAATTTTTTCAACTCAGTTAAATTTGTAAAAACAACTTTGGATAGTTTTAATACATCATTATTTATGACTCCTTATTATCTGATTAAATGGCAAGTAAAACATTTGCGTTCACAACACAAGTTAAGTCTAAATATTGTTTATTAGTAACAGAAGTATATTATTGTTAAGGAACCTTGGCATTAAGTGTCTGCATAATTGGATATTAAAAAGCATTTTTAATACTTTAAATATAATTAATAAAAGTAAAAATTACATAAGTGAATATACTTGGTAGATATTTCATGGCTTGCTCATTTTGGGATGACATCTGCAAGTAAAATAGTAATTGCAAATAATTCTTGAATCCTATATATAGTCAAGCAGTAATTACAATACATACCAGTATTAAATATTAGTCACATCTTCTATGTCATCTCCTTTTTGGTATACTTAGCTTTAGAGTCTAAGAATTGCTATATATATTACCTAATTAATTATTAGCAAAAATAAAAAAGCCAACCGGAAGCAAATCTCGCTTTATGCAACCAGTTGACTATTTGGTATAAAAAATAGCTAAATTGCTAGAAAATGTCTTGTTCAAGCTAGCTTATTTAAAATACTTGAAGTTACGGGGGCCAGTGTAATTAGAAACTTTTGCCAGTTCCTCTAAATTTTGCACTCCGCTATAGCTTTTACCATTGATGATCCAGGTAGGAAAGCCTTCTATTTTTGCTGCTTTACACAATTCTGGTTGAGCTTTGAGTCCATCAGGAGCGCACTCTACCTTAACACGATCATTGATTATCTGTTCAGCTTCTTTACCGAACAGCAATTTCTGTTCGTGGCAGTGTGGACACCAATAAGCACTGTATTCCTTAGCGCCGATCTTAGCAAGATGATTTGCTAGGGCTATTTCCGCCTCACCGGAGGTAGTGGTGGTTTCCCAACCAAATGCCGGGTTAGGTTGTACTTTGGGAGTAAAGCTAATTTGTACGGGTTTGCCAGGAGTTGATTCAGTGGTAACACCAGATTGATTCACCCCAGAATAAACCCATAAAGTGCCAACCAAAGTTACCATCCCCACAATAATGGCAGTGAAGAAGATTTGCCCAATATCCTCCCAATCACGACCGATAACCGTCAGTACCAAAAGGCTGAGGGAGAACAAAGCCGAGCCAATACAATAAGGACAGAAGGCTTTGATTTGGGATGCGAGTATGTACATTAAGTAGCTGCTGAATATGGTCATGGCGATCGCTCCCACCAATAACAGCAACCACGTCAAGTTTTCTATTTGTTTGCGGCTGTTGTTTGCTGGTTTTAATGCGAAGGGAGCCAAAGCAAATATCACCATACTGGTATAAGCCAAAAACCCAAACAAAGCTAATGGCTGGCCCAAAACCGTTGCCCAAGGACTGGAAAGCACATCATTACAACCTCTAACACCAGCTTGCGCGACACAAGCTGCACTGCCTCCTGTTAACTTTTCTATGGTGAGATAACCTGTTATTAGGGCACCCAGTCCGGCGATCGCGGCAATCAATGGACGCGACCATTTATAAATCCAAGGTGTAGAACGGCGGCGAATCATAAACTGTAATTAGGGATTAGGGATTAGGGATTAGGAATTGGGAATTGGGCATTGGGCATTGAGAATTGGGCATTGGTTATTTTCCTTTATCCTCTTTGTCCTCCTGTCCCTAGTCCCCAGTCCCCAATCCCCAGTCCCCAGTACTTAAGAATGTATGCTCACTGAGGAAATTGATTTGGGTTCACCCTTAGAGTTCCAACTCCGACGTGCGGCTTCTACAAATTGACTAACGCGAATCGGGTCAATTGGCTGTTCAATCCGACCGTGGCGTTTTAGGGAACTGGAAACAATGACACCATCTGCTGCCTGCATGAGTGTAGCAATGTTTTCCCAATTCGCCCCACTACCAATGAATACTGGTGTAGTATTTGCCGCACCACAAGCCAGTTCCAAATCTTCTATATTAGGAGGACTACCAGTAGCCCAGCCGGACAAAATCACCGCATCTGCCAAACCCCTTTCGATAGTGTCTTTGACAGCCACCGTGAGATTTGGGGAACTTAAAGGACGAGCGTGCTTTACCAAAACATCGGCCATAATTTTGACATCACTGCCTAACTCTCGCCGATAGCGGAGTAATTGATGGGCTTCTCCCTCAATTAATCCTTGGTCGGTTGCCATCACCCCTGTAAGGACGTTAACCCGGATAAATTGTGCCCGCACACAAGTGGCGATCGCCATTGCGCTTTTAGCATCATTCCGCAAAACATTTAAGCCTATAGGCAAGGTCACCAAATTCTGTATTCGTTGCACTACCACGGTCATGGCACTCACAACTGCTGGATCGACCTGGTTTTTGGTAAACGGCGCGTCGAAAAAGTTCTCTACAATAATGCCGTCAACACCTCCACTTGCTAGAGCTGTTGCTTCTTGTTCAGCGCGGTCAATTACTGCTTTTAGGCTACCTCCCCAACGGGGTGAGGTAGGTAGCGGTAGTAGATGAACCACACCAATAATCGGAGTTCGAGTTTTAAATAGCTGATATAAGTCCACGTCTTTAAATTCGCTTCGCGGAGTCAACAGTTCAAAGTCCAGAGTCTAGAATTTTCTAACTATTGACTTTTCACTAACTAGTCAAGCTTGTTTTATCTGGGTTGCTTTACTGCCTCCCCCCTAAGGTGGAAATTGGCGTAAAACCTCTCATAAGATATGTTAAGATATAATCTGGACTACAAGAGGAGTTTGCCACTCACAAGACGCGAGGCAGCTTCCCATGGTTTAGGCCTCTCACCTACGCATTATCGTAGGACTTGCCTGATCCGAAGGATAGCATTACTGCTTGATTAGGCGTAGTCGCAAGCGCGATTTCCCTGAGGGTAGCGACTTCTCACAACAAGCCCTTTGGGCGGCTTCCCGATGGGTAAATTAACAACGCACACGCTCTTGGCAATGTAAAATACCAATAGACGAATTGTTAAAAAATATAACAAGTGTCAAATGTACCCAAAGACACTCTATCTTACCCTGAGGAACAAGTTAATAAAAGCATCATAACATGGCCCTAATCGATGTTATGGTCATAGATTCGCGACAGTTGCTGACAGTGATAACCTTCAAATTTATCACTTTGCTCACTGTCCAGATAAGGATGCCGATAAAAACAGAGCGAGGCAAGCACTCTTTAGTGTTTGTCTACAAGACAAAACCTAAAGATTTTTTCAAAATATGGGTGACAAGCCAACAATTGCAATTTCTCACCTGGGCTGCGAGAAAAATCGAATTGACACAGAACATATGCTAGGACTGCTTGTAGAAGCAGGCTACGGCGTAGATAGCAATGAAGAATTAGCCGATTACGTTATTGTTAATACCTGTAGTTTTATCGAAGCAGCAAGAGTTGAATCTGTCAAAACTTTGGTAGAGTTGGCAGAGGCGAATAAAAAAATCGTGATCACTGGCTGTATGGCCCAGCACTTCCAAGAACAATTATTGGAGGAGTTGCCAGAAGCAGTGGCCGTAGTAGGTACAGGCGATTATCACAAAATTGTAAATGTAATTGAGCGGGTAGAACAAGGAGAGCGGGTCAATCAGGTTAGTGCCGAACTAACTTATATTGCCGACGAAACTACACCGCGCTACCGCACTACAACCGAAGGCGTAGCTTATCTGCGGGTGGCCGAAGGATGTGATTATCGTTGTGCGTTTTGTATTATTCCTTATCTGAGAGGAAAGCAGCGATCGCGTACCATTGAATCCATTGTTGCTGAAGCCAAGCAGTTAGCTAGCCAAGGGGTACAAGAGATTATTCTAATTTCCCAAATCACCACAAATTATGGCTTGGATATTTATGGTCAGCCAAAGTTAGCCGAATTACTTCGCGCTTTGGGGGAAGTAGATGTACCCTGGATACGAATGCACTATGCTTATCCCACTGGATTGACACCAGATGTCATAGCGGCAATCCAAGAAACACCCAACGTATTACCCTACCTGGATTTGCCCTTGCAACATTCTCATCCTGAAATTCTCCGCGCCATGAATCGTCCGTGGCAAGGACGGGTAAACGATGGGATTATTGAGCGCATCAAGACGGCGCTACCATCATCTGTACTCAGGACAACATTTATTGTTGGCTTCCCAGGAGAGACCGAAGAGCATTTTGAGCATTTATTAAAGTTCGTCCAGCGGCATGAATTTGACCATGTTGGTGTATTCACCTTTTCGCCAGAGGAGGAAACCCCTGCTTACAAGCTGCCCAATCAGTTGCCCCAAGAAGTAATGGATGAGCGTCGGCACCGACTCATGGAACTCCAGCAACCGATAGCTTGGCAGAAGAACCAACAGGAGGTAGGGAAAATCATTGATGTCCTGATTGAGCAAGAAAATCCTGAAAGTGGAGAATTAATTGGTCGGTCTGGCAGATTTTCCCCAGAAATAGACGGACAGGTATATGTCGATGGTGAGGCAAAGTTAGGCACGATTGTGCCAGTAGCAATCCAAAGCGCTGATACCTATGACCTCTATGGTCAAGTTGTCAATAACTGATCTATGATTTGTTCCTTTTCAAATCACCAATGATTAGTGACCAATGGCCCTTAGGGTTCGCTAGTTGCTCATGGGGGAAACCCCAAGACCGCACTAGCTCACTAAATGACTAATCCAAAAATCCAAAATAAAATCTAGGAGAGTTGATGAATCTTTCGTTTCAAGAACTAGGTATTTCACAAGAACGCGTAGAACAATTAGAAAAAATTGGTTTCACCACACCAACTAACATTCAATCCCAAGCTATTCCACAACTGCTGGCGGGTCGTGATGTAGTTGGTCAATCCCAAACTGGAACTGGTAAAACAGCAGCATTTTCGCTGCCAATTTTAGAACGGCTAGATATTAATCAAAAGGCCGTACAAGCGCTGGTTTTAACTCCCACTCGTGAGTTAGCCATGCAAGTTCATGATGCCATCGCCCAATTCATTGGTGACGAAGGCTTGCGGGTGTTAGCAATTTACGGTGGTCAATCAATCGACCGCCAAATTTTACAACTTAAACGCGGCGTTCATATGGTCGTAGGTACGCCAGGACGGGTAATAGACTTGCTCGACAGAGGCTGTCTAAAGCTTGACCAGGTGAAGTGGTTTGTGTTGGATGAAGCTGATGAAATGTTGAGCATGGGCTTTATCGACGATGTAATCAAAATCCTGTCCCAAGCACCCCAGGATCGCCAAACAGCTTTATTCTCGGCAACAATGCCGCCATCAATTCGCCAGTTGGTGAACAAGTTTTTGCGATCGCCTGCGACAGTCACCGTCGAACAGCCAAAAGCTGCCCCCAATAAAATCAATCAGGTAGCTTACCTTATACCTCGCCACTGGACAAAAGCTAAAGCATTACAGCCGATTCTGGAAATGGAAGACCCAGAATCAGCTTTGATATTCGTCCGCACCAGACGCACAGCCGCAGAACTCACCAGTCAACTGCAAGCAGCCGGGCACAGTGTCGATGAATACCACGGTGACTTGTCACAACAAGCACGGGAGCGCTTATTGAGCCGATTCCGCAATCGTCAAGTGCGTTGGGTGGTAGCAACTGATATTGCGGCACGCGGGTTAGATGTAGATCAACTGTCACATGTGATCAACTACGACTTACCCGATAGCGTAGAAACTTACGTCCACCGCATTGGTCGTACTGGTCGAGCTGGTAAGGAAGGCACAGCAATTTCTTTAGTGCAGCCATTTGAGCGCCGTAAACAGCAGGTATTTGAACGCCATAACCGCCAAAGTTGGCAGTTGCTGTCAATTCCCACACGGGCACAAATTGAGGCACGGCACATCCATAAATTGCAAGAACAGGTGGGAGAAGCTTTAACAGGCGAACGCCTAGCTTCATTTTTGCCGATAGTCAGCGAACTAATTGAGAAATACGATGCTCAGGCGATCGCTGCTGCTGCCTTGCAAATCGCTTACGATCAAACTCGTCCGGCTTGGCTAAATTCAGATATTGAGATTCCCCAAGAGGACAACGCCCCCTCTCCCAAACCTAAGTTAGTTAAGCGTCGTGATGCTTCTGGAGAGCGTACCCGCTCCTCTTGGAGTAAATCAGACACTAATATTGGGGAAGATGAAAGACGTGCTACTCCCAAGCCAAAGCTAAAGACAAGCCGTCGAGATGCTTCTGTTTCTCCTGCTAATCAAAAGCTAGGTTCATCTACAGCTAGAGAATCAGCTTCATAATCTGAGTTATGAGTGGAAGTCTCTTGACTTTCACCTGAATTGTCACAGCTAGTTCATCCAAGCTGATGATTGGGAACCACCGATAAATACAGATAAATCATCAGTGTTTATCTGGAGGACACTGCGCTCTTGGGGGTTCCCACGGCAGTTCCTTCAAGTCGGCGAAGCCGCCCAACGGACTGCCTCCCCGTTGTAGCAAGTGTCCGTTGTCCATCTGTGGTTTCTATTTTCATAAAAAATACTGTCCTCACAACAAACTATAAAACTATCTTTTGTAATGCTCAATTTTCGGGATAGTCTAGTTTGTAGGAACATAATCAAGGTGGATTTTCTGTAGTCTTATGTTCACCATTACAGATTTAGAGCAGATCCAAACAGAACATCCAGAATGGCAGATAGAACTGGTGGATGGTAGCATCTTGGTTATGGGGCCATCAGATTATGTTTCAGAAGAAATAGGTGCTGAATTTATCAGATTACTGGGCAACTGGGTACGTCCACGAAAATTAGGTCGCGTAACTGGTTCAAGCGCTGGTTTTATTCTGCCCATAGACACTGAAAACGGAAAGGGAGCAGATAATGAAAAACGAAATCTTCGCGCTCCCGATGTGTCTTTTGTTCGTGCTGATAGACTCAAAAAAAGCCAGCGTGACTTTGTGGAACTAGTACCTGACTTGATGGTAGAGATAAAATTTAAGTCAGACCGTATTAAAACACTAGTAGAAAAGATTCAGCTATTCTTGCAACTTGGCTCTTCGGTTGGTATACTCATTGACCCCGATCAATTGACGCTAATAGTTTACAGACCCAACCAAGAACCAATAGTCTTACAAGACAACGACAAACTGACACTACCAGATTTACTACCTGGTTGGGAACTCACAGTATCAGAACTGTGGCCCCCTGTATTTGAGTAATTAACAATCACTACAGCCAAGGGCGACTAACTTTTTCTAGCTCGCTAATTTCTTCATCGCTTAATCTCCAACCCAAAGCGCCAGCATTTTGTTTTACCTGTTGGGCTGTCTTCACCCCAGCAATCGGGATGACATTTCCCTGAGCAATTAACCAATTAAGGGCTACTTGAGCAGGCGTGCGTTTGTGCTTATCTCCCAATTGGTGTAATAAAGTTATCACTGGTGAAATTTTTTGCAAGCCTTCTTTATTAAATCGGGGGTCTATCTTTCTAGCACCAGTAGGGGTTTCAGTAGACTCGGTGGTGTATTTGCCTGTGAGTAATCCTTGGGCTAAAGGACTATATGCCAAGATGGTTACGCCCAACTCACGAGCCGTTTTGAGAATGCCGTTACTTTCAATTTTACGGGTGAGTAAAGAATAGCGTACTTGGTTGACCGCTAGGGGGATTCCCCTACTTGCCAATATTTGTTGTGCTTCTCGCATTTGCGCTGCTGAGTAATTACTAACACCAACTGCGGCAATTCTCCCCCGCTTCACCTCATCTGCTAAAGCATTCATTAGCGTTTCTTGGCTCAAAAAGAAGGTAAAAGGCCAATGTACTTGATAGAGGGCAACTTGCTCTACTTGTAAACGCTTAAGACTGTCTGTTAAAGCATCGGAGACTGATTGCCCGGTAAAGCGCCAAGGCAGAGGGCCAAACTTTGTAGCGATTTGCACAGGTTGTTGTGCCTGTTGCATAAATTGCCCTAAAAATTCCTCGCTCTTTCCCAGACCGTAGATTTCCGCAGTGTCAAAAAAGGTAACACCAGCCTCTAGAGCTGCTGTAAAGGCTTCTCGCAATTGTTCTAGACCATAGCCATCGCCATAACTCCAAAAGAGTTGATCGCCCCAAGCCCAAGTGCCAATGCAAAGGGGGGTAACAGTTGGCCCATTTTGTCCTAATGTGATCGTTTCCACCATCGCAATATCTACATATTTACATTTCTTTACTTTTTTAGTGTAGCGTTAGCAACAAAATTCTGAATCTGATAATCCTAATAGGTCAAAAGTAAGAAACGCTTGTGGTATTAAAAATGGAAAACCTAAACTACAAGCGGTTTTGGGGTCAGTACTATGTGATATTTATGCGATCGCGGTTTACAATGCCAGTCTTTTCCTTAACCCAGCCTCCAACTGTTCACTGTGCTAACCACAACTCTATTTGGCTTGGCTCTCACAATCCTCAGATAGTCTTGAAAGGCTTCTTCATCCTGGGGATGATGCTTTATATATTCCCGTAATTCTGCTTCAGTTAATTGTCGATAGTTTGCTTCACTCATTGTATAATTTGCTCTCCGTTACTCAAAATCTAGCGCATCTGCTAAATCCAGAGGTTCTTCTAAATCTGAATCTCTTCCTTCTAGTTCCAATGTCAACTGTTGAGTTACGGCTTCTAATTTCACATCCCCTTTCTTAGATACATAATCCACAAGCTTAATCCAATCAATACGACCGTTACTAGTAAAAAACTGCATGAACTCAAAGGTCATTTCATTAATTTTTGCGTCAAGAGTAGACTTAAAAAGTTCATCCTTTTTCTTGGCTTCCTCTCCGATAGGAACAATCATCTCTTGGTAAAGGTTGGGATCTTCTGAGATGAATTCCCAAAACTCTTGACCTGCGTATTTGAAGTATGTTTTATCGGAATCTATATCTTGCTTGAAAGGATTACTATCCTTACCATACATACAACCATTAACAGCAAAAATGTTGCTGGTGATGCCTTGTTTTCTCAAAAACTGTCTTGCTTTTTTAAAGTTGTCTTTCATTTTGCTAATTTGGTCAGAGTTGCCCCAATTCGTGCCAGATTTAATACCTACAATATAATAGTTGTCATTCCGTTTAAACTCTAGGTCAATACTGTTGAGCTTTGACTTAAAACCACCGTACAAAGTTTCAGATATATGTATTGCAAAGCCCTCTAACAAATTTCCAAAGATGGTTTCTTCTTGTGAAGAAAGGAATGAAGTAATTATACTATCGACAAAATCTTGGGCGCGTTCAATATTTTTTGCCTTAAATAAATAAGGATTTTTACGCTTAAGAACGTCTTTGAGCTTTAATTTGCTCAATTTTTCAAATCTCTTGTCATAAAAAGGTGTAAGAACGTACTGAATCAAGTAATTGTGATAAATTTTATAATCTGAGCCAACCACATTTAATTCCTCATGGTATTGGTTACTGTTTTTCACAAGCTGAGTATTGGCAACCGCTGTTTTAATATTCAGTTCTGCCAGTTGGCAATATTCTCTTTTAATTTCAATACCTACATAATTTCTCCCTAGTTCTTTAGCAGCCACACAAGATGTTCCTGAACCAGCAAACGGGTCAAGAACTACATCATCTAAATTAGTGAATAGCTTGATAAACCATGAAGGAAGATTTTTAGGAAAAGCTGCACTATGATTTTTATTTCCACATTCAGTTGCTAAATGTAAAACATTAGTTGGATAAGCCATTTTACGCTCCAACCAGTTAGATATATTCTTGCCAAACCCACTGTCAACTTTAGAATTATCGCGTCTTCTATCAGTCTCACTCAGCTTTTTGAGACGCGACTTTGCCCAATCTCCCATAGGAACCATTACAGATTCCTGATACATCTTAAATTTCTTTTGCTTGTTAAAGTGTAAGCAACGCTCCCAGGAGTCACGGAAACGATTAGACCACTTGCCAGGATAACTATTTTTTTTATGCCATATATATTCTTCAGTCCATAACCATCCTTGTTTCTGCATTCCTAAAATTAAATTCAATACATATGGATGTCTTTGCCCATCAACAACTTTCTCCTTGATATTAAGAATGAAGGAACCTTCGGGTTTTAAAACTCTTTTTAGCTCTGAAGCTCTTATAAGGAACCAATCTGTATATTCATCTGGAGAAATTCCTCCATAAGTTTTTTTCCGACTATCAGCATACGGAGGCGAGGTGATAATTAAATCAACGCTTGCAGAAGGCAGCTTTTGTAATGCCTCTAAACAATCACCGAGAATCAACTTATTTTTCCAACTTTGTGGGTTATCTTGGTCAACTAAATCCAACTCTTGAATAAGATTTTCCTCAGATCCCAAAGTAATATCTAGTGCTGCTTCTACCATTGCCGAACTTCTTAAACTGAAATTTTGCTTAACTAAAATACACTAAAGATGAGTATGCGGCGTTCTAGCTTACCTTAAAAGGTGTACAGACGCTATATAGTACTGCAAAACTCAAGGTATTATCACATTCATTAGTTCATTTGAACTTATTTTAGTTCAAATGAACCACTGGTAGATAGACTTTACTAGGCTTTAAAGAAATGTGAATTGACTAAGAAATGTTAGTTTATTAGGCATCGGAGGAACTTTAAGTAAATCCTTCTATTCGATAGCTGTTTTTATGTCTACATCCTTGAAAGACACTTTAACAGGAAGCCAGAAAAACAGGACTTATAAGGAGTTAAGTCTTTACCCAAATCCCTTATTTGTAGCGTGTTTTGAATTAGGAGAATGGCACTTCAGTCACCCTAAAATTTCCAAAATCGCTGGTGAAGCATTCTGGAGTAAAATTGATATAGATTATAATCTTCTAGTGACTCATTTGAGAAAGATGGTTCATCAAATTGAAAAAGAATTTTTGAATTTTTCTATTAAATACTTTGGTCAAAATTACAGCTAAATTTATAAGGCATATAGCTCATCATAAAGATGCTTTAAATCAAGAAACTTTATCGATAAAATCTTGACGATGACCATTATTTTAAGATACGATCGCATCTCCCTGTAATATCGCAAGCGATCGCTTTTTAAGCTATGTATAGCTTCTGCTCTACAATGAAGTGAAGAATCTAGCAGATCAAATTGGGGATTTATTTATGTCCCGTCCTACGCTTAGTAGCCAAGAAGTTGCCCGACGTGGAAAGGAACTTTATGAAAGAAGTATCCGTGCCAAAGTTGAGACGGAAGAAAACATTGGCAAAATTATCTCGATTAATGTTGAAACAGGAGATTACGAAATCGGTGATGATTTAGTCGAAACAAGTCTTCGATTAAAATCCAAGCAACCCAATGCAGCACTTTGGGGAGAAAGAATTAGTTTTAATGCCGTTTATGCAGTAGGTGGTACATTGCTTAGGACTGCACAGTGATACACGGGACTGTAGTTGGACTTCAGGCAAGAATGAGTTTGATTATTCTTCCCCCAGAAAGTTCAGGTGTCGAAATCGAGTGTGTTATTGATACAGGGTTTGAAGGGTTCTTAACCTTTCCACCTTCTCTCATTACTGAGCTTGGCTTGCCTTACCTGATAAATATTAACGCAAACCTCGCTAATAATTCCAGTGTGGCAACCGATGTTTATTTAGCAACAGTTTTATGGAATGGTGTTGAGCGTAATATTGCAGCATTAGCAATGGGTCGTCCACTCATTGGAACTGCTTTGCTTGAAGATTATCATCTCAGTATAGATTTTTGTGAGGGTGGTACGGTTCTGGTGGATGAATTATATAACCTGAAAGCATCTCTACCGCCAAATCCAAAAATTGATGCCCCGAAATTGCTGGGTTTTTTGGAATATCGAACAGTTTATCTTTAATTAAAGAGAGACTATTTTTGATAAACCATACGAAAAAGTAGCTATGGCAAGCGGTGATGTGTTTGATAGCGAGGCAAAATCCCCAGTTGTGTCAAGAGTGAATCTGTTCACTATGTTTAGGCTTGGCCTCTTTCAAATGGGGTTGAGCATGATGTCGATTTTGACTCTGGGGGTACTCAACAGAGTCATGATTCAAGAAATAGCGATTCCGGCAACGCTAGTGTCGATAGTGCTAGCACTACCAGCATTTGTTTCGCCTTCGCGTATCTGGTTCGGTCAGATATCTGATGCCAAGCCGATGTGGGGCTATCATCGTACAGCTTATGTTTGGGTGGGTGCGGCAATATTGGCGATCGCTGCATTTTTAGCTGTACAAGTAATGTGGCAGCTGAATACTGCCGCAACTATTGCAGGTGGCTGGGTATGGACAACGGAAACTATTGGCTGGACAGCGCTGCTGTCTTTAGTTTTTGCTGTTTACGGTTTAGCAATTTGTGCTAGTGGTACTGCTTTCGCTGCTTTGTTAGTAGATATCTCTGAAGAAGATAACCGTTCTAAAGTAGTCGGTGTTGTTTGGTCAATGCTGATGGTGGGGATTATTGTTGGGGCAATTATTAGTTCCAGCTTACTGAGGCAATTAACACCAGAAGCGAACATAGCGACCTTACAAGCAGCAGTCAATAAACTGTTTATTGTTGTCCCAGCAATTGTATTTGGGCTGGCGATCGCGGCAACGTTAGGTGTAGAAAAAAAGTATTCCCAACATTCTCAACGTTCCGCACTGGCAAACCGAGAAGACAGCATTACTCTGGGCAATGCTTGGGCAATCTTGACAGCAAGCCCGCAAACTGGTCTGTTTTTCACCTTTTTACTGGTGATGACCGTCAGCTTGTTTATGCAAGACCCAATTTTAGAACCTTATGCGGGTCAGGTGTTTAAAATGCCTCTGGCAGAAAGCACCAAACTGAATGTTTATTACGGAACAGGTATATTAATTGCTTACGGTGTTACTGGCTTTTTCATTGTGCCGCGTTTGGGTAAGCGCAGAACTGCACGCCTGGGTTGTGTTTTGGTTGCATTCGCCGCGTTATTACTGGGTATATCAGGATTTTCTGCTAATCCAGCCTTCTTGAAACTAGGTTTGGTCTTGTTCGGTTTAGCTACTGGTTTTTTAACTACGGCAGCAATTAGCTTGATGCTGGATCTCACAGCAGCAGAAGCCGCTGGCACATTTATTGGAGCATGGGGGCTAGCGCAGTCAGTATCTCGTGGCGTGGCAGTGGTCATTGGCGGTACGGTTTTGGATATAGGTCGCAAACTGCTGCCCAGCTTAGAACTAGCTTATGGGCTAGTATTTCTTTTAGAAGCTGTCGGTATGGTGGTATCGATTTGGTTCCTCAACCGAGTGAATGTGACAGAATTTCAAACTAGTACTAAGCAAGCGATCGCTTCTGTTTTAGAAAGTGATTTAGATTGAAAAACAGTGAGTGTTGAGTGCTAAACTCAGCACTACTCAAATGCTTGCCTTGGAAGCATCTTTACGCGAGAAATAATCAATGAGTGATTTTTGGACAACGATTCTCGATTTTGCCCAAACTACCACTACCAGAGTGGGCAAGCAACTGATGCAAGATTTTGGGCAGGTGCAGGCTTTGCAAAAAGCCGATGGCAGTTTGGTAACAAAAGCAGATAAGTGGGCAGATCAAGAAATTCGGGATGCGATCGCTTCTACTTTCTCTGGTTATGGCATTTTGAGCGAAGAGGGTGATCGCGTTTTTCCCGGTACAGAATGGTGTTGGGTAATTGACCCCTTGGATGGTACAACCAACTTTACGCGCGGCATTCCCATCTGGACAATTTCTCTTGGTTTACTGTATCAAGGAGTACCTGTTTTTGGTTATGTTTACGCGCCAACACTAGTACAAGCTTTTCACGGATTCTGGGAAGGCTCATCTGGATTAGCAGCGCCAACTGGGGCATTCCTCAATCATCACCCCATCCACGCAAGTCCTGATGCGCCCACCAACAATCACTTTTTCAACCTCTGTTCCCGCAGCACCCCAGCTATGCAACCAGGCTTTCCCTGCAAAATTCGGATGTTGGGTGTGGCTAGCTATAACTTCTTGACGGTGGCGACTGGGGCAACATTAGGTGGTATTGAAGCCACACCAAAAGTTTGGGACTTAGCAGGGGCTTGGGTAATTGTTCAGGCAGCTGGTGGCACTTGGCGATCGCTGAAGTCCGAGCCGTTTCCTTTAACTCCTGGGGAGGATTATAGCGATCGCTCTTTCCCTACCCTTGTTGTTAGTCGCTCAGAATTAGTTCCAGTTTTTACACCTTTTTTAAAAAATGTAAAAATCTAACTCGCCTTTGATATTTATACTATTGTGCTACCACGTTTCTGGAATACCACAACATATCGACATCAATTAACACCACTCTTGACAGGAAAATTAGCACTATAATTGCTAATCCATATTGTGTTGGGAATTTCTCAACAACGAATTACTGAGTATCGAACTGTCATGTTATCTAATCAAGAGTTGATGCGAGAGTTTGTTGGGCACTCTATCCAGAAAAAAGAAGTTTTATTGGCAAACCCGTCTTTGAAGGCGCAAGCAGTATATAACAGCAACCAAGTTATTGCAAAATCCGAGGGCGTGATTGCTACAGCCCAATTCAATCAAACACCACCAGAATTCTCGATTCATGCAACTTCATCCTATTGGGAACTGATGAATGAAGCATTAGCTGAGTACAGTTACATTCTTACGGGAGAAGTAGATCATCGGGGTTTCTATCAGTATCGCTACTGCCAAATACCACAAGGCTATAAAATGCATTGCACCAAATCTGTCATCCTATGGCGTGCTTGGTGGAAATATCGTAAATATGCTTCACAGCGAGGCATTCCATTACAACTTTTGATCAGAACCCGAAATACATGGTATCCCCTAAGAGATTTAACTATTAGCGACGGACTTCTATATATCAAAACTTTAGGGAGTGAAATCGCAGTACACGCAGATGATTTAGTAATTTGGTTAAGCAAAATTGAGTCAAATTCCAACAATTTAAACTCTACTGAAGTTGCTGAGACTAGCAATAGTGGATTTTATACTTAATTTTTATACCGGATTAAATAAAAAATTAATTGCTCATGTCTCAAACGTACAAGATACCTGTTATTGTTTTGTAGTTCAGCCTTTATCCATCCGCACCTTTTTTGTTTCAAAGCTTACAATGAAAGGACTCTGGCTCGAAAACAACCAATTGCACCTACGCACGGACATACCGATTCCACAGCCGCCACATGGAGAAGCACTGGTGCGTGTCTTGCGTGCGGGTGTTTGTAACACTGACCTAGAATTGCTCAGAGGTTACTATCCTTACGCTGGCATTCTAGGGCACGAATTTGTCGGTGTTGTTGAGCAAGGGCCAGAACACCTAATGAATCAGCGAGTAGTTGGAGAAATTAACGCTGTCTGTGGGCGTTGTCGGTTCTGTCGCAGTGGCCAGCCTACTCACTGTGAAAACCGTACTGTACTTGGCATTGTCAACCGCCACGGAGCCTTTGCTGAGTATCTTTGTTTGCCGATAGAAAATTTACATCTTGTACCGGATAATGTGCCAACCGAAGTAGCAACATTTACTGAACCATTAGCAGCAGCTTTAGAAATTCAGCAGCAAGTAGCCTTAGGTGCAGATGACCGGGTGCTAGTAGTTGGTGATGGCAAACTGGGACAACTGGTAGCGCAGACAATAGCTTTAACTGGTTGTGAACTTTTGGTAGTGGGACGCCATCGAGAAAAACTCGCCAACCTAGAGGCACGAGACATTAAAACTGGTTTAGTAGACAGTGTTACAGATAGATATTTTGATATCTCAGTAGAGTGTACAGGTAATCCAGAAGGATTTGCGATCGCTCGCCGCGCCCTACGTTCTAGAGGTACATTGATACTCAAGAGTACCTATGCTGGCAATCTTAACTTAGATGCTTCGTCGTTGGTAGTAGACGAGATTACTCTAATTGGTTCGCGCTGTGGCCCCTTTGCGGCTGCACTCGAAGTGCTAGCTAAGGAACAAGTAGACGTACAACCTCTGATTCATGCCCGCTACCCCCTGACAGAAGGGATTGCAGCTTTTGAACACGCTCAGAATCGAGGTGTTTTAAAGGTTTTACTAGAAATTGGTTAAGGGGTTGGGGACTGGGGATTGGGAAGCAGAGGAGCAGGGAGCAACTGACCACTCACCACTGTACTAGTACAGGTAAGGATTGGTCTTTGCTTGATAATCACGACAATTGATCGCTTCTTCTGTGTTAGCAATGGAAGGACGTACTGTGCATTTGAGGCGGTAATCCTCAGTAAAAAATTGGCAGCCAGTACAAGGTATTTGATGCATTTGCTTGGCTGTAGTAACACTGTCTCGCGCTGCCGTCCACAAACTCCAAGCACAGAGAATAATTATAGCCCAAGCGCTGACAAAGCAAATGGGGACTATAAAAGGTTGAATCCCATTAATTAAAAAAGAAATTAGTTCTAGCACAGCAACTTTTGATAACAATTAAAAATTAGGGGTTAGAAGTAATGTTAACTCCTAACCCCTAGCTCTTAACCTCTCGCTGAGGAAGTATAACTTAAACGCCAGCATGACCCAGTGCTAAACCAGTAACAAGCATTCCCAAGACTAAGAAAGGTTGGGCACTGGCTTGGTACTTGACATCGTTCTTCAGAGGGTCACGCAGAAAGTACATATCTTGCAAGGTGATTTGCGGCAAGATTAACAGTACGAGAATTGCAGCGTATAAATTCTCATGGATAGTGACTAAATAAGCAGCAATCAATCCTTGAAATAAATCAATCATCACTACACATATCCACGCCGCAGTAGTGACACCAAACATTACAGGTAGTGATTGTAGTCCGAGTTGGCGATCGCCTTCTACACTTTTGAAGTCATTGACAATGGCAATTCCTAATCCAGCCAAACTGTAAATTAGGGTGAGAATCATAATCTTCCAATTAAGTTCTCCAAATAAAGCATGACCTGCCCACCAAGGTAAAGCAATGTAACTTGCTCCCAAGGCATAGTTTCCTAGCCAACCATTTTGCTTCAGTTTTAGAGGAGGTGCAGAGTAGATGTAGGCAATAAAAGAACCAAATAGAGCAAGTACGGTGACATTGGGAAAATCATGCCCAGCCCATAAATCTAGCACAAATGCTAAGGCAATACCAGATAAGAATAATACAGTAATTTGCGTAATTACTTGGGGTACAGAAATTGCACCAGAGGGGATAGGACGGTAAGGTTCATTGATGGCATCAATTTCGCGATCGTAGAAATCATTCAGGGTTTGGGTATAACCTGCAAGTAGGGGGCCTGAAAGTAACATACAAGCCGCTGCCTTCAACACATTTTCTAGCGTCCAGGTATAGTTACCAGAAGAAGCCGCACCGCAGACTACACCCCAAATGAGGGGAATCCAGGTGATCGGTTTCATCAGTTGCAACCGGATTTTCCAAATAGAGGTTTCCCCTGGTGCAGCACCTTTCATACCTAGCAGCTGCCTAGTTTTCGCACTGCGATCGGCAACTGCTGTGATTTCGTCGCTGACATTAACTGAATCTAGTGCTTCAGCTGGGTTGGAATTTGGGGGAGTAGGAGATGATTCAGTCATAAGGCGTACTTATGGATGTGGGAATTGGGGATTAGGGATTGGTGATTAGGGATTAGGGATTAGGGATTAGGGATTGGTAGTTAGGGATTAGGAATTAGAAGAATTACCCAGTACCCATTACCCAGTCCCCAGTCCCTGGTTCCCAGTCGCCAGCCCCCAGCCCCCATTACCTATTACTTAAAACGAAATTATCAAATAATTATTCTGGAACTTGGCTCCAGTAACTGGTCTACCACTTAGGGCTGGGGGAAGGGAAATATTGCGCCGCTGGTCTCCGGCTTCCACTGTGACTTCCGGCCCATACTGAGTAAGTTTGACTTGTTTTTTGTCAAATCCAGGCAGGAATAAGCGTACCTGACGGTTGTGGGTATCTATTTCAATTGGTTTGGGAGCCTGTACTGCTTGCGCGGCAAAGTTGGGTAGGGCATCTATTAGAGATTGCCAATCACCAGTGGAGGAATCGGGAACTACACTAACAGGTAGAGGGGTAAACTCCTCATTGACATTGAGTCCTGTTTGGGAAGAAACCAGAATAACACCACCAACGGTGATACCTACTTGTTGAGCGCTACCCCACAAATAACGGGTACTTGCTACCTCTATAGGGTCTGGTGTAGTCACCAAAAAGGCAGCAACGCGCTTGGGGTCGGCAATTGCAGCTCTACCCTTGTCTAAAAAATTGTTGACTTGGTTAGTCGGTAGGGAGAAGTTATCTGCTGTCCAATTGACATTGAACAAGGTGCTAATCAGCGGTTGAATCAAAGGCGATTCTGCAATTATTTTCCCTAGATCCGAGTTGACAAATAATTGCCGAAAGCGTCGGACATACCAACTGAGAGACTCTGGCAATCCCAACATTCGTAAACTAGAAGCGTCACCTGTGCCATCGTAGACAATCACGTCATAGTTGCCGCTGGCATCATATTCACGGATGGCGTTTAAGGCAAGGGCATTGTCCATTCCCGGCAATACTACCAATTCTTGACCATAAACGTCTTTGACGATAGGTGTGCGGAGGTATTGCGCCTCAAGTTTTTTTACTTCTTCCCAGTTGCGTTCTAGCAGTACAGATGCTTGGAACTGTACTACTTGCAAATTAGGAGCAATTTCTTGGGGGTCGGGAGTTAGGGTAGTATCTAGCAGGATGGGCAATGTTGGTTCTGCAAGTCCTGCTAGGAGTACGCGCTTGCCTTGGCTAGCTAATAGCTTGGCGGCGGCGATCGCAATTTTGGTACGAGCAATGCCGCCTTTGCCCAAAAATGTCAATATTAGGGTCATTACTTGATTTCCAGTTCCCGCCGATGTTGTCAATTCCAACTTAGCACTCGGCAAATACTCTCAGCTTCCGCCTACTGTACGAGTTTAAGTTCATCTTCAAAAAACCAAGTGGAGAAATTATCTTCAAATTGCACCACTATGCCTACACCACTAGCATCTGTCATTTTGTAGCCCAGGATAGTGCCAACTTGACCTAATTTTTTCACAACAGGGGGAGATACGCGATCGCGCAACCGAAATACTTTAACCTTTTGTCCGATTTCCATGCCTAGATACAATGCAATAAACCAAGTCTCAGTTTAGCTGAATCCGTGACTCATCTGTAATAGTTTCAATGGTATAAAGTCACAAAGATAATAACTGATGACTATTGACTAAAATGAAATCAACAACCAAGCAGGTACATACTTATGTTTGTCACAGCGCAACAGCTAGAACAACAAATGCCCGATGCAACTCGGTTGTTAAGTGATGAGCCAGAAATGGAAACTTCGTTGCATTATATGCAGCTAATGCTGCTGGTGGCTTGTCTTGAATGGCTGTGGCGCGATCGGAATGATTTCTTTGTTGGTGCTAATTTGACGATTTATTTTAGTCGTCAGCAGTTGCGAAATCGAGACTTTCGTGGCCCAGACTTTTTTTTGGTGAAAGACACCGAAAAGCGACCCCGCAGTTCCTGGGTAGTCTGGGAAGAAGATGGCCGTTATCCCGATTTAATTATTGAATTACTTTCTGATAGTACCGCAGATGTTGACCGTAATTTAAAGAAAACTCTCTATGAAAATCGGTTTCACACACCAGAATATTTTTGGTTTTCACCGGAAAGTTTAGAATTTATCGGTTTTGAATTAGTAGGTAATAAATATCAGGAAATTACACCAAATGTCAGCGGATGGCGTTGGAGCAGTGTCTTAAATCTGTATTTAGGTGTAAATGATGGTAAATTACGCTACTTTACTGCTGATGGCGATTTAGTACCGACGCCGGAGGAGGCTGCTATTGAAGCACAGCAAGCTGCTATTGAGGCACAGCAAGCTGCTATTGAAGCAGAATCTCGTTGCGAACAAGAACGGCAAAGAGTAGAAAGATTGGCAGCACATTTGCGATCGCTGGGTGTTGATCCCGATGTCTTGAAGTGAGTAAAATGTAAGGTTTAAAACCTTACATACTTACACTCTATGAACATAACTGTAACTAGAGATATTTTTTTGACTTTTTACCTGTTTTATGATATAAAAACATTTCTTGCGTTTGGCTAGAGAGCATTAGGAACTAATTGATAACTCAACTAGTCTTGCATGAAGAGTAAAATATGCTTAGGAGTTTAAACTGTAAAATAAATTCTTAGCTTGAGATTTATGCGAAAAATTGCGCTCCGATAAGATAAAATTCGCGGTTAATCTGCCTATTAATATGTAGTGGTGTTCGGGGATGAAGTTTTCGCTTAAAGGTAATGTAACTAGGTTGCAAGTGCAGCGATACGGTGAATTATTACAGGTTTTAGTAGCCAGGACGTTAAAGGTGCGCTATCGCGGCTCCTTTTTGGGGGTTTATTGGTCGCTGTTAAACCCTTTAATTATGACGGGGTTGTATACTGCGATTTTTGGAGCGACTTTTGCATCTTATTATGGTAATTCCATCCTGAATTATGTATTGGCAGCGTTTACAGGACTGGTGGTTATAAATTTCTTCTCAGCTTCCACCTCCCAAGCGTTAGCTAGTGTAGTTAATAATGGTGCACTTTTAAATAAGATTCGTCTGCCAGTGAGCGTTTTTCCTGTATCAATGATTGCAGCGAATGTATTTCAGTTTGCAGTCGGAGTGTTACCTTTGCTGGCAGTTATTACTTTAATAAATTCCAAGAGTCTCATAAATGTATTCGCACTTTTATTCCCATTTCTTGCACTAATTTTAGTTTGTATTGGAGTTGGGTTTCTAGTAAGCGCTTTATACGTATTTTTTAGAGATTTACCTTATTTTTATGAATTAGTTGTGTTTGTAATTTGGATCAGCAGCCCTGTATTTTATCCAGCAGCTATTGTACCAAAGCAAGTAAAGCAGTTTTTAGGATTGAATCCATTATCCCCGATTATTGAAAGTATCCGTCAGCTTACATTATCGGGAACATTACCAGATTTCAGTCTAATAGGGAGTGCCTTACTTAGCGGCATAATTATTATGTCATTGGGCTGGGCTTGTTTTCACCTGTGGCGGCATCAATTTATGGATTTGCTTTAAATGGAAGTAATTCGCTTGGATAAAGTTTCGTTGTGGAGACGAACACAAGAAGAGTTTTCTTATGATCTCAAAAAAACTATCCTATCTGTTCTAGAAGGTAAGTATCGCAAGCCTGCAAAGAAATTAGTGTTAGATAAAATTAATTTGGTGGTCGAAACAGGAGAAAAAATAGGTATCATTGGGGCAAATGGCTCTGGTAAATCAACTCTTTTGAAAGTAATTTCTGGGATTCTACAACCAACGACTGGATCAGTAAGGGTAAGAGGACAAATTGCGCCTTTGATTGAACTAGGAGCAGGGTTTGATCCAGAAATTTCTGTCATGGATAATATTTTGCTGTATGGTATACTACTAGGATTTTCTAGGGCAGAGATGCGAGAAAGAGCGCAGTCTATTTTAGAATTTGCAGAATTGCAGGATTTTACATTAGTCCCCGTAAAAGGTTTATCTTCAGGTATGGTAGCGCGGTTGGGGTTTGCGATCGCTACAGATGTCCAGCCAGATATTTTGATTTTGGATGAAGTACTTTCAGTAGGAGATGAAAGTTTTAAAAATAAATGCAAGCAAAGAATTGATAAATTTTGGGATGGAACGGCCACAGTTCTAGTAGTTTCTCATGCTATGGAATTTGTACGTGAATCATGCCAGCGAGCTATTTGGATAAATAAAGGGCAAATAAAATTTTGCGGTGATGCTTGTGAAACTGTTGATCGTTATCTTAGCTTTGTAAGCCAATAACGTTGATTTCAATGCCAACATGAACTCTGAAATAACAGCCTCAGCTTAGGGTATAAGGTAAAATTTTAGACAGCAAGTTCGATTAAAGTATCAAATCCATAGGTAAATTATTGATGAGTTTACAGGGAATTAATGTATTAATAGATGGATATAATTTAGAACTTAAACAGGGAACAGGTATTAAAACTTATGGTATTAGTTTAATTCAAGCTTTAACTTCCCTGGAAGCAGATGTAAATATCTTATGCAGCCGTTATTCTAATAATAAAACTTCAATATTAAGTGAAGCTTTGTTTTTTGATAGGCCAAAAAAAACTAGCAAATTATCACAAATTAAAAGCACTATTCTTGCAACTAGTCAACTATTCTATAAAGCAAAAAGAGTTCCAATTAGTGACTTTGTTATTAAAGAAGATGCGGATTTTATTTTTGATTACTTCAGTAAATCTGGCGAAATTTTTGATATCTATGATTGCTATAGAGCCGCTAATAACTTATACAAAATACTAGAAATTAAAACCCAAATTAATGTACCGAAAACAATAGATATATGGCATACTACTTTTCCCCTACCTATTAAAGTAAGAAATGCAAAAAAAATTACTACTATTCATGATTTAATACCATTAAGGCTACCTTACACGACCTTAGATGATAAAAGTTTTTTCTTCAAAAATATACGAGATTCAATTAAAGATTCTGCAATTATTTTAAGTGTTTCAGAAAATACAAAACAAGATATTTTATCTTGTTTTAATATTGATCCTGATAAAATCTATGTCACATATCAACCAGTAATAAATAATTCTTTGTCTATCAAAGAAGAGTCAATTGATATATTTTTGAAAAAGTATAAATTGAAACATAAAAAATATCTTCTTTTTGTAGGTGCTATAGAACCAAAGAAAAATTTAGGAAGACTGATAGATGCTTATAGTGAACTAGATACTGATATAGAGCTTGTTATTGTTGGCAAAAAAGGATGGCTATGGAAGGATGAAATTCGCAAGCTAGAAACAATTTTTTCTAATGAATTGAATTCAAGAATCAAGTTATTAGAATATGTCCCAAGGAGAGATCTAAATTATTTATATAAAGGAGCGTTTTGCTTTGTCTTTCCATCTTTGTATGAAGGATTTGGTTTGCCTCCTTTGGAGGCAATGTCTTTGGGCTGTCCGGTAATTACATCTAATGTTGCTTCTTTGCCAGAAGTTTGTGGAGAAGCTGCGCTTTATGTAGATCCCTATAATTCGCATGAGATTAGACAGGCAATTGAAAATTTAATGAATAATCCTCATCTGCAAATACAACTGTCAGAAGTGGGTAAGGAAAGAGCAAAGTTATTTAGCATGGAGAACTATGTTAAAAAACTATACGAAGCTTATACAAAAGTCCTTTAAATATATACGTCAAGAATTACATTTAGGAATTAAGTGCATATGCAATTTCCAAGCAATGATCAATACTGGATTAATGCAGCGATTTTTTTGCAAAATAATTTAAAAAAAGAAGATAAATTAATAGCTCCTAATGAATTTGCAGAAAAATTTCAATTTACAAGACCTTATTCATCAATAGGGAGCAATTCATTAGATGAATGCCAATGGTTTGTTATCCATAAAGGCATGATGGAAACTATAGGTTATACCTTTTTAAAAAATATAGTAAACAAATTTATTCCAGTCTTTGCTAATGAAGTTTTTGTGATTTTTTCACAACAGAGTGATCTGCCTGCGTTAAAATCAGATTTTATTCATATAAAATCATTTCTTGAGAAAATGCCGCTTTTAGAAAAAATACCAAATAAATCCTTATTAAATTCACAAAATAATGGCGTAAAAGAAGCATTTTTCTCGGATATCAAAGATATTGTCTCCTGGAACCGAACAGACTTAGAGTTATTTTGCCGTAAGATGTCACAGACAGCATATTTAGGTGATGGGATAATTTTGTCTCGTGTGTTAACTAAATATATGTGCTATCTTGAGGCACAAGACTTGAGTCTTACTCCTCATCTTTGTCTGAATGGGTATTGGGAATCTTGGATTACCCAGGTGATGATTCAGCAACTTCTACCTGGAAATTATTGTTTAGATATTGGTGCAAATTGTGGATATTATTCCCTAATCATGGCTGATGTTGTTGGTACAACTGGTAATGTAGTAGCTGTTGAGCCAAACCCAAGATTAGCCTCTCTTCTAGAGAAAAGCTTAAATGTAAATGGTTTTAGCAAACATACTAGAGTTGTGCAAAAAGCTGTTGCAGATACAAATGGCAATAAGGTTAATCTTGTAATTCCAAAAGAGGGGTTTTGGGGTAGTTCAACAATCTCACAAAGTGAAATATTACCAGGAGAACAGGCATTTGAAGTAGAGACAGTTACAGTTGATGAATTAACGAAGGATTGGCCACAAGTCGATTTAATTAAAATAGATGCTGAGGGCGCAGAAAAAGCTATTTGGAACGGAATGCGTGAAACAATAAAAAAGAATAATAATATTATTATAATAATGGAATTTTGCTGTTACCGTGACTATAATCCCAAAGAATTTTTACATGAAATTCAAGCAGCAGGTTTTTCCATTAAATACATAGACAATGACTCACAAATAAAAAGTTTGAGCATTGAGGACTGTCTAGCCGAGAAGTACGGCGAATATTGGGATTTATTTTTACAACGGGATAATTAAGATATAAACACTTGTCATTGCGAATAGAGTGAAACAATCGCAGATATCTTGTGATAGCTTCGTTCTACTACATTGCACCCGCAATGGCATATCACAAGTAATTTGCCGGATATGATATTATGAAACAATTTTTTTGAAGCAAATACTCAGACTATTCTTCAACCAGCCCCTAGAATCTCCCTCTAAAGCGTGGTGCGTTTTTGATTGGCTAGTAATCATACTTACATTACTTGAATTCGCTACAATATTATTGGCTAAAATTATGTAAATTTATATAAAAATATAAGGGTTATAGTGGTACTTTTGTGGTATAGGGTACAATACTTAAAGCTAATTAAGTTTTGGTAGTTTTGGTAAAAACCTAAATATAAAAAAAGTTTATCCTGAGTCTCCACATATGCAAGCTTTTTTAAAAAAAATACAAGCAAAAATATCCAATAAACAAAATTTACTTACAAATCGTAAGATGCATAAGAAAATAATATATGTAAGAGATATCCAAGTATTAACTCGTGAAGAACTAGAAAGTATCTGTCGTGATAGATGTTATACAGCTTATATAGGTAAAGAAACTTTATTATGTCGAGTTTTAGGCAGATATAAATTTTATTGTGATGCTGAAGATATTGGTATAACTCCTCACCTTTGCTTAGATGGATACTGGGAATCTTGGATTACTATGGCAATGGCACGTATCCTAAAAAAAGGATGGCATTGCATTGATATAGGTGCAAATCATGGATACTATTCTGTGCTGATGGCTGATGCGGTTGGATCATCTGGTCGTGTATTAGCTGTTGAACCAAACCCGAAACTAGTTGGATTACTAGAACGCACACTAGAGGTTAACGGGTTTCAAAACCATGCGAAAGTATTGCAAAAGGCAATTTCAAATATAGATAACCAGCTAGTTCAACTAGTAATCCCTATGGGTAAAGGGTTAAATGCAACAATATGTACAGATGCGACATTAGCAGATAAGGTAGTAGAAGTAAATACCATAACCTTGGATAATTTGACACAAGATTGGTCAAGTGTTGACTTTATTAAAATAGATGCTGAGGGAGCAGAGCAAAGCATTTGGTATGGAATGAGTGAAACATTAAGAAAAAACAAAAATATAACTATAGTTATGGAATTTAATTGTGGTCGTTATTCTGACCCCAAGATGTTTTTACAAGATATTGAGTCATTTGGTTTTCAACTACAGCATATTGACTATGATTCTCAAATCAAAAACTTGACAATTGAGCAATGTCTAACTGAACGTCCTAATGAAGATTGGATGTTATTGTTGCAATGCAAATAAGATAATAAACTATTCAGATTAGTAGAGATTTCTGAGTAATAGTATGAATTTAGCCTCACGCAAAGATGCAAAGATTAAGCGACTTTAACACTCAATTTTGCAATTTCATACTTCAATTCAGCAACGCTGATGAGTAAACCAAAGTTTCATATGCATACACTAAGATTATGCGATTTTGATTAAAATGCTCCCAAATGATTTTTTTGCGGTTTCAGGAGTGTTTTATATTTGTCTAATCTAACTTTAATTAACTTATCTTTTCTTAGCGCCAAACCAACAGGTATTACAACCTACGCCAATAATCTATTTCCGTATTTGCAATCCCTGAATCCTACATTATTGATTGCACAGGAAAATGCTAATTTCACTTGCTACCCAATTCCTCCCAATTTAACACCAGATCATGGGATCAAAGGGCATTTGCATCGCCTTGTTTGGACACAGTTTCAACTACCGCAAATTTATAAAAAGCTAAAATCCCAGTTGTTGTTTTCCCCGCTACCGGAAGCGCCACTTTATGCCAATTGTCGTTTTGTCGTGATGTTTCACGACTTGATACCGTTGCGCTTTCCTAGACGCTTTTCACCTCTGATACCCTACCATCGCTACTACACACCCCAAGTCCTTAGCCAAGCACAACACATTATTTGCAACTCTCAAGCCACAGCTAAAGACATCACTAAGTTTTACCAAATTCCCACTAGCAAAATCACCTCCATTCCTCTCGCCTACGATCGCAGCCACTTTCGTTTTCTCAACCTACCCACTCGCAATTACTTTCTCTACATTGGTCGTCAAGATTCCTATAAAAATGTACACCGACTAATTACCGCCTTTGCCGCATTACTTAACTGCAAAGACTACGAATTGTGGTTAGCAGGGTCAACCGATCCGCGTTATACTCCAAATTTAAAAGTACAAGTCGAGGAACTGGGGGTAACTAATCAGGTGAAGTTCCTCGACTATGTTCCTTACAGCGAATTACCAAAAATTATCAATGGCGCGATCGCCCTCGTCTTCCCTAGTTTATGGGAAGGTTTCGGCTTACCTGTCCTCGAAGCAATGGCTTGTGGTACACCTGTTATCACTTCTAATATCTCCTCCCTACCTGAAGTAGCTGGTGATGCAGCCATTCTGATAAATCCCTACAATACAGGAGAAATAACAGCAGCTATGCAGGCTGTTGCAACTGATTCAGGGTTGCGATCGCATCTCTCCACCCAAGGTATTGCTAGAGCAAATCAATTCAGCTGGGAGAAGACAGGACAAGCTACCGCCGAAGTTTTATCCCGCTATCTCTGAATGCTAGGCTAAAGTAAACTTGCTAAATATCTGAGCATTAAATTTTATGGTTGTGCAAACTCCCTCCCGTCAATATTCCATTGAGGAATATTTTGCACATGAAGAAACTGCTGAACAGCGCAGCGAATACCGTAATGGGGAAATTGTACCGATGACTGGAGGCTCAATAAATCATAATCAAATTATTATCAACTTAATAATTGCTCTTGGACTTGCTCTTAGAGAGCAAGATTACCGCGTTTATACTAGCGATCTGCGCCTATGGATTCCTCGTTACCGAGAATATACATATCCAGATGTTCTAATCATCAAAGATGAAGCAATTTTTCAACAAGGACGCACCGACACAGTTATAAATCCCAGTATTATCTTTGAGGTACTTTCTAAATCTACTAGTAGCCGAGATAGAGGAGACAAATTTACTTATTACCGTTCCATTCCCGATTTTCAAGAATATATTTTAATTGACCAATATCAAATCCATATTGAACACTTTAGCAAAACCTCAGAAGGTAACTGGCTGTTCAAAGAATCTGACGATGAAGATGGAGTTTTAACTTTAGCTTCAGCAAACTGCCAAATTCCCCATCGCCAGATTTATCAGCGAGTAAATTTTGAAAGTCAACCAGAGTAGATATTTTCCACTAACTCATAATTACGAATTACCAATTACGAATTATGAATTATTTAATGTGTTCCCACAGCCCCAGAGTAAATCAAACCCCGTTGCATATCCAGCGTTAGAATTGCCCCATCCCGAATTACTTGCGTCGCTTTCTTGACACCCACAATTACAGGCACGCCTAGACGCAAGCCAATCACGGCTGCATGGCTGGTAAGACTTTCATCTTCTGTAATAATTCCGGCGGCTTTGCGAATCGCCTCCACAAAATCGGCACTGGTGCGCGGAGCCACCAAAATATCACCGTGATTAAAGTTACTGACTTCTATACCCTTATGAGCCACCCTAGCGCGACCACTTACCGAACCTTGTCCTAGTCCAATTCCTTGGCCGAGAATCGCCGTCACCACCTCAACCTTAATCAAATCTGTTGATCCCGAAACTCCTTGGAGAGTACCAGCAGTCATCACCACCAAATCACCCTCGGTGAGTAATTGATTCTCCTGTGCGACATTGATAGCCGCTTGGAAAGTTTGACCAGCAGAAGGTAGTTCTAGCACCAATAGCGGTTTTACTCCCCATACCATTTGTAACTGTCGTGCTACATTCACATGGGGTGTGATTGCCAAAATCGGCGTCTGGGGACGGAATTTGGATACATTGCGAGCTGTTGCCCCTGTTTGAGTTAAGGTCATAATTGCCGCAGCTCCCAACTGCTCTGCAATTTGTCCTACAGCTTGACTAATAGCGTTAGGAATGGAACGCCTAGTATCTCTCAACTGACGCACGGCGTAGTTTTGCCTTTCTTCCTGTTCGATCCGCTCGGCAATCCGGGCCATTGTGGCTACGGCTTCCACTGGGTAATTGCCCACAGCAGTTTCATTAGAGAGCATCACTGCATCTGTGCCATCCAAAATCGCATTTGCTACGTCCGACACTTCCGCACGAGTGGGACGAGGGTTGCTGACCATGCTGTCTAACATTTGGGTGGCGGTGATGATGGGAATGCCCAAGCGATTTGCCGTAGCAATCAGCCGCTTTTGCAGTATAGGTACATCCTCAGCGGGAAGTTCCACCCCCAAGTCGCCTCTGGCAACCATAACACCATCACACAAAGCGAGAACTGCTTCCATTTGTTCAATTGCTTCGTGCTTTTCAATTTTGGCAACCACGGGCACATTTTTGCCTGTACTGGAAATTAACTCTTTAATTTCTATGAGATCCTGGGGATTGCGAACAAAGGAAAGTGCTATCCAGTCTACGCCTTGATCCAGACCAAACATCAGATCCTCGCGGTCTTTGTCGGTCATTGCCTTAATTGAAAGATAAACACCGGGAAAGTTGACACCTTTATTGTTAGAAAGTTTACCAGCAACGGTAATTCGACAATGCAAATCACCTTTATCGCGGTTAATCTCCTCAACTAGCATTTCTACTCGTCCATCATCGAGGAGAATTTTTGCGCCAACCGGGACTTCTTCTGCCAAGTGATCGTAGGTAACGCAGCTAATATCTTCTGTACCGATAACTGGGCGATTTGTCAAGGTGAAGCGATCGCCTTTGGCTACAACTATAGACCCATTTTCAAACCGCCCCAAGCGAATTTTTGGCCCTTGCAAATCTTGGAGAATTGCCACTGGCTGATTTAGTTCAAAGGCGGTTTGCCGAATTAAGCGGATATTGCGCTGATGGTCGGCATGAGTCCCGTGGGAAAAGTTTAGCCGCAGTGTTGTTGCACCCGCTTCAATAATCGCCTTGAGCATTTCTGGACTGCTAGTGGCAGGTCCAATCGTAGCGACAATTTTTGTTCGGCGTAGAGAATCTCTTAATTGCATAGGGGCTGATTCTAGGATCTATCTGGGAACCATCGTAAATTAAGGGGCATTTTTATTTCCGTCACTGCTATATCAATAAGATGGCAGCAGTTAGAAAGGGGAATAAAGGCTAGTACCGCGGCGCGGAAGTCAAAAGCCAAAAACTTTTTATTTTCGGCTTTTGCGCTGTTTTGAATAGTATATTTATTTGCGCCGTGTTGCATTAGTAGCTCACTACAAATGACTTCCTCTAGCGGAGGCTTCAACAAAGTGGGATAGACTAGATATCGTACACTAATCTTGGTTCCATCCTTCCCAAGGATGATGTTCTTCCATCCAATTTTTGGTATTGCTACACCCCTACTATTAGCAAATACTTAAGTCTCGTTTGAAATCATAGCGTTATTTATCTACACTATCCGCAAAACTGCCGATCAAGCTTGCTATACAAAATTTTACAAAAGTTTATTATTTACTAATCTTTATCGTATATTCGTAATATTTGATAAACAAGGAGTTCAGAATGCTCACGTCGGAGGCAAAGAAGCCACTGACAGTCCCGCCAAAGGAATTTTTAGCGCCTCCCGGTGATTTCAACCCCACACTGCTACTGTTTTTAGCAGCTGTGGCCATGCTAGTGTTATCTAACTTTGGTTACTGGCTGTGGCAATGGCCCCACTGGCTATGCTTTAGCGTTAATACTCTTGCCTTGCATTGTTCTGGGACGGTAATTCACGATGCTTGCCACCAATCTGCCCATCGCAACAGAGTGATGAATGCGATGTTAGGTCACGGCAGTGCGCTGATGCTGGCTTTTGCTTTTCCAGTGTTTACGCGAGTGCATTTGCAGCATCACGCCCATGTCAATCATCCCAAAGACGACCCAGATCATTATGTCTCGACTGGCGGGCCGCTGTGGCTGATTGCGGTAAGGTTTTTGTACCACGAGGTATTTTTCTTTCAACGGCAACTGTGGCGTAAATATGAACTACTAGAATGGTTCATTAGCCGCTTGATTGTTGTTTCGATTGTTTATATTTCAGTCCAGTACCACTTTTTGGGTTACATTCTCAATTTTTGGTTTATCCCAGCATTTATAGTTGGGATCGCACTGGGATTATTCTTTGATTATCTGCCTCACCGTCCATTTATGGAACGCGATCGCTGGAAAAATGCCCGCGTTTATCCCAACCCAATTCTGAATATCTTAATTTTGGGTCAGAATTACCACCTAATTCATCATTTGTGGCCTTCTATTCCTTGGTATAATTACCAGCCCACATATCATCTAATGAAGCCTTTATTAGATGAAAAAGGCTGTTATCAAACTTCAGGCTTACTACAGAAGAAAGACTTTTTTGAGTTCGTTTATGACATTTTTTTAGGCATTAGGTTACATCACAATAAACCAACTGAAAACTAGCGAAACATGGAATAAATACTAATGGCTAATTGCTTGATATTCAAGTAATTAGCCATTGGCTGACTCGAAGATTTTACAGTTTATGTACATGCTTATACATTGCGAGCTTAAATTTAAGCTAGCGGTAAAATTAAATAGTAACAATTAGGTTGCTGTAAAAAATCATGAACCGCAAACCTTACCCAACTGACTTAACAAACAGCTCAAAAATGAAAATTTGGTTGTGGAGCGCTGTTGGGATTCTAATGATTAACTTAGTTGTAGTGGGGATTGTAGCGTTTTTGATCCACAGAGATAGTGTCCAATATCAACCTAATTCATTACCAAACGAACAAAGGCAAATATAACCACAAATTAACGAGATTCACTTGGCAATTGAATTCGCAAATTTTCGATTTGCGGAACAGGAGAAATCATTTGCAAAGACCAGTAGCTCAAAATCATTAAAGCTAATCCAGATAACGCGCCTACTACTAAACCAAGCAGCAGAGGAGATTTGTCAGGCAAAAGAGAAACAGTAGTATTGGTTGTCTCATCGTCTAAATCTAAGAGTGATGATGATACCTCATCTCTAATAACTTGATTACTATCTTGTCCCAATGAGGGGGTTTGAGACCCCAATTTATTAGGGGCTAACTCCTGTCTCGGTAGGTAGAGATGGATGGGTGGTAAAAGCGTTTCGGGTAGCGTCGTATCAATTGCTTGGTCGCCTAAGAATGGTGCTAAAAAAGCTGATTCCTGATTTGCTCTACAGTGATTGTTTAGTGCTAGAAGTGCTTCCAACGTTTCTTTTGCCGACTTATATCTGTCTTGGAAGTGATAATGCACCATTTTGTTGAGGACTGAGGCTAGCCCAGCACTAACTTTTGTGAGATGTCGCCAGATAATTTCACCCGTATTGGAATCTTCTGCTAATTGTGTAGGATGTACCCCTGTTAACGCTTGAATGCCAATCATGCCTAGAGCATAAATATCACTATTAGGGCGTGGTTTACCTCGCTGTTGCTCATTAGGCATATAGCCTGGTGTACCGATCGCAATGGTAGTGTAATGTTCAATAGGAATAAAAATTGAAGTTTGATCTTGATCTCTAACTAATTCATTCCAAATAGGCTTAACGGCTCCAAAATCAATCAGAACTAACCGATTGTCCTGCTTTCGTCTAATAATATTGTTAGGCTTGACATCTCGATGAATTAGCCCACGACTGTGAATAAAATTCAGGATGCCCAAGACCTCGCACAAAAATTGAAAAACTTTGCTTTCAGTCCAGCACTTACCAGGTGACAGTTCCGCACTGAGGGGATGTCCCTCAATAAACTCTTGCACTAAGTAGAACTCAAGGTTGTCTTCAAAATCCGCTAAAAGATGAGGTACCAGGTCATAGTTGCTAAGTTTTTTTAGGGCCTCTACTTCTCGGTTAAATAGCCGTCTGCGAATTTCTACCGCAATAGGATATGTATTGCTAGGTAAGAAATGTTTGACGACACGGGTGGGATTAGAGGGGACGTATATGTCCTGGGCCTTGTAAGTTTGACAAAACGCTCCTTGACTCAAAACTTCAACAACCTGGTAACGCTCCCCTAGTAACTTGCTACTTAACATGTTACGGTGTCCCTGACAATTGCATTAAGCAATTTTACTTAAGAAAATCTATATTATAGAAAACAATATATAGTTTGATTAAGGAAGTTAGCTGTAATTTACCGGAATTTTTATATAAACTCTCTTCAGAATAAATTTAGCAGTTGCAGGAGGTTGGGAAACTAAGTGAAATCCTCATGGAATTATAAAGTTAAACTCAATCCTAATTTTATCTTATTCAAGACCAGCTTAATAACAGGACGATAAAGAAGATGGCTAATCATAGTAGACAAAGTATTCCACTCAGCCACGACGCCGTACAGTTAATTAGAGGTCTGATTATTGGCAAAGTAGTTACATTAGCAGTCATAGGCGGATTGTGGTTATGGCTGAGGCCTCGTCTCCAAACGGATTATGGTACTTTGTCTTCTTCTGGCCAAGGTGCGAACAATCGCTCTGCTCTTGCTACTTCAAACTTTAAAACTGTTAGTGATGTTCCCGTAGGCTCATTCAACTATGGTGGTAGCACAGCTTGGGCACCAATCAGGCAACTCGTAAATTCTCAGATCCAGATCGCTCGTCCTGAGCTACAATTGCGCTACGTAAATCCCGCTAATGCTAGCCCAGGTTCTGGTTCTGGGATTCGGATGTTGCTTGATGGAAAATTAGACTTCGCTGAATCTTCACGTCCCCTCACAGATGAAGAAAAAAATCTAGCTCGGCAGCGGGGTTTTATACTTGAGCAACGTCAAGTTGGCATTGATGGGATAGCAGTAGTAGTTAACCCTGCATTGAAAGTGTCTGGCTTAACTGTTGATCAATTGCAGCAGATTTATTTAGGGCAGATTACTAACTGGAAGCAGGTAGGTGGGCCAGACCTTCCTATTACACCCTTCTCCCAGCGTCCAGAAAATGCAGACATCGTATTAATTTCCGGCAAGCAGGTTTTAGATCAGCAAGCCCTAAGCTCTAATGTGCAGTATGTCTACTCGACCACAGAAGCACTGCGCCGTGTCAACCAAACTCCCGGAGGCGTGTATTATGCTTCTGCTAGGGGAGTTGTACATCAATGTATGGTGAAGCCTCTACCTTTAGGTCTTACTGACGCACAGCTAATTCCACCCTACCGTGAATCTTTAGTACCACCAAACGAATGCCCGCAAAAGCGCAATCAGCTGAACACGGAAGTTATCAAGAATGGCAGTTATCCGATGACTACCAATTTGTTTGTGATTATTAAGCAGAACAAGGGCCCAGAACAGCAAGTTGGCGAAGCTTATACCAGACTTTTGCAGACTGAACAAGGGCAAAAGGCGATTGAGCAAGCTGGATTAGTTCCTGCAAGGAGTCAGGAGTCAGTAGCTAGGAGCGAACAGAAATGAACAGTCCTGAGATAAATTCGGAAACTTTCTATAAAGAGTTTTTGTGAGACATATCCTCGGTCACACAAATAATGGCGTTGCTGAATCATGGGATGATTTCGCCCAATTTAGAACGAATTTTCAATGGTTTCAACCGCCCCTTCATCCCGCATTTATGCAACGCCCAAAATCTTTGTATGGTTTTACATACTGATAGATTTTTGTTAAAAAACCTTACCCTTGTTATGTATAGCTTTGTTAATTTTGAATTTTGAATTGGTATTACTTACTCTTGGAGAGAATAGTCAAAAACCTTAATTAAAATGCATATTTTAAACTTTTGACTCTACTACTTGCGGTGATGCTGGTAAAGGCTGGGGCATACTCCAATCAGGACGCAGATTGGCGGCATTACGTAAATATGTATGGTAAATTGGGGCGGAGGCTGGCAGGTAAACGTGGATTAAGAAGCGGATACAGCGCTGTAAGCTGCCCTCGACGTGCATTTGCTGTACATCCAGCATAGCCACACCATCCCAAGCAGGACGCGCTCTGGCGATCGCAGCTGGAAAAACAGCATCTAAATCGCGTGTTACAGAGAAAGTAACACTGATAATATCCTTTGGAAGGAAGTGATTCCGCTTTTCCAACTCATCTAATAATTCTGTTACCGCTTCTCGAATCGCCTCAGTTGTATTTTCTGAAACGGTTGTTGCTCCGCGAATAGCCCGCATTTGCCACTCCACGCCAAATCCTCCTTAAATTAGCTCAGTTGTCAGTTCTCACTTTATAGGTTTTACCACTGTTAATTTACCTCTGACTATTGACTATTTATGGCCGATATAACCATAAAGGCAAACCACTAGTAGACATTTCAAATTCGAGCCAGTCAATCCTAGCCCCAATTCCTGATGAAACCTGACGGCTTCCTGGTAACAATCGACTCAACAAGGGTTTACGTTCTTCTAGTGTGTAACAGGGTGTTTTTTCAGGATCAAGACCGACTAATTCCGCTGTCCAGCGACGCGCATCTTCCTCTGTTCCTAGACGATCTATAACTCCTAACTCTAAGGCTTGCTGTCCAGTAAAAATGCGACCATCAGCGAAACTTTTCACAGTTTCTACCGCCAAAGAACGTGCATCAGCTACCGTTTGCACAAACTGCTGATAACTTATATCAATCAACTCTTGCAAAATATTTTGTTCTGGTTGAGTCAGTTCTCGATCGAATGCCAAAATATCTTTGTAAGGGCCAGATTTAATTACCTTGAAAGAAACACCGATTTTTTCCAACAAGCGTTCTAAGTTGTTCCCGCGCAAAATTACACCAATACTACCCGTAATTGTACCTGGGTTAGCCATGATGTGTTCCGCACCCATGCCAATGTAGACACCGCCAGAAGCCGAAATATTGCCAAAGCTAGCAACGATTTTCATTTTGTCGCGCAAACGCTTCAAGGCACTGTAAATTTCTTGAGAATCTCCCACTGTACCGCCAGGGCTATCGATACGTAACAGTAATGCGGGGAATTTTTTCTCCTCTACTGTTTTTAATGCTTCTAACACGCGTTTGCGAGTAGAACCGGAAATTGCACCATTAATTTCAATCCGAGCAATTTGTTTTCTAAACCTGGGCTGAAAAGGCCAAAACATAAGCAGACGTAAAACCTCGTAATAAACACAATATAAAATGCCCAGCGGTCAGATGAACCTTTTTGCTCTGCTGCCAAAAATGAGCCGGCATTGTACTATTAAGAATTCTAATGAAATTTTTCTGCTTTGCGTGGATGTTTATTTGCTGTACTCATTTCATGCCAATTTAGTTCTGAAGCTACCGGAACCTATAAAATCTACAACTGTAATTTGGTGTGAAGCGCAAGGTTTAAAATACCTGGAATTGGAGTTTACAGTTGTATAATTTCATGCTCTAATAACAAAGCTCCTGGTAATTAGTAACTAAATTACTAGTATGTAATTATGATTTTACCAATTTAATAAATGACAATTCAGCAATGCCGATTCCGAATATATCTAAGGAATAGCAGCATCTTCTTAGTTTTTAATATTAATTTTGCTAGTTTTAATAGCGAGTGAACACCTGACAAGCCGGTTGTTACCATTTAAGAATCAATTCGTAAAATTTGACACCGATAATACGCATAGATGTCAAACAGCGCCCCGACAAAACTACAAGTCAAACTAATTACCAATAAACCACGCAAAGGAGTACCGCTGCCAAAAGTGGCAAGAAAATGCATAATTTGAGTAGCGATCGCCTCAGTCGCGGTTTGTAAACCAGGAAGATGGCCAAGTAGAGAAATCACAAGCAAGAAGCCACCGACTAAGAACATTGGCACAACAAAACTGAAAATAATCGTGAGTAACAGAGAACGGAGAAAGTTCGTGAACAGATTCATTAGAAGAGACACTCCGTGATGAAAGTGAACAACAGCCGAAAAGCTTTATGTCATTCTCTACAATACGAGCGATCGCTCCAGAGCAGCCAAGATGTCAAAAATCTTAAGTTTTCATTAAAATAATTAGCTACTGACAACATCAGATGCTTGAACTAGCAACAGGGCTTAAAATTGGCAAAACCCATACTAGCTCAAGCTTTAAGCTCAAAAAAATCTTGATAATTGAATCACAGCCCACTGATAACTGCCTTAATTTTCTGAGAAAAGCTTTAAAGTAAGTTAATGTTTCCGCCACACCAAAGGCCCAGGAAAGTGGGAATAACCAAAAATTTACTAATGAGCAATGACTTTCGCTATTCTTAAGGCAGTTACCGAGTTAGCTACAGAACATTGAGCGAGACTACATCCAAATCCAGTTTAGGAGCATGGAGTCAGCGGCTGCTGGCGGCGATTTTCCTGGGTGGACAAGTAATAGTTCACCTCCTAAGAGCCAAAATCCATTGGCGCAATACTAAAGAGCAAATGGCAGCAGTTGGGCCAGATTCTCTGTTTATTGCCTTATTAACAGCTATTTTTGTCGGCGCTGTGTTTACCATTCAAGTAGCGCGGGAATTTGTTAACTTTGGGGCCGGAAATCTTGTCGGCGGAGTACTGTCCGTAGCCTTGACAAGGGAACTCTCACCCGTGCTGACAGCAGTGATTTTAGCGGGGCGAGTCGGTTCTGCCTTTGCAGCAGAAATCGGCACTATGCGGGTAACAGAGCAAATTGATGCCTTATTGATGTTAAGAACAGATCCAATTGATTATCTAGTTATCCCTCGCGTCTTAGCTTGCTGCATCATGCTGCCAATTTTAACTCTCTTATCTTTGGTAACAGGGATGTTGGGGGGATTGGTAATTGCCACGAATTTATACAACATTTCTGATACTGTATTTCTAGACTCAGCCCGTAATCTTCTTGGGATTTGGGATATTTGTAGCGCCTTAATCAAGGCGTTTTGCTTTGGAGTTTTAATCGCCGTAATTGGTTGTAGTTGGGGCTTAACGACAACAGGAGGAGCTAAAGGAGTTGGACAATCAACCACAACCGCGGTTGTGACAGCTTTGTTAATTATATTTGTGAGCAACTTCTTCCTTTCTTGGTTAATGTTTCAGGGCACTGGTAGCGCATTACTGCAAGGCATATAGCTGTTTACGAACTGTTATTTGCCCAGTTATAAATCATGGTTATAACTCTTAATCGTGCGTCTGCTCACCCTCAAAATCCTAGAATAGGAAAGATGTCTACTAAACAAAGCAGGATTTGAGACTATGACTAGTTCATTTGCGCCCAACTCCACATCAACCGTGGAACTCAAACCTAGCTACAATATCCCTGTAGTTTTGGTAATTGCCTCTATTCCACTGCTGCTAGTCCAACCTCTCTTAGGAGGGTTAATCGGATTATTTGGTTTGTTTCTCATGTTTCAAGCAGTCACGCTACGTTTGCAATTTACCGCTACAGACTTAGATATTTACAGAGGTGAAAAATTAATTCGGCGATTTCCCTATCAAGAATGGCAAAACTGGCGTATCTTTTGGAATGGAATTCCCATCTTGTTTTACTTTAAAGAAATTAAAAGCATACACTTTTTGCCAATTTTATTTGACCCCAACACCTTGAGAACTTGTTTGGAACAACGTTGCCCTCGTATTTAATGCTAGTAATTTTAGATGCAGATTTAAGCCTGAGAATACAACACTCAGGACTTTGAGGGCAGGTCAATTGTATATTTCTGAAAGCTATTTATTCGCGTCATAGGAATTACACTATTGTTTATGAACCCAGAGGAAACACAAACTCCAGAACCGATTGATGAGTGGTTAGAGCAAATACAAGAACAAAATCCTACAGTTGAACATCCAGAAAACTCATCTGTTGAATCAGGGGTGGAAACAGATGAGCAGAACTCATTAGTTGACACACCACAAGACGACGCGACTTTTGCAGCACCCATCTCCAATGCAGAATCGGAAGATGCAACTGCTGAGTTGGTAACACAGTTAAAAACCGAAACTGTCGCACTGGAATCACAAATAGAATCAGAAAATAATTCACTATACGCAAAAGCAGCGCAACAAGTTGCAGAGTTAGAAAACACCAAAGAAGCACTCAAAGCAGAAATAGCCAATCTGCAAGCGACTTACAAAACTCTTCAGGCACAAGTTGGGGAAACTCAAATGACACTGGGACGACTCGTGCAAGAGTCGCTAACGCAGTTAGAACAACGCAAACAAGCGCTGCAAATTTCTGTAGAACAGTTAGAACGCCGTCAAGAACGCATCCGCAATGAAATGCGTACCACTTTTGCCGGAACATCCCAAGACTTGGCAATTCGGGTGCAGGGTTTTAAAGACTATCTCACAGGTAGCTTACAGGATTTAGCCGCAGCAGCAGAGCAGTTACAACTAGTGCCAGCTGTAATAGAACGTGAAAAACCAACTGTGACAGAGGTAAAGCCAGCTGAACCCCAGCCAGGCGTACCACAATTTGCCCAACAGCAGTTTCAAGATACTACAAAGCAAATTCGCCGTCTGATTGACCAATACCGCAGCAAACCAGATTACTATGGCCCCGCATGGCAACTACGTCGCACCTTTGAACCAGTCCATGCTGAACGTGTTTCTAACTGGTTTTTCAGCCAAGGGGGACGGGGTGCTTTGCGGACAATGGGTAGCCGTTTGCAGAATATTCTGATTTCTTCAGCAGTGATTTCTATACTACACAAGCTCTATGGCGATCGCGTCCGCACTTTAGTGTTAGCTAATACACCCGAACGCTTGGGTGAATGGCGACGCGGCTTGCAAGACTGTTTAGGTATTGGTCGCCCAGATTTCGGGCCTGATCGAGGTGTAGTATTATTCGAAGCACCGGAGGCTTTAGCTCAAAAAGCCGACCGATTAGTGAAAGCAAATCAACTGCCTTTAATCATCATCGACGATTCTGAAGACCAAATTAGTCTAGCACTGCTGCAATTTCCCTTGTGGTTAGCCTTTGCCCCTGACCCCAAAGCAATGAGAAATTATGATGATGATTTTTAATTAGTCATTGGTCATTAGTCAAGAGGTATTCTCTTGACTTTTGAATTTTGAATTTTGAATTTTGAATTGTCTTATGGTTATTTGGTTAACTTTGTGCGGGATAGTTTTGGTTGTAGCTTACTTGCTGGGTTCTTTCCCCACTGGCTACATTGCTGTGAAACAGTTAAAAGGTATCGATATTCGGGAAGTTGGTTCTGGCTCAACTGGTGCAACCAATGTTCTGAGAACCTTGGGTAAAGGCCCTGGAGCATTCGTGTTATTAATTGATTGCTTGAAGGGAGTATTAGCGATCGCTCTCGTTTACTGGTTATTCAACTTTGCCCCAAGTTATGATTTCATCCCCCCTACGGTAGATGCGAAGCTGTGGCAACCTTGGCTGCTAACTCTAGCTGGGTTAGCAGTAGTTCTAGGACATAGCAAATCAATTTTCTTGGGCTTTAGTGGTGGTAAATCAGTTGCTACTGGTTTAGGAACATTGTTAGCGATTAGTTGGCAAGTAGGTTTAGCTACAGCGGGTGTGTTTGCCGTTGTCGTAGCTCTATCGCGGATTGTATCCTTGAGTTCCATCGCCGGTGCGATCGCTGTAACTATTTTCATGGTAATTTTCCATCAACCTTTACCTTGCATTCTGTATGCTTTTGTCGGTGGGTTGTATGTGATTTTCCGCCACCGCAGTAATATTGAGCGAATACTTGCAGGAACTGAGCCAAAAATTGGGCAAAAAGTAACTACCGAACCAGAACAAACTGCATAATTTGCGAAATGCCTACATATAGACCTGTAGTTCTCAACTAGAGGTTAGAAAAAACTATGTTGGCAAATACACTTAAAAAAAGTTTCTTAGCAGCAGCGACACTATTATCAATTCTGCCTGGATTGACACAGGTTGCCCAAGCTCAATCTACCCCAGATTTATTTGGAGCGATCGCTTATTCTCCCTCAACACGGGTTTCTAGTTCCGCAACGGGTTTATCACGCGAAGAAGCAGAACGCGGCGCTCTTTATAATTGTCAACAAAAATCTCAAGCTAAAGATTGCTCAGTTCCATTGTGGTTTAAAAATGCTTGGGGAGCTTTAGCAATTGGTTCTAATGGCGCTTATGGTACAGGTTGGGGATATGATACCACTCGTCCGGCAAGAGGTAAGTCGATTGCGTCTCGGTATGCCTTACAAACTTGCAAAAATTATGGTGGTGTAAATTGTCGAATTATTTTTACCAAAGAAGCTAGATATCAAGTAATTGATCATGGGACAGTATTAATTCCAGCTAATCAGTAAGCCTATTGGTAGCTTATATCATTTTTAGATTTGAGATTATGACTTTCCTTCTGCGTCTGGCTTGGTGTGAATTAATTTGCAAAAATAATGTTTAAAATTAGTATTAAAATTAGAACTTACGCAACAATAACGTATTTCCGTCATTGCGACCGTAGGGAAGCAATCCCAAAGCCTTGTTTTTCGTTACGAATGCGTAAGTCCTAAAAATATTGACATCAATCTGACATTAATGATGAATAATAATGGCGTTGCGGTTCATTTCTATTAAATAATTTTGCTGTAGCAATTCAACTAAATGTGATAGGTTATTCATAAATAAAGTTGCAAGTTCTGTATTCGTGATATTGCCTGTAGTTATAAACAAAAGCTTGTAAGGTTCTTGGCAAATCAGAAATGAATCAAAAAAATCCCTGTCTTTAGTCACTACAACCCGACTTTGTTGGATTGAAATAGCATTAATTTCTGCATCAGTTGTAGTATTTTGCTGGGGTAAATTTTTGGTATGAATGGTATCGTAGCCGGCTGATTGCAAAAGCCGCGCTAGGCTTACTGGCAACTGTGCATCTACTAAAAATTTCATTACACTATGTTGTAGATGCTTTTCACCTGAGTCAACCGAGTTGCAAACAGCAAAGCGGCTAAAATATCATCACGTTCTAAATCATCATAGTCGGCTAAGATATCATCAATACTCATGCCAGAACTAAGCAATTCTAGAATGAATTCGACTGGATAGCGCATTCCTCGAATACAGGGTTTGCCGTGACAAATATTTTGGTCAAGTGTAATTCGTTGCAAAAGAGTATTTTCCATAGCTATAGATGCGGCTGTTTAACTTGCTTGTTACCTTTTAGGTTAACAGTCCATTAACCATGCAAGTAACTATGCCCTTTCAATGCGATTATGAGCCTTAGAATTAATTCTGAGGCAGACTTGTGGGTAAAGCGAAAATATTACAATTATTTAAATGCTTCAGTTCATCATATCGCGCTTAAACCATCGCCCGCCATAGGTTTCTAACCTATGGCTAATAGCTCAAGTCCTCTCAAGAGGACTAAATCATAATTTCGGTCTTCATTAGAAGATTTCAGTTATGCAGTCCTATAGTTGATTTTGAAGCGCTTGTAGGAAGTAACGCAAGATATTATTTATTATTTCAACGAATTCCTAACCCCAATATTCGGCAAATGCACCCTGATTAATCGCCTCACCAATGTAGAGGTTTGAGACGCGATCGCAAGCAACTTCTGTTACTTTATAGGTGCAATCAAGGTAAACACAGTAATCTCAGGACGCGCACCTAATCGCAGATGCAGCCCAGTCATACCTATGCCACGATTGGTGTATTGAATCATCTCTCCTACCTGATAACGTCCTAAATAATACTTTTCACCCAAAGGCGGAAGAATAATCGGTTTGAAAAAAGGGACACGCACTTGTCCACCATGAGAATGTCCTGATAGTTGCAAATCAAACCGCTTTGTAGCAGCGCTGATGTTGGCAAAGTCTGGTTCATGGGCTAATAAAATTGCTGCACCTTCTGGTGGTAACTGCTGTAATACCAAATCCAAACGGTCTTTACCCATACCAACATCATCTACCCCAGCAATATGCAACAAAGCACTACCCCGTTTGAGAGTGTAAACATTATTACCAAGGTGGAAGATACCGCTTTGTTCTAGTGTTTGAATAATCGCCGCTGAGTCGTTCTCGTGGTCATGGTTACCTAATACCGCCACAGTCAGATCCTGGGGTTTGAGTTGACTCAAAGGAAGCTTGAGAGTGGGGATTAATTTAGGCGAATGACGAGTTATTAAATCACCTGTAATCGCCACCAAGTCGGGTTTTTGTTTGTTGACTAAGCTGACAATACGTCTTAACCTTCGTGAACTCATCCACTGATCTCGATGAATATCGCTGATTTGCACAATGCGATAGCCATTAAATTCTGATGAGAGATGTGGTAGGGTCAATTGCAAAGAATTTATCTCTATCCAATTCGGTTCAATTAACCTGGCGTATAATAACGTACAAATTCCTATCAAAAAGCACAAACCCAAAAATCGGAAAGTTGATCTGCTGACTTTTTTCAGCCACTTACGATTTCTCAAGTTCCAATCTCCATCGACGTGACTGCCAGATTTTTGTCTTGTTATTTTCAAATTTGGCTGACAGTTATCTTGGAGGTGGGAAAATTAAATAAAGACTTAAAGTCGCTAAAATGTAGAGACGTGATATATTACGTTTCTTACTTATCCTGGTTTTATGAGACTGCCAATTGTTGCAATTATCGGACGCCCAAATGTGGGCAAATCCACCCTGGTTAATCGTCTCGCCGGGGAACAAACGGCGATTGTCCATGATGAACCAGGAGTGACACGCGATCGCACTTATATGCCAGCTTACTGGAGCGATCGCGAATTTTTAGTGGTAGATACAGGTGGCTTAGTCTTTAACGATGACACCGAATTCTTACCGCTGATTCGCCAACAGGCAATGACAGCACTTACAGAAGCAAGTGCAGCTATCTTTGTTGTAGATGGACAAATAGGCCCAACACCAGCTGATGAAGAAATTGCTGAGTGGTTGCGTCAACAACCTGTACCCGTCTTACTAGCTGTAAATAAATGTGAATCCCCAGAACAAGGCTTGATGCAAGCTGCGGAATTTTGGGAATTGGGATTAGGCGAACCTTACCCCATCTCCGCAATTCATGGTAGTGGTACCGGAGAGATACTCGACGAGTTAATTAAACACATTCCCCGCGTCGACGAAATACCAGAAACCAATGAAATTAAAGTAGCGATCGTGGGACGCCCAAATGTGGGCAAATCGAGCTTATTAAATGCTTTTGTTGGAGAAGAAAGGGCAATTGTCAGCCCAATTTCTGGAACAACCCGCGATGCGATTGATACCGTAGTCGAACGGGATGGGCAAACTTATCGCTTGATTGACACCGCCGGCATTCGCAAAAAGAAAAGTATAGAATACGGCACAGAATTCTTTAGCATTAACCGTGCCTTTAAAGCAATTCGCCGCGCTGATGTCGTTTTATTGGTATTAGATGCCCTTGATGGTGCTACTGAACAAGACCAAAAATTAGCGGGCAGGGTGATTGAAGAAGGTCGAGCTTGCATCATCGTAGTAAATAAGTGGGATGCAGTCGAGAAAGATTCCTACACAATTTACGACTACGAAAAAACCCTGGAAGGAAGGTTGCATTTTACCGAATGGGCAGAGACTATCTTTGTCAGTGCCTTAACAGGACAACGGGTAGAAAAGATTTTAGAATTGGTGAATCAAGCGGCTGAGGCACATAAACGCCGTGTCAGCACAGCAGTAATTAACGAAGTTCTAGAAGATGCCGTTAGCTGGCATTCACCGCCAACCTCACGCGGTGGACGTCAGGGCAAAATTTATTACGGTACACAAGTCAGTACCCAACCGCCAACGATCGCCCTATTTGTCAACGAAGCCAAACGCTTCAATGAGAACTACCGCCGCTACATTGAACGCCAATTCCGGCAACAATTAGGATTTAAAGGCACGCCAATTCGTTTATTGTGGCGGAGTAAAAAAGTCCGTGATGTCGAAAGTGGTAATGCTAATCGTGCTACACGCGTATAGTAGTGCTAAGTAAGGAGTAACGAGTGCTGAGTTCTCAGTTAAAAGACAACCCACAAGGCGGGGATGTACTGAGTGCTTAGACGGTGCTGAGTAAAGATTCATGATTCTATTTACTTAGCACTCAGCACTCACAACTCATAACTCAGTACTCAGCACTTTTAACTCAGCACTTAAAAATGGATTTATTGCGATCGCTACCATTAGGACTTTACTTAGAACAACCCCAAACTTGGCTGCATAAAATTGATCCTAGAGTCAAGTTTGCTTGGTTGATGAGCTTTCTCACCAGCTACACCTTTGCACCAAATCAATGGCGCATACTGTTGGTAGCATTATTAATTATTATTACTTTAATTGCTAAAATTCCCCGTAGAGTATGGCAACAGCAAATGGGCTGGTTATTGATACTGTCGTTTTTTGTTCTAGTAATAGGTGCTATTAGCCCTGATGGACTAGGTATAAAATATCAACCACGCTTACCAGCTAACGAACAAATTCTAACTCCACAATCAACCGCAACTACCGCTAATGTTGACCAAAAACTAGCTGTTGATAATAAAGAATATAGCTACGTGCTATTTCACAAAGGGCCAGTTAAAGTAACTCGGCGTTCTTTGGATTTGGCAGTACGCTTGAGTACAATTTTATTCACCGTAATTTACACCACCAACCTGTTTTTGCTGACCACTGCACCAGAAGAAATCACAGCTGGTATAGAAAGCTTAATGCAACCTCTGCGACGGCTGAAACTGCCCGTAACTGAAATTACTCTGACTTTAACTCTTTCTTTGCGGTTTATTCCCCTAGTTTTAGAAGAAGTGCAAAATTTAGTGCGCTCAGTGATGACAAGGGCAATTAATTGGAAAAAGCTAGGATTAAAAGGAGCAGTCAAGGTTTGGATGACTGTAGCAGAGAGACTGTTAGAAAATCTGTTACTCAGGGCAGAACAAATGGCTAGCGCCATGATGGTGCGCGGTTTTACTAGTCCAAATGAACATCGAGTACTGTGGCATGACTTAAAGCTAAAAGCACGAGACTGGCTAGCTCTGGCAACTTTAATTTTATTTTGGGGCGTGCGGGTGGTTTTAGGGAATGCGGTGTAAAGATTTTGGCATTGAGATTTGAGATGAATTATGACCCAAAGTTGGTATTGGCGATCGCTTCCTCTAGAACATCGTACTGGTTCTGAAGTTTTCGCTAGGTTATTTCGCCCGACTGCTACGCCAGGAATCGCTACTCTGTTAGAAAGCTCTTATCCAACACCGAAAGACTATCCTCAACTCCATCGGTACTCTATTTGTGCAGGTGCGCCACGGATCATTGATGGTGTCCCCCAGATGTGGACACCACCACTAGGGCAAGTTCTACCCTTTTTGGAAGAGTTGTTGCATAGAAGTAAAACAGGACAGAGGGAAATGGAGACGCGGGGACGCAGAGAAATAATCACATTCCCCGCGTCCTCGCGTCTCTCCTTCTCTGCGTCATCTCCACCTCCTCACCTTCCCTTTACCGGAGGGTGGTTGGGATGGTTAGGCTATGACATCGCTTGGGAAATTGAGCAACTACCACAAAATAAATGCGATCGCTTACCGTTTCCTGGAGCTTTTTGGTACGAACCAGATAGTTTTGCAATTTTGGATCACGCCGAACAAATTCTTTGGTTAGCCGCCAGCGATGTCAATGGGCTAGATGAGTTACAGCAGAAGTTAGAGAGTAATCAAGAAGACAAGAAAACAGAAATTTTAACTTCTCCTAGTTTCGCCATTACTCCTAATTTTTATACTTCGCAGGTAGATTATGAAGCAGCAGTCAACCGAGCGAAAAAATACATTCAGGCGGGAGACATTTTTCAGGCAAATCTTTCCTTGCGATTTGAAGCAACTACAGCAGCTTCAGGTTGGTCAATTTATCTAGCTTTACAACGAATCAATCCTTCTCCTTTCGCCAGTTATTGGCAAACGCCTTGGGGGGAAGTGATGAGCTGTTCACCAGAACGGTTAGTACTGCTGCAAAACAGACAAGCTCAAACAAGACCAATTGCCGGAACGCGATCGCGCGGAGTCACCCCAGAACAAGATAATCAGTTAGCACAAGAACTACTCAGCAACAGCAAAGAACGTGCTGAACACATCATGCTGGTAGATTTAGAACGCAATGATTTAGGGAGAGTTTGTGATTGGGGGACAGTCTGTGTTGATGAATTGCTGACAATTGAGCGCTATAGTCATGTTATGCATCTTGTCAGCAACGTTAAAGGTCGCTTAAGATGCGATCGCAGTGCTATTGATTTGATTCGTGCCCTCTTCCCTGGCGGCACAATTACAGGGTGTCCCAAAGTTCGCTGCATGGAAATTATTGAAGAACTAGAACCAGTGCGGCGTAGCTTGTTCTATGGTTCCTGTGGCTATTTAGATCAGCGGGGTAACTTAGACTTGAATATCTTAATTCGTACCCTGCTACTAGCCCCCCTCCAAGAAGTGCAACGGAGGAGAGGGGCAGGGGTGCAGGGAGCAGGGAGCAGGGGAGGTAGAAAGAAACTTTCTGACTCAGCACTCAAAACTCAGCGCTCACAACTGAGAACCGTTTGGGGACAAGTTGGCGCAGGTATTGTCGCAGACAGCGATCCTGAGAGAGAATGGTATGAATCTCTGCACAAAGCTCAGGCACAACTGTTAGCGCTCAATATGCTGAATCGTGAATGATGAATCCAGAAATTTTGTTTTTTTCATAATTCATAATTCATCCTGCAATGGCAACCACTACTTACCCTCGTTACTGCTACAGGACTTACGCATGAAAACGAAAAATCTAAATTTGGGGCGGTTAGAGTATGAGGGTGTAGGCGTATAGGTGTTCAAAAACCTTACACCCCATACCCCTAGACCCTATCTCAACCAATAAGATTTTTGCGTAAGACCTATGGTCGCTTCATCTGCCAATTAAAAACTAGATCAAGGTCTTCAAAACTGCCATTAGCCAGCAATTTTTGCTGGGTTCGCATAAATTTGCACAAATATTCTGGCCAAAGGGATGTATTATCGTCTGAATGTTTGTACTAAAACCGCGAAAAGATTTATATATACGCCTACCTTGACGATTAAATGAATCCAGAATACGCAGAAACTTACATAAATCATCCAACTTGGGGCTTACTCTACAGAATCTGTATGGTTGATGAGAGCCAGGATCTGTTCACTACACTTTATGCCCAGCGCTTATTTTTTTTAGTAACAAATGACGTCAAAGGTATAAAATTTCAACCTATAGGACGTACTGAGGCTAGGATGATGTTGGAAAATCGTTTACGCACCCTGCGTCGCACAGGACAATCACAGGAGTACGATCAGCTTCAGAGTGTTTTCCAACGCACATTCCAATGAACAGTTCGATTAGCGAACGTATTGTCCACATTCGCTCCTTACTCCCGTCTTCAGTCCGGTTAATTGCAGTCAGCAAAACAGTTCCTGCGGAGGTGATCCGCATAGCCTATGCCGCAGGAATACGTGATTTTGGCGAAAGCCGTGTCCAAGAAGCCGCCAGGAAACAAGCCGAGTTGCAAGACTTATCGGATATTACCTGGCACTTTATTGGGCATTTGCAAAGCAATAAAGCCAAAAAAGCCTTAGAACAATTTCAATGGATTCACTCTGTAGATAATTTGCAGTTAGCACAGCGCTTAAATCAATTGGCGCATCAGCTAGGAGTGAGTCCTCAAATTTGCCTACAAGTAAAAATTCTGCCCGATCTTAACAAGTCAGGTTGGAGTGTACCAGAGCTATTAGCTGACTTACCTGTACTTAATCAATACAAAAATTTACAAATTCAAGGTTTGATGACAATTCCGCCTTTAGGAATAGATGAGGCGGCAACCTTAAAAGTATTTAACACTACTCGTGAACTAGCAAAAACCATCGGGGATCAAAACTGGTCGCACATTGACATACAGCACCTTTCAATGGGTATGTCAGGCGACTACCAGCTAGCAGTACAAGCTGGTACAACCATGGTAAGGTTAGGGACTATATTGTTTGGTGAGCGCTCTTAGTATATTGTTCAATAGCTTTTGGGATAAGTCTCAGAATCCTTCGGGATCGTATTCAGTATTTTCACCGAGTACGTAGTTATATGAAAAACATAATATAAAGACTTGACAAAAGCAGACTCCTAAGGAAAATGGGGTGATGGGAACTTCCTTTCGGTGAAACATTAGTATATAATCTTGACTCATCATTGCGTCTAGGTAATGTCTAGGGTTTACCAAAGCATCTGTTTCTCACTCAAACCTGTAGTAGAAACTACAGCTAGTATTAGAATTGCTGAAAGCTGCCCATTGTAATGATTGACGCTGGCTAAATTAATTTATAGTCAGATAAAAATAAAGATAATTTGCACCAGGAGCGTACACAATGAACAATATTTTTTCTAAACTCAGGGACTTTGTAGGTTTAAATGAGCAAGTGGAATACGAATACTACGAAGAAGAACCAGAAGCAGAGAGCTACCAAAATCTTTATCAAGAAGAGAACCCCCAACCAGCACCACCACCAGAACCCGCAACTCAGAATCGACGTTGGCGGGAACCCATGCCTACAATGGGAAATGACGTAGCAATAGGTTCAAAGGCGATGGGGAATGTTATAGGTATGCCAGGAGCAATTAACGGAATTTCTGAAGTTTTAGTACTCGAACCACGCACTTTTGAAGAAATGCCCCAGGCAATTCAAGCCTTGCGTGAGCGTAAATCTGTGGTATTAAATTTGACGATTATGGATCCAGATCAAGCTCAACGGGCAGTAGATTTTGTTGCAGGTGGTACTTACGCATTGGATGGACATCAAGAGCGCATCGGGGAAAGCATCTTCTTGTTTACGCCAAGCTGTGTACAAGTTAGCACCCAAGGCGGAGTTCTCCATGAAGTACCGCAACCGCCAGCACGTCCCTCACGCCCCTCAGCTCCAACTCCAGCTTGGGGTAACGAAGTTAACCGAATGGTACAATGAAGTTAGATTAGTTATTGGTTCTTTGTCTTTTGCCCTTTGTCTTAAATGCTAATGACAAATGACAAACGACTGACGAAAAGTGACTAATGACTAATGACGCAATGACTATAAAATTTGGCTTAATTGGTGGTGGGGTAATGGGAGAAGCGCTGTTATCCCGCCTTATTGTAGGTGGAATATATCAACCATCAGAAGTCATAGTCAGCGAACCACAACCCTCGCGCCAAAATTTTTTACAGCAACAGTACAACGTGGCTGTGACGACAGATAATCGTCTAATTTTCGAGCAAAGTAGGGAAGTTGTATTGTTGGCTGTGAAACCGCAGGTGTTCAGTGCGATCGCCCAAGAATTGGGAGATATGATCATTACAGATCACTTGCCCCTAATAGTTTCTATTTTGGCGGGTGTAACTTTAAGTCAGCTAGAAGCTGCATTCCCGCAATTCCCAATCATTAGAGCCATGCCCAATACCCCAGCCACTGTAGGGGCAGGAATGACGGCAATTTGCTTAGGGGCATACACGAATGCCAAGCACCAGCAAATAGCACAGCAAGTTTTTTCGGCAGTGGGGGAAGTCGTAGAAGTTTCAGAAACCCTCATGGATGCAGTAACAGGACTATCTGGTAGTGGGCCAGCTTACGTAGCACTGTTGGTAGAAGCACTCGCCGATGGGGGAGTAGCAGCAGGGTTACCGAGAGCAGTTGCCAACCAGTTAGCCTTACAAACTGTACTAGGGACAGCACAGCTATTGCGTGAAACCAAAATGCATCCAGCAGAACTTAAAGACCGCGTTACCAGCCCTGGAGGAACCACAATAGCTGGTATCGCCCAGCTAGAACGGGGAGCATTTCGTTCAGCTTTAATCGAAGCAGTCAAAGCAGCCACACAGCGATCGCAAGAACTGGGAAAATAGGAGTTGGGGGGGACGGGGGATTGGGGGACTGGGGACAAGGGCACAAGGGACTGGGCAATTTCCTCAATCCCCAATGCCCAATGCCCAATCCCTAATCTCTTAACGAAGTTGACAAAATAGCCGTTAATATAGTAAACAGTCTGGTTGCAAATGTGATTGAGTGAATTATCCTGCACCGTCCCCAGAACTTGACCTGGAGTCAACATTTCCCTTTGATCTGGATCAATTCCAGAAAGATGCGATCGCGTCCCTAAATGCTGGACGCTCTGTAGTCGTATGTGCGCCCACCGGTTCCGGCAAAACTTTAGTGGGAGAATACGCTATTTATCGCGCCCTGGCGCGAGGGAAACGAGTGTTTTACACCACTCCTTTAAAGGCGCTGTCGAATCAAAAATTACGTGACTTCCGAGAGAAATTTGGGTTTGATCTCGTCGGACTGTTAACTGGAGATGCCTCTATTAACAGAGATGCACCGATTCTGGTCATGACCACAGAAATCTTCCGCAATATGCTCTATGGCACACCCATAGGGCAAGTTGGCACCTCTTTAGTCAATGTCGAAGCAGTGGTACTAGATGAGTGCCACTATATGAACGATCGCCAAAGGGGAACTGTTTGGGAAGAATCAATCATCTATTGCCCCCGTGAAGTACAACTAGTAGCGCTTTCAGCAACTGTTGCCAATAGCGATCAACTCACCGATTGGCTAAATCGTGTTCACGGCCCAACAGACCTGATTTACTCCGATTTTCGTCCTGTACCTTTGGAATTTCACTTTTGTAATCCCAAAGGACTGTTTCCCCTGTTAAATGACAACAAAACCAAAATTAACCCCCGCTTGGCAAATAGGGGCAAAAGGAGACAAGCAGACAAGAGCAAAGGCGGTAGACCAGAAGCCCCCGGCATCATTTATACCTTGAGCCAGCTACAGCAACGAGATATGCTACCGGCGATTTACTTTATCTTCAGCCGCCGAGGATGTGATAAAGCGGTCGCGGAGGTAGGTGATTTATGGCTGGTAAATAATGACGAATCCCAGATATTGCGACGCCAAATTGATGACTTTTTAACTCGCAATCCAGAAGCAGGACGTTCTGGACAAATCGCCCCCCTCTACCGAGGCATTGCTGCCCACCATGCCGGAATTTTACCTGCTTGGAAAGTCCTAGTAGAAGAATTATTTCAACAGGGACTGATTAAAGTCGTATTTGCTACCGAGACATTAGCTGCGGGAATTAATATGCCCGCCCGCACAACCGTCATCTCCACTCTTTCCAAGCGTACTGATACCGGACACCGCCTGTTGAATGCTTCCGAATTTCTGCAAATGGCAGGACGAGCCGGTCGCCGAGGGATGGATCTACAAGGTCATGTGGTAACAGTACAAACCCCCTTTGAAGGATCGAAGGAAGCGGCGTACTTAGCAACATCCAAACCAGACCCCTTAGTTAGCCAATTTACGCCCAGCTACGGCATGGTTCTCAACTTACTCCAAACTCACACATTGGAGGAAACACGGGAACTAATAGAACGCAGTTTTGGGCAGTACATGGCGACATTACATTTAAGACCCAATTATGATGAAATCAATGAGCTACAAGCACAATTAGCTCAACTGCAAGAGCAAATCGCCGCCATTGATGAAAATGAAGTGGCTGTTTATGAGAAATTGCGGCAGCGCCTGAAAGTAGAACGCCAGTTATTGAAAACTCTCCAAGAGCAAGCGCAGGAAGACCGACAAGCCCAAATAGGGATGATGTTGGATTTTGCAGTTTCCGGCACACTGGTGAGCCTCAAAGGTAAACACATTACAGTGCCTTCACCAATCACAGCAGTGTTAGTAGGCAAATCGCCGGGTTCTGGTGAAACAACTTACTTGGTATGCTTGGGACGAGATAACCGTTGGTATGTGGCAACAACCGAAGATATAGTCGATTTGTATGCTGAACTACCACGAGTTGATGTACCTCCTGAGATTTTGCCACCAGATGATCTGCCGATTAAACCAGGACAGGCACGCCGTGGCAGTGAAGAAACTGCAACTATTGCCCAACTAATTCCCGATCCAGGAGAGTCTCTACATCTGCCGCCAGAAGTGGCAGAACAACTCAGCCGTGTTACTGCCGTACAAGAACAACTAGAAGCTCACCCCATATATAAATCAGGCAATGCCTCAGCTATATTTAAACGTAGGGCACGCTACGTTGAACTAGAAGCTGAACTTCAAGTGTTGCAAGCTCAAGTAGAGCAACAATCTCAACGTCATTGGGAAGAGTTTCTCAATCTAATTGAAATTTTGCAACACTTTGGCTGTTTAGATAACTTAGTACCAACAGCATTAGGACAAGTTGCCGCGGCCATTAGGGGTGAAAACGAATTGTGGCTGGGTTTAGTACTTGCTAGTGGTGAATTGAACAATTTAGATCCGCACCATTTAGCAGCCTCAATAGCAGCTTTAGTGACAGAAACCCCACGTCCAGACAGTAAAGTGCGTTTTGACCTCAGTAATCAAGTAACAGAGGCTTTGGCAAAACTGCGAGGAATTCGTCGCCAGATGTTCCAAATGCAACGACGCTATAATGTGGCGTTACCTATATGGTTGGAATTTGAACTAATTGCTTTAGTAGAACAGTGGGCGTTGGGAATCGAGTGGACAGAATTATGTGAAAATACCAGCTTGGATGAAGGTGATGTAGTCAGAATTTTACGCCGGACGTTGGATTTGTTATCCCAAATACCTCACGTTCCCAATTTGCCAGAATCACTACAGCGCAATGCCTACCGCGCTATGCAGCTGATTGATAGATTCCCGGTAAATGAGGTAGTTGAATAAACTTAATGAAAAGTAAAAGGGGCATATTTAATCGAAGTTAAATATGTCCCTTAATGCTAAATTAAGCACAATTGAACTATAGATTTACCAGTAACAAATTTTAGTACACTAAGTTTCCAGTACCGCGCAGCTGCCGGAGAGAATTTAGACAATATGGGCAGTCACAGCCAAATAATTGAATTGCATCATCACTTTCTTCTTCAGTAAAGTCTAGCATTGCAATGTTTTTGTCGGCGGGCTGTACTGAAATAGTTTCTGATGTAGGGGTACGAGATACTTTATCTGTCTGTGAACCCCGGATACAAACAAAACTAGTACTCCCATGTGGATGAGTGATACAAGAACGACCATCTGGCGTGTGGATTAATCGTTGAGCAGCTTGAGCAGGACTAATCATCGCTAAAGTAGACATCAGAGAAGTGAAAATTGCCGAGCTAGAAAGCAAACTCAGTATTAATTTTTTGTTCATTAGTTTCCTGAAGTAGTATTCTTGAATACTAAAGTTATCAAATTATTTATTACATATAAAATAAGTTATTATCAAAAAATTTAAATACCTATAGTTTTTTTAATCGAGTTAACCTTGAACAGAAATATATAAGGTGGCACGCTAAGAAAAACTAAGATATTGTGTTATTTGCGTAATAATCGGTTTTAGTGGAAAACAGCCGCTAACGGTTAGGGGAAAACTTGAGTATGAATTCAAGGTTCACAAATTTGTAGTTGCTAAAGCTAACCCTAGCCGGAATTCCTGCCGATGCGTTAAATGTATTAGATTTATGCGAGGTATATGATGACTACTCAAACTCATCCTTCAGTGTTGCAAAAGGCTGCAAGCTTAACTTTATCAAAGCCTGTACAAGCGACGCTTTATGTTTCGTTGTGCGCTTTGACATTGTGGACTGTGTATTTTACTACTTCCCCAGTCATTCACGATCGCGTACACAATCCCCGTCACCACACTTTGTTAGTGCCTTGCCACTAAACATTTCATAAATTTTTTCTTACCCCCATATCCTGCTAGGATTGGGGGAATCATTAACGTTATGAGCCAGCGGTTAATATCTTCATCTTTGGAAAAAATACAGTGCCTAAAAAGTTGTACGCTGGGTTAATAATGTTTGTTTAACTCTACTAGTACTGTAAACATCCATAGTTAAAATGTCTAAATTTAAGCTTTATACACTCATCAGTACTATTTGTATGTTGAGTGTAGTTTTGTATAGTTTTATCGGCTTTTCGCAGTCACCCCAAGCAAGTGTGAGACTAATTAGCCCCCCGCAGACAAGCCAAATTTTACCTTTTGAGGCTGGGGCTAGTACGCCTCAATACCCAGCAAAATTAACGCTGCAAGCAGTAGATTCAGCAGGTAAACCTTTAGAAAATACTAAATTTAACCTCAAAATTTTTACACCACCTAAAACTCCCTGGTTTACGACAGATTTTCCCATAGTAGAGGGAACCAAGCTATTAGATATAGAGACAATAGCCCCTAAAGGTCAACTGCAACTCGAACAAATGTTGCCAATTCGGGGTAATTATCAATTAAATGTGAATGTTACTCCACTAGTAACGAATGCTTTTACTCCTATTCAGCAAACCCTGACATTATCAGTCGCAGAAAATTCGGTAAAATATCGCAACTTTGGCATTCTCGCCGTAGTTTTGTTGATAGTTGGATTAGGCGGTGGTTGGGTAATTGGTGGAAGACAAGAAATAACACCAGGAGAAATTGCGCCGCAGAGAGTGCGATTATTGTTGAGTGGGGCAATTGTCGTAGCGATCGCAGCTCTGTTATTTGTTAACCTGAGCGCGGAAATTGCCCAATCTGAAAGTTCACATACACATACACACGATCATCACGATCATCATACAGCGGTAAACGAAGCATCTTCTGATAACTCAGGTATTGCTCGGCAACAAGGTTTAGAAGTGCAATTGTTGGGATCTGTTAGCGCCACAGTCGGAGAACCTGCTGGTGTTCAGGTGAAAGTTATCGACCAAAAGACAAATCAACCAGCCCAAGACGTACTCTTCAATATCAAAACCACCATGCTTGAAGATGGATGGGTGAGTTTTGCACATCAAGGTATCCCAAATACCACAGGTGAATTTACTTGGGAACAAGGGTTTTTTGATGGCGCACCCCACAAAGTTGAGGTAGAAGTTGCTCCCCAACCAAATGCGACACGCCAATTTACACCGTTTTTGGTGCAAAAAATTATAGATGTTGAAGGAGTCGCACCACCTTTAACAACACGGTTAATTAGTTTAGCCTACATGACTGCGTTCGTAATCATTGGATTATTAATCGGCTTACGCCTACGACAAAATTTTTTGCCAAATAATTAATTTATTTGTGATAGGTATCGGGAATTGAAAGTTGGGACGTTGTAGAAGATAGAAGCATAAAGCAAAAATTTGCTCATTGAACACTCCTAGCTCTATTACAGACGCGAGCGATCGCGTCTGTTTTATTTCTCAAAAAACGTAGAATCAATGAAATTTCCCATCAAACGCATCGCTACAACTACGTTAGCTGTGCTACTAAGTTACTCAGCATACCCAGTATTTGCAGCACCCCAAAAAATTAATCGCCCAGTTACCGTTGCTCAAGCAAAAAAATTCTCAGACAATTTAATTATCCCTGGCGAAAGAGTCGGCCCTGTGACACGCAAAACCACCAAACAAGATTTAGTTAAGCTGTTTGGCGCATCATGTTTGGTTGATAAAAGTATTTCAGGCCCGGAAGGGATGGGTAGTTTTGCAGCTACTCAAGTAAACCTGGGTAAAGAGCGATCGTTTTTAGTAGTCTGGAGTGATAACACTCGTACCAAACCACTAGATGTGCGGAACCTAGGATCAGCTTGGAAAACTCCCGAAGGTATAAGTGTAGGTACTTCCTTAAGTGAGTTACGCAAGAAATTAGGCAACTTTCAACTCGCAGGATTAGGCTGGGACTTTAGCGGTCATATCTTTTTGAATACAAGCCGATTATCCCGCTATCATGGCAAACTTTATTTAATGGTAGATGCTGCTCCTAATGCTTACGAGAATTACCCAAAAGATTACCAAGCAGTATCAGGAGATGGCACTTTTTCTTCCAGCAACCCCCACTGGAAACCTTTAGGAATTAGGTTAGCAGAAATAACTGTTGTACTTAACCCAGAAGAATAGTCATCAGTTACCGTTGAGCTACACACTTGGAGTGAAGCCCAAATCTACATAAATACTCTACCCAAAACCTACACACAGGTGCAACTCTACGAACTAGAGCCATACATGAGTGTGGGTGTTTTGCTTAAGGCAAACACATTTATCATAAACGCTTCAATCAAACTTACAAATGCTTATGCAAAATCAAATTTTGCTTCAATCAAACTTACAAATGCTTATGCAAAATCAATTTTCGCTTAAACAAAACTTATGAATGAGTTCGTATTTGCGATAAACGTCAAAGCAAAATCGATAAATGAGTTCACTTTTATGATTAACCAATTAGCAAAACTGAAAAATACCCATTTGCGATCGCATTCCGCATGATTACGATCAAGCCCAGGTTCAACCTACAGACTTAATTAAAAGCCGATTGATATTTATACAAACTTAAAACTTGACAGCGGATAGGCGCAGATTTAGCGGTTGAGGCTGGTATTCTGTAATGCTTTGTCTGAAATGGTAATAATATAAATGACATCTAGCCGCAGAAGGAGGTTTCAGCGCACTTTCTCACAAGTTATAACAAGGCGATCGCTAGCAACAAACACATCAACCTGCTAATCTCCTAACAAAACGATTTTTATCTAAGCTTAAATACTCAATCGCTCCCTAGCTTTGTTCCATCTTGAAGATGCGCCTCGCACATGGACTGCTGGCGACAAGCCGATGCAGCATCTATGCACTTCTCCACAAGATATAGAGTAGAAAAGGCGATCGCAGCAGAAACTAAATGCACTGCAAGGAGAATGGAACATCCGCAGCCAAAAGGTAAAGCAAATGAGAGAAGCTTTAGCAATTGAGGCTGTAACAGCATTTAAGTTTCAATTAGAACAACTGCTACTTGATGAAGAGGCGAAACTGGCTCATCTTGGCGATGAACTAGATCAGATTGAGTCAGCACTGCAATAATGAACACTGAATAAGCACTCAACCATTTAAATACAGTCAATCAGTGTCGATTTATACGATTTCGAGTTTTTAGAATGGTTATACTCGTTTCTAGGTTCTACCTGGGAATTACGAAGTGGCTTTGCCACTTCTTTTTATGTAAATGGTAGCCTAAAAAATAATTAAAAACAAAAAGGCAAATAGAACCGCAAATTATTTAAAGTTCTGATTTGCGTATTTAAAAGGGCTGTCGCATCGCGTTAAAGTAATTAAGCCCGCGTTCAACAAAGTCATCTTGAAGGTTAGGCGAGCTTATTTTGCGTAGTTATAACAGAGTGTTGGTATTAGTCATTCAGCACATCTCGCCATTTGTCTCGGTTATCTCTCCTCTCATCCTCATGGGGCGATCGCGCTTGTAGCCAAGTTCCCCAACACAGAGATGTCTGTCTTTCAAGATGGTTGATAAACTGCATAATTGGCTGATCTACTTTGATAGGAGTTCTCAAATCAAACTGAATTGACTCGAAAATCTTGGCATCACCCTTGAGAAATTCCTGCCCCAAAATGTTACCTAGCCATAGCACAACTCGATTGCATAACCAGCCAAAAATCCCCTTACGTTTCTTAGTCACTAGTAAAGTCCGTCCTTCAGTCTTTCCTCCTTCAAGGAGACGTAAACTAAACATAATGTGCAAATGAAGAAAATCGGGGCCAATTGTCACTATACTAGTGCTGCCATACCAATAACAAACACTGTAAGTAAGCGCATTTTTGTAGAAAGGACGAATGAGCTTAATCAAAAAAGAACTTTCATGACCACGTGTAGTATTACTGAAAGTAATAGCATTTTGATTCAACTCCTGCTTTTCAAAGATAAGTTCTAATGGCACTTTATGAACTGTATGGAAATGTTGCGTATCAATCGCATTAATTATCACTACGTTAGGGTGACAATTAGTTACGAAATGAGAAACAATGGCGGTATCACATTCTTTTTGTTCTAACTCTGGAATAAATGGCAGAGGTTGTAACGGAATTTCTCCAGTCCAAATCCAAATCATTCCATATTTCTCAGCAGTAGGCCAAGCTTTTAACTTTATAGGAAGCGGTTCCTCTAAACAGGGTATATCAACACAGAAACCTTCATCATCAAACTTCCATTGGTGAAAAAAACAGCGTAGTTCATTACCCTCGACTTTACCTTCTGCTAAATGAGCGCCCATATGTGGACAGTAGGCATCAAAGGTAGTTACTCTTTTATCTTTACCACGGTAAATTACTAGTTTTCTGCCTAATAAAGTAATAGCTTTTACCTTACCTACCCGCAGATTTTGAGAAGGCATTGCCCAATACCATCCCTCGATAAAACGCTCTGGGTTATTGAAGGTTTTCGGTTTGCGGGTTGAGCTAGCATTCTGCGAGTTAAAATTCATTTTTAGGGTTTCACTGAAAGTGAAGGGCTTCATTATATAGTTCCTAATTCAGCAGTCCTAAAAATGTAATGAGAGTTACTCTCACAATTTCCTTATAAAAGTAACTTGTAACTTATATTTATTTTCCAATGAACATCATAGCTGTTTGGATACTTTGATTTGAAATTTAAGCTGATGAAACCCTTGCCGTAAAACTATTTAAAAAACATCTGCGTAAAATTTGAAAAGAAAGTGTGTCAGTTTAATTTCAAAAACTTCAGTAAAATAAATTTTTAGTTTTGCTAAGTGCAAAATTAGATTAATTTAAAATTTTACTAATCTCTAGTAATAATTAATATTTACTATTATTTGTAATAATAAATACAAGAATTGAAAAATTTTAATATGAGAATTCTGGATAAAAAATTACTTCTGTTAGGAGGGATTTGAATCCCCCCTAAACGTCTTCCGCTTCCTTTAAGGTTGAAGTTGAAAGTTTGTAGAGATGTTACATTTAACGTCTCTATGTATTAGTATTTCAACTCATAGCTGTAAAGAATTAAGCAGCTGGATAACCTGCGGCAGCTAATGCTTCTTTAATTGCTGTTTCTGAGGCTTGAGTATCTACACTCACAAGCTTAGTTTTAGGATCTGCTTCAATATTAGCGTTGCCATCGACTGCTTTAAGTGCATTGGTAATTGTGTTTGCACAAGCTGAACAAGCCATATTGGGAACTGTGAGTTTAAGTGTCATAAATTGTTTAGTGTTCTGCTGTGACTGATTTTTGGTTGAGATTCACCTCAACTTTATCCTAAACTCTCTAGTTGACTGGAAAGTCCAGCAAATTTAGAAATTTTTTACTAAACTTCACATTTGTTCATAGTTCCCGATGATGGAGATGACAAACTAGCCCTATTGAGTGCAAATTTACTTTTACTCATTGGGAATGCTGTAGAAGAAGAAGCAAAACAGCGTGGTTTTGAGTACCCTAATTTATATCGATACAGAGGCGGTGAAACACATTACTTTAGTTTTCTTGAAGAAGTCCCTGTGCTATTAGCCGATCAGCAGCGACGCGCAAAACAGCCCAAACGCCAACAAGTATTGACAGCAGGACTTGATAAGTATCCCAATAAGAAGCAACGCATCAGTGCGCTGATTGAAGATTTGGAAGAAGTTTTTGTCCTCCAAGGGGGTCAACCTTGTTATCCCAGCTTGATCCAACATCCTATTATCCAAGCATTAGTTGCTGAAGGCCAAGAAGCTGTTGAGCCACTCCTTGTGTGTTTGGAAAGTGATACACGCCTGACACGTACAATTTATTACTTTCGAGATTTTTTTCAGCATCGTCGGATTCTTGGCGTACACGAAGCAGCTTACGTTGCTTTATCAGCTATTCTAAAAACCTCTTTCTTTAAAAGGTTTGAACGTGCCCATAAGCTGTATTCTCAAGGGATGGAAGGTCGTCAAGAAGTTGCGGCAAAAATCCGTGAATATCTCAAATTAAATTTAATTAGAAAAACGCTCTATAGGCTCAAACATAGGTTTTAGAATTTTTTGCCTTCAAGTGGCAGCCTCAATAGCGCCTAATATTATATGAGCTGAAAATACTGATCGCCTTTGACTCTTCACTTAAAAATGAGAGCGATCGCCTGTAATTCTTCAGTTCTTATACTAATTGAGTACATTACAGCTCTAACATTTTTAATGATGAGAGCTAAAGTTATTTAATTGAGTGCTTCTTGATAAATTATTTCTTGAAACTGAATCATATCTTTTTGCGGATCGGCAAGGCTAACTTTAACTAATAAGTTTTCGCCTAAATTTACAGAACGTTTAAAAGCCATTGGTAACTGCAAACCCAAATCTTCTAACAGAATTAGGGCCAAATTGCTATCTTCCCGCAGCCACATCAAGACTGTTATCTCCCAAACTTGCTCTGGATGACGGCGTAAGTACTCTAGAGCATAATATCTATTAGTTTGCCGTTCTACCATTGTTACTTCTTGGGTGATACTGCTGACAGTCATCATCACCTCTTTGAGTTGTTCTGCTGAGAAAGGTAGAACTTCACCACGTAAATGGGCTTTAAGTTGAAAATGGGTGAGTAAGTCGCTGTAACGGCGGATAGGAGAAGTCGCTTGAGTATAAGTATCCAAACCTAACCCAGCATGACGCACCGGAGTAATGCTCATTTCACTCTTGGGCATACAGCGCCGCATGGCACAGGCGCGGACGAAGCCTGCTGGTAGCTGAAGCAATTCTTCTTCCGGGGGCAATTCTGGCTGTGGCTGACCGCGAAAAGGTAGGGGAATTTTATGAGCTTGGCCGTATCTAGCTGCAACTTCACCAGCCAGAATCATCATTTCTGCTACCAATTGCCGTGATGAGGAATCATCTAAAATATCAATGCTGATCTCGTCACCTTTGACCTTGATCATTGCTTCCGGCATATTGATGCTGATTGCTCCTTGAGCATAGCGCCAATTTCGACGCCGCTGTGCCCACATAGCGATCGCTGCAATTTCCGGTTCTGCCTGCACTCCTAATTGCAGCATCTCATCTACATCTTCGTAGGTGAGGCGATAAGTTGGTTTGATTGAGCTGGGATGGATAGTATAATCTTCTACTCTCCCAGTTGGATCTAAAACAATCCCAAAGCTAAGGGCGCAACAAATTCTTCCCTGTACTAAACTCATTGGCCCAGTTGCCAACAACTCCGGGAACATGGGAATCATTCCCGTAGGCAAATAAACTGTACTACCCCGCTTCCTGGCTTCCAGGTCTAAATCATCTTCTGGCACTAATAAACGGGTAGGATCAGCAATATGCACCCACAGGCGCTCCCGTCCATCCGGCAGTAATTCCCAACTTAGACCATCATCGATCTCAGTCGTACTTTCATCATCAATTGTGTACACCTTCAGGTGGGTCAGATCTAGGCGGTTTGTGTCCAAATCTGACGGTGGGGAATCCAAACGCTGTTGCGCCACTTCTAATACCTTGCTAGGAAACTGGACTGGAATTGAAGAACGACGCAGGAATAAATTTTCATTGGGACTCCACCAACCTAAGTCCACCAACAGTTGTAATGCACCTTGGGGGGTTGCGGGTCGCCCCAGCATGGTCATAGTTTCCAATACTGGGCCTGGGGGAGGATAGGCGCGAGCCAGGGAGTCATAATTTACCCCCATACGCACGACGTCCGCAAGTAGGGCTGCGTATTTTTCTATGGCTTCTAAGCGTTGGCGATCGTGGCGTTGCCACTCGACTGCTTCTCCTGCAAGGGCCTGTTCTACGCGAGCCAGAAATTCCTGCTGTCCCCTAGCTTTTTGTGCCTCTACTTCTAACTGGTGCTTGCGTTCTGCTACTTGAGTTGCGCTTCGGGCTTCATAAGCGTCTCCTTTTTGCTTGAAATAGAGTTTGTCGTCTGATAACAAGCAATAGGCGGCGTAACAATGAGGCGCATCTGATTCCGAAAACAGCAGATTAGCCATTTCGGGTGGGGTAACTGTTTCCCCATCCTCAACCAATAATTCCCAGGCCACTTCCAAGCTAGATGGATCTAAATACGGCTTTACCTGCTCTAAAAAGCTGGCAATTTCAGCGGGCCTGTAGGTTTGTCCATTAACTGTATAAGTAATTTGTCTAGGCGCGAGGCTGTGGGATTGACCACGTTCATCTACCACAAACCAACGGGTTTTGCCGTCTGGACGATCTACTACTCCCAGGCGGCGATCGCCTTGAACCCTAAATTCAACTAGCGTCCCCTTCTCCACAACTCTCGCAATTAATTAGGTTAACGAATAAATTTTAGTTTTTGAATTAAATAATGACTACTCAATCCAAAATTTTCTAATTTCTTAGATGTAAAAAACGATTCTACACTGATTTACTGAGATTTTAGTTTGTGGACTCAGAAAAGTTGCAGCTATATATAACGTCAACTTAGCTTCTTGAGAGCATTCAAGATTCTTAAGAGAAGTTTGCTAGGTCTATAAACCGATGCTACTTGCTACCTTTTCTGACAGACTACTCCACATGACTTGATCGATACTTCCGAAGTTTTGATGTCTAGGGCAACCCGCTTTGCTTGTACGGAGGAAGCCTCCGCACCCTACGGGAAGCCCAGAAGCGTCTACAGACTTCTCTCGACAAGCAACTAGCTTAACTTTCTGCAAAATCCAAAAATGATTTAGCCTTCGGCATTGATGAACGGCAACAAAGCCACAATTCGCGCACGTTTAATTGCTAATGTCAACTCTCGCTGTTGCTGAGATGTCAGCCCAGTGATTCGACGTGGCAGTATTTTACCCCGCTCGGTGACAAACTTACGCAACAAATCAACGTCTTTATAATCGATTGGTTCTCCCGGCTTAATCGGAGACAGACGACGACGGTAGTAACTCATCTTTACTTAATTTCCTTGTGGACTGTATGTGTATTGCAATGAGAGCAGAACTTTTTCAGTTCTAATCGGTTAGTGGTGTTGCGCCGATTCTTCGTAGTGGTATACCGCGAAACACCAGGAGTGCGCTTGTTAGCGTTAGTGCGACATTCGGTACATTCTAGTGTCACTATTATGCGGACACCTTTACTCTTAGCCATAATCTTACAAACCGTAAAGCCTGGAGAGAATTAACACAAATGACTATCTTCTCATATTCTGTCTGATATTTTCAAGTATTCGCTTGAATTTTATATCGAGCGAATAACCACGACGCGACGAAACTATGATAGTTCCAGCATAGCGGTCATGCAAAGCTTGACGCATCTGGGTATCATAAAAGGCTGCACCGCAGTCGATAGCCAGGGGAAGTACTAGCAGTATAGCAGTGGGATTGGCAGTAATGTTGCCTAAAGCAATTGACACGAAAAGCGCGCCCACACCAATGATTGCTTCTCGCTTTAACAGTGCCAGCAAGACTGGAATTCTCCCCATTACTTGTCCATCTTCAACTTCTAGCACCTTGAGATCAAATGCCCATCGCCCTAAACTCTGTCCTTGATTGTTGTATACCACTAGTACCCGCAAAACTAGCCAAGCGATCGCAAATACTAAAATCTGAATCACTTGAATACCTAAATTGTTGCTTCCTAAGAGCGAACTGACTAACCAGACACCAAGGAAATCTAACCCCAATGCCATACCGCGTCGCCCAATCTCAGCCTTGGGATAGTGCTTTTGGCGTACTCGTTCGATAGTCATACAAAAAATAGGTGTTTTTATTGAGGATTTGGGAAGTTAATTATTGCCGCTATGTTTAATATTAAAGTGATGGTTTAGGTACTGACTGCGCTTTCAAAGCACGAAAACAAGCTAATTAAGAATACAGATACAGAATTAGCCTGTTTCAAACTTGCCAGAAGCAAAAGAAAGCGGTTGGTGAAAATTATCAAAAGTAATATCTGTAGTGTAAATTTTAACAGAGCAAATTAGCTGATATTTATTCATTAAATTGATGATTACAAAACAGGAGGCGATCGCGATGCTGTCAGTCAGCGATACAGAAGCAATTATTTTAAATTTGCTGCAACCGTTAGATAATCGACATGACCTAGAAGTTGTAGATTTGTTAGCAGCAGTTGGTCGGATTCTGGCAACACCTATCACCAGTAACCTAGACTTTCCCCATTGGGATAATTCGGCCATGGATGGCTATGCAGTTCGTTACGAAGATGTGCAGCACGCTAGTACTGAACAGCCAACTGTTTTAGAAATTGTCGAGGAGATTCCCGCAGGATATCAGCCTGAGTATACAATTCAACAGGGACAAGCAGCACGGATTTTTACAGGCGCACTGATGCCACAAGGCGCGGATACTGTAGTCATGCAGGAAATGACATACCGAGAGGATAACCGCGTCTGCATCTTGGCTGCGCCAAAACCGCAAGAATTTGTCAGATACAAAGCATCTTTCTACCAAGCTGGGACACAATTACTACCAGCAAGAATTAAATTAAATGCTCAGGAAATTGCTGTGTTAGCAGCGGCACAGTGCCCTCAAGTCAGCGTTTACCGCCGGCCGCGTGTAGCGATTTTATCAACTGGCAATGAATTAGTAACTCCTGATAAACCGCTAGAAGCAGGACAAATAGTAGATTCTAATCAGTATGCTCTGGCAGCTTTAGTGAAGCAGAGTGGGGCAGAACCTTTAATGTTAGGCATTGTTAAGGATGAGCCGATCGCCCTTCAAGAAGCGATCGCCCACGCCATCGCTAATGCTGATATAGTCCTCTCTTCTGGTGGGGTTTCGGTAGGAGATTATGACTACATTGAGCAAATTCTAGAATCACTAGGAGCCACAATTCACATCCGCGCTGTGGCGATGAGACCAGGCAAACCCTTGACTGTTGCCACATTTCCTAACGCTACACGTCCTGTTGTGTACTTCGGTTTACCAGGAAACCCTGCATCTGTATTGGTGACGTACTGGCGGTTTGTGCATTCGGCAATTAAAAAACTTTCTGGAGTTGCTGGCGGTTGGGAAGCATCATTTATCAAAGTGCGATCGCAGGATGAATTGCGAGCAAATGGCAAGCGTGAAACTTACGTTTGGGGTCGATTACATTTAATTGACAAAGCTTATAAATTTCACAAAGCTTGTGGTAATGATAGTTCTGGTAATTTAATTAATTTAGCTCAAACTAATGCCATAGCTATGATACCAGTGGGAAAAACATTAATTTTTCCAGGCGAAGAAGTACTAGTTTTACCTGTTAATAATTAATTACAGTAAGAAGGCAGAAGTACAAGGGCAGAGGGCACAAGGAAACCCACGAATAAATTCGGAGGATTTAATCAAGTTATACCAGTTTGAAAAAAGAATGCAACAGATGGGTAAGGGCACAACTGGTGTTGTGCCCTTACGAATAATTTATGTTCAGATAAGAAATTAGGGTTAATGGTTTTTAAAAGTTAGGTAACAAGCCTGCTTGCTTGCAAATTTCATTGGCAGTAATGCGATCAATGGTACGATGCCTTTTTACGGGAATAGTTTTTATATCATTAGTATGGATGGAATGATTTCCGCCTTCTCTTAACAAATAAAATCCATTTTTTTCTAAGTATTTAATTAAATCTTTACGCTTGACTGACACACTCAAACCTCTATAGGAATTTGTTCGAGTAAAGAATTACCTATAGGAATTTCTTTATTTTGTTGACGATAAGCGAGAATCATTTCTCTGGTTGCGTCTTGTAACATAGCTCTGCATTCTTCTATGGTTTCTCCCTCGGTAATGACTTCTTGCCATTCAATGAGTTGTCCCATATATCCACTATTAGTTTTTGTATATTTTGCAGTGTATGTAATTAACATAAGGTGTTGGTGGATGTAATTCCATGATTTCTCGTAGCTGATTTTTTCTCAGCCAGCGATCGCCTCTATCAAAACAAGCTAATTGCACTTTGTACAATGACACTTTTAAGCGATCGCATCTGATTTTATCATCTGAACAAGAGCGATCGCCTTCACAACACCATCATTCCACCTCAGAACAGGAACGTTCTCACTTGGAACAGGAATATTCTCGTTTGGAACACAAACATTCTCACTTGGAACACGAAACTTGGAGTTCAAAACTCGAACTGTCGTGTTCGGAACACGAAACTTGGAGTTCAGAACTCGAACTGTCGTGTTCGGAACACGAAACTTGGAGATAAAAGCTTGAATGATGAAGTTAGGAACTTGGATTTTGCTGTTGTGATGTTAGGCGATCGCGTAAATGTGCTAAATTTTCACGCACAACCATAGTATTAGGATGATTTGCCCCTAACCGTTGCTCAAGAATATCTAAAGCTTGGATATATAAGAGTTCTGCTTCGCTGTATCTCCCTTGGGATTCGTAGAGATATGCTAAGTTGTTGCGGCTAGTGGCAATATCAGGATGTTCTTCTCCAAAGCGTTTTTCAGTGATTTCTAGACACTGCTCAAGCCAAGGTGCTGCTTTGTTATAAAATCCTTGACCTTCATAAAATCGAGCATTACCAATGAATGGCCAAATCAAATCTTCATGGCTAACATGCTGAATAAGATTGTTCGCTACTCCAGCCAAGTGAGGTATTGCTGGGGCGAAATCCTTAATTTGCTCAAGTGTGGGAGTTTGAGGAATATATTTAGCAACTGCTATCATTACCCCGCAAAAAGAACGCTTAAATTCCTCTGCCTGTTCTAATCCTGTAAGCTTACTTTGAAAAAACTCCCGCAGCAGGGGATGTAGTTGATAAATTCCCTCACCTTTAGGCTGGAGTAGATGTAACTGTAACAACTCACGTCTAGCTTTTTTCCAGTTTTGAGCCTCATTATTTATTGTTATACGCTCCACCAACTCCCAAGGAATCGGAGCTAGGGCAAATAAACTCAGAAGACAGCCTAAACATTGAGCATTTTCTCGCAACCGTCGCCAACTCAACTCAAAAGCAGCAGCGACACCCAATTTAGCAGTCATTTCTGCTTGAGCTTCATCTAAAGCAGGATTTTTCAAACGCTCTTTTTCCAAGTCTTGCAGCATTTCTGCTAGGGATAATTCCTCATCACCTAATAAATAACGCCCGACTAATTCCAAACCCAAGGGCAAATATCCTAGCCACTTACAAAGTTTTTCTGCAACTAAGTGTTCACGTCGCAGTCGTTCTCTACCAATTATGGATTTTAATAACTGCATTGCCGCTAGTGGTGTCAGCACATCTAAATCTAATCGCACTATTGGCGGCTGTAATTTTTCCCGCGTGGTAATTAACTGCTTAAACCGGGAAGGAACAGACTCTAAATAACACCGGACTTCTTCTCTATAGTTAGTAACGTTATCAATTACCAGTAAAACCTCACCCTCATGCCATTTTGTTAGACAGTATTGGACTCTCCCAACTAAATCTAAATCATCTGGAGGATTTAATTGCAGCTGATTACGAGCAAACTGCACCAGTTGCACCCCCACATCCTGTAATGCAGACAACCAGCAAATTCCGCCTTGATAAGTGACGCGGTGCGAATGGGCGTATTGCAAAGCTAGTTCTGTTTTTCCGACTCCACCCATCCCAGCAATAGCTGCAATTGCTACCTGTTGATTTTCCTGCAACAACTGATGGAGGTTTTGCAATTCTCTTTCACGCCCGACAAACTCCACCACCCCACTCAAGGGAATATTTTCGTAACGGGTAGGCGTGAGTTTAGCTTTTCTACCTTCCGCACACTGCACACCGGGTAATTCTTCTCTACGGCGTTGCCATTCGGCATCAAATTTTTGCAAATTCCCGTCTTTATCGCCTTTATCATGCCAAAGCTTCAGGCGAAAGTGCCAATTCTCCGAACCTCGTTTGTGTTCGCGCAAATCTTCGAGAATTTTCAAAAAATCCTTAAGCGCATTTAGTGAGTCTCTGACTTGTTCTTTATTTAAACCGCTAAGTTCCGCCAAGACTCTGAGCTGTGTCCTCACTATTAATTGCTGTGGCGTTTCCCAGTTGAGGACAATTTTATAAAGTTCACTGTCTTCTAACTCATCATTGGCATAAGCCAAAAACCTTTCTAACAGCCTCCTTACCCGCGCTTCGACATCATCACCATAGCTAACACGCGCCATCGCTTATTCTTGCCCAAATTTGCGACAAAGTTTAGGGATTCCCCAAACTCAATCTAGCATCCCCAAACTCAAATCTCGGCAGATTGACGCATTACAGCCAACAGACGCGCCTTTTGCTTCCACGTAATACCCCAAATTTACCTTTGCTTCAGAGTTTGAGGCAAAGCAATGAAAAATAAGAAGCTGATGGCAGTTTTGTTCTTTCTGATTCCCGTAATTGCTGATTTGTTTATCCCTGGTTCAGGAATTGCGATTGAGTTAGCCATCCTCATGTGGGAATTGCTGGAAATAGAAGAAACAAAGGAGAATGATATCAAGCCCCCTAAATAAGACAATTCAAATAAGTAGGTCGGTACAAATAAGCTAACTAGTGAAAATCGTCATTTTTCCTTTGTCATTACTAACAGTTTTAGGTAGATTTAAGTTTCCTAACACAGTTATGTTTATTTCCACCGACTTACTTAGTAATTATTTGGTTATACTCCCGAACGCTCAACAGCCATTTCAATGTTGAGTGTGGAATTTTGCTCGCGGTTGATCAAAATACCTCTCAACCCAGCAGCTTTAGCACCGTTATAGTCGTCTTCTAGGCTGTCACCAATGTGCCATGCTGCTTCAGGTGAACATTCATGTTTTTCCAAAGCAACGGCAAAAATTTGCGGATCGGGTTTAGCTGCACGTGCTTGGGTAGAAATGGTGATAGATTTAAAAAAGTCTCTCAGTCCCAAACTTTGCAATACTGAGTAAATTCGAGAATCGAAATTAGACACCACTCCTAATTGAATTCCCAACCGCCGCCAGGAAATCAAAGCAGGTAAAACATCGGGATAAACAAACCACGGTTGAGCAGTTCCAAAGTGAATATAGAGTTCGCTAAAAAAAGCAGAAAAGTCTGAAAATTGCTTGAGAACACCTGCGCTTTCAAAAGTGTTTAAGGCAATTATTCGCCACCAATCAAACTCACGTTGGGGAATTTCTTGTGAATCTGTATCTGGAAATATCGGTGGTGGTGCTGTTTTAAAGCTTTGGATAAATGTTGTATTCAACGTATCAGCGGAAACTTTTACGCCAAATTCTTCGGCTATTTGACTATAAACTTCGCCTACACTGCCTTTGACCCCGATGAGTGTGCCTACAGCATCTAAAAAAATAACTTTCGGTCGTTCCATCAAATTGTTATGGTTTTGAATCCTTGATCTGAGATTTTGGCTTATAGAACTTTAGGGCGCTGAGATATTTACACACCGCACTATCTGCTACTGAGAAAGCGTTTCTATAATAGGACGTACTAGCCAATTAAAACCAACTCTAAGCTGATGATCTAAAGTTGGCAATCGATACAGATAGGCAAGACGGCGGGCGACGTATGCCAAGGGGCCTTCTAGTTTGATGCCTAAACCAGTGAGGGTAGCATTATCTACTCCCAGGGTTAACATTTCTCCTAATTTTTGGTATTGGAAAGGAAGTAAGGGGCGATTAGTTAAAGATGCCCAAATATTCCAAGCGGTGTAATCAGCTTGTTGAAAAGCAGCCTGTGCAGTAGCGGGGACTTGTTGACCTTGGGCATCAATACAGTCTGCTAAATCTCCCAAAGCGAAAACTTCTGGATGGTCAAGAACTTGCAGAGTCGATGTAGTGGTAATTTGACCACGCTGGTTTTGCTTGATAGGTAGTGATTTGACTACAGGACTTACTCGTGTTCCTACAGTCCAAATTACCAAATCTACGGGAATTGTGTCTACCTGATTTTTATATTCTAAAGAGATAGTATCTTGCCCAATAGATTCAACTTTTGTTTCTAAATCAATAAATACCCCACGTGCATCCAAAGCTTTTTTCGCAGCTTCACGGTTAAACTCTGGGGAAGTTCGCAAAATCTGGTCACTAATTTCTACTAAGCGAAAGCGTCCTCTTTCTCCTAACCTGTCTGCTAACTTACAAGCTAACTCGACACCGCTATAACCAGCCCCAACAATTGCTACACGAATTTTGTCAGCATCAGATTCTTCCAGAACTCGCAGGCGTTCTTCTAAGCGATAAGCATCAGTGATGGTACGAAATGGGTAAGCGTAAGATGTAGCACCAGGAGCTAAATCTAATGGTGTTTCTCCACCTAGTGCCAAAACCAATCGGTCGTAGGAGATTTCTGGCCCATCTTGTAAGTGTACCCGTTGCTGCTCTATGTCAATGCCAGACACAACAGCTTGGTAAAAACGTACACCTGTGCCTTGTAAAAGTTCGGCAAATGGTGGGGCAATTTCCCAAGTTTGGAGTTCGCCAGTGAGTAATTCGTAGAGGAACGGGGAAAATAAGAAGCGATCGCCTTGATCTACCAAAACAATTTCGGGTTTTTGTGTAGATTCCCAAGGTAACTGGCTCAAGCGCAAGGCAGTGTAGAGACCACCAAAGCCTCCACCAAGGATACAAATTCTAGCAGTTCTTTGAGTCATCGTTTCTAAGGGACTATCAATCCCAGCAGGGCGACTAGTTTCAGTGTAATGATTTCTTTGGTTCTATTGCCATAAGCCAGGAATCTGGGTACTTCCCTTCATGCAGTTCATGTGCAGGCAGCAGCTTCACTTTCACAAAACCACATTTTTCATAGCAGCGGATAGCGCGAATATTATCAACATGCGGGTCGATGACAATCTTATCAGCTCGCAATACTTCAAAAAGATAATTGACAAATGCTGACAGCATTTTTGTGCCAATTCCCTTTTGCCAATAGTTGGTTTCACCTATAAATAAATCAATTCCATAAACATTATTCGTTTTTTCTAAGCAATACATTTGTCTGTCGGTTTCTGATAAATTATTTAGCAAAAAATACTGTAAATAACCAATAGGAGTATTATGATAGTAGACTAAGCAAGGAATTACCGGATCTTCTCCCATCACCATCGGCTTGTAAGTTTCTACAATTCTGGCTAAAGGGAAAGGATTATCTCTACCCTCATAAAATTCTAAGACCTTCTCATCAGTCAACCATTTTGCCATTAACTGATAATCTTGCATATTGTCTTGCATTAGACGAATAGTAATCTCGTCTTTGTGTACCAGCATACTCAACCAAATAAAACATCAAACTGATCTAAATAGTGTGACACAGCTAAAACGGTGCAACAATTTTGTAGGTTGGGTGGAAGCATTAGACCCAACATCCTCATCAAATACTTCTAATTTATTATTTTAAGTGTGTCACAACAGTAGGGATACATTAACTTCAAAAATACGGTATTTTGCGGCTCACGCGTAGCGCGCCTGGAGGAGGCGATCGCACTTGTAAAATGTGGGATACAGCGACTCTTTTAAGATTATCCAACAATGCCTGAAAAACAAATTTATTACACAGACTATGGTTAATTTGTACAGCGCCTCATGGCAATAGTTAAGAAACTTTGAGCAAAGTGCGTAAGTTGTTTTAAATGGTATGTATATACCTAATGAAGACTTTTTGCCTAATTTCCTTTGGCTAGGAGAGCGCTATGTCCAGGGTGTCTATGCATCAAGACTGGTTATTGGGGATTGCTATTATTAGCACGATGATCTTTAGCGCAAATAGAACCCAAGCTCAAATTACACCGGACACCACACTTCCACATAATTCCAACGTCAACTTAGAAGACAATATCTTCAATATCACAGGTGGAACCTCGGCAGGTAATAATTTGTTTCATAGTTTGAAAAATTTTTCTGTACCGACTGGCTTTACAGCTTTTTTTAACAATTCTGCAAATATTCAAAATATCTTAACTAGAGTGACAGGCGGGTCAATCTCTGATATTGATGGGTTAATTAAAGCCAACGGCACAGCCAACCTGTTTTTGATCAATCCGAATGGCATTGTCTTCGGTCAGAATGCAAGGTTGGATGTTGGTGGTTCATTCGTTGCCAGTACTGCTAGCAGCTTAAAGTTTAAAGATGGTTATGAGTTTAGTGCGACTAATCCTCAGTCAGCACCCCTATTAACGATAACCGCGCCCGTGGGGTTGGGTATGGATAACAATCCAGGGGAAATTAAAGTGACTGGAACAGGGCATAAGATTCCACTTGGGTATTTTGCAAAAGACCCCCGTAACGCTGTTGACGACAGTAGCGTAACGGGATTATCGGTTCAAGAAGGTAAAACATTAGCACTATTAGGAGGTAAGGTGTCCCTTGAAGGTGGTATTCTCAAGGCCCCACAGGGACGTATTGAAATCGGTAGTGTTGGTGGTAGTGGCACTGTGAATCTCGTTCCAGTACCAGAAGGTTGGAAGCTGAATTATCAAGGCATTACCAATTTTGAAAATATCCAGTTTTCTCAAAAGTCGTTCGTTAGTACTTCGGGAAAGGGTGGTGGTTCTATCGCCCTTGTGGGTAGGGATATTACTCTGGCTGAAGAGTCATTTCTACTGGGTGAAACAGTTGGCGCTGGCAAAGGAGGAGAGACTAGCATTAAAAACGATACAACAGGAATAGGAAAAGCCGGAGAAATTACTCTTGAAGCAGATTCTATTGTTTTCAAAAACAATAGTGAGGTAAATAGCAATACTTATAGTGAAGGAGATGCCGGACGTATAAACCTTAAAGCTAACTCTCTACTAATTGAACAAAGTGGTATGGGTACTGTTTCTAAAGGAAAAGGTAACGCTGGGGAAATCAACATCTCTGTAGATGGTAATTTTGTCTTAAAAGGAGGGTTGGGGAATAAAGCCTACAATGTAGGTGATGCCGGAAAAATTAACATTATTGCAAATTATTTCTTGATTGAAGAAAAAAATTCGGGGTTGAGTACGGGTACTGAACCAGGTAGCTCAGGTAAGGGTGGGGAAATTAACATTCATGTCAAAGATTCTTTTGTAATCCGCAAAAAATCTGGTGTGAGTAGCAATACTTCAGGCACAGGGAATGCTGGAAAAATCAGCATTACTGCAAATTCTTTACTACTGGAAGAGGGGGGGATCAGTAGTGTTGCACAAAAAAATAGCACAGGTAACGGTGGAGAGATAGAGATAGATATTAAAGCAGGCTCTTTGACAGTTCAAAGCAACGCAGGTATAAATACAACCTCTAATGGTGGAGGAAATGCTGGAAAAATCAGCATTAATGCAAATTCTCTGCTTGTTCAAAACAAAACACAAATCGACAGTAACACGACGGGGCAAAGTAGTAATGGTAATGGCGGAGAAATTAAGATTGATACAGGCTCCTTAACGATTCAAAATGGAGCAGGTATAAAAACTAATTCTTCAAATGCAGGGAATGCTGGAAAAATCAGCATTAGTGCAAATTCTCTGCTTGTTCAAGACAATGCAGAAATCAGTAGTAAGACGACGGGGCAAAGTAGTAAAGGTAATGGCGGTGAGATTAAGATTGATACAGGCTCCTTAACGGTTCAAAATGGAGCAGGTATAAAAACTAATTCTTCAAATGCAGGTAACGCTGGAAAAATCAGCATTAGTGCAAATTTTCTGCTTGTTCAACAATTGTCAGGAATCGAAAGTAAGACGATGGGGCAAAGTCGTAATGGTAATGGCGGAGAAATTAAGGTTGATACAGGCTCCTTAACGATTCAAAATGGAGCAGGTATAATAACTAATTCTTCAAATGCAGGGAACGCTGGGCAAATTAGCGTCAACGCACAGTCATTGCAGATTCAAAACAAGGCAGGAATCGAAAGTAATACTGAGCTTGGTAGCACAGGAAGTGCGGGAAACTTAACTGTCAACGCAAATAGCATAGTTCTTCGCAATGAAGGCAAATTGTGGGTTGAAAGTAGTGGTACTGGAAATGCTGGTATTTTGAAGATTACGGCTCCTAAGATTCGACTTGATAACCAAAGTCTAATCAGTGCAAGTACTATCTCTGGAAATGGTGGTGACATTACCATAAAAGAAACAGACTTATTGTTGCTGCGTCATAACAGCCAAATCTCCGCCACAGCAGGCATAGCAGGGGCAGGTGGCGATGGCGGCAATATTGATATCGATGCCAAATTCATCATTGCAGTTCCTGAAGAAAACAGTGATATCAGTGCCAATGCCTATGAGGGAAGAGGAGGAAATATCAACATCACTACTCAAGGTCTGTTTGGGATTAGGTTTCGCCCTCAACCAACTCCACACAGTGATATCACTGTCAGTTCTCGATTCGGCATCAATGGCAACGTGAACATTAATACGCCGGATGTTGATCCCAGTCAAGGTTTGGTTGAATTAGCAAGCGAACTCGGAGTTCCCGAACCGATACAGGGCTGTCAAGCTAGTTATCAAAAGTCAACGAGTCGTTTTATCAACACTGGACGCGGTGGTTTGCCACCCAATCCTTATGAAGCTCTCGACAGCAACGAGGTTTGGAAAGATGTGCAACTGCCAAGACAATTAGCCGACAATTCAGTTGATGTTCGTGGAAGTTCAAAATCAATTGTGGAAGCCCAAGGGTGGATGATTAATAAAAATGGGAATGTGGAACTCGTCGCTCAGATTCCCAATACCACATCAGAAAACCTTTGTAGCTGGCGTTAGCTAAAAAAAACAGTGAACAGTTGCAAGTATTTGAGTGAAATGAAAAGCAAAGTTGTTTCAAGCTTTTTCAAAGCAGTGTCCCGAAGGATTCTGAAACTAACACTTAGGACTTACGCACTGAAGCCTGAAACCCTGATCCCCCCTAGCCCCCCTTAAAAAGGGGGAAAGTCTAAAGCCCCCGGGAGGGGGTTGGGGGATCTGAGTGCGTAAGTCCAAACACTGCTGGCAGTTTTGGCGTTCACAACAACTATTAGTGTTCCTGTTCTGTCTGCTCAACAAACTGTGCGTAATTGTAATACTCCCTTTCCGCTCAAAGAATACCTAAATCTTTTTAACGAGCCGCAAAGGACACGAAGGATACAAAGGAAGAGATAGATAATTTGATAGCGGGAAGGGAGTAGTTAAGAAACTTTGAGCAAAGTGCGTAAATTGATTTAAATGGTATGTATATGCCTAATGAAGACTTTTTGCCTAATTTCCTTTGGCTAGGAGAGCGCTATGTCCAGGGTGTCTATGCATCAAGACTGGTTATTGGGGATTGCTATTATTAGCACGATGATCTTTAGCGCAAATAGAACCCAAGCTCAAATTACACCGGACACCACACTTCCACATAATTCCAACGTCAACTTAGAAGACAATATCTTCAATATCACAGGTGGAACCTCGGCAGGTAGTAATCTGTTTCATAGTTTTAACAATTTTTCTGTACCGACTGGCTCTACAGCTTTTTTTCAAAATTCTCCAAATATTCAAAATATCTTAACTAGAGTGACAGGCGGGTCAATCTCTGATATTGATGGGTTAATTAAAGCCAACGGCACAGCCAACCTGTTTTTGATCAATCCGAATGGTATTGTCTTCGGTCAGAATGCAAGGTTGGATGTTGGTGGTTCATTCGTTGCCAGTACTGCTAGCAGCTTAAAGTTTAAAGATGGTTATGAGTTTAGTGCGACTAATCCTGAGTCAGCACCCTTGTTAACGATAACCGCGCCCGTGGGGTTGGATATGGATAACAATCCAGGGGAAATTAAAGTGACTGGAACAGGGCATAATATTCCACTTGAGTTGATTACAAAAGAACCCCGTAACGCTGTTGACGATAGTAGTGTCACAGGCTTGGAGGTTCAAGAAGGTAAAACATTAGCACTGCTGGGAGGTAAGGTGTCCTTTGAAGGTGGTATTCTCAAGGCTCCACAGGGACGTATTGAAATCGGTAGTGTTGGTGGTAGCGGTAGTGTGAATCTCGTTCCAGTACCAGAAGGTTGGAAGCTGAATTATCAAGACATTACCAATTTTGAAAATATCCAGTTTTCTGGAAAACCATTGGTAAATACCACAGGAAAGGGTGGTGGTTCTATCGTCCTTGTGGGTAGGGATATTACTCTCACTCAAGAGTCATTATTATTGGGTGATACAGTTGGCGCTGGCAAAGGGGGAGGGACTACCATTATAGGAGATTCAATATCTCTTAATCAGTCCAATATCAGTAATTACACTTTCGATTCCGGGGAAGCTGGACTAATTCAGCTTTTTGCTAATAGATACATATTACTTGAGAACCAAAGCTCCCCGCGTAACCATACAACAGGAATAGGCAAAGGTGGAGAAATTGCTCTTGAAGCAGATTCTATTATTTTTAAAAATCAGAGCGGGTTAGGTAGCAATACTTATAGCGAAGGCAATGCCGGACGTATAAACCTTAGAGCTAATTCTCTACTAATTGAACAGGGAAGTGGTATGGCTACTCTTTCTGAAGAAAAAGGTAACGCCGGGGAAATCAACATTAATGTCAAAGATTCTTTTGTAATCCGCAAAAAATCTGGTTTGGCTAGCAATACTTCAGACACAGGGAATGCTGGAAAAATCAGCATTACTGCAAATTCTTTATTACTAGAAGAACAAGCGGGGATCGAGAGTATTGCGAAACAAGGCAGCATGGGTGACGGTGGAGAAATAGATATTAAGACAGACTCTTTGACAGTCAAAAAATCATCTAGTATTAATACAAACTCTCGAGGTCGAGGAAATGCTGGAAAAATCAGCATTACTGCAAATTCTTTACTTGTTCAAGACTTTGCAGAAATCAGTAGTAAGACGACTGGGCAAAGTAGTAAAGGTAATGGCGGTGAGATTAAGATTGATACAGGCTCCTTAACGGTTCAAAAGTACGCAGGTATAAAAACTAATTCATCAAATACAGGGAACGCTGGGCAAGTTAACGTCACCGCACAGTCATTGTTGATTCAAGACTTTGCAGAGATTAGTAGTAATACTGAGCAAAGTAGCACAGGAAGTGCGGGAAATGTAACTGTCAACGCAAATAGCATAGTTCTTCACAATGATGGCGCACTACGAGTTATGAGTACTGGTACTGGAAATGCTGGTATTTTGCAGATTACGGCAGATAATATTTTGTTGCGCAATAACAGTAAAATCTCAGCCACAGCCGGCACAGCCCAGGCAGGTGGCGATGGCGGAACAATTAACATCACTGCAAATTCTTTGTTGATTGAAACAAGATCGGGGGTGAATACGGGTACGCATCCACGCAGTTCAGGTAATGGTGGAGCAATCGACATCAATGTCAAAGATTTTGTAATTCGCAAACAATCTGGTGTGGTTAGTAATACTTCAGGCACAGGGAATGCTGGAAAAATAAACATTACTGCAAATTCTTTACTACTGGAAGAACTAGTAGGTATCTCAAGTAACACGAGTGAGCCAAGTAGTAAAGGTAATGGTGGAGAAATTAAGATTGATACAGGCTCCTTAACGATTCAAAATTACGCAGGTATAAAAACTAATTCATCAAATGCAGGGAACGCTGGGCAAATTAACGTCACTGCACAGTCTTTGTTGATTCAAGACTTTGCAGAGATTGGTAGTAATACTGAGCAAGATAGCACAGGAAGTGCGGGAAATGTAACTGTCAACGCAGATAGCATAGTTCTTCGCAATGATGGCGCATTGCGAGTTATAAGTACAGGTACTGGAAATGCTGGTATTTTGAAGATTACAGCAGATAAGATTCGGCTTGATAACAAAGGTTTAATCAGTGCAAGTACTACCTCTGGAAATGGTGGTGACATTACCATAAAAGAAACAGACTTATTGTTGCTGCGTCATAACAGTCAAATCTCCGCCACAGCAGGCACAGCAGAGGCAGGTGGGGATGGCGGCAATATTGATATCGATGCCAAATTCATCATTGCAGTTCCTAAGGAAAACAGCGATATCAGTGCCAATGCCTATGAGGGGATAGGAGGAAATATTAACATTACTACCCAAGGTCTATTTGGAATTGGGTTTCGCCCTCAACCAACTCCACACAGTGATATCACTGTCAGTTCTCAGTTCGGCATCAATGGCAACGTGAACATTAATACGCCGGATGTTGATCCCAGTCAAGGTTTGGTTGAATTAGCAAGTGAACTCGGAGTTCCCGAACCGATACAGGGCTGTCAAGCTAGTTATCAAAAGTCAACGAGTCGTTTTATCAACACTGGACGCGGTGGTTTGCCACCCAATCCTTATGAAGCTCTCGACAACAACGAGGTTTGGAAAGATGTGCAACTGCCAAGACAATTAGCCGACAATTCAGTTGATGTTCGTGGAAGTTCAAAATCAATTGTGGAAGCCCAAGGGTGGATGATTAATAAAAATGGGAATCTGGAACTCGTCGCTCAGATTCCCAATACCACATCAGAAAACCTTTGTAGCTGGCGTTAGCTAAAAAAAACAGTGAATAGTTGCAAGTATTTGAGTGAAATGAAAAGCAAAGTTGTTTCAAGCTTTTTCAAAGCAGTGTCCCGAAGGATTCTGAAACTAACACTGCTGGCAGTTTTGGCGTTCACAACAACTATTGGTGTTCCTGTTCTGTCTGCTCAACAAGTGGAAGTTGTTTCCTCAACAAAGACTCAGACTACAAATGCCCAATTGTTACTGCAACAGGGTATAGAACTCTACGAAGCTCAAAAGTTTTCTGAAGCCGCAACAGTTTGGCATCGGGCAGCTTCAGCCTTTGCTCAACAAGCAGATAACCTCAAAAGAGCGCTAGCGCTGAGTAATCTTTCTTTGGCTTATCAAGAGCTAGGGCAGTGGGAGGACGCTCAAGGCGCAAGCACTACAAGCCTTAATCTGCTGAAAAATCTAGAGAATTCAGCTCCCTCACTGAGCTACTGGGAAATTTTGGCTAAAGCCCTAAATACTCAAGGCAGCTTGGAATGGGCAAAGGGAAGATTAGAAGAGGCTCTCTCCACCTGGAAGCAAGCGAGTGCTACCTACGCTAAAGCTGGCAATCAAGCAGGATTGATTGGCAGTTCACTTAACCAAGCCAAAGCTTTACAAGCATTGGGGTTGAGTCGCCAAGCAGCAAAAACTTTAGAACAGGTTAACCAAATTCTGAAATCAGAATCAGACCCTTCCCTCAAGGCTACTGGATTGCGTTATCTCGGCAATGCTCTTAGGCAAATTGGCGCTCTAGCTGAGTCAAGACAGGTTTTGGCCCAAAGCGTGCAACTAGCTGGGCAAACAACAACCAAAGCTTTGACTCTGCTTGAGTTAGGCAACACTGAACGAGCCTTAAGTAATAGAGCTATAGCGATTGGGAAGAAACAAGAGGAAATTGAACACGCTAAATTCGCTATTAATTTTTATGAAGAAGCATCAAAATTGGGCAGCCAAGTTCAGCCCCAGTTGAATCAGTTGAGCCTTTTAATAGAAACTGGGCAGTGGTCAGACGTTGGAAAACTAGTGTCTCAAGTTCAGCAATCGATCGCTAACTTGCCTTTGAGTCGGACAGCAATCTATGCCCGGCTTAACTTAGCTCGGAGCTTGACTTGCCTCAAGTCTGATGTTTATACAGAAGCGATTTCATGTAGAAGTAGCGTTCGCCGGGAACAACTGCTGGTACACACGTTTGCCCAAGAAACTCCCTTATGGGCAGAAATTGCTCAGATTTTAGCCACCGCAGTTCAACAGGCTCACAGCTTGCAAGACCGAAGGGCTGAATCCTATGCCCTTGGTCAGCTAGGAGAAGTGTATCAGTTGGCTGGGCAGTTGCCAGCAGCTAGAAAACTTACTGAGCAAGCCCTGTTCATTGCCCAGCAGATTCAAGCTCCAGAGATTCGTTACCGTTGGGAGTGGCAGTTGGGACGCTTACTGGCACAGCAGGGAAACAGCAAAGGAGCGATCGCTTCCTATTCTATTGCTGTCGATACTCTTGGGTCTGTTCGCAGCAACTTGCTTACTATCAATCCAGATGTGCAGTTTTCCTTTAGAGATCAAGCAGAACCAGTCTACCGTGAATTAGTCGATTTGCTCTTGAGTCCTCAAGGCAGTTCTGATCCCAGCCAAGAAAACCTGGAAAGAGCGATCGCAACTATTGATGCCCTACAGCTAGCAGAATTAGAAAATTACCTCGGTTGCTACCTTGGCCAAACAGTGCCGCTAAAACAGAATTTCGAGCAAGTCTCACACCAAGCAGCATTTATCTACCCTATTATTCTCAAAGATAGGTTAGAAGTCCTCTTCAAGTTGCCTGGGCAACCGTTGAGACACTTTCAACATCCGGTGCAGCAAAGGGTGGTGAAAGAGACGGTTGAAAAATTGCGAAGAGCTATATTAGGATACAGCCGCGCAAACATCACAGACATATCCCAACAGGTTTATCAATGGTTGCTTGAACCGCTTGAGCCATACCTAAAAAGTAGCAGTGAAGTTGAAACTTTGGTCTTCGTGCTTGATACGGATTTGCAGAATATTCCGATGGCTGCTCTTTATGACGGCAAAGCTAAAGAGTATCTAATTGAAAAGAAGTATGCCCTTACTCTGGTTCCTAACGCGGTGTTGTTTAATCTTACAGCCAAGCTTAGGGAATTAAAAGTTTTAGCTGCTGGAATCAGTAGTCCCATGGAAGTGGAAAATCACCGTTTTGACGCCATTAACGCCACTGCAGAATTGCAGCAAATTCAGCAAGTAGCATCCTCTAGTAAAATACTACTGAATTCACAATTCACTCCGGCCAATATGCAGCAAGACCTCACATCAGATGCTTTTACGGTAGTGCATTTGGCAACTCATGGAAATTTCAGTTCAGACCCCGAACAGACATTTATTCTCGCTTATAACGAACTCCTTAAATCTCGTGATTTAGAGAACTTGCTAACTAGCAGAAAGCAAAAGGCAACAGGCGCTATAGAATTGCTTGTTTTGAGTGCTTGTCAAACAGGAGAAGGAGACAACCGAGCGCCTCTAGGACTAGCCGGATTAGCTGTCCGGTCGGGGGCAAACAGTACACTAGGTACCTTGTGGAAAGTGAGTGATGAGTCTACTGTCAAATTAATGGAGCAGTTCTACAAACACTTGAATCAGCCGGGAGTAAGCAAGGGTCAAGCACTCCATCGCGCCCAGCAAGCTCTATTAAAGGAGCCAAAGTATCAAAATCCCTATTACTGGGCCCCCTATGTTTTAGTCGGCAATTGGCTTTAATTTGGACTGCTTGCTCTAACTGTTGATTTACAGCAAATTACAGCTAGATTGGCATATACATTTTTGTGAAGTGCAAATTGATAGAATCAATATAGTGGTGCTTCAAATTTTTCATGATAATTACAAGTCAAAAGCGGTTTGTAGAAGTTACAAACCGCCTTTAATTTAACATCTAGCTAAAAGCTAATTAATTACCGCCAGTGGTGATAGCTTTATTATGTATAGGTGGATCTTCAGTTTTTCTGTTCCATTGACCGTCTTTGCCTTGCTCATATTCATTCTTGACACTATTCAAAGCAACATCACGAGCTGCATCTTCACTCAAACCGTCGCTTTGGGCCGCATTGAATGCTGCAAGAAACATTTGTTGTGCGTGTTCTGGCAATTGTTCTCGAATATCCTGAGGTATTTGGTCAATTGTGTTATCAGGCATAAACCTACTCCGATTCGCTTAACTTAGGTTAATGCTAAAAACAGGAAAGTAAAATTTCCTCTATAAACAGAGATATACATTACTATACTTTTGGCTGAGTTAACTAATTTTTAAATCAGCGCCGCAATAATATTGATGCTCATAGCTACAATGATAGTGTTGAAAAAGAACGATAACACTCCATGTAAAAGAGTTAAACGCCTCATATATCTTAATGTTGTTTGCACATCTGAAACTTGGCTAGTCATGCCAATTACAAAAGAAAAATATAAAAAATCACAGTAGTCTGGATCTTTCTCATTGGGAAAACCTAGTCCCCCAACTATTTCCTCATTATTAATATCATGATTATGTTGATAATATCCGCGTGCATATTGCAGCGCAAACATGGTATGCAATAGTAACCAAGAACCAATAATCGTCATTGCCGACAGCAGGACACGTAAAGGTACTGGAATCGTTAATAGCCCTTTGTGATGATAGTTTAGTAAGAATGTAATGGCTAATATGCTAGCGCAAGCAGCAGTGATCATCAGCATGAATATAGCCAAGCTACCTTCATATTCACGTCGCGCGTAACGACGCGTTTTTTCTGGGTTAGCTTTGAGCATCTTCCACCAAGTCAAGGCTAAAAACAAGTAAGCCCCTGAGTTCCAAATGCAGAGAATACGAGTAGGTAAGCGCAGCCAAGGCGGAAGTAACAGTGAAACCAATACAGCGAAGCCGACGGCAGAGATAAGTCGGGGTCTTGGGTCAAAGTTCTTGAATAACTGATATTTAACCAACACATTGACAAAGTACTCAAACCTTACAGCAATTAGCAGTATACCCGCTACACCGTAGCTTACATTTTCTAATGTCTCAATTATCAATAACTTAGCGATTCTTAAAAGTAAATCGCGCTACCAAGTTAGATAGATACGCCATTTATCCACCATCCTAGCACTCACCCCCGGAACTCTTTCCAAGTCTTGTAAAGATGTAAACTTTTGCTGGTGACGAGTCATAATTATCCGTTGTGCCAATTGTTTACCTATACCTGGAAGTTTTACTAGTTCTTCAATGTTAGCTGTATTAATATTTACTTGTGTAATTACTTGCTCATCGCTTAATGTAGGAGTTGTAATTTTAGGACACTGTTTTTCTGCGGCTTGAATTTTTTGCTGAATGGCAATTGGCAAACCAAGTTTGACTTTAGCGTAAAGACGTGTGAACTCGCGTGAATAATGGGCTGCAACGGTAGGGCTTTCAATTATTATTAGCGTTTCATCGTTGCCATTATTAGCAGCATCTGACCAATTGTGAGAACCTGTAATAACTGTTTGGCTATCAATTACAGCAAATTTATGATGCAGTAAATCACCTTTGGGTAATGTGGGAACACCAACGCTAGTAATTGGATATTTCCAAGGATGATTATCTACTTCATATTTACATTTTTCACCTAGAGCAAAACCCATCATATCTAATGCTTCGCTATATGAACGAAAAGCAAATTGTGGTTCAATTAAAGCGCGAATTGGCACATTTTGTTGATGACGAGTTTCTAAAATATTGGCAAGAAGCTGTTCAGAAAAGACGAACAACGCCATATCTATAGATTTTGTAGCTTTATTTAAAGTTTTGCCAATTAAACCATTACTAGTGTTACTCCAAGGTTGAGTTGGGGAAGTAGGCGAAAACTGTACGGTAATTCTTGTTTGGTTTAAGGTGATTGTTTTGGGCACTCGCATCGGTTTTTTCAACCCAAAAAGGCTATCTGGCTTACCGCCTGGGCCATCACCCCACATAATGTTAAATTCTTCTGTAAATAAAGATGCTAATTCTGGGCTGTCAATTTGTAATAAATTGTTAGCATTGCCTAAACTATTGGCCTTGGTAAAATCGCCAAAAACATCACTCAACGTAAAATTAGCGGAAGTAACAATGACAATGCGATTGTCTACAATCACAAATTTATGATGCATCAAATCGCTACCTGCGGAACCATCCGCTTGATCATCTATCCAGGGAATTTTGGCATTTTGCAATATCGCTAAAGCATCTCTTTGATTGATTTCCTCAAGGCTGAGGTTGTTATCTTGGTTAAGGTCTACAAATTTACGAAATTCTTGATAGCGTTCTTGTTCTCTTTTTTCTAACTGGCTTACTTCATCGGGTGACAAGCTACTCCAAGGGCGACTATAAGTATTTTCTAAAATCAACCTGACCTTTACCCCAGCTTTTTGTCTGTCTACTAGTGCTTGGGTAACTTTAGGTAAACGTAACTCTTGCACTGCCACATCTACTGTAGATTTAGCTTGGGAAATGGCATTGATAATTTGTTGTTCTAAATTATCCCCAAGACGAGTTTGCTGGCGGTAAGGTTCTTGATATTCTGAAGATTCAGAATGATTAAAGTAAACTTGAACGAATGGATCTTGTGGTAGGGATGCTAGAGGTTTATTGTAGGACTGGACTCGTTGACAAGCAGTAATGGTAAATATCAGAAAAAAACTTAAAAAATATCTGGGGCTAGCAAACATTTGCACACTAATCTGTTAAAAGTAGTTTGATGGTGAACACATATATTATTCCCCAAATGAAGTATGCCCAATTAATTAAGAATTAGCTTGACAAGCAGGGAAAAATCTACCCATTGATGCAGAATTATTCAGGTCAAGTCAGGATTAGCAACTTAATTGTCTATGCTAAAAGTAACAGCAACCGATGGTCAGCGTGTGTTCTCTCTATTATTGGTTATATGCAAATCTATCTAGATTACAGTGCCACAACTCCCACCCGCCCAGAAGCGATCGCAGCTATGCAAGCAATTCTCACCGAACAGTGGGGTAATCCTTCGAGTTTGCATGAGTGGGGAAACCGGGCAGCAATGACTGTGGAACAAGCCAGAATCCAAGTTGCTGAATTAATTGCAGCCCCTGTTCCAGAATCGATCATTTTTACTTCTGGTGGTACTGAGGCAGATAATCTAGCGATTATGGGCGTTGCTCGGTTGTATACTGTTCCGCAACACATAATTATTTCTAGCATTGAGCATTCAGCAATTTCGGAACCTGCGCGGTTGTTGGAGATGTGGGGTTGGGAAGTTACTCGCCTTGCAGTGGATGCTAAAGGTGTAGTCAACCCCGCAGATTTAAAAGCAGCATTGCGACATAACACCGTTTTAGTTTCTGTGATTTACGGTCAAAGTGAAGTGGGAACAGTGCAACCGATCGCAGAACTAGGAAATATTGCCCGAACACATGGGGCTTTGTTCCACACAGATGCAGTGCAAGTTGTGGGACGCTTGCCAATTAATGTGCAAAAACTCCCCATAGATTTATTGAGTATTTCCAGTCATAAATTATATGGGCCGCAAGGTGCTGGGGCACTGTATGTACGCCCTGGTGTAGAGTTAGTACCCTTGCTAGGTGGCGGTGGGCAAGAAATGGGATTGCGTTCTGGTACGCAAGCTACACCTATAATTGCTGGGTTTGGCGTCGCAGCTGAACTAGCCGCGCAAGAAATGCCTAGAGAAACACCCCGCTTAATTAAGTTACGCGATCGCTTGTTTGCCCAGTTAGCTGACATTCCTGGCTTAATTCCCACAGGCGATCGCTACCATCGCCTACCCCACCACATCAGCTTCTGTCTAGAATATGCTGATGGGGAAAAACTCAGCGGTAAAACTTTAGTACGACAGTTAAACCTGGCTGGAATTGGCATTAGTGCAGGCTCTGCTTGTCACAGTGGTAAACTTAGCCCTAGCCCCATACTGTTAGCAATGGGCTATTGTGAACAAGCTGCCTTGGGTGGGATTCGCATGACATTAGGGCGCGATACCACAGAAGCCGATGTAGATTGGACAGCGATGGTATTAAAGCAAGTTTTGCAAAGGCTGACACCTGTAAAATTAGTGGTTAGTCGGTAGTTGTCATTAGTTATTCGATCAACGACAAATGACACAAAACTCTTTTGAATTTTAAATTTTGAATTTTGAATTGATAAAGATGTCTGAACTTCCCAATAGTCTTGAAGATGCGATCGCCCAATCTCGTATAGCTACCCAAGCTGCCCTAGCAGATGGCTATACTCGCTTACAAGTTGAGTTTCTGTTTCCAGAACTCAAATTTATGCCAGTGGCGGAACAATTTTTGCCTTTGTTTGCAGAATATGATTCTCGACTGAAAGTTTTCTTTGCCGATGCTGGTGGTGCTGCCCTTGCCCGTCGAGATTGGCCAGATGTACCATTTAAAATTTCGGATATCGGTACAGGCAGGGCAACTGCCGTAGGCTCAAAAATTCAGCCAGAGGACGAAATTTTCTTATTTATTGCCCCTACTTCCGTCGAAGTGCCGCAGATGGAAAAACTCTGTCAAGAAATAGGCGATCGCCCTTTAGTTATGTTAAATCCTCGTTTAGAAGATGCAGGCGCTATAGGCATTGGTTATGCGGCAAGGCAAGTTCGTGAACGTTTTATCAATACCATAGAATCTTGCTACTACCTGCGTCCGGTAGATGATCAAACTGCCGTCTTTCGCTGCTATCCTGGGCTGTGGGAAGTCTGGGTAGAAACTGATGGTGAGTATCAAAAAATTGCCGAATTACCTAAAAGACCATCCGGTGATGAATTGGATTTTATTTTGATGAAAGAAACCCAAACAGAAACAAACGCTGCACCTGCGAAAAAGCCTAATATTTTCAAAGGTTTGCAACGGTTTTTAAAGGCGTTAAGTAGTTAGGGGCTGGGGGCTGGGGAAAAGCAGGGGAGCAGGGAGCAGGGGGCAGCTTCGAGGCAGGGGGCAAGGGGACAAGGGGACAAGGGGACACAGCGCTGCGAAGAGAAGTGCCTTGCGCGGGTTCCCCGCGTTGTGGCAACTTCGGGGAGGGTTTCCAACGCCAGTCGCTCATGGGGGAGACCCCCAAGACCGCGCTGGCTCCTCCGCAGGCGACTGCGTTCCCCGAAGGGGTTCTCGAAGAGTACCCGAAGGGGGACACGGGGAAAGAACTATAAATAACTCTCTTGCTCCTTGTCCCCCCATCCCCCATGCTCCTTGTCCTCTTCACCCGATGCCCAATGCCCAATGCCCAATGCCCAATCCCTACTAATTCCCTTGTAATGGGGCATTCAAGGTTTTTTCAATGCGATCGTGTGTTTCTAGTAAGTGCGCTTTTGTATATTCGTCGTCTGAATTAGCCTCTGCCAGTTTGTCACGTAGTTGGCGGATTTTATACCAAGCTAGTGTGCGAGCATCTTCTGGCACGTATTCTTTACGCAATACCATAGCAGTTAGGATATTTAGATATTCTCGCTGTAAGCCTCGCCGCAGGCTGGAAATCTTCAATTGTTTGTCTTTAGGTTGAATAACTTCCGTCCAGATGCCATTTTGTAAGGTATCAAATAGTTCAGGCAGACTTAGTGCTTTGCCTGGCTGACTTTTGAGTTCTATGTCCTTGAGACGGGAGAGGCGATCGCCTGAAAGTAAATCCAACAATACTGCACTTTGCAAGGTTAATACCAAGTCATGAACTGGATAATCTAAACGACCAACCTGAGGATAACTACCCCAATGCATCCAACGAGAAGGTGCTAATTTATTCAGCAGTTCTGGTGAGAAATTAAGTGCATTCTCTGCAAACACATACTTTTGCAGCGTCGCTAATGCTTGCCTTTGTTCTTCGACTGGCACTGGTTCAAATGGTAATCGGCGTTGGCGAGTAGGTAGTTTGGTGGATGAAACCTCATCTGCATGAATTCTATAAAAAGACTGCCCACCGATGTATTTTGTGGTATAGAAAATATTCTGAAAATAATTACCTAATACCGAGCCAAATCGGTCACTTAAATCGCTATAGCTTTCACCAGCAAGAGGATAACGCGTGCTGAGTTTATCCCACATCACCAGTGAATTATCCAGCTGCCATTGCGAATAAGTCAGTACATTACTGCTGTTATCCCAAGCATTAGCAGTTGGGTCGAGGTCATATCTATCCTCATCTGTGGAATAACTCAACTCTGGTTTATCAGATTGCCCAGCAATTTCGTCCAACATAGCCTTTTCCGCTATCGGAGTTGCTGCTTGAGTTGATGTGTAGCCGTACTGAATTGCCCACTCATCATATGGCCCCACCATCTTCGGAAAATAATCTCCCTGCTTCGTACCTTGGGGTGCAATATTCGGTGGGATATAATCCATTACCGAAGTCGTCAGACCTTTGCTGGTGGTGATTTGCTTATTGTTAAGTTCTTCTGGTCGCAGCAGAGTGCTACCACGGAAGTTGTGGCGTAAACCAAGGGTATGACCAACCTCATGAGCAATAATCAAACGTAAATATTGATGAACATACTCTTTGATTTGGTCTGGAGTCGGCGTGGTGTCTTGTAGAAGTGTCATCGTCATTGAACCCAAGGCAAACTGGTTAGCAGCTTCCATCCCGTAGCACAAATCAGACTCACCAGCCAGTTTAGATAAACGGTTCAATAAGTTTTTTTGCTCTTGATTGCCTTTGGCTTTGTCGCCTAAACCATTGACGCAAAGCATATTATTTTGCATCAATGCCGATAAAGAAGTACGGGCTGGTGCTTGGTTGGGTTGTACAATTTTACGATACTCACTCTTGAGTAGACGTATAAAGCTGCCATCTACCAAAATGTCGGCATCCAAAATTTCCCCAGTCAAGGGGTTAACGCGGGATGGCCCCCTAGCAAAAAATCCATCTATCGTGTTGATCCAGCGAATTGTGTTATAGCGGATATCTGCTGGATCCCAGTTGGGATTATCTGGCATTTGGCGCACTTCGATCGCATCCTTAAATCCCGCTTTCAGAAAAGCTTGATTCCACATCAGTATCCCTTCTTTTACTGCATCGCGGTAATCATAGGGCACAGCATTATCAATCCAAAAGACTATTGGTTTTTTGGGTGGAGATATTGCTGCTTGCGGGTTTTGTTTTTCCAAATTCCAGCGATTGATATAACGAACAAATGGGTCGCCACGATCATCTTTGGATAAGTCTTGATAAGCAGTAATAAAATAACCGACGCGATCGTCTGCCAAACGTGGCCGATAATTATTTGTTGGGAGTTCGGAGAGGCTGTAGTGTACTCGCAGAGTGAAGCCACGGTTATCAGCTAGCGACTCGAAGCTTAGGGATTCATTTTCACGACTGCTACCTCCACCACCGGTAAAATTCAAAATCGACTCAATTTCCAAGTTTTGGGGAAAGGCTTTCGCATTACCAAAATATGACTGATCTGTACCTCCGGATACTCCTAAACTCAAAGATAAGCCAGCTAAGTCTGTGAGTAGTAAATCACCTAAGTCGATAAGCAGAGTTTTGCGTTCAGGATGAATGCTTTTTATCGAAATATTATAGAGAACAGAGTCACTGAATGAGCGAGCCAGCGATCGCGCCTGGGGATCTCCTTCACGAGTACGAAAATTAACATTACGGACAGAAAATAACAAATTATTATCTACCCGTTTGAAATAAAATAAAAAATCTTGCAAAGGCATACCGCTATAAATACCCCGTTCGCCAATGCCCGATTCTAATGTTGATGTAGCTAGGAAATTTTTATTGAGTTGTTCTGGCTTAATTTCTAAATAAATTTTATTCTTTTCTTTCTGGCGATAAAGAGTGAACAGACCCTGGAGTTTTTCAGTATCTTTTACTACTTCATCAAAATCTTCTAAATCATCTTTTTTGGATGGTTTAGCATTGGAGTTAGGTTTTGTATTCGGCTTGCTTGGAGTTTTTTGGGCTTGCAAAAACGGTTGTCGTCCCGCTTGTTTAATATCTCCAACTACCCAATTAAACTTTTCTTGCTGTACTTGTTGGTTTTGATTCAGTACCCAAACTTGCTTTGGCGTTTCTTCTAGAGACTCTGGCGATCGCGATGTCTCTTTGGCAAGTTTTTGGTAATCAGTATCAACCTTCTTTGCATTTTTTCCTGCACCTGTATTCACAGCAACTTCTACCTTATGGTTAGCGCGTAACTCAGGTACAGACTCAGCCTTAGCGGTTGTTATTCCTAATAACAACCCTTGTAACAAAATCACATAAAAAGTTAATCTATTCATTCAATCTACCCCAATAACTATAAAATAGCTGATTTTTCGTTAGAGCAAAGCTGCTTGACTTTGCTCTCATCTGGCTGAGTTAAACTCTGACTGCTTATTATCCAGCAGTAAACTTTATCAGTTAAATTAACATCACTATTTTTAAACCTGATTACACACTTTTGCTGTAGTATTTTTGCTAATAATTGTATCTGTAGGAAACGGCACGTATTATTTTTACATTAGATTAGTAAACTTGCTGGTAAGAAAGTATAACGATTTTTGCGGATTCAATGACATTACTGGAAAAATGCAGACCTTTTTAAACTCTAACTATCCATTAACACTGAGAAAAAGCGTGAGACTCTTGGAGATTGATTTTTACCAAGAAAATCTCAATTTTGCATCAGTTATATATTATACGAATGCGTTTTGTGGCTAAGAAGCATCTAAGTTTATAAAAAACTTTAAATAAGCTCTAAAACACAAGTAATTACGTAGTCATATTGAATACAGCAATGGCACATTTATCTCAAGTTTGGAAACGTTTGAGCAATTATGCAAGAGGTACAAGGTTACCAAAGAAGCCAAAAAAAACATCTTGGGAAGCCGAAGCCGTTTTGCCTCTAGGAAAAAATACTCAAGTTCCAGATAAAAAGGTTAACTTGTTTCAAGTTAATTTGCAGGATACTTTATTACCCGAAAAACTGCAAAAAAGGTTGGAAGATTGGACAAAGCTAGATAGGGATTCGCAGTATATTAACAGCGATTGCGCGGAGCGCAGCGCCAAAGGGAATCGCCAACTATATGAAGAAATTTACGATGTACTGGGTAATGGTGCCTTGACACCAGACATAGTTGAACAAGTTATGGACTTGCTCATTACCAGTAAAAAATTTCACCCAGTGCTTCTGTTTCAACGGCTAGAAGGCTTTTATCGTCGCTGGTGTCGGGGGGAATTTCTGGATGCTGCACCTAGTGATAACTTGCCTCAGAAAAAAATGCTACTCATGCTAGCACAAGATATTCCTGTAGGACTGAGACAAGTAGATATCTATACTGGGCTGAATGTACTGATTTTATTATTGGAATTACACCGCTACGCTCAAGTCAGAGATGAACTTCAGCAGCATATTAACTTTTATCCATCGACTCAACCAGATACAGATAGCTTTTTCACATCCCAACTACTTCGGATCATCAACTATAGCGATGCTTTGGAAATTGGTAACTTTAGCAGCATAGTTGGGGAATTTCTCAAAGGCGGCAACTTTAGAGGCGCTTATCTAGGAAATGCTAATTTGACTGGTGTTAATTTTAGCGGTGCGAACCTCAGCGGTGCTTACTTGGGGGATGCTAACCTCACAGGGGCCAACTTCAGCAATGCCAACCTCAGCAATGTCAACTTTGGTGATGCCAATCTCAGTGGTGCCAACTTTAGCAATGCCAACCTCAGCCGTGCTGACCTTAGCAGTGCCAACCTCAGCGGCGCTACCTTCCAAGACGCTAATCTCAGCCGCACCGACCTCAGCAGTGCTGACTTTAGCAGCACCAACCTCAGCAACGCCGACCTCAGCAGTGCCAACCTCAACAGCGCTAATCTTAAAGATGCAAACCTCAGCCGCGCCGACTTGACTAACGCTATCCTTTTTGGAGCCAACCTCAGTGAAGCTAACCTCGGCGGTGTTAACCTTAGCCATGCCGACCTTTGCCGTGCCGACCTTAGTGGTGCAGACTTGAGCCACGCTATTCTCAACGGCACCAACCTCAGCGACACAATTCTGTTTAGTACCAACCTCAGCGAAGCCGTTCTTGTCGCCGCCGACCTCAGCTATGCCAAACTCAATGGAGCCAAGCTAAACTACGCCAGACTCAACGGAGCAATGTTTTTAGGCGCTGACCTGAGCGGCGTAGACCTCAGTGGAGTAATTCTTAATGAAGCCGACCTCAGTGGCGTAATTCTCAACGATGCTGACCTCACTGGAGCCGACCTCAGCGATGCCATGCTGTTTGGTACGGACTTCAGCTATGCCAACCTCAACAACGCCAATCTCAGCGGTAGCAACCTCAGCGGTGCTTTGTTCAATGGTGCGGATCTTAGCAACACTAACGTCAACTACGCCATTCTTAACAATGCCGACGTTAGCGAAGCCAACCTCGAACAAATGATTTGGGGTGAAAAACAGCAATGGGAAAGTGTCCGAGGATTAGAGAAAGCGGTAAATGTGCCAGAAGGGTTGAAGCAGCAGTTGGGATTGGGTTGATACTAGTTCGTAATTCGTAATTCGTAATTCGTAATTCGTAATTCGTAATTAGGAAAGCTTTATTAAAAATCTAGATTTCTACACTACTCCACATCGTAGGGTGGGCAGTGCCCACCTACAGAAAATTACTTAAGTTTGGAACTCCATCGTTTGAGTTTCAAACACTATAATTCAAGCACAGAACTTCATCGTTCAAGTTCCGAACTCCATCACTCAAGCACAGAACACCAACGTTCGAGTTCCGAACTCCATTACTCAAGCACAGAACACCAACGTTCGAGTTCAGAACACCATCATTCGAGTTCAGAACACCATCATTCAAGTTCAGAACACCATCATCCGAGTTCAGAACTCCATCATTCAAGCACAGAACACCATCGTTCGAGTTCAGAACTCCATCATTCAAGCATAAAACACCATCATCCGAGTTCTGAACTCAAAATTTCGCTATTTTAAGAACAATTCCCGAATTCCAGTACTACCAATTTCTATCGCTAGTGCCGCCAATAGAAAACCGAAAAGCTGAGTCACAATGACTTCACCTTCAGCACCAATCCACTTTTCGATATAAGTTCCCAGACGCAAAATCAACCAACTCATGAACATTGCCGCTACAATACCCACAATGACACCAATATGCGGACTGGGAGATTTTGACATTAATAACATTACTGTTGTCAAAGTACCCGGCCCCGCTAACAATGGCAAAGCCAATGGTGTAATTGCAACGTCGCGTCCTTCTTCCGTAATTGGCGTATCTATTTCTCCCCGGAGCATTTGCAAAGCAATTAACAGCAACAATAGCCCTCCAGCAACTCGCAAAGAAGCCATGCTGATTTCCAAATAATTCAAAATTAATTGCCCAGTAAAAGCAAAAAGCAATAGAACTGTGATCGCAACGATAATTGCTTTATCTATAACTTTGTTTCTTTCCTCTGGTGTCATCCCCTTTGTCAAAACCAAGACTATTGGTATATTCCCTATAGCGTCGGCTAGAACAAACACAGCTATAAAGGTTTGGATCAGAACAGAGGTATCCACAGTAGGCAACTTTTATCAATGTTTGATAACAAGCTACCTTGAACCGTACCCAGTTTGCTATAACCCATAGGAAGATTGAGAAAGGATGGTGAGGATAACGAGTTGCTTCAACAAAAGCAACGTTTAGCGACAGATACAAGCCTGGAAACTCAGATGAAATCAGGCTTTCTGAATTTGGAATGAGTGAATTTTGAATTTTGAATTGGTATAACGATATATTTGAGAATCTACTCCGCACAAAACCACTGTTTGTTGTTTAATCTATGAAGTCTTATTTAGCAGCTGCTATCCAATTGACTAGTGTGCCCGACCTATACAAAAACTTGGCACAAGCTGAAGAATTTATTGAACTTGCTGTGCGTCGAGGTGCTGAGTTGGTATGTTTGCCAGAGAACTTTTCTTTTATGGGCGAAGAAAAAGACAAACTCGCACAAGCAGAAGCGATCGCCACTGAAAGTGAAAGATTTCTCAAAAAAATGGCCCAGCGCTTTCAAGTGACCATCCTGGGCGGCAGCTTTCCAGTCCTTGTAGAGAACACAGGCAAATTCTATAACACAAGCGTACTCATTGACCCCAATGGTCATGAAGTTTCTCGCTATTACAAGGTACATCTATTTGATGTTAACGTTCCTGACGGTAACACCTATCGAGAATCCAGCACAGTCATGGCTGGTACGCAACTACCCCCCGTTTACTTCTCGGAACAACTTGGTAATCTGGGACTTTCTATTTGCTATGATGTCCGCTTCCCAGAACTGTATCGCCATTTGGCAGACAAAGGAGCCGATGTTTTATTTGTGCCTGCTGCCTTCACTGCCTTCACTGGCAAAGACCACTGGCAGACATTACTACAAGCCAGAGCGATTGAAAACACCTGCTACGTGATTGCTCCAGCTCAAACCGGCACCAACTACGCCAGACGGCAAACCCACGGACACGCCATGATTATCGATCCTTGGGGTGCCATTTTAGCCGATGCAGGCGAACAGCCAGGAATTGCGATCGCCGAAATCAAACCCACTCGCCTAGAACAAGTCCGCCGTCAAATGCCTTCTTTGCAACATCGGGTATTTAGTTAATAAACAAGCTCTGCTCCCTCTTAGACATAATAAAACCGAACTCTAAGCAGTAATGTCAAAAAAATCCGAGAACTGAAACAAATGCTGCGGCAAGCAGGTTTCCGTGAAATTCCAGGCAAAGCTAGTCATACCAGCTGGGTGCATTTTATATCCTGGCAAAATTACGATTGCAGGTAAAGATGGAGCAGACGCTAAATGATATCAAGAAAAGGAAGTAAAACAGGCAATTGAGGAAGTCGAGGGTAAAAACCAAGATGACGAAGCTTAAGTACCAAATGGTGATTCAGTGGTCGGATGAAGACAACTGTTTTCTAGTGGGATTTCCTGATTTTCCGGGACAACGCTGGCGGACTCATGGAGATATTTATGAGTCAGCAGTTGCAAATGGAATTGAAGCTTTAGAGTCTTTGATTATTGCTTATGAGGCTGAGGGCGATCCGCTTCCAGAACCGACAGTTTTTCAAATAGCTTAGGTATGTGAAGGCGATCGCTTCAATTTTCTAGGACTTCTAACAAACATTTCAACATTAAATAAGCAGAAGTACCCCCTGGATCTTGATGTCCAATACTGCGATCGCCTAAATAGCTAGCGCGTCCTTTTTTCGCTAACATCGGCGTGGTATCCTTTAATCCTTGTTCAGCCGCAGTTACAGCTTGCTGCAAAGCTACCACTGTGCCTCTACCTTCATCTACAGCTTTCGCAAAAGCCACCATTGCCGGAGATAGGACATCTAGCATTGTCTTGTCTCTCAGTTGGGCTTTACCACGCTGAATTACACCATTTAACCCTGCTTGAAATACTCCCAGCAAATCCTGCTCAGTTAACTCCTGCTTGCCAGCTAAATCTGTACTGGCTCGCAAAAACCAAGTGCCATACAAAGGGCCACTCGCACCCCCAACACTAGAAATCAAGGTCATACTGACTGTTTTGAAAATGCTGCCGATGTCCTTGTCTGCGACACTCGGTAACTGAAGGATTACCTTTTTGAAACCGCGATCCATATTAATACCGTGGTCAGCATCACCAATCGCGGCATCTAATTCTGTCAAATAATCTTTATTCTGCTCTATTGCGGCTGCAAATGCGTGCAACCATTGCAAAATCTGCTCTTTGCTTACCATCTGCGATCTTTGCACCCTAGCTTTGCTAATATCAACAAGGTATCGTAGCGATGTATCTGAATTTCTCAGGCTACTGCTTACTAAATGTCAGAGTAGGAAATAGTGAAGTTAGTTAAGAGAATATGCATTTATGATTCGTTCTCGGACATTAGTTTTAAAACTACTCCCTATATCACTCTTCAGCGCTTTCCTCGTTACTACTTGCGTTGACTATACCAAAAATGGTGAAAATGAGATCGTCGCCTTAGGTGCTGCGATCGCACCAGCCAAAGAGAACATTATCTATCCGCAAAATGTGGCGGTGGTTGATGTCACTTCACCAAAATACGGGGCTGTACCCAACGATGGCCGAGATGATACCCAAGCTATCCAAAAAGCACTCAGCCAGTTTCCTAGTGGGGGACGAGTTATTTATTTACCCAATGGCGTGTATAACGTCTCTGATTCTCTACATTGGCCAACAGGTATTCGTTATCGTTCTGACTACAAGCGAACTGTGCTGCAAGGGCAAAGTAAAGATGGGGTAATTATCCAACTCAACAATAGTTCTCCCAAATTCCAAAATCCCCAGCAGCCTCGACCAGTTATTTCTACAGGTTTTGACCCAGATTTAGATCGCAAGTCTGAAGATTTCAAAGCAAGTCTAGTAGCTCAACGCTTCGGCAATTCGGTAAGAAACCTCACTATTAATACAGGAAAGAACAACCCTGGAGCAGAAGGACTAAATTTTACCGCTAATAATCAAGGAGCAGTACGCAGCGTTAAAATCATCTCTGCTGACAGACAAGGAAGAACTGGTTTAGCACTAACTCATGGTGAAGTCGGCCCTTTGCTGGTGGAAGATGTTGAGATTGTGGGATTTGATAACGGCATACGCACCAACAATGGCATTAACGGTGTCTCCTTGCAAAACATTACAGTCCGCGATCAGAAACGAGCAGGTATCTTCAATGGCGGACAAGTAATGAGCCTTGAGGGTTTCAGCAGTTTTAATGCCGTACCTGCAATTGTTAACGGTAGAAATCCTAATGGAGGTAATGACCCAGGAAGTACGTTAACACTAATCAATGCCAAGCTCACTGGTCGTGGTAATGCCAAAACTCTGCCTGCAATTTCTTCTGCTGGGTTTATCTATGCCAGAAATGTAGTATCTTCCGGCTATAGCAATGTTCTCTCAAGTAATGCGCGAAATGCAGTTAAGACGGTTAAAAAGTCTGCAATTAGTGAATTTACTTCTCATCCAATTTTATCTAAGTTCGATTCACCACAGCGATCGCTACAACTACCAATTAAGCAATTTCCTAAGCTAGCGTGGGATAACCCGAAAAATTGGGTGAGCGTTCAACAGTTTGGAGCTATCCCTAATGATAAAAAGGATGATACTGCTGCTTTTCAAGCGGCAATAGATTCTGGTGCTACAACTGTACTAGTGCCACAGACTGGATACTTTACGATTAACGGTTCTCTGAAACTCAGAGGTAATGTGCGAAGATTGACTGGTGCTGAAGGTTGGATTGATGGTAGCGGAGAGATAATTGCCGACAACGGCAGTCAACCAACCTTGATTGTTGAAAACTTCTTTGTGGCGTTTGGCTCAAAGCTGCAATGGCGGACTGTAGCTAAACGCACTGTTGTTTATCGTAGTATTAGCCACCTTAACCTAGAAAGTAAAGGGTCTGGGGATCTGTTTATTGATGATGCTGTTATGGGACAAGTCAGATTTCTCAACCCCGATCAACGCATTTGGGCACGCCAGTTGAATCCTGAAGGTCGTTCCCGGACTAATGTAGTTAATAGGGGCGCTAAACTTTGGATTCTCGGTTTTAAAACAGAGCATGGTAAAACAAAAGTTGAAACCACTAATGGAGGCTTTACTGAATTTTTAGGCGGGTTAATTTACGCTGCTGGAAAACAAGATGCCAAAGAGCCGCTTTTCCGTATTGTCAATGCTTCTGCTAGTTTCGCTGGTGTAGCTGAAGCATATTTTGATCGAGATACTTACCAAATCTGGGTTGAGGAAACCCGCGGCAGAACTACTAAGACGCTGAAACGCAGTGAGGTTCCTGGGCGATCGACCTCGAATGGAATGGCTATGGTGCTTTATGCTGGCTTTGACAAGCCACCGCAAACCAGAGGTCGTTAACAACCCCAACGTAAGTTAGGGGTTTTGACTGGAGCATCCCAGAGGCGGATCATTTCATCATCTAACTTAAGTAAGGTAATTGAGCAACCTTGCATTTCTAGAGATGTAATATAAGGCCCAATCAGATTGCGGACAATTTGCAGATTATGCTGTTCACAGATTTGGGTGAGTTTGCGATAGACAAGATACAACTCAGAAAGGGGAGTACCGCCCATACTATTCACAAAAGCTAGCAGGCGATCGCCTTTTTGTAATGGCGGATCTATCAGTTCTACATCTACCCATTCTTGTTTATCTTCATCCCATTCGCGCACTGTCCGGCTATAGTCTGTGTCCGCAATTATTGTTTGGGCCAAAGTTTCTGTGATTTCATCAACTGATTGTAAGGCGATGCGTTCTCTTCCTGGTTCGCCGTGAATCCCGATGCCAATTTCTAATTCGCGATCGCCTAATGCAAATGTCGGTGTTCCTTTGGCGGGTACTGTGCAAGAACTCAAAGCAATTCCCATACTCCGTCCATGCAAATTTACCCGTCGGCACAAATCTGCTATTTGCCGCAAATCATACCCCTCTTGGGCTGCTGCACCACAAATTTTTTCTGCCAATACCGTTGTGCCCACACCCCGCCGCCCCTGAGTATAAAGGCTGTCTTTCACTGCCACATCATCATCAATCAAGATATTCAGCACTCGGATACCCTCACTTTGAGCTAATTCTGTTGCCATCTCAAAGTTCATCACATCGCCACTGTAATTTTTGACGAGATAAAGGATACCAGCCCCACCATTAACTTTCTTCGCAGCTTCGAGCATTTGGTCGGGGGTAGGTGAAGTGAAAACCTCTCCTGGACAAGCAGCATCAAGCATTCCCCTACCCACAAAGCCAGCGTGCATCGGCTCATGCCCACTGCCACCACCAGAAATAATTGCTACTTTGCCCTGGATGGGTGCATCAACTCGATAAACAAAGGTGGGATCATAACTCACCTCTATTAAATCGGCATGAGCCGCTGCCATACCCTCTAAACTTTCCCGCACAAAGTCTTCTGGCTTGTTGATGAGCTTTTTCATGGTTTCTTGCTTCTTGAGAAGGTACTACAACCCAGCATCAAAAACTATGGTACTCAGATAGATCGGTGCGAATACAGTTCAGTTAAGGAAAATTATCTGTTGCGACACGTAACAGAAGCAGCTAATTAGTTTCGCCCAATTACTTCAACTTCGATGTTGGCAAACAACGCTTACAAAATTTTTTATTATAGCGTGTTAAATTTTACTCCAACCATGTTCATTGGTACAGTTGTTAGCAAACTTATGTCTGTAAAAAAAATTTCTACCTCTACGACAAAGCATTGGCGGAGGTAGAAGTATTTTCATTGCCGATTCCACTTTTTCCTAATTACCCCTCTTCTGTCACTTTCCCTAGATAAAAAGATGTAACCCTTACCAGACAAGAGTTTCATCCTAAAGCAATAATGTTATCCATCATATTAGAATATAAAGCCACAAACCTAACCCCAGTTAGAGTTTTAAAAGTTGCCTTCGATTTTTGTTTTGGGAGAGTGACAGAAAACGGGTAAATAGAATTTAGGGGCTTGTCCGCCGTTGAATCATTGGTCATAAGCAAAAGTGAACAGGATTACGGCTATTGCAGCTTGTGCCATAATGCAGTTATTGATGCTTACTTTTACTTTACAGAACTTAAGAAGGTTCAGATGTTGCTCAAACAACTTATTCATTGGCAAAAGTGGTTGCGCTTCATCGGTATACGTGTTGCTGTTAGAGTATTTTTAACGATTTGTCTAACAACAGGGATGTTGTGCATCTTGGGAAGCACTGCTCCTATGAGTAATGCTCTAACACTGCCGGATGCCACTGTATATCGCAGTCCAGACTGTAGCTGTTGTAGTGGGTGGATTGACCACTTAAAAGCAAAGGGTTTTGAAATCAAAGACTTTCCTATTCCTGATATCCAGGCAGTTAAACAAAGGTACAACCTGCCGGATAACTTGTCATCTTGCCACACAGCAATTGTTAATGGGTATGTCATCGAAGGACATGTACCAGCGGACGATATCAAACGTCTGCTTCAAGAAAAGCCAAATGTAGCTGGTTTATCTGTTCCTCAAATGCCTGTTGGAACTCCTGGTATGGAGATGGGGAATCAAAAAGACCCGTTTACTGTGTTTTCCTTTGATGATAAAGGCTCAGTTGCAGTTTTTAATAGATATCCCTCCTCTTGAATAGCATTTCTCACAACCAAATCCTACTTTTACGAAATCGCAAGATAATTTATAACACTATGGTTCGGTTAAGAAAGTTATCTGAGCCAAGCGATCGCCTATGCATAAAGGCACATCAAGCCATCGTTAACTGTGATTGTTGATTGTAACCCCATTCCGCACTTTGATCTGTCATATAGAAAAGCGATCGTAATAAGCCAAGGGTTACGCAGGGATTAGAGGTCAAAGGTTAAACATTCTCATCTAGAATCGTTCCTTCTAAATTCGCTCCCTCTAAATTAGCCCCGCTCAAATTAGCCTCGTTCAAGTCTGCTTGGGTGAGATTTGCCTGAGTCAGGTCAGCTACAGTTAAGTCGGCTCCACTCAAATCGGCTTTATCTAAATTCGCAGCTTTCAAATTTGTCTCATGCAATTCCGCTTCACTCAGATTAGCTTCAATCAGCTTGGCAACAGTTAAATCAGCTTGACTCAAATTAGCTCCATCTAAGATAGCTGCATCTAAAATGGCTCCATCTAAAATAGCCCCAGTTAAGTTACTGCTAGTCAGATCAGCATTACTCAAATTAGCTCCGTTCAAGTCTGCTTCAATTAAGCTAGTTTGCGCTAAATTAGCAGAAGTAAGATTAGCACCATCCAAGATAGCTTTATCTAAAATTGCTCCACTAAGATTGACTTCTCTTAAATCTGCCTCACTCAGGTTGATACCAGTAAAGTCTCTAGTTCCTTCTGCATACTTTGTCAGGATTTCATTTGCTTTCATATCTGTTTTGTTAGTATCTGTTGCTTTGCCAAGGAAAATTTAGTTAAGGCACTTCAGGCTACCCAAACAGTTAAGAAATCTTAAGTACGCGCAATCAATAGACAATTCGGTGTGGCGGCTGACTAATAATATAATATCCTAGTTATTCTGCACGGCTGAAGCCACTGCCTAGAGTTATTATTTGATTTCATACCTAAGATAGATATTTAGGAATTTCAAAATTTCAGCATCAGTGCAGAGCGATCGCTTGCGGGTGCTATTGCCTAACCATCGTTTTAGGATGGTTGCACTGTGCTTTTGGCACATACGCACCATTAACTTGATAATTGATTTAGACGCGGAATTTCGATTTTGTAACTTGGCGCTGGCTTTGAAATCCCTTACTATTGCCGTAATACACAGTCTTGAATTCCACTTGATTTATATTAGGGTTGTAGAGGGCATAGGTTGCTTGACCTAGTGTGCGTCCCACATTCCCCACCCCAATGACTTGACGCGGTGGAACAGTAACAGTTTGCGGAGGCGCTTGGTTATCAAGAGTGGTAAGTTTAGTAGTAATAGAACCAGTTTGCAGCTGATACTGAAAAGTTAAACCAGAACGCCCACAGAACAAGTTATTTGCTTGTATCCGTGACAGACTATCAAGCATTTGGATTGGGGGAGTTTCTGGGGTTAATTCTTCGTCCACACCTAGCGTTGAACCGTGGATTAACAAACAATCCAATTCAAAAAAACCAAAATCGAGCGATCGCAACCATTGTACTGTCTTGCGAGAAACACATTCGCCCAACATCTCAACAGTATCACTTCCATATTTTGCCATCAGTTCAGGAGCATCCCCAGTCGCTCCCAGACCATGCAAAATCAAACACTGTTCTTCCCACCATCCCTTACAAATCAAGGGTTCTAATTCTCCACGCCGTGGGTTAAGCACCCGTTCTACTAACTTCTCGGCTTCTGATCTTGGCCCCACCAAGTCGCCCAAAATATACAAAGCTTCTACCGTATCACCCTGACGCTTAATATCCGCAATTACAGCCTCATAAGCCGCTAAATTACCTTCGATTCCACTCAAAATCGCCCATTTATTCATCTGTGCACTTCCTATCCCTATGCCTCATCACCTTGTACACACATGAGTCGGGTCATCTGCCCGTTCTGCATATTCCAACCCATGTACCAACCGCCAAGCAAAAATTGCAGGTAAACCTTTCTCAATAATGGCTGTACAGGTTTTTTGATAGTCGTAAGCTACTTCTCGCAGCTTCACTTGTTGGGTATCTGTGTCATAAATCGCATAGGTAGCATTCGGTCGTCCATGTCGGGGTTCTCCCACTGAACCCACATTTACAATCTGTTTGAGAGGAGATGTAAAACTGATTTCCTGTGTTTTTTCTCCTCTACCAACCCGGACTTGTAACTGTCCAGCATCAAGAGTCCGGGCATAAGGCACATGAGTATGACCACAAAAAAGCACATCTGAATCTGTGGAAAGTACTCGCTCTAGTGCTACAAAAGCGTCTAGTTCAGGCAACAAATACTCATGGTTGCTATAAGGACTGCCATGAACAAAAGCTAAATTTTCCTCTTTAAGACTGTGTGGCAACTTAGCTAAGAATTCGCGGTTTTCCGGGTGAATTTCTTTATTAGTCCATTCGTGAGCCTGCTGTCCTCTTTTTTCTGCCAATAAAGAGGGATAACTGCAATCGCAAGCATTCAATCCTTCCACAATATCTTCATCCCAACAGCCCGCGCAGGTGGGAATATCTAAAGAACGAATTTGAGCTATGACTGCATTCGGATGTGGGCCATATCCTACCAAATCGCCGACACAAAAGATTTTTTCAGCTTTTTGCTGATCGATATCTAGTAATACAGCATCCAAGGCTTCGTAATTGCCATGAATACATGACATGACGGCTATTTTCACACTAATTCACCTTCTAATAAAATCTCTTTCACTTGTTGTTGGTATTGCAAAATCGCAGCGTCAGATAAACAACAATCTGATAATGTTTGCCTTAAAGCTGCTTCATCCAAGTTTTTGCCCACCACTTCTATACCACCGAAACGCTGAGGTCTACCCTCTAAATAACGTGGTAAGTCTAATTCCAAAAAATCCGTCGGGGGAACGCCAGCAACAAAATCACAATAAAGTGACCTGCCATCGTTAACGTCAAAAATTCCTTTGGCGCGGCTGACGAGACCGTAAGCGCCGTGGGTGATTTCGTACCAAAATTCTTCTAAACTATTTTCATCAATTACTTGACCGTTGCTTGCCGCCCGCCATAAAGTTTCAGCGGTGCTGGTTTGGGTTGGTGCGCCGCGTACAATCTCGTTTGTCCAAGCATGATATTCAGAGTTTTTGAGGTCGGGTGGTAGGACTGCTATGGCACGGTAAGTCAGATTGTCTAATATTTGTGCGATCGCCAAAGGCGGGGCGTAGCCCATCGCTCCCAACTCTAAGTAAAATCCCCATTCGATATAAACTGCATCTGCTTTGGGTATTTGATGGAAGAATTCAACTTCCTGACCATCACCAAAGACTTGTATACCAGGAAATTCAGTAGCTATGCGGGTTTGGTCAATGGGAACAGTCCCAGTACTAGGGCTGAAATAAATTACTTTGTCAACAGCAGCAGTATCTCGCATCTGTTGGCAAATCCAGGTGGTTTTTCCAGCCCCAGATGAACCAGTAACGACAATAATGTTTGGTACAGGCATAAGATAATGATAATCATTTTTATATAATATCGCTTTTAATTGAGCAATTTTATTTTCATCATGGGGAAACAGTAATCGCCAAAGCGCCTGCAAATTGCGGCGGACTGACTATATCTCAAACATCGATAGAGGCATTTTTCTTTGTTTAATCAAACATCTACTGGATGTTGCCCATAATAGGGCAAAGCCTCTGACCAATTAGGACGCTTACCTTGTTGCCAGTCCAGATAAGCTAGTTCCAAAATACTTGTCACCGTTGCAGCTAACTCAGATTTTGCTGCAATCAGCTTATAAGTTGTATTCCAGTTAGCTAAAGTCTCCTGCCATACTTCTGGTGTAAACACAGTATCTGGCAATAAAGTTGTTAAACCACAAACATCAGGGCTAGATTGATAAATAGCACCAAAAACTTGACCCCTTTGTGCTGGCATTTCCACAGCAATAGCATCCGCTTGTTGGCTTTCTTTTTCAGCCCAAGCTACTGCGGCTAACGTAGAAATTGCAAATACAGGAATATCTAACTGTTGCCCCAAAGTACGAGCGAGAACAACCCCAATTCGAGTTCCTGTAAAACCGCCAGGCCCTTTTGCTACTGCCAGAAAATCTAAATCTGACCAAGTTTGTGGTTGGATAAATTCAATTAAATATTGATGTACAAGGCTAGATAAATCACGCCCTAAATTCCATACCTGAGAGCGCGTGTCATCTGCAAAATTACTAATTGCCAAACCTAATTCGGGCGTTGTGGTGTGCAGTGCCAAACTGTATTTTGTTACTTGGAGATTTTCTAGCTCAGTGGTCAAAATTAATTTAAATATCTGTGTTCTATAACTGTAGAAACAAGAGTACCTACATGAGCGAGTTTATCAGATATACCTGTAACCAAACAAATATTTCAGAATTACTCGCTCCGCAACACTCATAACTCATAACGTTACGTTGGTACTAATTCACCCGGACGCAACTTCGACCATTTACCAGTTTCTCGCTTAAAGCTGAGACAACCGACAACATCCCATTCCATTTCAATGATGTCCTCTTTAGTGCGGATGTTGACATTGATCGAAGGTTCATTGGGATCAAAATTGGGTGTTTCGGTCAAGTGGGGCTGTTGATGCTGCGTTTCTACGGCGTGATAGGTTACACAGCGGTCTACATAGTGGCAATTCACGCAAATACACATAATAGAACCAACTCCAGGAACCTTTATTGTTAATCTAGCTTAAGCCAAACTTATATTCATTAGTTGCTGGGTTGATTTTTATTACAATGCATCCTTCAGTTCCTTTTATCCTAGCTCCCGAAACCTGGCCGTTTAGCCTAGAATTGTTGCCACAACCAGCGTATATGGTCGGTGGCGCGGTACGGGATGCGCTTTTAGGCAGAAGTCGTGAATATTTAGATCTAGATTTTGTGATCCCCGCTGATGCAGTCAAGGTTGCAAGAGCGATCGCCAAACATTATCAGGCTGGTTTTGTTTTACTAGATGCAGAACGACAAATTGCTCGTGTAGTGTTTCCCCACGCCACAGTTGACATTGCCCAGCAAGAAGGAGCTAGTTTAGAAACAGATTTGCATCGGCGGGATTTTACAGTCAATGCGATCGCCTACAATCCTCATACTCAAGAAATCATTGATTCCCTGCAAGGTGTTGTTGATTTACAACAGCGTCTTTTGCGAATGATTTCACCTAAGAACTTAGAGGATGATCCTTTACGATTAATGCGAGCCTATCGCCAAGCCGCCCAACTTGATTTTACAATTGAGCCAACTACCCAAGCAACAATTCGTTCTTTGGCATCACACATTACGAAAGTAGCAGCAGAACGAGTACGGGTAGAAATTGGCTATCTCTTAGCAACTCCTTTAGGTACTCCTTGGCTCACAAGTGCTTGGGAAGATGGTTTACTTGCGCCTTTGTTTAAAAATGCTACTCGTGAAAGCTTCAACAAACTTGCAGCAGTTGATACAGCAGCTGCCTTAATAGCAAAAAATTGGCAGCCTCTAGGGTCACAACTGCAAGAGTATGTACGTGATACCATCAAAACCACATGGTTAGGTATCGCCAAACTTGCTTGCCTTGTCCACTCTGATCCAGAAGCTGCCGAAGTAGAATTAATGCGACTCGCTTACAGTCGCGCCGAAATTCGATCTGTTACCACAGCCTTAAAACTGTCCCCACAGCTAAAAGTAGCAAATATGCCTTTAAGGGAGCAGTATTTCCTCTTCCAAGAAGCAGGTACAGTATTTAGCGCTGTAGCAGTATTGGCATTAGCTGATGATATTCTGGTAGAGCCGATATCTGGCCAAAAGTCGCTATGCGTCTACGCACCGTTGATCAGCCGCTACCTGAACCCTGATGATCTGGTCGCTCATCCCACTCAAATAGTAAGTGGGAAGGAAATTATTCTAGCATTAAAAATCCCACCTTCACCATTGATTGGCAAGTTATTAACAGAAATTGCGATCGCACAAGCCGAAGGAAAAGTCTCGACACCAACAGAGGCGATCCAATTTGCAACTCAATTACTTGAGGCTTAGATTTAAGAGTACAAGAAGACTGGGGAATCACTTAAAATTAATTTCCAAATCAGCCATTCATGGGCGATCGCACTACTTAATCTTCATGATAAGTTTTAATATTTAGTATTAAGTATAATTTTTAATAATTGGCGCTCAATAACGCATCTAAGCAAACTGAGCTACTCATTAAGCATTACGTTTGGAATTGCTTTTAACACATCTTACAGTTTTGCAATGTCTTAGTCTGCTGCTTCATAAGCAACTACAAGCGACTTATCGATAGAGAATTGGATAAATTTGTAGTAGTTCTAATTTTTGTGATCTGCACAACAGATAGATTTCATAAATACTCATACCTTCAGATAGAGTTAACTATAAATTATATAAAATATACTCCGAACGGAAAATGTAGAAAAAGGGAGTTTGAGCGCCTAAATCTGCGGCAAACGGCCCAAGCCAAAGCAGGTGGTTGGCAATTCGATTTAGCTCTAGCATGATGACACGGATGTAGCTGGCGCGTTTCGGAATGGTGATACCAGCCAACTGTTCCACAGCGTTGACTGTGACAGCTTCATTGAACATTTGGATGGTGCGGTTTTCCGCGATTTTTTCCATCCCCCGGTGCAGGTAGCCAAGTACTGGTTCACAGTCGATCACATTTTCCCCATCCAATGTCACAATCAACCGCAAAACACCGTGCATTGATGGATGATGGGGGCCCATTTTTATCGTCATGGGTTCGGTTCTGGTTTCAATTCTAGGCATAAAATAAATATTTTTTATTACTGAGTAATTTGCGTAAACAAGCGATCGCTATGTTTACCCCAACAATTGCCATGAAAAAAGTAAGTTTTTCGCTAAAGTCCGATGCAGTAAAAACAAATGAACTTGCAGGCATCAACTGGAATAATTTTAGAAATCATCCCTTGTACTGGAATAATCATGATAAGTAGTTGGACATAAATTTATATAAAATGCCAACTTTTGAAACCCGTTTATACACAATAGGAAAAGTTCAAAACTTATATGCAGAATACTTAACTTTAATCAACAATTAACTATTAGGATTATTAACATCTTCTACAGCTTGCTCCAAAATTTCAGATGGCAATAGACCTACTCGATTAGCATTAGGTGGAAGTACAAGCTTATAAACAAACTGTCAATCTATCAGCTGCGAAAAAACATCTAATTAAACTTATATCTGAAGATACAAATTATTGTAAAAAATAATTGTTATCTTATACACGAATTAATTTTACAGTAGTCACCAAAATAAAAATATATAAATGTTCAATCTAAAGAAAGAATTTCAAACTCCCCGATAGATAGACAAAAGAAAACGTGAATCGTCAATAACATGAGAGTACAGCAAAGTTATTAAGGAATTTTTCCAAATAAGTAATTTCGTCGTGCAAATACGTGTTTTCAAAGCTCTACCTTTGCCACCCCAGTATAAGGTAGAGAATTTATAATTTTTACTTTCAAGGAGTAGTCAAAATGCAGCTGAAGCCGATTAATCAACAGGTTGTTGCAGTCGTAGGTGCATCCAGTGGAGTTGGGCGAAAAACAGCGCTTGAGTTTGCCAAAAAAGGAGCATCCCTGGTTGTTTCTGCTCGTAATGAAGCGGGATTAGAGTCATTAGTAAATGAAATATCACAAATGGGCGGTAAAGCAGTAGCTATACCTGCTGACGTGTCAGTGTTTGAACAAGTTCAAGCGATCGCAGACAAAGCTATTGAGCAATACGGAAGGCTAGACACTTGGGTTCACTGTGCTGCTGTGGCTCTCTACGCTACTTTTGATCAAACAACACCAGAAGAATTTAAACGGGTGATTGATGTGAATTTGATGGGACAGGTATATGGAGCGATGGCTGCCTTGCCCCATCTCAAGCGCGAAGGACGAGGATCGCTAATTCATATTTCCTCGGTGGAAGCCAAGCGTTCATTCCCATTCCATAGTGCTTATGGTGCATCTAAACATGGAATTGATGGCTTTCTAGAAGCTTTGCGGGTGGAATTGATGCATGACAAATTACCTATTAACGTCACTAATGTTATGCCCGCTTCAATTAACACACCTTTGTTCGACAAAGCGCGTACTAAATTGGGCGTAAAGCCGCAAGGAGCACCCCCATTTTATTCTCCCCAGGCAGTAGCGGACGCAATTCTTTATGTGGCTGAACATCCTACTAGGGATATCGTGGTTGGAGATGTTGGACAGATGATGGCTCTTACCGAAAGGCTTTCACCCCAGTTAATGGATGCTTTCATGCTACAAGTAGGCTTTAAGGCACAAAAGACAAATCAACCAAAGTCCGAAGACGCCCCAGACAATCTTGTGGAGCCTATTTCAGGTTTTGACAAGGTTGAGGGAGATTTTAATAATAAAACAGTGCCAAGCTTGTCTACTTGGTGGGATACTCACCCAATGGCAAAGTGGAGCGCAGCAATAGTAGCTTTGGGAGCCGTAGTTTTCGGGATAATCGCCACAGGCGCATTCAAAAACGGCGGACAAATTTAGCTGCTCTCAGTTCAAGTTAAAATTGACGTGACCAGTTGCTGGGCCAGCGTTCAACTACTACTTTAGTTTGGGTAAAAAATTCAACGGCATGATTGCTTTGTCCGTGTAAATCGCCAAAGAAGCTTTCTTTCCAGCCACTAAAGGGAAAAAACGCCATTGGTGCAGCAACACCAATATTGATCCCAATATTGCCAGCTTCTGCTTCGTAGCGGAATTTACGAGCTGCTGCACCGCTGCTGGTGAATAAACAAGCCATATTGCCATATTGACCGCTATTGACTAAGGCGATCGCATCATCAATACTATCCAAATGTATTAAACTCAACACCGGGCCAAAAATTTCTGTGCGGGCGATTTCACCTACCGGATTGACGTCTTGTAGAATTGTTGGACGAATAAAATTACCTTGCTCATAACCAGAAATATTCGCTTTTCGTCCATCCACCAGAAGGTTTGCACCTTCCTCTATTCCTTGTTGAATTAATGCCTCAATTCGTGTTTTACTGCGAACATCAATCACAGGCCCCATTTCTACACCTTTGTCTAAACCGTTACCTACGACACGCTTTTTAGCTGTTTCGGCCATGGCTTCTGTAAAAGACTGACGTGCATTCCCTACAGTAATTGCCACAGATGCCGCTAAACAACGCTGTCCGGCACACCCAAAAGCGCTATCAGCAGCAATGCGTGTAGTCATTTCTATGTCTGCGTCTGGTAAAACAATCAGCGGATTTTTTGCACCACCTTGGCATTGCACCCGTTTCCCATTTGCTGCTGCTCGACTATATATATATTTAGCTACTGGCGTCGAACCAACAAAACTAATTGCCCGAATCTGAGGATGATCGAGAATCGCATCGACAGCTTCCTTCGCACCGTTTATCAGATTGATTACTCCTTTGGGCAAACTCGTTTTTTCTAATAGTTGGAAGATTTTTTGCATTGTCAGCGGTACTTTTTCCGAAGGCTTAACAATGTATGTATTACCAGTTGCGATCGCATAGGGCAAAAACCAAAACGGAATCATCCCAGGAAAGTTGAAAGGACAAATCACCGCCGCGACTCCCAAAGGTTGGCGAATCATCATCTCATCAATACCTGTGGCAATATCTTCCAGATTCGTCCCTTGCATCATCATCGGAATACCACAAGCAACTTCCACATTTTCTATAGCACGACGCATTTCACCTTTAGACTCAGCCCAAGTCTTACCGCATTCTAAAGTTATCGTGCGTGCCAAATCTTCATAATGTTCTTCTAGTAAATTTTTAAGTTTAAACAAATACTGCACTCTTTCTGTTGAAGGTGTGCGCCGCCATGTAACAAAAGCTGCTGATGCTGCTACAACTGCTTGATTTACCTCAGCCGCTGTTGATAGAGGTACTTGAGCCAGTATCTCTGCGGTCGCTGGGTTGATTGCATTTGAGTAGTTTGTAGCGCTAGACGCACACCATTGCCCGTTGATGTAGTTAGGTAAAGTTGAAATTATGCTCATGATGGCAATTTTGGATTAGCAGAATGTAGATGCAGCAATATGGCTATCTTAGCCTTTATGCTTTTCGGCGTGGCTGAATTACAGAGCAACAGCAAGCGCAAACGCTGCCAATTTTCCCAGTTCCATAATTAGCTGCAAACAAAAAGCCCCCGAATTACCAGGGGCTAATAAGTTTAGAAGATAATATCAAACCTAATGCTGACAATGCTAGCGAGAGTCGACTTTACTTCAACTCTTTCACTAGATAGACTCTACGTTAAAGATTGATTGTAATAAATATCACAATCATTTGATGTCAATTGTTTGCTGCTTATGTGCGGCAATTTCTTCTAGTTCTTTGAGGTGTTTTGGATTCACTAGCCATTCTTCTTCTAAGTTATACTTATCTAAAGCATATTTACTTTGCTGCTGTTTTAGTGTTGCTAGCTCATGATTAATTATTGTTAATCCTTTACCTTGATTAATTGCTTTTTTTAACACCTCAAGCCGTTCTGGTTCGTCAAGCCTATGCAATATTTGTGAAATTAAACGAGTTATTATAACTTCATCTCCGAAATTAAGAATTCCATTACGCTCTTCTTGATGACACAAAAGAATATGCTCGCTTACATCAAACAAAGCTTGCGCAATTGAGGGAATAAAATTTACAGGAATTTCTTGTTCAGCAAAATTTTCAAGTTGTTCCAAAAATACCCTAATTTGCGACGTGCCGTCTGGACGTTTTTGCTTAGTAAGTTCTATGAGATAGTCTCTAAATTTTTCTGCATCTCCAGCCAAAGCAAGAATAGCTTTTATCTGAATATTAGATAATTCACCTGCTGATAAAGTTAGACGAAAGTAAATAGGAAATATTTCTAAACTACATACACGTAGTTGCTGACGCCATTCAAACTCTTCTTGCTCATCTATATAACTATTACCCCAAACGGATTTTAACTTAGGAAAAAGGTACATAAGCAGATTTTTGATAGGCTGCTTGTCTTCATCTCGCAGTTGAGCAATCCAGGTATCAAGCAAGCTTTTGAGTTCATTTATTGACGAGTGTAAGTCTCCTGCGAAAATATGAGGATTTTGAAAGATTATGCCATATATCATTGGGCAAAAAACTCGCAGCGACTCAATAGCAATGAAATCAACGGGGTTGACTTCACCTTTTACTGCTGGATATGTCACTATTAAAATGTTAGTAAAACGAACAATGTCGTGGATATTAGTAATAAAGTGGTCTATTCCTTGGAAGTAAATATTACCCCAGCGATTTTGGTTAACTTCTTGTTTTTTGATGTCAGAAAATATGCTGTCAAGCTTTTCAAAAAGTAGCCTGCGAAGTGAGGTTTTATCTGGGCTAGGTAACTCAAAAGCAACATTAATAATTTTTTCTAAGTAGGCTTCTCTTGATTTTTCTTTGTTATCTGTAATTGTTTTCAGTACAACTTCTTTATCAAATACCAAAAGATAGACAACGTTGTTAAAATTTGGTATTGCTTTGAAAATACGAAATAGCTGCATGATATCATCAGCAGGAAGCCGATCAATATCGTCAATCGTTACGACTATTCGCTGTTGCTGCTGTACTAGCTTGTCTTCTACTTCTTCTTTTAATTCCGAAGCTTCCTTGTCATCCTCATCCAATAATGTTGCTACTGCCTTGCCAGTTTGAGCATAAGGTATAGGGATTTCCGAAATAAGGTTGGCAAAATCAGCTATTCTATCTTTCAAACTTTTGGACACAGGTGTTACTTGGCTTAACACGTCTTGCAATTGTTCAAAAAAGCGTCTTGTAATGTCTTGATACCCAGAGAATAACCAGGGATTAAAAGGAACGATGATTGGTTGTTCTTCCTCTGGTTTTTGCTGCAGATAATGAACTACAAAGTTCAATAGTGTGGATTTACCAGAGTTCCAAGAACCGTAAACTGCAATAACGAAACCTTCAGGAAAGGTCATTTTGCAAATGCTATCTGCTAGATACTTGGCGAAGTTGGCGTGTCCCAGGAGGTCTTTTTCAGGATCAACTAAGGAACTATCTGCCGATATATCGTTAATTTCCGTCTGTTGCATAAAAGCTTTTCTTACTGGTACTGCGATCGTGGCACAATTACTAGGGTGAACAATGATGACCTCACGATAGATATTCCTGGTGAAATTATCTTCTCAAGGCTTATGCAATTGGTGACATATTAGTTATCGAACGGCGCTAGAATTAGCGGATGAGATAATCCACCAGAGTACATTGAAAACTATTTCCCCGCTTCAGATGTCAAGGCTACTCCAAGAAGTTCAACTCACGCCTCAATCCTCAACTCTTAGCTGTATAAACGCAGGTTAATTTCCTCCTATGTGTACTAGAAATAGCCAAATTAGCAGATTAATCTATAAAAGTAATAATCCTCAAGACTGAATTTCGCAATTTTCGTTAGGTTTTTAAGAAAAGCGAGAAAATATTTGATAAAAATATTTATGATAATAAAGTTACTAAGTAAGTTTTATACATAACCATAATGTCAATCAAAATATAATTTTAGCTTATTAAATAACAGACGCAATTATCTGCCACTTTTTTTATGAAACCTAGTGTATAGTTAACACTTGCTGTGGATTGTTCCTCTGGATGAGTGAGCAAAGGTAGTGCGTCAGAACTTATTTGTGAACTCCTCTATAACAATTTACTAATTACTATTAATAGAGGAAAGATTTGCTATGAAAATTAAACTTTTTAAATGTTAATCAAATAATATGGTTCAGCACCAAGAAGATGCCATTCCACTAGAAGCAAGTACTCTTCCTCCTATCCCTATTCAAGAGATTTCAGAGGATAGGTCATTAACAGAAACAGTAATTTCTGCAACTCCGAAACGGTTTTTGAAATTAATTTCTAAGCCAGAAATTCGGACTAGTCTCAGGGCGTTAACTTTTGAGAGCGTCTTTGCTGCGATTTTTTATAGTATCATCGGCGGCGCGTTGCTCAGTAATTTCTTGCTAGAGTTAGGTGCTGGGCCAGTAGAAATTGGTCTGCTCGCTGCTATTCCTCAAATGGTGAATCTGCTCCAACCGCTGGGAGCGTATTTGGTAGACCGAAGTACTAGCTTTCGCTGGTATTTTTTAGGTATTTTCCTTCCGTCGCGGCTGCTGTGGTTGATTCTTGTGCCAGCGATTTGGTTGGTTACATCATCTCACATGGCTGGGCAGCAAGTAGTGCAGTTGACATTGGGAATACTCTTAGGGGCTAATATCATCGAAGCTTTCGGTCGTGCGCCTTGGCTTGGTTGGACAGCTGTGTTAGTACCTCAGCAATTGCGGGGGCGGTATTTCGGCTTTCGTAATAGTATTCTCGGTTTGACGAACTTTGTTGCTGTACCACTGCTGGGTTTGGCAGTATCGGCTTGGCCTGGTGGAACACTTCAAGGTTACAGTGTAGTCTTGGTTTTAGGGATCATCCTGGGACTAATCAGTGTGGGCTGTCAGATCTGGATGACTGATGTGAATCCGCAGCTTTTAAAGGTCGCAGATTCTGATACATCCGAGTCAAAACCCCAGGCAATAGATTTTACCCTCTTCAAAGATGCTAATTTTGTAAAGTTTGTGCTTTATCTGAGTATTTGGTGCTTTGCTGTTAACATCAGCGCTCCTTTCTTTAATCTCTATATGCTGGATAACCTGGATATAGATATCAGTGTGGTAACGATTTATCACGGCTTAGGGACTGGTGCGAATATGTTAATGCTGCTTTTGTGGGGCAAACTGGCTGACCGAATTGGCAATCGCCCGCTACTGCTATTAGTGGGAGTGTTAGTGGCGGTGACACCTCTGCTGTGGCTGGTGGTTGGAAGTGATCAAATTTCCTATTGGGTCTGGTTACCTGTGTTGCATATACTAGCCGGCGGGACTTGGGCGGCAATTGATTTGTGTACTAATAATATGATGATGGGAATAGCACCGTTGCGTTATCAGTCTAGTTATTTTGCGATCGCAGGAGCAATTGCTGGTATCACTGGAGCAATCGGTATCACTGCCGGAAGTTTTCTCGCAACTCTGCCTAATGCTGCGGGTTTGTTAGGGCTATTTGTTCTCTCAGGCTTACTACGAATGGTTGCACTTGTACCCTTAGTCTTTGTTCATGAGCAACGCTCTATGCCATTGGGTCAGCTAATGCAAATACTGTTGCCAATCAAGCAGTCAACAGATTTGATTAAAGTAGAATAATAGGTTTTCAACTGGTCGTGGGTACTGGGTATTAGGGAATTGTTCTAAAATTTGGGACGGTTCAAAGCAGAATTCCATAATTTTTACGAGTGGAAACCTAATCCCTAATCCCCAGTACCTTTTACCAAGATCCCAGCAAAATATGCAGTCGTTGAGCATCACGAATAGCATGTCCATCGGGGTCGTTGTTGAAGTACACGTAAACGTCAATCCCCTGCTTAAGAAATGAACGGATACGTTCAGCCCATGTAGATAATTCCTCATCGCTATATCCTACGTTCCATTGCCCGCTGTGCATACGAATATAAGTCCAACGGGTAGTCAAACAGACATCAAGGGGAACTGTTGGGCTTACAGGTAGACAAAGGGCTACACCTGCACTTTCCAGTAGTTTGTAAACTTGGGGAATTAGCCAACTTGAGTGACGGAATTCAACTGTAAATTGTTGTTTTGGATAGGTTTGTAGTAATTCCAAAAAGGGCTGAAGACGCTCAATATTAATGTGCCAAGTATGAGGAAATTGAAACAAAATAGGGCCGAGCTTTTCTTGCAATCCAGATGCACGTTCCATTAGGCGAGATAGCGGCTCTATCGGGTCTTTTAACTTTTTCATGTGGGTGAGATAGCGGCTACCTTTGACAGCAAAAAGAAACTCAGAAGGTGTTTGCTCCTGCCAATTTTCAAACACAGACCGCTCTGGCAAACGATAAAAGGAAAAGTTAATTTCTACACTAGAAAAGTGTTGGGCGTAAAATGATAGTTGCTGGTCGCTAGGCAAATGTGGGGGATAGAAAATGTCCATCCAATGCTTATAAACCCAACCACTAGTACCGATTTGCAGCTTACTCATTCGGTTGTCTCAGTTATATTCTTTCTTGTAAACCACCAAGCCCAAGCGACTAAGAGAGCCTGAAAAGGAAGTCGCAACCAAATTAGTGGCGGGTCGTGTGGCAATGCTGCAACCTTGATGTTATTAACTGCCTGATAAAGATTAGCTGGAAAAACAACAATATAAAGGACAACAAGAAGCCATGCAGCAAAACGGCTGACACTAGGAATTAATAATCCTATCCCACCCAAAACTTCCAAAAACCCGCTAGTGTAGACCAATGGTAAATGGTAGGAAAGATAGTCTGGCACAATCTTCTCAAATCCCCCTGTGTGAGTAAAGTGTAAAACACCAACTACTACCATTGCGATCGCAAGTATGATTTGGAAGACTATTTTGTACCTTTTCATGTCCTAAATCTTCACCTCATAGCTAGATTCAGCTAAATTTTTTAACCTCAAAAACTGCTGACGCATCATCAATAAATCTCCCCAAGGCAAAACATAGCGTATCCATGACCAAAATCTATTCCTGGGATAGCGGATATGCCCTTTAAGAATCAAGCGACAAGCATTTTCTGATATCGGAAAAACTACATAACTCGCTGCAATATTACCAAACATAGTAATGGCTCTTTCATCATCCATTACTATCGTTAAATGTCGATTTTGTTCAAACTCAACGAGTTTAAAAACGCCCATAACTCTTTGACCAGGCGCTAAATTTTCTACCCCTGGAAGTAGTTGTTTTGGGCTTGGAGGGTCTGATATTGAATCTTGAACTGGAAAAAATATCCTTTCGAGGCGGTCAATCCAGTCATAACTATATGAGCCAATTTTAAGTTGACATAGCCATCGAAATAAAATTTGAGTTGGGGCTTTCACATCTATGGCTCGGAAATATGCCTCATCACTATTTTCTATATATTTGTCGCATGGAAACGGCATCAACCTTTCTTCAGGTGTAGACCCCCAAGTGTATGCAATACCTCGATTTAAATTGGAGCTTTCCATTAGTCAGAGCTGATATATATAGTTACGCGCTTTCAGAATTAGCACGCAGCTTGGTGCGTGTGTAATCACACTATCCATCACCATTTGCACAGCTGTATCGAGAGAAACTTTAACTGTTTTTATCGTCTCTGTGCCTTCTGGGTTTGCTTCTGTTAAAGTTAACTGCTTTGCCAAAAACATCTGCACTGGACAACGAACAATTGATGTATCTAAATCAACCACACCTAAATCAATTAATTCCGATGCTTTGATGCCAACTTCTTCTGCAATTTCACGTTGTGCTGCTTCTTGCCAAGGTTCATCTTCCTCAACTGCACCGCATACTACTTCGATGCTTTCTTTACCAAGAGCATAGCGAAATTGCCGAATCAGATACACGTTGCTATTATTATCTATTGGCAAAATCGCAACGCCTGGTTTCATTTTGACGGTAGTATACATCCCAGGTTGCCCGTCAGGTTGGACAACTTGGTCTTCACGAACATTGATAAAGGAATTTTGGTACTTTTCGTGGGTTTCTTGTATTGTCCAAGGGCCATTTTTTTGTGCCATAATAAATAATTTATCTTGCTACTCCATAGTCGGTTGAGTTCGAGCGTAAGAGTTTAAAAATATACCAAAGAGAATTGCAAAAGTCAGGTCAATTACACCTGGAATTAAATAAAATGGGTGAAGTTTGCTTACCAAAGTATGATAAGCCAGCACAACGAAAACCGAAGATTGCGCGATAATTCCAAGTTTTATGATGCCATGATTGCGAGAGATGTCGTTACCAACCCACCAATAACCAATCCCGATAACGAATACCAACACAAGAAATAGGTGTGAATATTCAGGATTGGTGAGGGGTTGCTGACCAAGTAACTCACGAATCCATTGGTCGGATAATAACAAAAACACAGATTCAACCCAATTAATGACAGCCTTGAGTTGAAATATATATTTCCACGTCATTTGATTGTTCATAACTGCACACAGCGCAAAAATTATTTTGGTTAGAAAGGTTCACTAATTTATTTGTTAGTTATAATTTTTGAAAATAGTTCAGTTAAATGTGAAAAAGATAAAGTGTGTTTATAAATAATTTTTTGTAATATCTCGTTTTATAACATAGTATAAATGTTATTTCATACATTTTCTATAGCTTGGTAATTAAAAGCTTCACTCTTATAGTTGGTTTTATTTCAGACTTAAGGAATATCTTCAAGCTGCTAAAAGTATCTTGTTAAGGTCTTTTGCTGTCATACTTTGCGCGTTGCACGGGCCAGTGGCGACTCTGAGATTGTTGCGGGGGTTACTCCCAAGTCGCCAAGTATTATGGCGTGTCAGAGTTTTCGGGATATTGTCTACAAATTTTTGAAGGAAACACCTGCGGATGCTAATGAGTTAGCAAACTTACAGGTAGCGTGATCAGGTGTTGCACAATCGATGGGAAGTATTTTCGCAATAAGCACAATTGCCTTATCTGCCAAAACATGCGGAAAATCAAACGGGTGGAACCCTGGAACAGTGCTTATATTTTAGAACGACGGTGAAATAATTACTCTTATGGCGATCGCAGGGCACAATAAAGACAAGTAAGAGCGATTCTAAGCGCCACCTTCCATGAGCTACTGTCTTAATCCCCTTTGCCCGAAACCGGAAAATTCTGATAATGTCAAGTTTTGCCTGACTTGTGGTTTTAAGTTACTCCTTAAAGAACGCTACCGTGCTATTAAACCGATAGGACAAGGTGGTTTTGGTAGAACTTTTTTAGCTGTGGATGAGGATAAACCCTCGAAACCACGCTGTGTGATTAAGCAATTTTACCCCCAAGCCCAAGGCACTAATACAGTGCAAAAAGCTGTGGAGTTATTTACTCAAGAAGCAGTGCAGTTGGATGAGTTGGGCAAACATCCCCAAATTCCAGAACTGCTAGCATATTTTACTCAAGATGATCGGCAGTATCTTGTACAAGAATTTATCGATGGACAAAACTTAGCGCAGGAATTAGTACACCAAGGCGCTTTCAACGAAGTGCAGATCCGGCAATTGCTTAATGATTTATTGCCAGTACTACAATTTTGTCATGCAAGACAAGTAATTCACCGCGATATTAAACCCGAAAATATTATTTTACGTAGTAGCGATCGCAAATTAGTTTTAGTAGATTTTGGTGCTTCTAAATCTGCCACCAGCACCGCCCTCAACAGAACTGGTACAAGTATTGGTAGTCCTGAATATGTCGCCCCAGAACAAATGAGAGGACACGCTATTTTTGCCAGCGATATCTACAGCTTGGGCGCTACTTGTATTCGATTATTAACCGAGCGATCGCCTTTTGATTCTTATGATATTAATAATGACGCTTGGATTTGGCAGCAGTACATCACAACTCCTATTAGTAACGAGTTGAGTCGCATTCTTGACAAGATGCTACAAAGTATCCCCGTCCGCCGTTATCAAACAGTAGACGAAGTTCTCAAAGACTTAAATTCCCAAGCTCCGCCAGTTCTCACACCTGCAACACCGCCAACCTCTACACCCCCAGTTATCTCCCCTAGTTCAATTGAAAAAGAATTACAAGAACTCAAAACTCAATTTACAGTCAGTAAACCACAACCTAAAAATATACCTGCACAATCACCAAATTCTAAGCATCAGCCTGCTACTACAGACAAATTAGATCAAGAATTAGAAGAATTAAAAGCTAAATATCTTGGTAATAATAACCATCAAAATCCTTGCTGAATCGGGGTATTTTAGGCTGTAATCGTATTTTGTCGAACTTACATTTTGATAGGTTGAAAACCCAATATTCAGCTAGGGACAAAGTTGATCTAATTTTTTATTCTCAAAATATCCACTTAGTTTTGATTTGTATACCTGCGAAGGGTGCGATCAAAATACTTAGATGAGGTGGCGATCGCACTTCTGGTGATAGGTTTAAAGCAGGCGATGTCTAGCGACAAGCCGATGCAGCGTCTACGCGTCTAATACTTTACTACAGGTGATCGTCTCCTGTGAGTGCTTGCATCATCACGCTACAAGCTCTATTCTGTCAGAGCATCAAGTTTAGCCAGTATTCTTAAGCCTTCTTCTAGGTTGCCAGTTGCAGCCATTGCTTTAAATCTTGTATTGGCATCAAATTCTGCTAGAGCTATAGTGGAGAGTTCTTCAATCAACTTATTGACATTTATGCCTTTGGCTTGAGCAAGTTCTTTCAATCTATTATGCTTATCGTCTGGTAGACGAATAGTTAAAGTTGCCATTTTTGTTTAACTCCTAATAATTTCTTCGGGTTTTAATATTGATAAGTTAGGAAATAACAATTCAGCATTTTGGAAATCTTTGACATTGTGAGTGGCAATAATTTGAGCATTCCCAGCAACTACTAATTCAATTAAGTGATTGTCAGCTTCGCCTTTTAAATTAGGTCGCCATAAAGCGATCGCTTCTCACTCTTCTTCTGCGCTTATACTTAACGAGGAAGGATTTCATCTAAACGAAGCTGAAGACCAGGCAAAAGCGGTGAATTAATTGGTTGGTTTAGTCGGTATTGTTGTTGAGTATAGGTGTCTTCAACCAATTGACAGACAGTGAAAGTAGGTTGTTTGGGTTTACCTATAAATGCCACACCGCCCAATCCGCGATAATCCACAATCCAATATTCAGGAATGCCTAAGAGTGCATATTCTTCAACTTTCCGCGCATAATCAGTTTCCCAGTTGGTACTAACGACTTCAACCACCAGTTTAATTGAGCGTCCAAGAGTAATTACGGGTTCTCGTTCCCAAAGGGGTTCACGGTCGAGAACGGTTTCATCAAGAACCGCAATATCAGGACGACGAACTGTAGCTATATCTGCAAAGGGATAAATTAAACAAGTGCGAGGAATAAACCAGGGAAGTTTTTCTGCAACAAGGTAGATTCCTATTTGCGTTGCAAGTTTACCACTCACAGTTTCGTGCGGGCCAGTTGGTTCCATGTCGATTAGTTCTCCGTCTGCCAATTCATAGCGGGGATTGTCTCGGTATTCGGAGAGAAAATCTTCAAATGTGAGGGTTTTTGTGGAGATATATGTCATTTTGTCAATCTCCTGAAGGCAAGTTGTTTTGATTATAAGTTAAAAGCAAACCTCTACTGCTGCTCTCGATGCCAAGAGTGTTACTTTCTGCGCTTGGAATAAATTTGTTACACCCTTAATATTAATGTCTTAGTATACGCGATGTCTTTTGACTTACTGATGCAGCGTCTACGCACTTCTAGTGATAGGTTTAAAGCAGGCGATGTCTATGACGGGCTACGCTACGCACCCTCGAACATTCAAAAACAATGCAGGCACTGCTACTGATGAAGAACTTCACAGAGCAACCTTAGTTGCCCAAGATACATTAGTAAGGTAATAAGTACCTCTACATGGATTAATAATCTTGAAAAAACATCAAATAGACTTAACTCTTGTTTCCCTTGCGGGAAGGAAAAGTGGCAAAAATTGTGTCGTAACTGAACGCTATTAACAAAAGTTTAGTAACAAAAAAGTGGCTCTGAAAATCAGAACCACTATCTAGAGACTGAACTTTTTTACACCTTCAAAAGATGTAGTTTATTGTTTCTCAGCAATGGGAACCCATTCGGTGTGGAAACTTCCGGGTTTATCAGTACGCAGGTAAGTATGTGCGCCGAAGTAGTCGCGTTGTGCTTGAGTCAAGTTTTGGGGCAAGCGATCGCGGCGATAGCTGTCAAAATAATCTAAAGATGCACTAAACGCTGGTACGGGAATTCCCAGTGTTGCAGCTGTCGCAATCACTTCCCGCCAAGCAGTCTGTCTGTCGAGAATTGTCTGCTTAAATTCGGGAGCTAACAGCAAGTTAGGCAAAGCTGGATTTTCGCTAAAAGCCTTCTTAATCTTATTCAAAAAGCGAGCGCGAATAATACAACCACCTTTCCAAATCCGCGCCATTTCGCCCAGATTCAAATTCCAGTTATATGTTTTTGAAGCTGTGGATAGCAGCGCCATCCCTTGAGCATAAGAACAGATTTTTGAGCAATATAGGGCATCGCGTACTTTGTTGATAAAGTCCTTAGTTTGCCCTTCATGCTTGCCGCTGGGGCCTGTGAGGACTTTAGATGCTGCAACCCGTTCCTCTTTAATAGAAGATATAATCCGGGCATTAACTGCTGCTGTAATTGTGGGAATAGAGACTCCCAATTCCAATGCAGTCTGCACAGTCCAGCGTCCAGTTCCCTTTTGACCAGCCGCGTCAACAATCAAATCCACCAGGGGTAGATTTGTTTCTGGGTCAATGTAAGGGAAGATATTCTTCGTAATCTCAATCAAAAATGAATCGAGTTCATCGGTGGTGTTCCATTCAGCAAACACCTCATGTAGCTGATTATGGTCAAGTCCGGCGGCATTTTTCAGCAAATCGTAGGCTTCAGCAATTAGCTGCATATCGCCATACTCAATGCCGTTGTGTACCATTTTGACATAGTGACCAGAACCACCAGGGCCAATATAAGTTACGCAAGGGCCATCATCGACTTGGGCAGCAATTTTGTTGAAAATTGGTGAGAGATACTCGTAGGAGCTTTGTGTACCTCCAGGCATCAGTGAGGGGCCATTCAGCGCTCCTTCTTCGCCACCACTGACACCCATACCAAGAAACCGCAGCCCAGCGGGTTCTAATTCCTGAGTGCGTCGTTCTGTATCTTCAAACCAAGAGTTGCCACCGTCGATAATGATATCGCCTTCATCTAGTAAGGGTTTGAGTTGAGCAATCACCGCATCGACTGGCTTACCAGCTTGTACCATCACTAAGATTTTGCGGGGACGTTCTAGTGAAGCTACGAATTCTTCCAGGGTAAAGGCGGCTTTGACGTTCCTTCCTGGCGCACGCTGGGCCATAAAGGCATCGGTTTTTTCTCTGGATCGGTTGTAAACTGCAATTGGGAAGCCATTACGCTCGACGTTTAGAGCGATATTCTCGCCCATAACGGCTAAACCAATCACACCAAAGCTTTGTAGGGTCATAAACTATGTTTGGCTAACTCTTGCAGATCCTTTTATCTTTAAGGGTAGTCCGATATTTTCGCTTCTCTCCTAAAGAAGACATTAAGAAAGTGTTGATCTAGACTGCAAAGATACACAACTAACACAGATAAATAGTTCTAATTTGTATCTAAATCAACAATTGCCTTGCAAAATTTGCAAAATTAAAATATCTAGTTAAAGGATCGGGAATGGTTACTGGGAAGCAGGAAATCTAATTTATTTCTAATTCCTAATTTCTAATCCCTAATCTCTAGTTAAAGGTCATAGTAAGGAGTAACCAAATAATGCTGGCATATGTCCTAGCTTTGGCGGTGGGCCTTGGTAGTTTAGCCATTTATTTAGCAGCTTTCTTCTTCCCAGAAATCCATCGTAAGAATGATTTTATCTGGAGCGGTGTAGGGTTATTCTACGCCTTGGTTTTGTGGGTATTTGCACAACGCATTACCGGAGGCCTTTTGCTAGGTCATGTAGCTAGTGTCGCTCTTTTGGGTTGGTTTGGTTGGCAAACTCTTTCATTACGTCGGCAAGTGACACCACAGGCGCAACAAACTCCAGTGCCCAGTTCTGAAACTGTTAAAACTTCGATTCAGCAGCAAGTTAATAAATTGTCGCTTCAGGAACGGCTAGCACAGTTACAGCAGGGACTTGGTAGCACTTTTGGTGGTGTGAAAAACCGAGTACAACAGACGGTGAGCAAAAAAGCGCCCGCAACCAATAAAACTGGGGCAACTTCCTCTACTCCCAAAGTTCCACCCACTGTTGAGATTATCGACAGAACTACTCCCATACCAGAACAACCTGTAGGGGAATTAGTCACCGCTGACATCGAATCTCCAACTCCCACACCACAACAACCAGCCGATGGAGTAGTCAGCACTACCGACACCGAAGCAAAAACTGAGAATTTGCCGGAAGTGATTCCACCAAATCCCCCATCACCTGAATTAGTAGAAGCAGCACAACCACATAACGAAACTGAGGACAAAGAACCGATTCCCGTTGAAGAAATTGCTCCGGATGCGGTACTTGCACCCCCTGCGGAAGAACCACCAGCGAATAGCCCAACAACCTGAATACAGGGGATAAGGGGAATGTGCATTTATACTCGCTTAATCTCTTTGTCCCTCCATCTTCATCTTCTCTGGTTTCCTTTTGAGGAAGTTGCACCAGAGGCTGTGCTTCCTCACCCTAGAGGAAGCACCAATATATAAACATTTATACCTACGATGCCAAAGGCAATCGCACATCAATAAGTTATGACTACAATGCTGATGGACAGCCTGACTATCAAGCTTACTTGACTTACAATACCAAAGGTAATGGCAAGCCCGTGTTGAGTTTAGGTGCAGTCAATTCACCAAATTTCTCCGCTCCTGATGAGATAACCCCCAACTCTGCACAAGTATTGGGATCGAACCTGGCAATGAATACACTGTTAACTAGTGATTTAGCATATAGTTAGACTGTGATCGAAATAGCACGAGTCTAAAATAACGTAATTTTGGAGTTTTGCGATCGCTACTTTTGCTTTGCAGTGCTTACAAAACTCCAATATTTCCCCTTCTGGAAGTGCGATCGCGCCTAGCACAGTGTCTAAGGGCGATCGCAAATAACAATTTAACTGTTAATGAGTCACTACCGATACAGTTTCTTCCATCATTAAGCAGCACAAAGACATACTAAAATTTCTAGATTAATTCTTTCTAAAGATGGATGTAAAGCATTCTAAAATGTATATACCGTTGCAACGATTTTAACTCATCATATTCATGCTACGACAAGTTTGAATTTTCTAGAAATTATCCTTGAAGAAATCGGCTGATATAATGATCGAGTAATTTCACGCTATTATTACTAGCTAGAAAAATGCCTCAACAATACAAGTTGATAACTCAACGAATAGATAACAATGGTGACGGAATATTTGAACTTATAGTTAACTATAAGTACGATGCTAAAGGCAATAAGATTTCCGAAAGTTATGACACCAATGCTGATGGAAAGGCTGACTATATAAATAGTTATACATATGATAACAAAGGTAACCTTACATCATACATTCTTGACACTAATGCTGATGGAAAGCCTGACTCCAGAATTTCTTATACATACGATGCCAAAGGTAACCGCATATCCGAAATTTCTGACACCAACGCTGATGGAAAGCCTGATTCCAGAATTTCTTATACATACGATGCCAAAGGTAACCGCATATCTGAAAGTTATGACACTAATGGTGATGGACAGACTGACTACAAATATACTTATACATACGATGCCAAAGGCAACCGCACATCCGAACGTTATGACGCCAATGCTGATGGAAAGCCTGACTCTATAATTTCTTATAGATACGATGCCAAAGGCAACCGCACATCAGAAATTACTGACACCAATGCTGATGGCAAGCCTGAATATATAATTTCTTATACATACAATGCCAAAGGTAACCGCACATCCGAAAGTTATGACACCAATGGTGATGGACGGGCTGACTACAAATATACTTATACATACGATGCCAAAGGCAACCTTAGATCCGAAATTTCTGATTACAATGCTGATGGCAAGCCTGACTCCATAAATACTTATGCATACAATGCTAAAGGTAACCGCATATTCGGGATTTCTGACTACAATGCTGATGGCAAGCCTGACTCTATAATTTCTTATAGATACGATGCCAAAGGCAACCTTAGATCTGAAATTTCTGATTACAATGCTGATGGCAAGCCTGACTCCATAAATACTTATGCATACAATGCTAAAGGTAACCGCATATCCGAAAGTACTGACTCTAATGCGGATGGCAAGACTGACTACATAGCTACTTATACTTACGATGCTAACGGTAACCGCACATCCGAAGTTTATGACTACAACGCGGATGGCAATTCTGACTATATAGCTACTTATACTTACGTACCCATAGATATTAGCGCATCCCTCAGCATCAAGAACAATGGCTCTATTAATAATGTCATCAGTTTGGCTGATGGATTATACTCACGCGAATTAAATAACGATATTTTGAGCGACTACCAAAAGAGTGCGTTGAGCTTAGGCGCAGTCAATAATTTAACGTAAGTTCGACAGATTTAAAAAACCTTTCTCTAAACCTCTCCCCTAAAAGAGAAGAGGCTTTAAAATCTGGATTTTTTCGTTGAAAACCAAGATATTTAAGCTTCTCTCCGCGTCGGAGAGGGGTTGGGGAGAGGTTCATCGAACTCACGTTGGGCTGAGTTAAAGCTTCGGCTTTGCTGTGTGTGCTGGCAAAATTCTAAAATATCCCTTTGTCCTTGGAAGCGCGATCGCCTGGAGCTACTTAAAAGTCAATCGTAAATTCTTCTTGTACTCAAGAATTCACTATTGATTTATCTGTTAACAGGTAACTAGCGATACTGTTTATTCCATCGATAAGTAGTATAAGCACTTACTGAAATTGAAGACAAAACCTGAAAATTTATACATAAAATCTTTCTAACGGTGGATGTGGATTTTTTCAAATTTATGACTTTACTGTAATGATTTTAAACAGTCAAAATCATGTTACAACACGTATCAATTTTCTAAAATTTACCCAGAAATAGAGCACATATTCATATAATTGATTCAGTAATTTCACGTCAGTATTATTACTGTTAAAGAAAATGCCTCAAAAATATAAATTGATAACTGAAGGCTATGACTTCGACGGCAACGGATCATTGGACAAAAGAGTTACCTATAAATACGATACCAAAGGTAACCTCGTATCCCAAAGCTCGGACGAAAATGCTGATGGAAAAGCTGATTCTATTAGTAATTTTGTTTACAATACTAAGGGAAAACGCATATCCGTAATGGATGACTTCAATGCTGATGGGAAGAGCGATTCTAAAAGTAGTTTTACTTACAATGCCCAAGGTAAACTTACATCAGAAAGCTATGACTACGATGTTGATGGAAAGGCTGACTATAAGTATATTTATACTTACAATGCTAAAGGAAACCTCACATCAGAAATTACTGACTCCAATGCTGATGGTAAGCCCGATTCTAAAGTTACTTTTACTTACGACAATAAAGGTAACCGTATATCCGAAAGTTATGACTACAATGCTGATGGAATGCAGGATTTTATAAGTATTTATACTTATAACGTTTACGGTAAGCGTATCTCAGACACTACTGACTCTGATGCTGATGGACAAGCTAACTATATAAATACCTACACTTACGATGCCAAAGGCAACCTCACATCAGAAAGTAATGACTTCAATGCTGATGGCAAGACTGATTCTGTAAGTAGTTTTACTTACAATGCCAAAGGCAACCTCACATCCATAATTTATGACAATAATGCTGATGGCAAGCCGGACTTCAAAACTACCAATACCTACAATGCCAAAGGCAACCTCACATCCGAAATTTATGACAACAATGCTGATGGCAAGCCGGAATTGCTAAGTATTTATACTTACAACGCTAAAGGAAACCTCACATCAGAAATTACTGACTCCAATGCTGACGGCAAGCCCGACTCCCTAATTTTTTATACTTACGATGTCAAAGGCAACCGCATATCCAAAGTTACTGACTCTAATGCTGATGGCAAGCTTGATTCTATAATTTTTTATACTTACGCGCCTAAAGCTAATAGCGCACCCCTCAGCATCAATAACAATGCCTTGATTGAGGATGTCATTAGTTTGGCTAATCAATTATACTCACGCGGATTAAATCAGGATATTGTTAACGACTACCAAAAGGCTGCCTTGAGCTTAGGTGTAGTCAATAATGTATACGATTTTTCAGTAAGTGATGAGATTGTTCCACAATCTCTACAATCATTGGCTATTAATTTAGCAAATATATAAGCTGCTATTCAATAGCAGTGATATTATAGCAATCCGATTTGATTCGGAGAATTTACTTGGGTGGGCAGGGAATAGGAAAGAAGGGATAGATGTGTACCTAGCTTCGCAAGAATCAAATAGGAGCCTTACTATAGAAGTTTCGCTCACAGGAAAACGGCTTAAAACTTCAAAATATTCCCTTGCCCTTGGAAGTGGGGCTTTTTAATGGTCAAAAGTCGGTAAAAGTGGGTTAGGCGACATTGGAAAAGTCGTCGCTTCCGTTCTCCAGTATCCAGTAGTCAAATACAAGCAGGTCTTCAGCGTTATCTGGAGGTCACGCCAGAGCTGTAGCGAAAGGCTATTTCGGTGATTGGGTTGGAAGCGATCGCTCGAATGAGGGAGGGAATCAAATCGCTTGCTATGGAAAAAGAATTATAACCAGCGTGCAGGCATCGAAGCAACACACTCACAAGGTATACGGCGTTCCGCACTACGTCGCTCTCGCTACATCGGATTGGTTAAAACCCATATAGGCGCATATTCTCACTGCTACAGCATTGAATTTAGTCAGGTTGGATGCTTGGCTTAGTGGCATACCTTTTGCCAAAACTCGCTCGTCTCGCTTCAAACAGCTACAAAATATACCTTCTTAATTAAAAATCAAACTATATTTTGCCGTGTATTACATGGAGAAATATCACCTGAGAAATCTACTCTTCGGTGTAATACGCGGTTGCTTTTTTCGGTAAAAGTTTGTAGGCTTTCCGTGTAATACATGGGAAAGGTTTTATGAAAAAGCTCAAGAGGGATATTCAAGGTAAGTTTACACTTAAAAATGATGAGTATCGTGAAGTACGTTCTTTGCGACTAACAGATGATACTTGGAAGAGGTTAGGTATTGTTTCTGAATGTTTGGGATTAACCAGAGCAGATTATTTGGAGGAAATAATTAAAGAGCAGTCTTATCCATGTAATACACGAAGAGACCAAGATGATATTCAATTCTTAACATCGGCAGAATTAGAACCTCAACCAAGTATTACACGGAGAAACTCAGAAGTTTTCGCTCCGATTCGACCAGAAAACGAACTTCAACCGAGTATTACACGGCAGAGCGAGTTTCATCAAACATCTGATAGCGCGATCGCCTACGGCGGGGCACAGCCCATCGCAAAACAGTCTGTTAAATTGCCTGTTGCAGAACTTAAAATTTTACGTGACCATGTTTTGTCCGAACTAAAGTTGCGTAAGCAAGCACCTGGTTATAAAACTGCTCAGAAAGCTCTTAATCGTTTCATCTCTGAACTAATCGATTCAGTTTAGCTATTTTGGGAATTCGCCAACAGTGTCTTTGCTACTTTGACCCCAGATTGTTTAACTGGAATGTCAATCACAAACTCAGCCCCCTCACCAGGTTGGGACAGACATTCTAATTTACCTGCGTGCTTTTCTACAATTTGGTAACTAATTGAGAGTCCCAAACCTGTACCTTGGCCCACAGCCTTTGTTGTGAAAAATGGATCGAATAGTTTAGCCTGTATCTCTTTTGTCATCCCGGCTCCATTATCTTTAATGGAGATTTGCACCCGATCATCTCCTATAAGCTGTGTTTTTATAGTGATGATAGGGTGGTGTTTCTTTGCACCTGATTTAGCAGACTGTCGGCATAAATCCTCCAGCGCATCGATCGCATTTACTAATAGGTTCATAAACACTTGGTTAAGTTGCCCAGCAAAACACTCTACAAACGGTAACTCGCCGTACTGTTTGACAATCTCAATGCCTGAATGCAATGAATTAGGCTTAAGACGATATTGCAATATTAATAGAGTGCTATCGAGTCCCTCATGAATATCAACAGGTTTTACCTCGGCTTGGTCGAGACGAGAGAAATTTCGTAAGGAAAGAACTATTTCATAAATTCGTTCAGCACCTAGTTTCAGTGAAGAAAACAGTTTAGGCAAATCTTCAGCGATGAATTCTAAATCTGCTAATTTTGCTTGTTGTTGAATTTGCACATTAGGTTCAGGATAGACCTGTTGATAGAGATTAAGCATCCCAATCAAGTTTTGCGTATATTCATGAATATGAGTGAGATTGCCGTAGATAAAGTTGACTGGATTGTTAATTTCATGGGCAACCCCTGCTACTAGTAACCCCAGACTCGACATCTTTTCAGACTGAATCAGATGAGCTTGAGTTTGCTGCAAATGCTCAAGCGCTTGCGAAAGTTGTGCGGCTTGCTGCTGTGTTTGGTTGAGCAGTACGGCGTGTTGTAAGGCAACTCCTAACTGAGAGGCGATTTGGTTAACAAATTCAATTTCCGACTCTTGCCACTCACGAGATTTTTGGCATTGATGAATACACAGTAAACCCCATAGCTGCCCTTGCTTGATCATGGGAATTACTAAGTTCGCCCTCACTTGGAAGCGAGACAGCATCGAAACATAACAATCGTCTAACTCGCTGTTATAAATATCAGTGACTGCATGAATGTAGCCTTGGCAGAATTTCTCAATATTCTGCTCGCCCAAGCAGCGATCGTACACCTTCGCCCTTAAGGTCGATGGGAAATGCGACGCAACATCTTCTGCAATGACTTCGCCGCCGTCATAGTTAGATTCGGAATAGAAGCGAAAGACCACAACACGATCCGCATTGAGTACTCGGCGGAGTTCCTGGGTGGTTGTTTCAAAAATTGCATTCAAGTTCAGTGATTCCCGAACTTTGGTGATCACACTTGCTAAAGTTTGCTGTTGCTCTGCTACAAGCGCCAATTGTCTGGTTTGCGATCGCACTTGTTCTAGGTACTCAGCTTGTTGCAATGCCACTCCCAACTGAGTTGCTATTTGCGTGAAAAACTCAACTTCTAAAGCTTCCCAATGCCGACTGCTTGAGTGTTGATAGGCTCCCAATAAGCCCCAGAGTTCTTGCCCGATAAAAATCGGCGCAATCATGAAGGCTTTGACATGAAATTGTTCAAGTATATCAAGGTGGCACTGAGCAAATCCGACGCTATAGATATCATCAACTACAAAAGTTTCATTATTGCGGTAGCGTCCACCTTTCGTTTCCTGTAAGTAGGTGTCATCCCACACCATACCGACTCCAAGCTTGACATTTCTCTGCCATTCGGGATTTGCAGATTCATAATCACTGACAAATTCACCTCCCCAGTCGGCATTAAAACGATAGACTGTTAAGCGATCGCTCTTAAGTAATTGACAAACCTCCTCAGTTGTGGTTCGGAAAATAGTGATAACGTCCAGCGACTGTCGCATATTAGCAATGATCCGAGCCAAGGCTTGCTGCCGTTCCACCGAGCGCTCTAGCTCAATAGTCGAGCGTTGCAAATTGGTGTTTGTCTGTTGCAGTTCGGCAGTGCGATCGCGCACTTGTTGCTCTAGGTTTGTATTCAGGGCCTGCACTTGTTCGTAAAGTCGATACTGCTTTACTGCTGTTGCAAAGCGTTCACCTAATGCTTGCGCTAGTTTAACTTCCGATTCTGACCACTGCTGTGCTTGCCCGGTTTTCAGTTCGCGCCATGCTGCAAAGGACTGACGCGGCATCAGTTGGCGAGAATCGGTATCAACACAACCTGCCCAAATAGTTTCAATATCCACCTCATCTCGGAAGATGGTTAAACAGCCAACGACGGTGGCACCATGCTGTAGCGGTACAATCAACAAGCCCCGGATTTGGGTTGCTTGGAAGCTGGGGCCGAGCGATCGCAATAAGGGTTCTTTATAAAGATCGGCGACCGCCCACAAATTCGAGTCACAACTGAGTTCGTTAGGTGGAGGAGTCAAAGCGTAAACGGCTCTCATCCAATTTACTGACCATGATTTGGTGCTAGGCTTTTCTGGATGCTCAGGGGGTGAGACAGTGGCAAAGAGATATTTCTGCCACAATCGATGTTCCTCAATTGGTCTACCCTTCGCGTTCACGCTCACCTGCCAAGAAAAGCCCTCCTTTGAATTGCTCGTTGTCTCACCTTGTCCGAGGTCGAGTTGACTAGGCTGCACCCCACAGGTATAGATTTTTGCTGTTTGTTCGCCGTCTGGCAGTAAGTAGAGCCGTCCTCCAGAGCCAGCAAAGGCAGCTACTGTTTCTTCAAGGGCAGCTTGCAGCTGGGCAATGGGCGTAGTATGCAGTTGCTCGGTAACTTGATTAATAATTGCTTCTTGACGGGCTTGCTCTCGCACTTGACTGAGCAAAATCGATTGCGATATGGCGATCGCCACTTGATCGACCACCGACTGAATTAATAGTAATTCCTGTTCTGTCACCACTCGCGTTTCTGAATGGTGAGATACCAATAGTCCCCACAATTGAGATGATTGCAAAAGAGAAGGTAATGAATCTTTCCCTGTTTCCTTGCTCTTTAAAACAATCGGCACTACAACTGAAGATTTTACGCCCATTGCCGTCAAATATTCTACATGACAAGGATCGACGGGACGATAGCGAATATCTGGCTGGTCTAATGGTTCGCCTGTTTCTGAGCAATCGAGAGGACTAATACCAATTTCGTGTGTTGTCAAATCGACAATACTTCGCTGGCGTGCTCGGACAAACAGTTCACGGGCATAGGGTGGGATGTCATCTGCGGGGAAATTTAACCCCAAAAGCGGTGGTAACCGACCTTCCTGAATTGATTCGGCAATTACTAACCCATGACCATCAGGTTGAAACTGATAAATTTTGATGCGATCGGTGTCTAGAAACGAGCGGACTTCTGCAACCGTCGCCGATAAAATTTCTTGCAGTTCTAAAGATTGCCGGATACGGTTTGCAATGCGATGTAATAAAATCTCTTGAGTTTGACTTACTTGCTTTGTTAGCGTTTCCATATATATTTGAGTCTTATCAAAAATTTGGGTATTTTTATGATTTGTATAATTTATATTTTGGTAATAAATCACTATATAGGGTAATAGTAAAAATACGGGCATCTAGCGCAGCCAAAAACAAAGCCCCTCTAAGGACATTCTCACAGGGGATATCAATAGATATTTTGCAAGAGGTAAAGGAAAATTCTATCCTTTTCACCTTTTCCCGACTTTTGCAAGAAGTCTAATCTCTTCTGTTACTAAAGTTGCTAATTTCTGCGCTGCTCCTGCTTCGCCTCGAACACTACGTAGCTTGAGTTGCATTTGCTCTAATTTTTCTGGATTAGCTAAAAGGTCTAATACCATTTCGCCAATTTCTTGTGGTTGGAGTTTTCCCATCAATTCAGGTACTATTTCTTCTTGTGCCCAGATATTCGGCCAGGCTAATAAACCTTTCCGTCTGATGAACAGCCAGTTAATCAGCTTGGCAAAGGCTGAACCTAACCCTGGTAAATTAGCTAACAAACCTGGCAAACCATCCCAAGAGCGCATGGCATCAAGTTGTTGCGTTGGTAGCAAAACAAGCATCGGCACGGCTAAAGCACAGAGTTCGGCCGTGTTTGCTCCGACTGTAGTTAAACAGATACTACATTGAGATAACAATTCATAGGCTGGCGTTTCTTGCCAAAGTTCCACAGTGACGCCGTTAGTAGTTTTGAGCGCTGGCTTCTGTTGGTTGTATTCTGGGAAAATTAATTCAGCACCGCTGAAGCCAAAGGTGTGAGCAAAAGGATTTCTCTGAGGATCGGCAAAACTAGCTAAGGTTTGTAAATCCAAAGTCGGCGCTACGGGAATCACAAACTTCGTTTGGTGTCTTTTTGCGTTGATGTATTCAGCGATCGCTAATGTTAATGGTACTCCTTGGGCTAGTTTTGCTGCTTTTGACCCAGGTAGCATACCAATTAGTTCAGTTGTTTGTGTTTTGTCCAGTGTCGGGGACGAATGACTACTGGCCGCTAGCATCAAATCCCCCACAACAGTAAATTTGTGAGCATATTTCTGGGGAACACGTTCAGCAACTTTCGGTGCCATCACGCCAAAGCGGTCTATCAAGCTATACCACCGAGCATCCCATTCAGCGTAAACTACTGTGCGATAACCGAGTTTTTTGCCGATGACAACGGGAAAAAATTGATCCCCACCTAAGAAAACAACTACTCCGCGACTTCTCCAATCCCAATTCTCAAATGTCTTTCCCCACAGCAAAAACTGCCAAAAATGCTCGGCTCCCTGAACTCGGTCTACTTCTGCGTAAGATAGAGCGATCGCAGCCTCTTTGCCGCTAGCATTTGGACAAGGTGATAAAACTACGGAAATTCTGACAACCGAACGCTCATCCCCAAGTTGTTGCCGCAATGCTCTTACAACTGGACGTACCCAGGTTGTAACTTCCCCTGGGCCATTGGAGAGAATCAGAATATCTACTGGAGTCATGAGTTAATGGTGAAGAGTTAAAAGCTATTAGTCAAGAGGCAAATATTACCTAATTCGTTCCTAAGTTACAGAGGCACGATACTACTGATATAATTGCAGGCTATGTTTGATAACGTCTGTAAATTTATTGCTGAATCATTTTCCAGGGACTTTGCAACTTGGCTACTTAATGAGCCAATTACACTCACAGAACTGAGTCCATCGGAATTATCCCTCGAACCCATCCGCGCAGATGCACTTATTTTGTTGCAGTCCGACGAAATCGTCCTTCATCTGGAATTCCAAACTCGACCAGATGCTAATATTCCCTTTCGGATGTGTGATTATCGCTTACGGGTGTACCGAAGATTTCCTAATAAGCGAATGCGTCAGGTGGTAATTTATTTACAACCTAGCGATTCTGAACTAGTTTACCAAACGGAATTTGTCTTAGAGAATACCTGGCACAGATTTGACGTAATTCGACTTTGGGAACAGCCAACGGAACTATTTTTAAATTCTCCAGGGTTGCTACCGTTTGCAACTTTAAGCCAAACCGATGATCAAAGCCGAACCTTGGAAGAAGTTGCGGAAGTTATTGAAGCCATCAATGACACCCGCATCCGAAGTAATATTGCTGCGTCAACAGCAGTGTTAGCTGGGCTAGTATTAAATAAAGACGTGATTAACAGAATTTTGCGGAGTGATATTATGCGCGAATCTGCCATTTATCAAGATATTTTGCAAGAAGGGCTGAAAGAAGGATTTGAACAGGGTCTAGAACAGGGTCTAGAACAAAAAGCTCAGGAGATTGCCAGAAATATGCTTAATGAAGGAATTGCGATCGCATTAATTGTCCGCGTTACTGGTTTAACTGTCGAGCAAGTTCAGCAGTTGCAAGCTAAAACCGACGAGACTCAAGCTGAGTGATATTATGCGCGAATCTGTGATTTATCAAGATATTTTGCAAGAAGGGCTTAAACAGGGTTTAGAACAAAAAGCTCAGGAAATTATGATTGTTAGTTGAGAAATTCGAGGAATTCCGCGATCGCATTTTGCCAAGCATACTAACTTTACAACCTCGTTGGTTTTGTTTTGTAAGCGCGATAATATTTTTTAAATATCTATTTAAATATAACTGACATTCAACCATAGGGTAGGCAATGCCCACAACGTAAAAATAAGGATTTGAGCTAACTTTAAGCAGCACCACCCTAAAAAAATACTTTGTATTAAAAATAACTTGCTTAGAATAATAAGAATATGTCCTGATGCTTAGAGATAAAGCATATTAGCGACGATATTAAAAGTAATAATTAATACTATTAATATTTTTTAACATTTAGTGTAGCAAATACTCACACTAAAAATCAACATTCGCAAAGAAATATGTCATTATATTTATCGATTTGTGTCAGATAAACGACAAAATGCCCATTGGGTAAGCGTTTTCTGATAAAAAACTCATATAGCTAAATAAAAGTCATGAAGTTACGAGCGGCCGCATCAGCCGTGATGAACTTCGAGTAGAGAACGCGCATCAAAGGAGCCTATCTGCATGTTCACCCACGTCAAGTCCACCATTAGACATATTGCGCCTGATAACTTACGCGGACGTAATTTAATCAAGGTGGTCTATGTCGTGCTTGAGTCTCAGTACCAGAGTGCATTATCGCAAGCTGTTCGCACCATTAACTCTAATCATCCCAACCTTGCGATTGAAATCAGCGGGTACTTAATTGAGGAACTCCGAGATCCAGAGAACTACGCGGAGTTCAAACGGGATATCGAGAGTGCCAATATATTTATCGCCTCACTGATTTTCATTGAAGACTTAGCACAGAAAGTAGTAACGGCTGTAGAACCGTACCGCGATCGCTTAGACGTTGCGGTAGTCTTTCCCTCAATGCCAGAAGTTATGCGCCTCAACAAAATGGGCAGCTTTTCTCTGGCACAGTTGGGTCAATCGAAGAGTGCGATCGCTCAATTCATGCGGAAACGCAAAGAAAAATCCGGTGCAGGCTTCCAAGATGGAATGCTGAAACTATTGCGGACTCTGCCACAAGTGCTGAAGTTTCTGCCAATGGACAAAGCACAGGATGCCCGAAATTTCATGCTTAGTTTTCAGTATTGGCTGGGGGGTTCACCAGAAAACCTGGAAAACTTCTTGCTGATGCTGACTGATAAATATGTATTAAAAGGTGTAGAAAAACAAAATCTTGCATCTACTACATATCAAGCGCCAGTGGTGTATCCCGATTTAGGGATTTGGCATCCCTTGGCTCCCAGTATGTTTGAGGATGTCAGAGAATATCTCAATTGGTACACAGCCCGTAAAGATATCCCCAACGACCTTAAAGATCCCTTGGCTCCCTGTATTGGGTTAGTATTGCAACGCACTCACTTAGTTACAGGCGATGACGCCCACTACGTGGCCATAGTGCAGGAGTTGGAATCACTAGGCGCTAGAGTACTACCAGTATTCGCTGGTGGTTTGGATTTTTCCAAACCTGTAGATGCTTACTTCTACGAACCAACTAATAAGATGCCGCTAGTGGATGCGGTGATCTCGCTGACTGGCTTTGCCTTGGTAGGTGGCCCAGCAAGACAAGATCATCCCAAGGCGATTGACGCACTCAAGCGGTTAAATCGCCCTTATATGGTGGCATTGCCCTTAGTATTCCAAACCACAGAAGAGTGGATGGATAGCGATTTGGGGTTACATCCAATTCAAGTAGCTTTGCAAATTGCCATACCGGAATTGGATGGGGCAATTGAGCCGATAATTTTATCAGGCAGAGATGGTACTACAGGCAAAGCGATCGCTCTCCAAGACCGTGTGGAAGCAGTAGCAAAACGTGCCTTAAAGTGGGCGAATCTCCGCCGCAAACCCAAGCTTAATAAAAAAGTTGCAATTACCGTTTTCAGCTTTCCACCAGATAAAGGAAACGTAGGCACAGCAGCTTACTTAGATGTCTTCGGTTCCATTTACGAGGTGATGAGAGCACTCAAAAATAACGGCTACGACTTACCAGAATTGCCGGAATCAGCCGAAGCGTTGATGCAAGAAGTCATCCACGATGCTCAAGCACAGTACGCTAGCCCAGAACTTAACATTGCCTATAAAATGTCAGTGCCAGAATATGAAGCACTGACACCTTACTCCCAACGCCTAGAAGAAAACTGGGGCCCACCTCCCGGACATCTCAACAGCGATGGGCAAAACCTGCTGATTTACGGCAAACATTTCGGCAATGTGTTTATCGGTGTTCAGCCTACCTTTGGTTACGAAGGCGACCCGATGCGGCTGCTGTTCTCCCGTTCTGCTAGCCCTCACCACGGTTTTGCTGCTTACTACACTTACCTAGAGCAAGTTTGGGAAGCTGACGCTGTACTGCACTTTGGTACTCACGGTTCCTTAGAATTCATGCCAGGTAAGCAAATGGGGATGTCTGGTGATTGTTATCCAGACCAACTAATTGGCACAATTCCAAATCTGTATTACTACGCAGCCAATAATCCCAGCGAGGCGACAATTGCCAAGCGCCGCAGTTATGCTGAGACAATTTCCTACCTGACACCTCCGGCTGAGAATGCTGGTTTATACAAGGGTTTGAAAGAACTCAGCGAATTGATTGCTTCTTACCAAACCCTGAAAGATACAGGAAGAGGTATCCCCATTGTCAACTCCATCATGGACAAATGCCGGATGGTGAACCTGGACAAAGATATCAACTTGCCAGAAACTGACGCCAAGGATATGGACGCTGAAGAGCGAGATAATATCGTTGGCAACGTCTACCGCAAGTTGATGGAAATTGAGTCACGGTTGTTGCCTTGTGGATTGCACATTATTGGTAAACCACCGACAGCAGAAGAAGCGATCGCAACTCTTGTTAATATTGCCAGTTTAGATCGTCAAGAAGAAGAAATTCTCAGCTTACCCCGAATTATCGCCAACAGCATTGGGCGTAACATTGACGATATTTACCACAATAACGATAAAGGCATTTTAGAAGATGTCCAGCTACTGCAAGACATCACCTTAGCCACCCGTGCAGCAGTTAGCGCCTTGGTAAAAGAACAAACTGACGCTGAAGGACGAGTTTCTCTCGTTTCCAAGCTCAACTTCTTCAACATGGGCAAAAAAGAACCTTGGGTAGAAGCCTTGCACAAAGCAGGCTATACCAAAGTTGATACCACCGCCCTAAAACCACTATTTGAGTATTTGGAATTCTGCTTACAGCAAGTCTGTGCAGATAACGAACTCGGTGGATTACTCCAAGGCTTAGAAGGCGAGTACATCCTACCTGGCCCCGGTGGCGACCCCATCCGCAACCCGGATGTATTGCCCACAGGTAAGAATATCCACGCCCTCGATCCCCAATCCATCCCCACAGCTGCTGCTGTGCAATCAGCCAAAATCGTTGTTGATCGGTTATTGGCACGTAACAAAGCCGAAAACGGCGGTCAATGGCCCGAAACCATCGCCTGTGTGCTTTGGGGAACCGATAACATCAAAACTTACGGCGAATCCCTAGCACAAATCATGTGGATGGTCGGTGTACGCCCAGTTCCCGATGCCTTGGGAAGAGTCAACAAGTTGGAGTTAATATCTTTAGAAGAGTTGGGACGCCCCAGAATTGACGTTGTAATAAACTGTTCTGGTGTATTCCGCGACTTGTTCATCAACCAAATGAACCTGTTAGATCAAGGCGTGAAGATGGCGGCTGAGGCGGACGAACCTTTAGAAATGAACTTTGTCCGCAAACACGCTTTGCAACAAGCCGAAGATATGGGAATTAATCTGCGTCAAGCTGCAACTCGCGTTTTCTCCAATGCTTCCGGTTCCTACTCGTCAAATATCAACTTGGCGGTAGAAAACAGCACTTGGGATAGTGAAGCCGAGTTACAGGAAATGTACCTGAAGCGGAAATCCTTCGCCTTCAATTCCGATAACCCCGGTATGATGGACGAATCCCGGCAGATATTTGAAAGCACCTTGAAAACTGCTGATGCAACTTTCCAAAATCTCGATTCTTCCGAAATTAGCTTGACGGACGTTTCCCACTACTTCGACTCTGATCCCACCAAACTTGTGGCAAGTCTGCGGGGTGATGGCAAAACACCAGCATCTTACATTGCAGATACCACCACGGCTAATGCCCAAGTGCGGACATTATCAGAAACCGTGCGCTTAGATGCCCGTACTAAGTTATTAAATCCCAAATGGTACGAAGGAATGCTATCTCACGGCTACGAAGGTGTCCGCGAACTCTCCAAGCGATTGGTAAATACAATGGGTTGGAGTGCAACAGCCGGCGCTGTGGATAACTGGATTTACGAAGATACGAATGAAACCTTCATCAAAGATGAAGAAATGCAGAAACGGTTAATGAACCTTAATCCCCATTCTTTCCGCAAGGTTGTATCAACTTTGTTGGAAGTGAATGGACGCGGTTATTGGGAGACTAGCGAGGAGAATTTAAATCGTCTGCGCGAGTTGTACCAAGAAGTTGAAGACCGAATTGAAGGGATAGAGTAAGATTACATAGGCAGGCGTTATGCCTGCCTTAATTTTTCAATCTAGGATCTCACTATAAATGATTTAACCGCCTGAGATAAAATTGAAAAATAGATGATTCAAACATTTAAAAATAAAGCATTAGAAAATCTATTTAGAGAAAATTTTAATAAAGGAATTACTGCAAACTTAGAAAAGAAAATTAGAATCAGACTTGAAGTTATAGACTCAGCCTTAATTGTAGAAGATATTAAATTACCAGGTTATGATTTGCATGAATTAAAAGGAGACAGAAAAGGAACTTGGTCAATTAAGGTGTCAGGAAACTGGCGTATAACTTTTAACTTTGAAGATGGTAATGCTTATGATGTCAATCTTGAAGATTATCATTAACTCCTGTGTTAACATGATGTTAATTGGCTAGACCATGCTAAATAAGGTTAACCAAATTATTAAGAAAAAAGTATTAATTATGGATAATTGGCAAGATATTACTGATGATAGATTAGTAAGACCAATACATCCCGGCGAAGTAATTGCAGATATTTTAGATGATTTAGATATTAATACCGCAAATTTTGCAGAAATTTTAGGAGTATCTCATCAAACAATTCAGGAAATTATCAATGGTCAAAGATCAATTACAGTAGATATAGCAATACGTCTTGGTAAAGCTTTAGGAAATGGCCCTAGACTTTGGCTCAATCTTCAGCAAAAAATTGATATTTGGGATGCTTTGCAAAGCCATAAAGAAGAATATGAGCAAGTCATGACATTGGTTTAGAAGAAATTATGAAGTATTATTTTTCAATAATTGAAAATAGTTATTTTAGGAATTCTCTTGAAGACTATTCATCATTCTCTGAGCAACAGATCTGTGCAAAATTCCTTGAATTACTGGGTTCATGCCTTGTAGAGTAATTATACTTTGAAAATTAAAAAAACCATACTTGACAACAAGTTTTCCGATAAATTCGTCAGCAAAGCTAGAAGAAATAACTGCAACTCCTGAAAAATCAAGTATAACTTTTGATCCACCTGCATTGATGACATTAAGCACAACGTTCCGGATCTGTGTAGAGCACGCCTAGTACCAGTACCATTAGTATGCTCTTTAATTATTATGCGATGTTCGCCTGTATCAGTTTCTAAATTTTCAAGCATCAAATTTACAGGTTTATGACCGCTGAGAGCGCTGGCTATATCAATACCTTGACTAGTATCAATTTGAAAATCTACAATTGTCCCTTGATGATATTTGTCTAAATATGGAAGCTTAGGAAATGCTTTGGATTCATTCTTACGTATTAATAAAGAACCAGAACCCGAAGTAATAGTAAGAAGACCACTATTATTTTTAACAATTTCTAATAAACCCCACAGTCCATTACCCTGACCTATTTGAGGGTCTCTAGTTACACCTTCTTTTACAGCTAAAGTTATAGCATCAACAGCTGATCGTGGTTTATGAACAGATTGAGCAAGAGAGCCATAGATTCCAATACCAGTATCAGCAATACAGACAGCTAATCGCTTAGAATCAGCATGGACTTGAACCATAGCGAATCCTTCGGAGGCTTTAGAATGCTGCAAAACATTGTCTATTACTTCAGTCAAACACCACTCAAAGGCTTCCACAACTCCAGAGCTACATTCTATCTTTTGGGTGATAGCTTTAACTAGTGCCGATACTAGTTGAAATACCATCACCTCGTCTTGAAAGTGCCATACTTTTGATAAAGGATCTACCTCGTTTGTTAATGCATCAATAGTTGCAAGTAATGGTTGGTTAAAATGAGCAATTTCAAGTATACGAGGTTGATCATACACTTCTATATTAAGACCAGACTTTCTGTAATACTGAATGATAGCGGCTATAGGAACACAAGCATTGGGAAAAACAGCTTTGACTTCTTTAAGAACAATAGCAATATCTTTATAACCACTTCTACAGACATTCTGTAAAGCTCTGAGGAATTCGCTCACATGTCTTGGGTGTCTGAGGTTTTGGATAAAAATATAATCGTCCTCGCTCCAAATAGATTGCTCTTGATCTCGCTTATCTAAGTTATTTGAATTCATATCTTTTACATAATCAAAGCAATTATAGCTATTAATTTATATTCGACAAATGTAAATATACTTACAATATTTTATTTTTCAGAGAGCAAGCTCTCTGTTAGCGCCATTGTAAAAAAAGCCAGCGACGAGCAAAGAGAAATATTTGTATTTAGCAAATTAAGAATTGAATGCCTAAATAAAGCGATCACTCTTCGACAACAGGCGATCGCTTTGTTTTTGAGGTTTTCTACAAGGCGATCGCTCACTCTTTGACAACAGGCGATGTCTAACGACAAGCCGCTACGCATCTATGCTTTATTTTTGAGGTTTTCTGCAAGGCGATCGCGCTTTCTTCCACAACAGGTGATTGCTTTATTTTTGAGGTTTACTGCAAGGCGATCACGCACTCTTACACAACAGGCGATCGCTTAGTTTTTGAGGTTTTCTGCAAGGCGATCGCGCTACTCCTTCACAATAAGCGATCGCTCTTTGGGAGATTTTGGGAGTTTTGGGTGCGATCGCTCACTCTTTGACAACAGGCGATCGCATTATAAAATTAAGAAACCTCTAGGCTTCATCCTCTATCCTGCTTATGAACGCCCTAACAGTCAACCTTAAACCAGCGCTGGAACTGACAGATGAGCAGTTTTTCCAGCTATGTCAGGCAAATCGGGGCTTGAGGTTTGAACGTACTGCAACCGGAGAATTAATTATTATGCCACCCGTGGGGGGAGAAACAAGCAACCGCAATGGTAGGCTAAATCAGCAATTATTTAATTGGGCGGACGCAGATGGAACTGGTATCGCCTTTGATTCCTCTGCTGGTTTTAAGCTTCCCAACGGTGCGGATCGTTCTCCCGATGCTTCTTGGGTAAAACTAGAACGGTGGAATGCACTGACTCAAGAACAACAAACAAGATTTTTACCACTTTGTCCCGATTTTGTAATTGAGTTACTTTCGCCGAGTGATAGTTTGAAAGAAACTCAGGCAAAGATGAGAGAATATCAACATAACGGTGTGCGTTTGGGATGGTTAATCAATCGCAAATCTCGGCAAGTCGAGATTTATCGCCAAGGTCAAGAAGTTGAAGTGTTAGATTCTCCTGCTACCCTGTCAGGGGAGAATGTTTTGCAAGGATTTGTTTTGAATTTAGAAGCGATTTGGTAATAATCATAAAGTGCGATCGCTCAACTCTTCCACAACATGCGATGTCTAACGACAAGCCGCTACGCGTCTACGCTTTGTTTTTGAGGTTTTCTGCAAGGCGATCGCTCATTCTTCTAATACAGGCGATGTCTAACGACAAGCCGCTACGCGTCTACGCTTTATTTTTGAGGTATTCTGTAAGGCGATCGCTTTTCCACAACAGGCGATCGCTTACTCTTCCACAACGGCGATCGCTTTGGGAAGTTTGCGGAGTGTGATCGCATTATAAATACTCAAGCTATCAATTGAGCTAATACTAAAACTGATAACCCCGGTAGCGATGGCAAACGTGCATCATTAGTCAAGAAAAATGATGCACCTCCACGAATAGCAGTAGCAATCTGAATAGCATCTGGGGTTCTCAAGTTGTAATCTGCTCTTAATTGTGCAGCGGTTTCAGCGATATCTGGAACAACTTCGATAGTCGTCAAACCTTGAGAATTGAACAAAATATCACGATATTGTTGAGCTAATTCTATATTTCGTTGCCGTAAGGGATAGACTAATACTTCTGATATAGTTATAACTGATGTGACAACAGTAAACTCACCACGAAACATCGCTTCAAAAAAAGCATTTGTTACTTCTAAATAATTAGGATTTTCTTCAATCAAGTAAATCAGTGGTGCAGTATCCAAGCCCACAATTTGTCCCTGTAGCTGGGCTAACCATTCCATGAATCACGTTCCTGATTAACGTATTCTTGAGCATCAACACCATTCCAAATTTCTTTACCCAATCCACGTAATTCTAGAATGCTCCGCTTTGGCTTAGGAGTCATCGTCACCCGTTGACCAATTAAACTTGACAAGTCTTCAATTAAGCGTATTTGCTCTTCAGGAGTGAGGCTTTGAGCTTGCTGTAATACTTCTTGATAGTTAGGCATCAAATTTACCCGTCTAATTTTTTGGTTCTAAGTCTAATATACACAGAATAAATTTGACTTTTTCCACAGTGCGATCGCTCTTTGATAGTGTAATTTTGGATTTCTGGAGTGGTTAGCAGAGTTTACCGCAAGTAAAGGCTACAGAACAAAATGCGAGAGATCTATATAACGGTTCAAGATTGGGCTGGTTAATTGATTTGGAAACTCAAAAAGTAGAAATTTATCGTTACGATCAAGATGTTGAAATACTGCAATCTCCTGCTACTTTATCAGGAGAAGATGTACTGCCTGGATTTGTGCTTAATCTTGAAGACATCTGGTAAATTGATGAGAATAGGAAGTGTGATCGCTCTTTGAAATTATAATTTTGGCTTTGTGGAGTGCGTTAGCAGAGTTTATGACAGGTATCGCTCACTATTCCACAACAGGCGATGTCTCACGACAAGCCACTACGCGTCTACGCTTTCTGCTAGTGTCATCATAGAAGAAGCAAGCAAAGAGCAAAAACCATGCAAAAGCAGCTTAAACAACTGGTGGTATCCGATCCAAAGGTAATGATGGGGAAACCCGTGGTTGTTGGGACACGCATCACGGTTGAGTTAATTTTAGAAAAGTTAGCTGCTGGTGAAACTCCAGAACAAATTTTAGAATCTCACCCACGACTCACACGCGAGTCAATTCAAGCAGCTTTAGCATTTGCAGCTGAGGCTTTACGATATGATGTGATTTATCCAATTGTTGAGAATGCTTCTTGAACTTTCTAGCAGACGAGAATCTAGATCGGCAAATAGTTGAACGTTTGCGCCAAGATGGTTACACCGTTTGGTACATTCCTGAAATGGAACCAGGAATTTCTGATGATGAAGTGCTGGATTTAGCTAATCAAGAGGGAGCGTTATTATTAACATCGGATAAAGATTTTGGTGAATTAGTTTTCCGTCTAGGCGTATAGCTTCAGGTGTTGTGCTAATTCGACTATCAGGATTATCTATAATCAGCAAAGCAGACATTGTTACTCGTGCAATAAATCAACATACTAACGAGTTGCTGGGAGCTTTTACTGTCATTACACCAACAAATATTCGGATTCGTAAAATTGAGAATTGAATGTGTATATAAAGCGATCGCACTTACTCTTCCACAACAAGCAATGTCTAACGACAAGCCGCTACGCGTCTACGCTTTGTTTTTGAGGTTTTCTGCAAGGCGATGTCTACGACGGGCTACGCCTACGCACTTACTCTTACACAAAAGTGATCGCTTCTGCGGAAACTTATATTTCCTTGCGTCTTTTATCTTTCAGGTATTCTGCGATCGCTTCAGCTACGTCTTCTTCAGGTCTATATACCCGTGAACTTGGTTTTTCGGCATGAAGCTTGTCGAGGTAAGCATGTAAGGCTTCCTCATCATCCCTGTGTTCTAGGACATAGGCTCGAAGTTCTATCGTGGTCATGGTAGCAAAGTCTGGTTTGACACTCATACAAACTCCCATTCTCCAGTAGGCTTAATCTCAAGATTAATTTCCTCTTTTGCCAGAATAATCACGTTCCCAGTACGCTTATCCAGAGTCACTAGGTCGATAGAGCAGTACTTGCTGGTAAGGTCGCAGCAAAGCTGAAAACATTTCAGCACTTGTGCTGTGATAGGCATCGCTCTTTCCCTAGAATAATATATAAAAAATAACTAGACCACGCATACCTGATCAAGTTAAATCTGTGGGTAATTGCGGCCGTTTAACGTTGCTTCAGGCGATGTCTAACGACAAGCCACTACGCGTCTACGCTTTATTTCTGAGGTTTTCTGCAAGGCGATCACACTACTCTTCCACAACAGGCGATCGCCTACCAAATAAAGAAAATCTCTCCCTTGCTCCCCTGCCTGCCTTCACCCGACAATTTTGGGTTGGCAGACCACTAAGTAATTCTCACCCTAAAATAGAAAAACGATAACCTGGAACTATCCTGAGCCTCCACGATAGACAAAAAGATTACTATCGTGCGAAGTGAAGGATCTCCACTATCGGCAATGAAGACAAAAACTAGGTAAAGCCGATGAATCAGGCGACTCGAACTGTCCTGTGCATGACGGGCATAAAAAAAAGCTTTTCTGGTGTGCCAGCGCTGTGGGGGGTGGATTTTGAACTGAAGGCAGGCGAGATTCATGCGCTGGTCGGAGAGAACGGTGCTGGCAAATCGACGCTCATCAAGATTATGACAGGGGCTTATCGACGAGACTCAGGTGTTATAGAGTACGACCACAAAAGCGTTGCATTTCAGAACCCGACCGAAGCGCAGGCGGCAGGCATCATAGCTGTCTACCAGGAGATCCAATTGGTGGGTTTGCGAACCGTTGCCGAGAATATTTTTCTTGGCAGGGAGCCGCATCGCTTCGGCATCATCGATAGACGGGCGATGAACACTGGGGCAGCCGATATTCTGGAGCGCCTGGGGTTGCATATCGACCCACGTTCAATGGTTGGTTCGCTCAATATTGCCCATCGTCAGATGGTGGCGATCGCGCGTGCTATATCTTTTGGTGCGCGTGTGCTTATCCTTGATGAACCCACTAGCTCGCTTACGGAAACCGAAGTCTCTGTTCTTTTTGATGTCATGCGTCGGCTAAAGTCGCAAGGGACATCCATCGTCTACGTCAGCCACCGTTTTGAAGAACTTTACGCCGTGTGCGATCGCGTGACGGTACTACGTGATGGGCGCAACATCGTGACGCAATCGCTAGCCACGCTCAATCGTCTGGAACTCGTTTGCCATATGCTAGGCCGCCAGCCCGATGAGGTAAGCAAAGGAGTCACGGCGTTCGCAGGACAATCGCAAAACACGCTAGGTCGGCCAGTGCTGCTCCAGGCGGAAGCTCTCAAATATAAGAAACAGCTCAATGATGTTTCAATTGAAGTGCGGCATGGCGAAATCGTCGGGCTTGCAGGTTTGCTCGGCTCTGGTCGTAGTGAAACGGCACGCGCTCTGTTCGGGGTCGAACCACTTGACGGTGGAACCGTAAAACTCGAAGGTAGTCTTTTGTCCCTGCACGATCCTCATGATGCGATCGCCGCTGGGATGGCTTTCCTTTCAGAGGATCGCAAGGCGGACGGCATCATCCCTGAGCTTTCGGTGCGCGAAAACCTCACGCTCGCTGCACTACCGAACCTTACGCAATGGGGTATCGTTTCTAGGAAACGACAGGGCGAGCTTGTCAACCGTTTCATGCAGCGTCTTAACATCAAGGCAGCCAGCGCCGAGCAGAAGATCCACGAACTCTCAGGCGGCAATCAGCAGAAGGTGCTTCTGGCGCGATGGCTGTGCAAGAATACAAAACTTCTTCTCCTCGACGAGCCGACTCGCGGTATCGACGTTGGTGCAAAGCGCGAGATCCAGAGGCTAATCGCCGAACTAGCAAAGCAAGGGCTGGGAGTTCTGATGATTTCATCGGAAGTCGAAGAGCTAGTTGAAGGCTCGCAACGTGTCGTCGTCCTGCGTGATGGGCGGTCAATTGCGGAACTCAGTGGCGAGCAGAAAAACATCAAGACAATTCTGCACGTAATGGCGGAAGGTGCAAATCTTCAGGAAGCCGTCGATAGATAATTTGAAGAGCAGAACAAATAATGAAGAGCAAGAAGCCTGATCTGGGTTGGCGAACCCTGTGGAACCCAAACTTTGGCGCACCTGCAGCACTCCTAATTCTCTATGTTGCAAACGCCGTCTTCACTCCGCGTTTCGCTACAATCAGCAACACATTGAATATGTTGCTCCAAGTATCCACAACAATGTTGGTTGCCGTTGGGATGACCTTTGTCATTGCCTCCCGTGGCATCGACCTCACGGTCGGCTCTACTATGGCATTGGTTTCAGTCATTGTGGCATTACTGATTAAGTATGGAATCACTGTTGCCATTCCGTTCGCTTTGAGCGCTGCTTTGTTGGTTGGTCTTCTCAATGGCTTTCTCATCTCACGTCTGAAACTTGATGCCTTAATCACTACCTTGGCAGCTCTCATCTTATGGCGTGGGATTGCTCAGGTTGTCGGGGACGGTAAGCTTGTTCCCTTCACTCATCCCACATTTGAAGCGCTCGGAAAGGGCTATCTCGGTTCTATACCAATTCAGGTTGTGATTGCGGCAGTCGTGATTGCAGGAGCTTTTTTCTGTATCCGATCTACGCTTTTTGGGCGTCATATCGTTGCAGTTGGCGGCAACGAGGAGGCCGCACGGCTTGCGGGTATCCGTGCGGAGCGCGTGAAATATATAGTCTATCTGATTAGCGCCCTGCTTGCCGGGTTTGCCGGACTCGTCGAGACAGCGAGGCTTGGCATGGGCGATCCCAGTAAGGTCGGTGTCAACGCAGAATTTGATGCGATCGCGGCCGTTGTTGTTGGCGGTACACCCTTCTCCGGTGGTCGTGCAAATGTCCTCGGCACTGTTGTAGGAGCTTTGCTCATGCAGGTGATTTCTACAAGTTTCAATATGCTCCTGATTCCGTTTACCTGGTCACTGGTTTTAAAGTCCGTAATCATTCTTTTCGCCATTTTTTTACAGCGTCCTAAGGAGGTCTAACGCATCATGGCTGCCACAAGGTCTCTGGCACTTGCAGGTTTGCGGTTCTCCAAGCGTCTAGCCAAGCTCCTCACCTCCCAAGGTGTCTTGCTCATGCTCCTTAGTTTGGCTGTTTTCGCATCGTTTCGTTATGAAACCTTCCTGACACCTGTTAATCTCATGAATATCATGCGACAGAACAGTATGCTCGCGATCGTGGCGCTGGGCATGACTGTCGTGATCCTAAGTGGGGGAATCGATCTGTCTGTGGGTTCCCTCGTTGCTCTAGGCGGTGTCGTCGCGGCAATGCTCGCTCCTCAAGGAAGCTTTGTGGCGATCGCCGGCGGCATTGCCAGCACCACGTTACTCGGTGTGGTCAATGGTCTTCTCGTGTCGCGTGCACGGCTCCAGCCGTTCGTTGTGACGTTATTCACTGCCAGCGCTGCACGGGGACTGGCGTTGAGCATCACCCAGGAAAGGTCAATTGCCGTATCATCGGCAGCATCGGGACTTGTTTGGCTGGGTAGGGGGTTCATTGGTTGGGTTCCTGTCCCCGTGCTTATAGTTGCGCTCTTATATTTTGCAGCTTGGTTTATGCTGCGCAGGAGCCGATTAGGTTTGCACATATTCGCTATCGGCAACAACGAGGAGGCCTCCCGGCTCATGGGCGTGAACCCAAACCAAGTGAAGCTTGTAGTCTACACATTCAGCGGTCTGCTTTCAGGACTTGCTGGTGTTATTCTCGCGGGTCGTCTAGGGGCAGGTCAGCCTGTGGCTGCCTTTGGCTGGGAGACGGATGCGATCGCCGCGACCGTCATGGGAGGAACATTTCTCGCAGGCGGTCAGGGAAGCGTGTTCCCGACGCTTATTGGTGTACTTTTGCTAGGAATGATGTACAACCTTTTAAATCTTGAGGGAACCATTACTCCTTGGTGGCAGCTCGTGCTTCGCGGTGCTTTCCTACTTCTAGTCGTGCTCTTCCAGCAGCGCATCGCGCAGAGGGACTAATGGGGAAACACACACCACTGATGATTTTATTGAGAAACAAAGTTACTTTTGTGCTAAGAATATCAATACTAGACAGGAATTGATGAGATATCTGAGAATTACTCTTAAAAGATATTTCAAGGACAGACTTGATTCATAATTCTTGCATTGGTAAATTTTTTAGCGAAATAGCACTACTGTAAATAAGCTGACTAATATTTTTATATTCGTATTTTCCCTTAAAAGTTAAATTTACTTTAAGAAAAAATAAACATTTTGTATACAGAAAAAATATGTAATAATATCGTTGACTGTATAATTTTACATCCTATTTTATAGGAGGAATTATGCCTGAAACTAGACCCGAAGATTCAAATTCACAAACAGTTCCATTCTTCGCCCGGTTCTTAGAAGGGCAAAACTTTGAAGAAATTTCTGATGAAGAATCAGAAGCAGTCAGTGGTGGACTCACAATTCAAAGTAGAAACTGCCCTTCTAATAATGAAGAGGGCGGTGGTGGTGTAGTAACAACACTAAAGTACCCTTCTGATAATGAAGATGTTGTTGTTGTAACGAAGAAGTACCCGTCTGATGGGGATGATTACGCTGTAACTCAGAAGTACCCCTCTGATGGGGATGATGATGCTTTTTCCCTCAAATGAGTCCTAGCTTTTGAGTACACCCAATCTCTGACTTTGACAAATATTTTCAGCAGATGAATTTTATTTACTTTGCCAACCTTGTAAAGGGTTGGTTTACTATTTTGTACTTGATTGATTAGTATTTTTACTAATTACTATGTTTTATGCAACATGAGCATAATGTAGTTTTATTAATTACTCATAGCGGTGATTACTTCACGATAGATAGAGTAGCAGAAGCTCTATTAAAACGAGGGGCACAGCCATTTCGCCTTGATACTGATAAATTTCCGATGACAGTTAAACTCCAGGCTTATTTGAGCAATTCAGAAAGCCATCATAGAGTGGAGTATGGCGATCGCTCATTTGACACGCAGCAGGTGCAAGCGGTATGGATGCGGCGCATTTGGGAACCTCATCTGAGTCAAGAATTAGCTCCAAAATTTCGATCTGCCTGTGCTAGAGAATCACTGGCTGTTTTAGACGGCTTTTGGGATAGTCTCAGAACAGCTCGTTGGGTAGATGATTTACAAAGAATTGACGCGGCAGAAAACAAGTTATGCCAATTGAGAGTGGCGGCGGAAGTTGGTCTTGTTATCCCTCAGACTCTGATCACTAACAACCCCAAACAAGCTAGAGAATTTTATCAGCAAGTCGAGGGCAAAATGATTGCCAAACTGCTCAGACCGCTTTCATACAGCATGGAAGGCTCCTCTTTTTTTATGTACACTAGCGCAGTCAAAGAAGAAGATTTAATTGATGCAGAAACACTGCGTTATTGCCCGATGGTTTTTCAAGAACAAATCTCCAAGCAGCAAGAATTACGGGCAGTATACGTGGATGGCAATTTATTTGTTGGGGCGTTAGATGCGTCTGGTTATGCAGCATCCACCCAAGATTGGCGACGTGCCAAACAAGATGCTTGTACGTGGCAAACTTATCAATTACCTGATGAAATTATTCGTCGTATTGATGACTTTATGAAACGGTTCGGACTAAAGTTTGGAGCGTTTGATTTTATCGTGACTCCAGCAGGAGAATATGTTTTTTTAGAAGTTAACCCTACAGGCGAGTGGGGAATGCTGGAGCGAGACTTAAATTATCCGATTTCCGATGCGATCGCCGATGCTCTACTGGCAAGGAATATTAAATTATAACTATTAATATGACTGTTTTAATTATCACTCACAGCCAAGATAACGAAAGTATTCCTCTGGTTACTCAAGCAATTGAAGCTTATGGAGAAAAAGTATTTCGGTTTGATACAGACCGATTTCCCACTGAAGTACAGCTAGATGTTTACTACGGCGATAGTGAGCAAGTCATTCTCACCACCGATGACCAAAAGCTAGATTTAAGCGAAGTAGGGGCAGTTTGGTATCGGCGGATTTCCATAGGGTCAAAAATTCCTAATACTATGGACAAGCAACTACGACAAGCTTCCATTCAAGAATCTCGTGTTACTGTTCAGGGGATGATTTCCAGTATCAGAGGTTTTCACCTTGACCCCCAACCAAATATTCGTCGCGCTGAAAATAAACAACTCCAACTGCAAGTAGCAAGAAAATTAGGTTTGGATACTCCACGCACTTTGACGACAAATAATCCCCAAGCAGTCAAGCAATTTGCCCAAGAATGTGAGCAGGGGATGATTACAAAAATGCTTTCTTCCTTCGCTATTTATGATCAGCAAGGACGCGAGAAGGTTGTGTTTAGTAATCCAGTTTCATCTGAAGATTTAGACAACCTTGATGGCTTGCGTTTTTGTCCAATGACATTTCAAGAGCAAGTACCAAAGGCTTTAGAATTGCGGACAACTATTGTCGGTAAGCGTGTATTTACTGCTGCGGTTGATTCTCAAGCTTTAGATCAGGCGCGTTACGATTGGCGCAAGCAGGGAATTGCTTTAATCGACGCTTGGCAAGCCTATAATTTACCTCAGGATGTTGAAGAAAAGTTGTTAAAACTGATGGCTCATTTCAGTTTAAACTATGGGGCGATTGATATTATTCTGACTCCTGATAATCGCTATGTTTTTTTAGAAGTTAACCCGGTTGGGGAGTTCTTTTGGCTAGAGCGTTGTCCTGGCTTACAAATTTCGCAAGCGATCGCGCAAGTTCTCCTCACTCATCAGCAATAACCATAATTATCCTTAGCCTTCTTCTAACTCGATTATAAAGTTTTGTAATAATTTGAAGATTCCTGCATAATTTTTGAATTTTGAAACGAGATCAGAATAGAAGCAGCAAGTAAAGCAAACAGTAAAAATTTATCAAGCATTCGCTAAAGCATCAGTTTAACTATGCTGTTAATGAAAGTTTGAGATATATGTTTTTGCTTCAATAAAGTTAGCTTATAGCTTAATTTTATTGGCTCTCTTCTCAACAAGCTAGACAATCTGACACCCTTATGTTCAGTTCTAAAATTGAGTCTGAGAGGCTTCCCAGATTGTCTCGATTGACTCTTACCCTTTCACATTATTTCTGTGAGTAAACAGGAAAAACACATGGCTGTAACCCCATCAGTTCAGAAAAATGTACTTCCCGGTCTAAATGCTAATGTCGTGGCCAATAACATCCCTGTCAAGTTAGTTAAAAATTTGCAAAGTGATCTGCTGACATCTGGCAACGTTGCAACTAGCACAGTGCGGCAATTGGAAACAGCTATCTTAGATTCAGAGCCTCGTCCTGGGGCTGGCCGAATTGTTGGTACATCTGAGGACGATTTCCTTGCAGGTACACCTGGGAACGATCAAATTTTTGGGCTAGCTGGCAATGATATTATCGTAGCCTTATCCGGTGAAGACCAAATTTTTGGTGACAACGGAGCGGATTTGATTGTTGCCGGCAGTGGCAACGATGTTATTGAAGGCGGGAGCGGTAACGATCAAATCTTTGGTGATGCTGGGAATGACGTGATTAATGGCGGCGATGGCGTTGACGTTATCAATGGGGGCGATAACAATGACCGCATCACCGGAGGTAATGGTGGAGACCGAATTTTTGGTGATGCTGGAAATGACTTGATTAATGGGAATGGAGGACTTGACAATATCAATGGTGGGGATGGCGCAGACATAATTTATGGCGATGCCGGGAACGATCGCGTCTTTGGGGGTTCTAGGAATGATGACATATTTGGCGGTATCGGTAACGATGCACTCAACGGTGATGCCGGAGATGATCTTGTAGAAGGTGGGGCTGGTAACGACAGCGTTTTTGGTGGCACTGGGGTTGGGAATGATACCCTCACTGGTGGAGATGGCGCAGATTTATTAATTGGTGGAGCTGGCAACGACTCCCTATCAGGTGGTAACGGAAATGATCGGTTGATTGGTGTTGAACCTTTTGCCCCAGGATTTGGATTTGGCCGCGGCGAACGTGATACCTTAACTGGCGGTTCGCAAAAGGATACCTTTGTCCTCGCAGCAGGCTCTGAAGTTTTCTATGTCGGTAACGGCAATAGTGACTTTGCTTTAATTACTGATTTCAATATTAATCAGGACTTTATCGAACTAACAGCGTCGCAGCCTCGTTCTGCCTTTAGCTTAGGTGCTTCTCCAACTAATCTCCCGTCAGGAACAGCAATATCTTTTGAAAAGGACTTGATTGCAATTGTTCAAGGAGTTTCGATTTCAGATTTTAGTACTGGTTTTATTTTTGCCTAACCAGCTCACAATCAAGTTCTAGAGAATCGGGAATCGGGAATTACAGAAAACTCAGACTCACAATGCATCCCTAAAACTGATTCTGCAAATAACTGATGCCGCTATTGTTTCTGTATCGCGGGTGCTTCAGTATGCAAAGGCGTTTTTGACAAACTTAAAAAGCGAGTTAGTCAAAAATGCCTTTGATTAATCAACAACTGATATCAAGTCCGGCTAATTAGTTATAATTCCCGAATCTATGCAGAAGAGCAACAAAACCCTTCTCCTCTGCTCGTCGACGGCAGTTGCTCCTCTGCTGCCTTAATGATAAGTCTTTAACCGGATGTGATATGAGTTGCTTTCAATTCTCTAGTTGATATTGCATTTATTGATTTAAAAGTAGAACGAAGGCATGTTAAAAAACTTCTGGTATGCTTGTGAACTCAGTTCAGCTATTACAAGCAAGCCCAAGCATTTAACTATGCTCAACCAAGAGTTTGTCCTGTACCGCAACTCTCAAGGGCAGGTGTTTGCTTTGTCCGATAGATGTCCTCATCGTGGCGCATCTCTATCTAATGGCTGGGTCGAGGACGGCTGTATCCGCTGCCCCTATCATGGTTGGAAATATCAAGCAGACGGTAGTTGTATTGAAATTCCTGCCAATCAGCCAGGTGTGCCTATTCCTAAGAAGGCACGTTTAAATACTTACCCAGTTCAAGAAAAATATGGTTTTATCTGGCTGTTCTGGGGAGATCTCCCTGAAAAAGAACGTCCCCCAATTCCATTACTTCCAGAATTTGATACCCCTGGATGGCGTGCTGTTTACGGTGAATTGCAATGGAACACTCACTATACTCGCGTATTAGAAAACGCGATTGATATCTCTCATGTGCCCTTTATTCATCGCAATTCTATTGGCAGCGGCATCGCAGATCAGCCAAGTATTGAAGAGTACGATGTGCGTGTAGGAGAGTGGAGTGCGAGTGCTACTGTCACAGCAAATCAGTCCAATAAAACTAGAGGCTTCTGGAAAACTATACTCAATAGGCAAGAGTCACGCCCTCTGAGAGTAACACTCTCCTTTTACATGCCCAGCATTAGTCGGTTGGAATTTGACTTTCCTATTGGTCATTTCAAAATAATCCTGTTTATTGCTCACATTCCGATTGACGCTAATACAACATTGAGCAAGTGGATTGTTCTACGCAACTTTATCACCTTACCTTTTGCTGATAGGGATGCGCGAAAGCGGGCTTTAAAAACCATGCTAGAAGATAAGCCAATTATCGAGTCTCAAATTCCCAAAGTTGTGCCTAATCATTTGACTGGCGAACTTCACGTTCCCTCCGACAACTTGTCAATAGTCTATCGTAAGTTCCGCAAAAAATGTCTAGATATGGGCTGGGGCGAGGAATCTGATGTCAACGTAGTAGATTATACAGATGATCAGATATCGACAGATTTCCTATATCAGCAGATTCAGGAGATTGCTAGGTTAGGGAACAGCTAATGTCTTTTAGCAAGAGACGCTATGAACTAAATTTACAACGAAGCAAGATAGGTCGATTGACATTCTGTGAAAATATGAAGAATGCAGATATGGCGGCTTTTTTGTATCCAACTTATACATTGGCCAATGTGGGGTTAGCACTTTGGAGCCTTAGCCTATTTAAACACCCACACAACATTAATACAACATTGCTACTGTTGGTGTTAGCTGGAATGACCTATGACAATTTTATAATTTCCATCGGTCGTTTGATTGATCAAGGTGCTTTGCTGGAATTACTTAATCGCTTGCGTTTTCTTTTCCACAATTTATTTGTACCGTTGTTGGTGGTGGTCGCTGTCAAACTAGCCAGCAACGCTGGTGTAGTATGGGCAAGCAACCCAACTGTGTACTATGGATGCTGGGTGATCGCTCTGGGACTGATTACGTTTGGATTGGTGAGCGACTTTGTTGGTCTAGAACTAATACCGATAACTTTTGCTGGTAGCTTGCGTTACAAGCCTAAAAGTTGTGGGTTGCCGATGCTGCCAATCTTGACTGCCTCACTGGTAGCTGTGATGGGATTCTTTATCTGGCGCGAAATCAATTGGCCATGGATGTTGGTGGGAACATTGGTGATGTTCTCTGGCAATGCTTTGCCGACACGCATTTTTGGTACTTTAGTTAGTTCAGCAGTTGACTTTGTATTTATCTTGGCTCTGCTAGCAACAGAGTTAATAGTGTACTGATTTCACCTTTACCAACCATTGGATTGTATCCATTGATTTTTATCTTCATCACCCTATTTCTAGACCTGTTGGGCAGTGGACTGCTGGTTCCGGTAATTCCCTTTTTGGTCAGAGAGTATAGCAAAGATGCACTGACGATTGGATTGCTGGCAGTTTCATTCTCTGCTGCACAGTTTATTGCCAGTCCAGTCCTGGGTGTTCTGTCCGATCGCTACGGTCGTCGTCCGGTCTTACTGATCAGTCTGCTCGGAACTACCTTGGGATACTTTATATTTGGATTCGCTAATGCCCTGTGGTTGCTTTTCGCCGCTCGACTGCTAGATGGCTTTACTGGCGGCAACATTTCCACTGCTCAGGCATACATTGCCGATATCTCTCCTCCTCAAGACCGTGCTAAGAATTTTGGGTTAATTGGGGCTGCATTTGGCTTAGGATTCATCTTTGGCCCTGCATTAGGTGGTTTACTCGGTCAAATTAGTCTGCAAGCCCCTGCTTTTGCTGCGGGAATCCTATCATTGGCGACTACTATATTTGGATTTTTTGCATTGCCAGAATCGTTACCACCGCAAAAGCGACTGCAAAGACCGATTCGGCTAAAAGAACTTAACCCCATTGCCCAGGTAGGTGATGTCTTACAACGTCCGGTACTACGGGGACTGCTGCTAGCAAACTTTGCTAAAAACTTCGCTTTCAGCGGACTACAAACTAACTTTGCGCTGTTCACCTTTGTGCGCTTTGGTTTGGGATCTGGAGCAAATGGCGCGATTTTTAGCTATATCGGAGTGCTAGCAGCTCTAATGCAGGGTCTGATTGTTCGGCGTTTGGTAAAACACTTTAGAGAGGAGCAGCTAGCAGTTGTTGGCTTTGGGATGATGGCTGTGGGATTTAGTTTGATTAGCTTTGTACCAACAATATGGATGCTTTATCCAGCACTGACCTTTATTCCAGTGGGTAGTGGTTTGGTAACACCAACGCTAATGGGGTTGATTTCCAAACAAGTTGCTATTCAGGAACAGGGTACGATTCTGGGAGCAAGTCAAGCGATCGCTAGTTTGACACAAGTAGTTGCCCCAGTGTGGGCAGGTGCAGTGTTTGACTACGTTGGTATCGGTGCGCCCTACTGGACGGGAGCCATCTGGTTGGTAGTTGCTGTGTGGTTAGTGGCGACATGTCAGATAAAAACTGAACGATAAACAATTTTTATCGTGATTTGATTGCGTTTTTTAGTGCAAAAGCAGGAGGCAAGTATGCTAAAAAACTTCTGGTACGCGTGTGAGTTCAGTTCAGCTATTACCAACAAGCCCAAGCGAGTTCCCCTTTTAAACCAGCAATTTGTCCTATACCGTAACTCACAAAAAGAGGTAGTGGCTTTTTTAGATCAGTGTCCCCATCGCGGTGCTGCTTTATCCAGTGGCTGGGTAGAAAATGATTGTATTCGTTGCCCCTATCATGGGTGGAAATTCCAAAATGACGGTACTTGTATTGAAACTCCCGCTAATCAACCTGGTGTGCCTATATCTAAGAAAGCGCGTCTAAAGACCTACTCAGTCCAGGAAAAATACGGTTTTGTCTGGCTGTTCTGGGGAGACCATCCCGCTCAAGAATGTCCCCCTTTGCCATCATTTCCCGAAGTAAAAGACCCGACTTTGCGACCTCTGCAATTTGAGTTTAAATGGAATGCTCACTATACCCGCTTAGTAGAAAATTCTATTGATCCAGCTCACTCAGCTTTTGTCCATGCTAATTCTTTTGGTAGTGGCATGGCCCAACAACCGCAGCTTCCAGAGTATGAAACTCATCTAGAAGATTGGGGCGGGAGTAGCTTGATCAATCTGAAGCAGCACACACCGAAAGGCATTTTCTGGAGATACACTCACCGCAAAAACCACTCACAAATCAAAACAATACGTTCTTTTTACATGCCTAATATTGTTTATAGTGATTTTGAGAGATTTATCAGCTTTGTTGCCCATGTGCCCGTTGACGATTACACTACCATTTCTAAATTCATCCAATTTCGTAGTTTCTTAACTCAACCTTGGGCAGATGCCATTTTCCGAAAGTATAGTTTAAAGATCAACCAGGAAGATAAGTTAGTAGTCGAGTCTCAACGCCCCAAAATACTTCCTTACAATTTAACAGATGAAATTCATACTCCCTCTGATGCCTTGTCACTTGCCTATCGCAAACTACGCAAAAAATGCCTAGATATCGGCTGGGCGATCGCTCCTCATATTACGTAACCAATTCCACTCTTAAATTACAAGTGTTTTGGCTTGGGGCTATGTTGAACAGTTGCCGCTTGCTCAGGATGACTACGACGCGCGATCGCACAGAAGTTGTCCAGGTCAATTGGGTTAAAGTTGGACTATGTTGGTTGAAGGTTTTTGTGGTCTGGTATAGTTGCTCAGATTTGCAGGTACTTCAATATGTGGATGTAATCGAGAATCATTTATGGGTGTAGCCGTCGTCAATTTTAAGGGAATTTCTCCTGCCCATACAGGTATTTGATAATCAACTTCATCATCAATAGGCCCGCCAGTGCGAATCTTTGCACTGGCTTCTGTTAGCGGTAAAGATAGTACTATAGTTCTGGCTAATTCGTTATGACTTGGCGATCGCACTTGCGACCACCTTCCCAAAATTATGTGTTCTGTAAATGCTTTTAAGGCAGCTAATTTTTGCTCTGTATCCTCGACCGATGTTGCTTTACCAAATACAACTACTGAGCGATAATTCATTGAGTGATGAAACGCCGATCGCGCTAATACTAACCCATCAATTAAAGTCACTGTTACGCAGACATCAATACCTTGTTGGAGCGATCGCAGCATTCGACTAGCAGGTGAGCCATGAATGTATAAAGTCTCCTCAACCCGTCCGTAGGCTGTAGGAATCACAAAAGGCTGTCCGTCTGCGACAAAACCTACATGACAAACTAATCCTTCATCCAATATTTGATAAATGATGTCGCTTTCATAGTTTGCTCGTTGGGGTATGCGTTTAACGGTTGTTCTTTGGCTGGGGGCTTTTTGTTCAGGCATGGCTGGAAATTTTTACTCTCTATCGTTAGAGTAATCAGGGAAGTGGAATGATACAAGTACCACTTTTTGATTAAATTACCAGTCCACTAGCCTCATTTGTAATATCATGTCCGTTTAAATAACCGTCATTGCGACCGAAGAGTAGCAATCCCAAAAACTTTGCGATTGCGTCGTTTCACTTCGTTCCACTCGCAATGACATATTCAGGGTGATTTGCCGGACATCATATAATTTGTAATTCAGAATGGACTTTGTTATTAGTATTGATCCAAAAGCAGCTTTACCTTTGCATCGCCAAGTTTACGAGGAACTACGTCAGGCTATTCTTTCAAGAAGATTAATCCCAGGAGCAAAACTGCCTTCAACGCGCGCGCTGGCTCAATTGCTTGGTGTTTCCCGCGCCACTGTTACGCAAAGTTATGAGTTACTGCTGAGTGAAGGTTATTTAGAAACAATTGTCGGGTCGGGAACATTTGTCTGTCGTCAACTTCCTGATGAATTACTAAACACCACACCGATTCAGGCAAAATCACAACTAGTTAATTCTTCAATACCCTTATCAGCCTATGGTGAAAGTTTGAGCGATCGAGCATTTTTACGCCTACCAGAAGCAGATGTAGAAATTAGCTTTAGTTATGGGCGACCAGCTTTTGATAAGTTCCCTATAGACTTGTGGCGTCAGCTATTGTCTCGCCATTGCCGCTCTGGACGAAACGTGCTTGACTATACTTATAATTCTATGGGATATCAACCACTGCGGGAGGCGATCGCTTGCTATCTATCTCGCGCCAGAGCGGTTAAGTGTGATTCAGACCAAATCATTATTGTTGGTGGTTCACAGCAGGGGCTTGACTTGATTACACGTATATTAATTGACCGTGGTGATTGGGTGGCGGTGGAAGAACCAGGTTATTTAGGCGCTAGACGAGCTTTTTTGGCGCAGGGAGCTAGTTTATTCCCTATATCTGTAGATCAATCCGGGTTAATAGTCAGTAGCCTAACAACAGATGTCATCCCTAACATTAAACTTATTTATGTCACCCCATCTCACCAATTTCCTACAGGTGCTACGTTATCTCTTCCTCGCAGGTTAGAATTATTAGCTTGGGCGCAGAAATCAGGGGTGATGATTATTGAAGATGACTATGACAGCGAGTATCGTTATGGTGAGCGTCCCATACCGGCATTGCAAGGATTAGACCAAGCTAACTCAGTGATCTATGCCGGTACATTCTCTAAAGTTCTATTTCCGGCTTTGCGTCTGGGTTATTTAGTTTTACCACAAAATTTAGTGCATATATTTGCTCGTGCGAAATGGCTAGCAGATCGGCAATGTAGTTTGTTGGAACAGTACGCCCTGACTGATTTTATTACTGAAGGACATTTAGAACGGCATATCAGACGGATGCGATCGCTCTACGACGGGCGCAGGCAAACTTTGGTGCAGTCCTTGTTTTCTTATTTCGGTGACAAAATTGAAATTCTGGGGGAAAATGCCGGAATGCACCTGATGGTCAAAATCAATACTAAACTCAGTGATGATGAAATAGTACAGCGTGCTGCTCTTGCTGGCGTAGGTATTGGGGCGGCGTATCCCCAATATTTAAAACATAGTCCTGGTGGTGAATTTATCTTAGGATATGCTGAACTCAATGAGCCGAAAATTCAAGAGGGAGTGCGCCGATTAGCTCAGGTCATACTAATTCAAAATTAAAAATACCGTTGTTAAGGTCGCGGTATAGCGAGCGTCTGAGGTCTTCATCAATCTTGGCGGGAAAACCTCAAGTGTAACGCAGTGGAACTTGGGAATGTTTCCTATTCTGTTGTAATTGTGTTGATTGATTAACTCTTAAACAAAAATTAGGCACAAACAAGGAAATTGTGCAAAGATAAAGAAAATCTTAAGAAATTAGAGACTTATGATCACTGCCAAAATAATGCAACAGCTTTGGGCTGTAATCGAGTCTACTAATGTCAGCACCTTACTCCAGTTTGATGATGTAGCTCTAGTGCAATTGCTTCTCCAGCAATTAAAAGCCAAGCAGGGACTCGACGCACAGGCAGATAGTAGCGTTGATACTTACATAAAATCTAAACTGCCTCTAATTCGAGACACTGCTGAAGGTCGATTATCTTTCGGGCAAGAGAATTATTAACTACAAAAATTCACCAATCAAATATGATGAATCACTGGCTAGGTATTGCCCTTGTAGCTTATCTAATTGGAGCGGCAATTGAAGGGTTAAGTACAGCCGGCCAGCTATCTCATTCATTGCCGGAACTAACTAAAGATACGGAAGACCAGCCATCAGAGTCTACTACTCCACGATTGGAGGACTGGCGTGTTTTTGTTGCCATTGGCTCTGTAAGTATTTGTGGAGCCTGCATTTGGCCTTGTCGCCTGCTTCACCGTTTAATTAAAGGGAACGTTTCATCTGAGGACTTGTAGCTCTCAAGCCATAGTGCTTTTTCTCAAATCTGTGTCTGTTTGAGTTGGAAATTCTCATCGAAATCAACGTCGAACTCAGCAGCGTTCTGTTATCGACTTCTTTACGTTAGCTTTACGCGCACATGCTGGTCATAAAATTATTTATCCTTCGCTTATCCCTTTTTCTGCCATCTAAATCCTTACCTTTTTTAGTAGTTGGGTATTCTAAATTATGAATCAACAGTATGAGCTAATTTACCCAACTATTGATTTATTTATTTATGACCTGAAAGAGGGTTTAGGGCAAGATAAAGAAAAAATTACAGAAAATTGTCAACAATTTTGGCAAAGAATTTATGGTAATCAGCTAAATAGTAAGCGCCTAGAAGAATTGCGCCAAGCTGAAACAGATAGTTCAGATGACATTGTGTTACTTGGTAATCAAAAAATTAAGACTTTTCAACCACCTTTAGATGGTTATTATTATCCTGTGCAATTGGGAGACACTTATGGACTTCAAATAGATTGCACTGCTAACTATATAACAGGCTATAAATACTCGCCTCAACCTATCACTTGCTTGCAGCAGGTACAAGCAGAGATTTTATCTAAAATTAATCAGCAAAAAGGTAAAATTGGTCAAAGTTGGTATATATGGGGTCAGCTGGCTATAGAGCATCAAGACCCAAAAGCTACTGCTCAAGCTTGCTATGAACAATTAAAATTAGACTCTCAGCAAGATTGGGAAGCTGATTTGAGAGGACAAGGAGAATTTTTTGGTGTAATTGTATTTGAACTTTGGCGGCTTCCTTCAGAATCGCAGCAGAGTGATGGCTATCACCTATTAATTTGTTTATTTCCCTATCAACTCAAAACAGATTTTATCAGAGAGGTGAATAAAACGCTGTCTCCAGAACTGATGCAATTATTTAGATACCGTAATAAAGCTATTTGGGCTTATTTTCAAAGCCGTACTATTAAAAGTAACTTAAAAATAGTAGCCAAATTAGCTCAAGGCATAGTTAATAATTTAAACGCAGAATCTCAATCTGCTGAAGTTAATATTAGTAATTTACAAAAAGTTCTTAAAAAGGCTCCAGAAATATTGTTAAAATATACTTATAATTTAGCTTATTTAGATGACCAACGCCGCACTGTTAATATCAACATCATTAATTATCAAAAACGTTGGCAAAAAATTCAAGGATTAGATAGTAATAGTGATTGGGAATTTTTACAAACATTCAGTGAGTTTGCCAAAGATAAGTTTTTAGTACAAATCGAAACAGACCACGCTTTTTACAGCCCAGGATTGGCATTAATGGAAAATTACATCAAGACCATACAGGGCATAATCGACCTAGAGCAAACCAAAAGCGATCGCACTCTTAATACTACAATAGCGATCGCAGGTATCGGGCTAGCAACTAGTCAAATCGCCTCTGCTGTTATCTTGGCAGAAATTCCGAAAAACAAAAACCCTCTCGCTTACCAAACCGAAGTATTTGCTGCAAGTTTGGGTATAGGCTTGATTTTTGCAGCGTTAACCTATATAGTGCTTCGGAGCTTTCGCCGCTAAATTACTTTGTGTACGAATGCGGTTTGTTTACTATGTCCACCCAACGCACAATCCAAAGCATATATACTGATGGCGCCTGCACAGGCAATCCTGGGCCAGGAGGTTGGGGTGTTGTTGTCTATTTTAGTGATGGTTCAATTCACGAAATGGGCGATGCATCTTCCCATACGACTAATAATAAAATGGAGATGCAAGCTGCGATCGCAGCTCTCCAATTTATGCACACATCTGGACAAGCTGAACCTATTACCCTCTATACCGATAGCGAATATCTAATCAACTCCGTTACCAAGTGGGTGAAAGGTTGGAAAAAGAAAGGTTGGAAAAAGGCGGATGGTAAGCCTGTGCAGAACCAAGACCTTTTGGAAACTTTGGACAACTTAAATAGTCATCTAATAAACTGGGAGTATGTTCGGGGACACTCTGGAAACGTCGGTAATGAGCGTTGCGATGTCATTGCTCGTGCTTTTGCTAGTGGTAAAAACCCATCTCTAAAACAATCTTTCCCCACGAATACTCACCAATCATTAGCACAACCAATTGAAATAAATGTAGCAAAAGTAACTGAATCTCCAGCAACCTCTACAATAATTGACACAAGGAACCAAGAAATCAGTACTATTGCATCACATATAACTATTATGGAGCCAACTATCGCAACCTCTGCTGCCTCAATCGACGATAAACCACCTGAAATGCGGGTGGCACAACTCCGTGACTTGGTAGAAACTCTACGTATTGCTGATGAAATTGCCACAAAAGGCTATTTAATCACCAGTTCTGAACTTGCCGACCTCATGGATGTTCACGCCAGCGCTGTCACTAGTCGGGGAGACCAGTGGCGCTGGCGGAACTGGATTGTATCACGAGTACGACGCGAAGGTAATCAAATTCTCTGGGAACTGGAACGCGGCGATCAAGTAGGAGGTGAGGAGGAATAGCAGCTTGTGCAGGGGAGCAGGGAGCAGGAGAGCACAGGGAGACAGAACAAATGATAAATGCTCAACCTAATGCCCCATGCCCAATGCCCCATGCCCAATTCGTCACGACTCAGCACTATATTTCCTTCCTCGCCATTCTCGTGGAGTACGGAAAGCAGATAAAAAGATTCGCAGCACAGCTATTGGATCAGCCAAAGGTGAAAGCCAGAATAACCAGCCACCTTTAGAACTTTTGCGATCGTAGGAAGGAGCGATCGCCAATAGCATAGCAAAGCGAATTACCAGCAAAAATAAATTTAACCCCAATAACAGGAGCAAGGGAGGCTGGGGAGGCTGAGGGGCAAGAAATAAATAACTCAGTAAAATTAGTAAAGGAAAACCCTGAACAGCTGAGAGTAGCCATAAATCTCCCCAAATTTGAGCGCGGGGAGATGCATCTTTGAGGTCGAGGCTGCGTCCCCATTCCTTCCATGTCTCTATTGCCCCTTCATACATCCGCACCTTTAACACCTTCGCGCCGTCTAAAAAGCCCACCTTAAACCCCTGAGCAGCAATATGCCGTGCTAAGGTGACATCATCACAAAAAGAACCACTAGCACTGGTATAACCATCCACAGCAGCTAACACAGAGCGACGGCATAAAAAGCACTGCCCATTAGCCATCACCCGTTCTGGTTGCTCTGTATTTACACCAGCTGGGTCAAATCGGTATAGCAGAGTCATCAACAATGCTGGTTGTAGCCAACATTCCCCTGGATATTTAAGAATGAACTGGGGTGACAGAGAAACCAAGTCATACCCTTGTGCTTCGGCTGTCTGCACCAAACCAGCCACTAAACCAGGATGGGGCACAGTATCGGCATCCATTCCCAGAAACCATTGGCTCTCTTGTGCAGTATGCAAAAAGCCATTGTGTAACGCCCAAGGACGACCCACCCAACCAGGGGGTAAAGGATCATCCGTAATCAGGCGAAAGCGAGGGTCTTTTTGTTGTGCGGCTTTTACCAAGTCAGGTGTGCCATCCTGAGATTTGCTGTCTACAACAATCACTTCCCGGACTTCATAACTTTGCTGGCTTAAGCCAGCTAAAAGCGGGCTAATGCGTAGAGCCTCGTTCAAGGTGGGAACGACAACGCTGACACTACCTAAAAGCTCCGGCTTTGGCTGTTGGGGTTGAATGGGGGGATGGCGTCTTGGCCCCTTTACCAAGCGCGAGAGCAGAATCGCTGTAGCTGGTAATTGGATTAGTAGCAATAAGAGCGATAAGGTGCTAACTGATATCAAAGCATCGTCCACTGTAAAAATATTCTGTTATTGAATTGGGCATGGGGCATTGGGCATTGAGCATGTGGCATTGGATAAAGAAGACAAGGAGCATGGGGGATGGGGGGACAAGAAGCAAGAGTTAATCATGGTTCTTTCCCCTTGTCCCCCTTCGGGTACTCTTCGAGAACCCCTTCGGGGAACGCAGTCGCCTGCGGAGGAGCCAGCGCGGTCTTGGGGGTCTCCCCCATGAGCGACTGGCGTTGGAAACCCTACCAAGAGCGCTGTCTCACCTTGTCTGCCTTGCACAAGCTGCTTTTTCCCATTCCCCATTCCCCAGCCCCTACTTCAAAGCAACTTTGACATTTGCCACGGAGATTTCTTGGGTTGCTGATTCTAAACTAAGTTGGTCTTGTCCGCTTGTGCCTTTCCACCAAAGTGCCACAGCCGGAGCAACACCAAGCAATAAGCCAAGCAATACTGGTATAGAAAAGCCAGCGGCCAAACTCATGACGGTAGCGAAGCCAAAGTTAGCTAAATAAACTGTCAAGGGTAGATTGAGTTGCGATCGCTCTAATTTAATTGGGTTGTTTCTCCATAACAGTGCTGCGACTGTCATAAATACAGCTCCTGTACCCATCCAACCAGCAAAGTTTTGGTAAGGCATCCCAAAGAAAGGCCCTGGCTGTTGCCAATACCAGAAAGGTAGAGAAGTTTGGCTCATGGCAGGATCAAGCACAAAATCCCAAGAAGTTAGCAACAAAGCGCCTAAGGCGATCGCACCAATGTGGCGCAAAAATGTGGGTTTTTTGTCTACTTCTAAACCAGCACGTGCCAGTAGGTAAGACACGCATCCCACATAAAACCACGACAAGGGAATTGTGAATGGAACTAAACCTGCAATTTTATAACCCAGTCCACTTAGGTAGCTATAGTGCCCAAAAGGAAACCCAGTGCTGGTTCCCGAAAGTTCGCTTCCTAGAGAAATAAACACTGATGGCAGCATAAATGCTAATGTGCGACCCAATCCCAATGTCCTGTAGGCATACAAAAAGACAGCCGCCGCACCCAAAATCATATAAACCACACCGCCTCCAGCCATACTCCATTGCATGGCTTTTTGTCCAACCTCGGCCAGGTTCATAATTACTTCAGCATTGGGTACGACTAGTAGTATGCCTACAAGCCCAAACACCATCGAAACGATATGACCAATGAGGCATACGCGTTCAGCAATAACAAGTTGTTTCATAGTAATTCCTTAACAAGATGTGACACGCGGCTAATCGGCTGCTAACAGTTTACAAATGTTTAAGAAAAAATTTAACTAATTCTCTGGTAATTCTCTGTAAAATTGTTTGGCTTTTTGAGCCAAAGTACCATAAACGATTGATGGAGCCTAGAAAATATAAGATGATGGAGTTATAGTCTCAGGCGTGAAATTCTCAATTTGTCTAATTCGCTTTCTGTGCGATCGCCTCCGCACTGCGCTCCGCGCAATCGCCTTTACGCCCACAGAATAAATTAGTCCTACCATACCGGGGCGACTTGAGGGAAGATAAGCATCACAAATTGCACAACCCTCTGTTACATACGACCTTGAGTTACCTTATATACTTGCAGATTAACGCCTTGACTTGCTACTAGGAATCAAACCCATGCCGATTTTGAAACAAGTTCCTTGGGTCTCCCTGATCCTATTACTACTTAGCTACAGTACCTTAGGCTGGGTAATATCAGAGACAAATCCCCGTGATTTCGTGTGGTTAATACTTGTGCTTGCTGTACTGGTTTTTATAGGCAGCTTGACCACTCCCTGGTATAAGCTGGCAAACTTTTCCAATGTTGTGTTTAAATCATCGCTGAGGACTTTTTTATCTAGCGTTTTACTAGCTTTCTTGTTCTTCGTGGTGGTTGCTTGGTTTCGTTTATTTCTTGATACCTTGCTGATTATTTCTGCGGCTATATTAGCGAAAATCGACTTTCAAACCGCTGGGTTTAAGCAATGGCAAGCTTTTTTGATTTTATCTATCCTATCGTTGACAGGTTTAGCCTTTGGTGCGGCTATGCACATCATGATGACAAACTACTTATTTATTCAGTGATTTGCACTTCTTCAAGAAATAAATCAGGATGGGCAATGCCCACCCTCATACTCTAGCTAGCTACGGACTCAGCTACAGACTCAGCTGTAGCAGCTGCGTAAACACTAACTTTTTTGCGGGTTTTGCCCTTTCTTTCAAAAGTTACAATACCGTCAACTAAGGCAAACAAAGTGTCATCGCTGCCAATACCAACGTTGTTACCTGGGTGAAATTTAGTGCCACGCTGACGCACAAGAATATTGCCAGCCCGGACAGTTTGACCGCCGTAGCGTTTGACACCCAGACGCTGGGCATTAGAGTCACGACCGTTGCGTGTACTACCTGTTCCTTTCTTATGAGCCATAATTTCCTCTTGTAGTTCTACTTCTTTTTATTATTCAACAGCAGCTTTCGCAGGCTGGTCTTCAGTATCAGGCGTTTGCGCGATCGCAACGTCTTCAGATGCTAACACTGCACCGTTGAGGTTGATCGAGTTAATCAAAAGTCTAGTAATTTCCTGGCGATGTCCCCGCTTTTTGCGGGTTTTCTTTTTGGGCTTCATTTTGTACACCAAGACTTTACGACCTCTGAAATGTCGCAACACTGTGCCTTCTACAGTCGCACCTGTCACTAGGGGTTGCCCAATGGTGACTTCGCCATCGTGCTGCACCAGTAATACTGCTTCTATAGTAACTTTTTCGTCTGGTTCAACCGTCAGCAGTTCAATATCGTAAAAGCGACCGGCTTCAACTTTTAGTTGTTTGCCGCCAGTTTCAATAATTGCGTAAGTCATGGAATTGTCCTTGAGGTTGCCGTACAGGTAGCTGGCTTTTATCCCCTGTAGAGAAGCGTTATCGCTTTTGCCAGCTTTTGCAGTATGTCTACCTGATCCGAGCAGGAATTAGACAGACAATCTAAAATTATATTTTATTGAGCAGTACTAAGTCAATAAACTTCTAGCAGGGAATAGGGAACGGGAGCAGAAAACACAATTTATTTGTGTTGCGTCAAACAAAATGCTCGGATTTTCTGAAATATGGATTTGTGCTTGTGTAGTTAAGCGAGACACAGAACAGCACCAAAAAATCTGAGCAACGATATCTGTTGCTCAGATTTTCTCTTATTGCTATAAATTTGCTGCATCCCGCTAATATCTTTTTGTTCTAAAAGGGCAAAAGCTTTTTTGATTTTTTTCAGTTTTAGGAAAATAAAGTTTTATAGCAACTGTATTAACTCTACTCATCAAGCATGAGTTAGGATGGCTATATTTTAACCGCCTAAGATGAAACGAATAGAAGTTGAAGAAAGAACAATTTTGATTGGTTTGGCAGGTAGCCACGGTTATGGATTAAATCGCCCTGAGTCTGATTTTGATTATCGTGGTGTTTTTATCGCGCCTAAGAGGTACTATTTGGGATTTGATCGCATAGAACAAAAAGATACTGGTTGGGATGAACCAGGAATGTTTCCATTTTTGGATAGTAATAAAGATACAGTCATATACGAGTTAAAGAAAATCCTTCAGTTATTAGCTGGAGCTAATCCTAACGTTTTAGAATTGTTGTGGTTACGTAACTATCCTGTACTAACGACCGTAGGGCAGAAATTAATTAACCACAAACAACTATTTTTGAGTAAGAAAGTAAAACATACTTACTCTGGTTATGCCTTTGCCCAAATCAAAAAGATGGAAACTCATCGTAAGTGGTTATTAAATCCACCACAAAAAAAGCCATTACCATCCGATTTTGGCATTGAAGACGAAGTACCATTAATCAAAGATGAGCTAAATGCTTTTTTGGAGTATCTTTATCTCTTAATTAGAGGACGGATTGAATTTCTAGAAGAAGCTGAACATTTATATCGATTGCTGACGGCAGATATTGATTTTAAGGGAGTATTGAAACAATATTCTTTACCTGATGAAACTTTAGAATACACACAAAAATTAACTAATAGCCGTAAGGATTTTATTCGCCTACTTCAAAAAAGCCAAACTTATCAAGTAGCTTTAAGAGAATGGAAGGCTTACTTATCATGGCAGGAAAATAGAAATCCAGTGAGGGCAGAAATGGAAAGAAAGTCGGGTTTCGACCTCAAGCATGGTATGCATTGCATTAGATTGCTACGCAGCGGACTCGAAATATTGCAAAAAGGAGAAGTGATTGTAGATAGGAGAATAGCTGGCGATGCTGATAATTTAAAAGCTATTCTTCAGGGTGTATATTCTTATGAGCAAGTAATGAAAATGGCAGAGGAATTGGTTGCTGAAATGGAAACTGCTTATGAACAATCAAACCTTGCTCACAAACCAGACTTAGAGCAAATTAATGAATTATGTATGGAATTAGTAGAAATGCAAGGTTGGTAAGTAGTGGTGAGTGCTGAGTTTTGAGTTTTGAGTTTTGAGTTGTGAATGGAACTCTACCGAGAGGGCTACCTCACCACAGAAGCGTCTATGAGAAATCGTAACTGAATCGGATGTTGTCTTTCTCGATACCGTCGAGTACGACTTGCAGTCCACCCATACGAATCATCCACTCCAGGCGATGGTCACGGTACTCACGTTTGAGTAGACCCTGCTCAAGGAGTTTTGAAAATTGCTCCAAGCCTGCAAGTGAGTCGTTTGCTTCCTGTAACGTTTGAGCAATGCTTGGACGCTGATTGACTCGCTCGAACCAATTTGCAAGTGGGGAGCCTGCTTCGGGTGCAATGCCAAATGCGACTAATGACGTGTTGATGTAAGGAACTACACAGAGGTCGCTCCAGCCAAAACAATCGCCGTTGAACCATTCGCCTTCGCCTAGCTGCTTGGTTAGCCATTGGTAGCAGTTTTTTGCCTGTTGTTTGGCATTGGTGGTAATTGTTTCGGCAAGCTCACCCTTCGCCCGACCAAAGAAGTTGATTTCAGCCAGCCCCCAGTTAATAGGCTCGTAGTAGGTGTCCATGACTTCTTCTATCATGCGGACACGGGCACGGTCTGTTGGATTACTGGAGAGTAGGGGTGGTGAAGGCCATTTTTCTTCGATGTACTCAAGGATGATTGTAGAGTCGAATATCTTAGCATCGCCGTCAATCAGGGCAGGCATTTCCCGGCGAGGATTGGCTTCCAAGAACTCGCTACCTCCAAACCCGCCTCCACTCACATCAGGTGTTTTGGACTCAAACTCAATTCCCTTTTCACGTAAGGCAATTTTGACCTTCTGTGCATACGGAGATAGGGGATGTTCGTAGAGGATAATCATTGAGTAAATATTCCCTGCTACTTAGAATAATTTCACGGCAATATGGAGATTTGCATGATTATTCTCTGCTTGGCATCTGTCTAAAGTTCTGTTTTTATTGAAAATCAGAGAGTTTGCAGCAAGTCGGCAAAGCCGTAGAAGCTGATGAAGAGCAAAAGCAATGCTGTTAGCTGAGTGACACGGTTTTGGGGCGAAGGAGCGATCGCTTCCCTAACTAGAATAGAAATAGATGCCCCAACTACTAAGCTCAAACCTAGTATCATATAAGGTCTTTCTGGCGAAATGGTGGCAACTACTAGCATTGCGATCGCTAACATGAGCATGATTAACTCTACAAAACGAGGCGGGTTGTATTGGCTAGATAATATAAAGCTATTTAACCAAAAGTTCCAAAATCTCATAATCAGTCCTGAGTAATGAGTGCTGAGTGCTGAGTGCTGAGTGATGAGCGTGGAGTTTTGAGTTAGATGAGTGTGGAGTGATGAGTTAGGAGTTATGAAGTCACTTTGAATGCAAAACTCATAACTCATAACTAATAATGCTTAATTCCTCACCCCTAACTTTTGACCAGTACCGTTTTTTTGTGCAGTGTCATTTTCTGGTAGTTCTACACCGAAGACGCGAGCGAAAGCTTTTTCTACCTTATAGCCAGAATCAATCGACTCTAAGGGGTCTTTCCGCAGTCTGTGACGCAGACATAAAGTAATTACACGGCGGATATCATCAACTGTGACTTCGGTACGTCCTTCAAATGCGGTTAATGCTTTGGCGGCGCGATTAGTGACAATATCACCTCGCAAACCATCGACATCAAGTTCTGAACAAATCTCAGATATCTTCACCCGCAAATCATAGTCACTTTTGACTTCACTCAACAGCTTTTGAGCGCTGACAATTTGCTGTTGCAGTGCTTCTTGCTGGGGTTTGTATTTGTCGACAAACGCTAGGGGATTTTGGTCAAATTCTGCGCGTTGCTCTACGATTTGTACTCGCAAAGCTGGTTCTTTAACTGTGTGGATTTCTGCGTGCATCCCAAAGCGGTCGAGGAGTTGGGGACGCAGTTCGCCTTCTTCTGGGTTACCAGAACCGACCAGAACAAAACGTGCTGGGTGACGGATAGAAATACCTTCCCGTTCTACTGTGTTCCAACCGCTGGCTGCGGAGTCAAGTAACACATCTACTAGGTGGTCATCTAGCAAGTTTACTTCATCCACATAGAGGATGCCTCGGTTAGCTTTTGCTAGTAGTCCCGGTTCAAAGGCTTTCACACCTTCAGATAAAGCTTTTTCGATGTCGATTGTGCCGCAAACCCGGTCTTCTGTAGCTCCTAGAGGCAAGTCTACCATCTGCACTTTTTTGGGAACTGTGGGAATTTCTGCCCCTTGTTCTAGTAGTTGGCGGACTTCATCACTCATCAAGTCGGGGTCGCTGGGATCACTGTTGAAGGGGTCGTTGGCAACAACAGAGATTTCTGGCAATAGATCGGCCAGGGCCCGGATAGTTGTGGATTTGCCGGTGCCGCGATCGCCCATAATCATCACACCACCAATTTTTGGGTCAATCACGTTCAACAACAGAGCCAGTTTCATTTCTTCCTGACCGACAATTGCTGTAAACGGAAACACCACACGTCGCGCACTCGCTGTGGTTTGAGCAGTAGGACTCACTAAATTACCTTATCAAGTTTTTTCTTATTACCGTTCTTTATTGTGCCATAGGTGGGGGTAGGGAAGGATGGGGCTGACGATTCAAAAAAACCTCCCGCATGAGGGAGGCTAAAAAGTGTAAGCAGAGACAATTTGCCAACTACAACAGCACGACTGCGATCGCTCCTCCTAATGCTGAGAAGATAGCGGAGACGATTGCTGTAGCAAATAACCACCAAGCTGCTGAAGCTGCGGCTTTGCGAGTTTCATCTGCTTGCCGCTGTGCTTGATGCTTCACTTCTTCTAGGCGGCGTTGTGCTTCATGGTGTAGGCGTTCTGCCCGTTGTAAGACTGAGTTGCGCGCACCTTCAATTTGGTCAACAATTCGGTTGGCGTCTTCCTGGGAGATATCCTCACGGGAACTGATGATTGCTACCAAAGTTTCACGGTTGAAAGAAGATAAGCGATCGCGTAATGCGTCAAACCCAGCCTGAGGGTCTTCAAACAATTGGCGAACATCACGCTTGATACCATCATAGTTCAGTTCCGGGCGCTCCAAGGAGTTGAGGTAGTTGCGAATCCGGGCAAAAACTCCATCAATTACATCTTGGATGCGTCGTTGGATACCGCGCACTTGCTCTACAAATTGCTCTTGTACCGATAAGATGTTATCGGCAATTTTTGCTGCTTCTTCATCGGACATATCTTCACGAATTTTCAGCAAGGCGATAATTGTTGAACGGTCAAAATGAGCAAGGCGATCGCTGAAACTTTCCATCCCCACCCGTGGGTCATGCAATAACAATTGCAAGTCGCGCTTGATACCTTCTGGGTTGAGTTCTTCTTTGCCTGTCTGCCGCAAATACTCTTCCAAATATGCTTGGAAAGTTTGCACTCTTTGTTGTGTTCGGGTGGCGAGGCGGCGAGGCGCACGTATAATGTTACGAATTGAACTTTGTACCGAGTCAATGATTTCGTTGACTTGCTGTTCACTCAAGTCTTGACGTTGACTGAGCAACTTCACCAAAGTATCCCGGTCTACTTGCGACAACCGACGGCGTAGTGCGACTGCTCCCTGTTGGGGATTTTCAAACAGTCTGGTCAAATCTCGCTGAATACCTTCAGGGTTGAGTTCTTGTTTGCCAGTTCTCCGCAGGTAATCTGCGATCGTAGTGCTTACAGAGTCATATTGCTCCTTAGCTTTATCTGCTACGGCTTGCGGTGCGTGGCGGATACTATGCCATGACTGCTCAACAGTATCAATGATTTGATTAGCTTGGTCTTGGCTCAAATCTTGCCGCTGATTCAACAACTGCACCAAGGTGTCACGATCAAAACGAGACAATCTTGTCGTAATCGCTGAAACTCCTGCTTGGGGATCTTCTAACAGCTTTTTGAGATCGGCGCGAATTGCATCAGGGTTGAGTTCCTCTTTCCCAGTGTTACGCAGATATGATTCTAAATTCAGCCACAGTGTTTCTGCTTGATATCTTGCTTGATCAGCCAATCCTTTGGATTCTATCAACACTTGATCGCGTTGCCTTTCCAAATCGTCGAGAATTCCGTCCAATTCGTATGGCTGAATATCGTTGCGTTCAAACAGTGTCTGCCGCATCTGTTGGCGGTCAATCCCAGCTAGCCGCCGCGACAAAGTTTCATAATCTGCGTCTTGATCTGCCAATAAAGCTTTAAAATCGCGCTCAATGCCTTCTGAGGTCAATTCTGCCTTATTGGTAACGAGTAGATAACTTGCCACTCGCCGTTGCAAATCTTGTACTATTTCTCTTTCTTCTAAGGCTGTGACTGTTACTAGCACTTCTTGGCGGACAGCTTCTAACTGATCTGCAATGCGTTGAATTTGTGCTTGGGTCAGCAGTCCTCGTTGTTGCAATAAATTAACAAAATCGTTGCGGGAAAGTCGCTCTAATTCCCGTCGCACTGTTCCGGGATCTGCGGCTGGATCGTAGATGACATCACGAAATTCCTGGGCGATTCTTTCCTGGCTGAGTTGCCAAGCATAGGTGTTAGACAGGTAGTTTTCAACATCAGCCCGGATTGGGCTGTAGGGTTGTGAAGGTGTAGGTAAACCTAGCTTGTCAGCTTGTTGTGTAGCTTTATCTTTGGCAGAAGCTAAGGATTGCCAGATTTTCTCTACATCCAAGTCTGACAGATCTGCTCTGCCTAACACAATGCCAGTTAGTGCAGATATTCCTTGCTGGATTGTGCTTTGAATCGGCCCTGGGGTTGCTTGTTGGGTTGCCTTTTGGTCAGCTTGTTTGGAGGAACGCATTTCTGCTACTAACTGATCCAGTTTGGCGTTGAGTTCATCTGTTTTGGTTTGCCCTGGCGGTAGCGATTTGAGATAGTCGATTACCTCCCCTAGACGGTCTTGGGTGGGTGCTTGCTGACTTACCACCTGCTGCCAAAGCTTATATAAAGTATCAGCAATGCGATTAACGTCTCGTTTGGAAAGGTCGGTGCGGCTGCTGACTAGATCGATAAATTTTTGGCGGTCGATGTTACGCAGATCCGGACTCCCAGCGATCGCTTGCAGTTGCGGGTCGCGCAGTAAGTTTTCAAACTCGCTGCGAATCTGAGATAGATCTAACTCTGGGGGACGCAACTTTTCTAAGTAATCTTCTACATTCTCGCGGATACTGATGGGGTCAATTCCGCTTCCTAGTTCTCGACGCACGGCGGCGGCGGCGGCTTCAGCTGTGGCTACAACTTGGTTATTGACAGCTTTCGCACCTAGTGCGGCGGTAGCTGTTCCCATAATTGCTTGAAAGCCTGAGGTTGCCGTGTTCACCACTGAACCAATCAAGGAACCCACCGTTGTGGAACTCACCCACATCAGTAATAAAAAGTATGCACCCCAAATTACCAACCCCAGCGTCGCACCTAGCCCCGGATCTAAAACCACGAGGCTGAGTCTTACAGCCAGAAAAGAAGCGATTAATAAGGCGATCGTCACAGTGACTAATGTCCAAATACCCACTGCTGTGCCAATTTTGCGAATTGTGCCGCCTAAACTTCCCGATTCTCCATGATCTGAATCCGAGTCAGATGGACGCCCCAGGTAGGAAATACCCGCAGCAACGGAAAGGTTTGTTAATACTAATTGAAAAGCAAAGGCTAGTATTACACCGGAGATTAAAGCGACAAAAAATCGCGGACCGGAAGTAAGAACCGATGCCTGTGCTGGTGTGACATTGGTGGAGTCTACTGGAACCTGTGCCACCCACAATAGTGGCTTGTACAGTCCCAGCATAATTTCCGTACTCTCAAACATTGTATTTCCTTTCTCTAAGTTTAAATTTGGGGAAATTTAAGGATTACGCGAGCAGAAACTCTGTATTTATGGCAATACCTAACTCTTGTAGATCTCAGAATCGTGGAATTTAGGCATTCAGGGCATCTCTCCACAGTTTGAAAAGCATATCTAGCGTAGGATAGAAATTTTAATATTTAACGAAAAAATATTTATTTAATTTGTATACGTTAGAAAGTCGAAAAACCAATCAGAAAATGTTAATAATTTTGATTTAAAAATTTTCAGCTTTTTTATTTTCTTCAAGCCTAATTAATTTACTGAAAATCTTCTTTTCCTATCAGCCTGTTACATTTATTTACAATTTCGCTTTTTTACACCTCCTCAAGGTGGATTTGTCGACACCAACACCCTTGCGAACATCGTCCACAAGAAGTGCCTAAAGTTTGTACCCACAGGCAGAAAGCAATTTCTTTATAAAAAGTTACATTTAGATTAAGCAATTAATTGTTAAAGGAAAAATGCAACCACTTTCTTCCACCGATTTACCAACAATTGCTAGAGAATACAATGGCCGCGATCGCAATGATTTTTTATTTGGCTGGACACCCCAAGCCGAATTATGGAACGGTCGTTTAGCAGCTATTGGATTTGTTGCTTATTTATTGTGGGATTTAGCTGGTTATAGCGTCCTGCGCGATGTACTGCACATCGTCGGTTATTAAAGATTAAAAACCTAAAAATCGCTTAATTTTGGAGAAAAAAATGGAATCTCGTCCTTCTACTGAATTACCAACAATTGCTAGAGAATACAATGGCCGCGATCGCAATGATTTTTTCTTTGGCTGGACACCCCAAGCTGAATTATGGAACGGTCGTTTAGCAGCTATTGGTTTCCTTGCTTATTTATTGTGGGATTTAGCTGGTTATAGCGTCCTGCGCGATGTACTGCACATCGTCGGTTATTAAAGATTAAAAACCTAAAAAAATCGCTGAATTTGGGAGAAAAAAATGGAATCTCGTCCTTCTACTGAATTACCAACTGTTGCTAACGCTTATAACGGTGTAGATCGTAATGCTTTTCTTTTCGGCTGGACACCCCAAGCCGAATTATGGAACGGTCGTTTAGCAGCTATTGGATTTGTTGCCTATTTATTGTGGGATTTAGCTGGTTATAGCGTCCTGCGCGATGTACTGCACATCGTCGGTTACTAAAGATTAAAAACCTGAAAAATCGCTTAATTTTGGAGGAAAAAAATGGAATCTCGTCCTTCTACTGAATTACCAACTGTTGCTAAAGCTTATAACGGTGTAGATCGTAACGCCTTTATCTTTGGCTGGAATCCTCAAGCCGAATTATGGAACGGTCGTTTGGCAGCTATTGGTTTCCTTGCTTATTTATTGTGGGATTTAGCTGGTTATAGCGTCCTGCGCGATGTACTGCACATCGTCGGTTACTAAAAATATAATAGTCCACCAAACGTAGTCAGCACTGTAGTGATTTAGTGAGTACTTTAAACGCGTAGCGGTAAAATAGCAAGCAGTTCAAAAGAGGGTTAGCTCAACCCAGGCGACTTCGTTAAGCCCAAGAGTTCTCGTTAGCTGCTTGGCCTTCCAGTAGGGTAGCACTCACTAAATAAACTAAAAAGTTAGAGCGTCAGAGTTAACAGTGGCCAGTAGTAATTCTATTGTCCACTGTTAACTCAATTTTCAAAAATTCATTCTGCTCTTAATAGACGGAACCAAAACCGAGAACCACCTTCAGGACGCGGTAAATAACCAATTTGACCCCCCCAACGTTCAACTGTAATGCGGCAAAAATAAAGCCCAAGACCAGCTTTACCTGATTTATTTTTACCTTGTGAAAATTTTTGGAATAAAGTTTCAGCTATTTCCGGCGCTACGCCTGAACCTTCATCATCAACTGTCATGATCACACATTCTTCGTCTTGTTGCAAGCCAATTTCCACGGTAGACTCTGGTGGGCTGTGGCGCAACGCATTTTCTAACAAATTGGAAATTACTCTATCCAAGCGCGATTGATCGCCAACTACTTTCCAGTCTGCTGTCAAGTCAATATTGGTAGCCATCTGTATTTTTATATTATTGAGCGCAAAAGTAGGGTTTAACAGCTTGATTACTTCCTGTACAGAAGCCAAAATATTGGGTGCTTGTTCAGCTTCGAGTGTGAAAGCCTCTAGCGACTCTACCTCAGTCGAGAATGCATTTAATATTTCCCGAATTAGCATTTCTTGCCTAATAGATTGCTCTCTACCAATCTCTAAACGTTCTTGTCCTTTAGGCGTCAAATTTTCAAATTCCAGCAAAGCTAAACAACAATTAATACTAGTTAATTGTCCAGCAATATCGTGGATAATACAATGAATTAAAATTTCTTTTTTCTGGTTATCTTTTAATAATTGTTGATAATGTAATTGATTTTCTCTAGCTTTTTGAATAATATATTGTTTTTCTTTATAAGTATCTTCCAGCAATTCAATTAATAAAATTTTTTTGTTTTTTAGACAAATTGCTGATGCTTCAAATTGAGCTTCTTTTCCAGTAAAATCATTGTCTGCCCAGATACCAGAACTCAATTTCTTAGGAGCATTATTTTGCCAAAATTCTTCAGCATCAATCAAAAAGTTTCTTAAAAAAGGAAACTGTTCCTCTAATATTAAAACTTCCATACCTGACGTAACTCTTGGATGACAAAACCGCCTTAACCAATTCGGTACTGTCCCTGTAATTTTAAAAGAGCCTAAATTAAGTCGCTCTAACACTAGAATATTTAAAGCTGCGAATAGGTCGTCTGTGATAGAGCCATTCATAAGTTCATACCAAAATCAATTAATCTTGTGCGTCGATTAATGTTTAAATATTTTAGTTAACTTTTCTTGCAACAAGCTGAATTCATTTGCCTGTTGTTGAATGAGACAATAATGTTTTTCATCCAAGGTAGCATCTAACAACAATACCCAATCACCTTCTTCTGAGGGGAAAAGATGGACATCAGCACAAATACTGTTTTCGGTTTTCACACGGGGTAGAAATAAGGGAAGATCATCTAATGGTAGTAGACCTTCTAGAAAAAAAATCTGTTCTTTGATATTCTCCCCTGCTTGCAGGTTACTAACTCCGTATTCTGCCAGTTTTCCTCCCCAGGCAGACAAGCAGCCATCTTTCTTAACTAAAAGATAGGCAACAGAGCGTTCTTTTAGTAAGAAACTTAGTAGATAAGCAATAACAGGATTAGGTAAATCTAGCATCTATGCATCCATTATTTTCTCAGCAAGAGTTTGAAAAACCTCTGCTACACCGAGACCTGTTTTAGCACTAGTTTTCATTACTGTCCAACCCTTCTGCTTAACTGCATCGATTTCTACAGAATCAATGTCCCACTCATCTATCATGTCCCATTTGTTAAGCATCATAATAAAGGGAACCTTGCCCAGCGTATCTTCTACTCTTGTTTGCAAGTCAAAGGCTTTGTCTAGGGTATTCTTACGTGTGCCATCTACTACTAATAAATAACCAGACGCACCTCGTAAGTAGGACATACGCACTTTTTGAAATTCATCTTCTCCATACAGATCCCAAAGGATAAGATTAATTGTTTGTTCTTGAATATTTATTGTTTTTTTATCAATCTTTACACCTACAGTAGTATGGTATTTTTCTGAAAAAATACTATTAACAAGCCTTGCCACTAAACTAGTTTTACCTGTGGCAAACGCACCTACCATACAGATTTTTTTCTGGAGCATAAATTGATATTGCTTCAGCTAGAGGTATCGGTTATAAATACTTTAAAGGATACTGTGCGGTTAAGTGCTTGTGTCAATTCTGGCTGTAAAGGTAGGGTAGAACCTACACCCACAGCTTTAAATTTGCTGGTGTTGATTCTTTGGGAAGCAAAATAAGATAGTACTTTACTGGCACGAGCTTGGCTGAGTAAAATGTTTCTTTGTTCTGTGCCATTGGGACTACTGTGTCCTGTAATTTGCAGACGTACATCTTTGCCAAGGTATTTGGCAATATTTAAAAGCTGATTGATTTTTTTAGCTAGATGAGTTAGTTTATCAGCTTCACCTGGAATCAACTCTGTTGTCCCTTCTGAAAAAAAGAGTATTTCTCGTTCAATTTGTTGTTGATATAACTCTAGCTGGCTAAGTTCGATTTCCTGGAGTTTTTTATCATTAAATTGAGCCACACCCGGAATGAAACGCCATAACTTTCGTGTTTCTAAAATCCATTGGCGGGGTGCAAAACCAGTGGCGTTGAGAATGCCATTGCTGTCAACTTTTAATGTTACAGTTTTTGGTGGTTGAAGTAACTCTTGAGATCTTATGGTAATCAGTTGTGGATCTAATGATAGGTAAGGTTGCCACTGACTGATGACCGTTTTGGGATTGAGACTTGCTTGGTGTATTAGTGTTGTGGGATCTACTGCTAATGGGTCGCGCATTCCAGAAACCAAAAATTTTCCCTGCCTATGCTTGGCATTAATTACAACGATTCCTGGTTGAGACTCAAGTTTTTGGATATATGAATGCCAGCGAAATTGCTCTCTCAGCGTCAAAAAGCCCCAAATACCGCAAGCGATCGCTATTGTGCCTAAGAAAGTCCATGCATAGGTATAATTTTTTTTAGGTGGAGATTTATATCCTTGTGCCAAACAATTCTCCAGATGAGGCTTGCTAGCTTCAAATGCCTCTGTCTCTCCTGTAAAAGCGTTAATTTCTTGACTTAGCTTGAGGTGAATTTTTTCTATTGCATCTCGAAAACTTAACCTTAATTCTTGGGGCGGTTTTCCCCGAATAATAGTTGCCAATACAGCTTGCGGCCCTTCTTCAATCCAAATAGTGAGCTCTCCAAACTGCAAACTGTGCAATCCTTCGTCTTTTTGCACGCTAAAAGAATCTTTCACGAAATCCTGGATAGCTGTCAACATCGCTGAAACCAAATCCGGATCTTGAATTGTTGCCTGGTTTGCTACTGTATGTTGCAATAACAATCCTGTTTTTTTATGAATTAGAAATACTTGTTCTACTTGATAAAGTAGCGTGCGGAGCAGGACAATTTCAGCAAATGATTTCCCTGTCTTTCTCGCTTCAAGTCTCCACTGCAAACTCTGCGGTGACAAGCTATGTTCTAGAGTTTGATTGAGAGATTGAACCATCTGTTCCATCGCTGCGGAAATAGCCTTGCGAGTGGCTGGCCCGATGATCGGAAAAAATGCCTCTGAAAGTATATCTTCGTCTTGTTTTACCGAAGTTTGAATAGCGGCTTCTACAGTAGATACTATTGCTTCACCCAATATGTTGTCTTGCTTTGAGCGCAAAATAACGGCTTCTGGAAGCAGCCGACTGATATCTTCTGCTTGAATTTGGGGGTTTTCTAATCGCTCATAGAGTTTATTCAGTTGAGTCGGCTCAATACCGAAGAGCAAACTGCGAAGTGTACTTAGTTCATCGCTGATCTTTAGATAATTATTATTTGCTGGTAAGTCTGTAGACACGGAACGCTCAGATGATCCTGCGGTAGCGTTTTCCACTTTAGACGACTGCGTTAAGCGCTGGGGTTCTTGCATAATCCCAGGACTTACTCTAATGTTGCTTTGACTACTATTACTCTGCAATTTAGGGGATTCTTCAGATATTTCATCCGTGGAATTATTACTCATTATCAAAATCCCCCGATTCAAAATTAATGCTAAATTTTTGTGCGTTTAATTGTCTGCATTCAGCAGTTATAAAACTTGCCATAACGCAGCTTCACCTTTTTAAATTTGAAATTTTTAAAGTTATATTTCAGCCGTAGAAACTTACAAGATAACAAGGGTAGATTAGCAATCTCCAAACTCTAGGCTGTATTTAAGATTTGGTGTCATTCAACCTGATAGCCAGTTCTGTAAACAGATTTGCAAGTCTGGAACGGTCAGTCTTATCCCTACGGAGTTCTTGAGATTCCCTTTCCAGCAAAGCTAATATTTCGTCATATTTTTGTCGGAGTTCATCTTGTAGGCTATTAGATTGGTTGAGGAGTTGTTCCCGCAATTCCCGCTGGCTATTAGTACTTTGTTCATCAAGCTGGGAAATTTTATTTTCTAAAGAAATAGTAATATTATTTTGTTCTTCAGATAGTGCTTTTACTCCTGCATCTCTTTCTAATTGCTCTTTCTTTAAGCGTTCTGTTAAAGAATCAACCTCTTTTTTGATATATACTTCCAAGTAATCCAAACGTTTTTTTGTCTCCTCTCGCACGTTAGTTAATTCTTTAACTAGACGTTCTTCTAAACGGGCAAACCTTTTTTCAACTTCTCGTACCTGGTTGCCAAAAAGAATATCTCTGACTTTATCTAAACTGTTAAGTTCGCTGGTATTTGTACCATTCAATTCTGACTTGTTTATCTCTTGATCTGACCTCCCTTGCTCTATCTCTTTGAAACTATGGAAATTATTGAAATTATTATTTATATATTCTTCAGGCGGGTTCATCCGTTTAATCCTTTTTTAAGCTGGAATTTGTTGTACTCTCTAGTATTTGTATCAGATTCGGAGATTTAAAATCTCTCCTAGGTAGAATCTTTAAATAAATAGCCAGCGGTATCCCTCTCCAGATATATTTATATCTGAATATAGGCTGAGATTTATAAAGATTTAGTAATAAATAAAGGGTCAAAATTATAGGTGAAGGATACTAAAAGTGTCAATCTCTTCTTTATTTAGATGAGAAAGCGAAGTAATACATATAAAGCCGAAACAACAAGTTGCAGTAGCATCACTGGTATACCGTAGTGGAGAAACGTTTTAAAAGAGATACGGCGTCCATGCTGCTCGGCAATTCCTGCGGCTACGATATTAGAAGATGCACCAACTAGTGTGCCGTTACCTCCCAAAGTTGCACCAAACATCATGGCGTAAAACAGTGGTAAAACTTCTGGGGGAAATTGCCCTTGAAAGTTTGGTGCTAGAACAACTGATGATGCTAATCCGACATTGACAATGTATTGTTTGAGCAAAGGAACCATAGCTACCACTAAGGGAATATTGGGGACAAGGCTGGATAATATCCCGACAAAGAATAATAAAACCAGCGAACCCAGCACAATATTTTTTCCTAAAATTGTAGCTAAAATTCCCGATAAACCGTTAATTACACCTGTTTTTTCTAGCCCACCAATAAGTACAAAAATACTCATAAAAAATATTAATGTACTCCAATCAACGTCACGTAATATGTTATTAACTGAATCGATTTTGCTATGGTGAGATAGAAGTAAAGCTAAAGCTGCTCCTAACAAAGCAACAGCAGCAGGTGATAGAGGAATTGGTAGAGATTCGCCAATCACAAAAAATAACAGTACAAAAGCTATAATTACTGTACCCGCACCTAGAACGCGTGGATGATTAATTTGTGGGTGTGGCAGTTGTTCAAGATTTTCTAGCTTTGTGTTCCAAATTTTGCGAAATAGAAATGGTAATGTGACTACTACTGTAGCCACGGCAAGTACTCCACCTAAACTCAACTTTAATAAATAATCTGTAAAGCTAATATTAATGGCATCGCCAACAATAAAGGTGGCAGGATCGCCAACTATTGTAAGTAGCCCAGCGCTATTAGCTACAAATACCATTAAAATTAATAACGGTACAAAATTAACCCCTAATTCTTGTGCCATTGGTGGAATTAAAGGTGCTAATAACATTACGGTTGTAGCATTGGGCAAAACTGCACAAATAGGGGTTGTAATAGCCACGATACCTAGTAATAGACGCTTACCTTCTCCTTTAGCTAGTAGAACCATTTGAGTGGCTAGGTAATCAAATATTTTAGTAGGTTCAAATGCCCTTACTAGTACCATAACTCCAAAAAATAAACCCAATGTGCCATGACTATTACCGATGTAACCAACAGCTTCTTGTAAAGTCATGACGTTGGTAAAAACTAGAAATAAAGCTCCTAGTAAGGCAGCAATGGTTAGATGCACCCATTCTGTCATGACTAAGATAATGACACTGATAAATGTGAAAATACTTAGGATAGCTTGCGAGTTTTCCACACTATTTACCTCTATTTTTACTTTGTTTTATAGTTTTGTTTAGTGAAAAAAGCCACCTAACTATAGGTGACTTATGAGTAAATCTTAATTCGATTAATATTTACTGAAATTCAAGACAGTGATTATTCATCAATGCAAGTAGGAATACCCAAGACAGCACAGGGGAAATTTGAACCTAGTGATTCTATAATCGGATGGTTAGCCGATTGACAACCTATAAACAGGATATCAGCAGTTTCTAATTCAACAACTTTTGTAAGTTCCTCACCAATACAGCCAAATCGCAGATGTGATTTGAAAGAACCTTGCCATTCCTCAGCCAGACTTCGTGCTTGCCAAAGAATTCTGTCGGCTTTTTGGAGGACAGCTAGGGATTTTTCTTGTAAATGGGGTGCTATCGCTTTTAGTTTTGGTTGAGTTAAGACGGGTGTGACAGTCTTAGATACGTTGCTTGCGGGACACTCCAAGGGAGTTAGATGTTTTGCAAAGCTAAAAATATCTGAATACTGGCTATTATGATTTTCTTCTACTACATAAACGGCTTGAACTGTTACTTGTGTGTTAGTAGCCAAACGCGTTTGATGAGCAATCCAAAAAGCTATATCTAAAGCGGTGTGGCTTTTAGGAGAAGCGTCATAAGCAACGATCAAGTTAACTGGTTTTGCTGTGCAAGCTTTGTGAGAAAAAGCTTTTTTTGGTTCTGGTAGCAATACCATTTGCTCAATTAAATCATTTCGACCTATGGTGCTTTGAAGGCGCACTAACATTGGCTTGATTTTCACAGTTCTAACTTCTCTCCGAATGAAACGAATAAGTAACGAGAAGTAGGGTAACCAATTTTGGATTTTGGATTTTGGATGAAACGGCAAAAAACCCAATCTAAAATTCCAAGTCTAAAATCTAAAATCGGTAAAAGAAACCCCAATAACAACTGGTATTAAAGCCTTAGTTTTTGGGGGCCCCTTCCAGTGCCGACGGAGTTAGCTGACGGGCTAAGACTGGAAGATGTCTTTCATAAAGATTAGCCCCAAAAATTGGTTCCTCCGCTTCAAATCCAGGATTTGACGAATTTGAATTAGGCTACCCACTAAATGCATGATAGTCTAAATTACTCGTCTTGAGTGAAATAGCGATCAAGAAAATTTAAGGCGTGGTTGCGGAGTTCAAAATATTCTTTTGAGTTTCGCATAGCAGAGCGATCGCGGGGATGAGGAAAAGGTACTTCTAATATCTCTCCAATTGTGGCTGCTGGCCCATTAGTCATTAATACAATGCGATCTGACATATAAATTGCTTCATCTACATCGTGGGTAATCATCATCACTGCTTGTCTATGGTTTTCCCAGATATCTAATACCTGCCGCTGCAATTTACCCCTAGTTAACGCATCCAAAGCTCCAAAAGGTTCATCCATCAACAACATTTTTGGACGAGTTGCTAAAGCTCTAGCAATGCCCACCCGCTGTTTCATCCCCCCAGAAATTTCATCGGGATATTTATCAGCCGCCGCGGTTAAGTTTACCATTGCCAAGTGTTCATTCACAATGCTAATTTTCTCAGCACGATTAGCATTTTTTAGCACTTCATCTACAGCTAAACGGACATTTTCTCGGACTGTTAACCAAGGTAGCAAAGAATAGTTTTGAAAGACCATCATTCTTTCTGCTCCTGGCTTACGAATTTCTTTGCCATCTAGCCGCACTGAGCCGGAAGTTGCTTTTTCTAAACCAGCTACAATTTTTAGTAGAGTAGATTTACCGCAACCAGAGTGACCAATTACAGAAATATATTCATCTTCACTAATGGTGAGATTAACACCATCTAACACGACAAAATTTCCTTTATCTGGTGTTGGATAAGACTTGACTAAATTTTCAATTTCTAAAAATCCATTACGGGGTAATACTTCGTTCTGGGTATTGATAGCTAATGGGGTATATTCCATCATCAAATGCTCCTGAATAATTTAGTCGTTAGCCAAGATTTAGGCTTGGGAATTAAGATATGAAGAAACGAGTGGGAGCGTTAGCCCTAATTTCAAAACTATTTAAATAGCCAACGGGATCGCTGGGGTCAAAGCCTTTTTTATCGATGAAAACTTCTGGAGGTTCTACTTTGTAATCATCCTTGGGGCATTTAATCCCCATTTCCGAGGCTATTTCCCGATAAAGGTCTGTTTTCCAGCCTTGTGCAGCTAGCTTTTCAGCATTTTTGGGAAATTCCTTAATTTGTCCCCAACGAGCTGCCTGTGTCATTAACCAGATACTTCTGGATCTCCATAAGAATGTCGCGTGTTCTCCTGGCTGCTTGGGGAGATTATCAGGAATATCATAAAAAATCGTGGTATCAGCAGCTTTGATGGTGCGGTCTTTGCCATCAAACCCACCATAGTTGTAATTGCCGAGAATTGCCGGGCCTGTAAACTTAGTAATGTCAGCACCCGGTTTTTTGGGTTTTGCACCTGTAAAGGAGCGATCTGTAATCAGTTCGGCAACTTCTTGGCGGTTTTCTACTTTACTACAATACTGGCAAGCTTCAATCATCGCCTTCACCAGAGAACGATAGGTTTTGGGATATTTGTCGATGAAAGATTCCATCACCCCCAGTAGCCGATCTGGATGCCCTAACCAGACTTCCTTGCCTTGGGCGAAAGTAAAGCCGATGCCTTCGTTACCTGTAATTGCTCTGGTATTCCAAGGTTCTGCCACCATGTAAGCTTGCATCGCACCGATCCGCACGTTTGTCACCATTTGGGGTGGTGGTACAATAATGACGCGAAACTCTTTGAGCGGATCAACGCCAGCCGCCGCAGATATGTAACGGACAAAGTATTCGTAAATCGCAGAACTCAACACTACTGCCCAAACTTTATTTTCTGAAGGCTGCTTGTTAAAGTAGTTGCGAAAATCCCTTCCGAATGCTTCTAAAGCGCCATCGCCATATTTTTCTTGATACTCGTACCATGGACGTAGCCCAAAATCCCACATGGCTTTGTTCATTGTCATGGCGTTACCGTGGCGGTGAATGGTCATCGCCGCACATAAAGGGGCATGGCGTGCGCCTTCAGCGCCAACTCTGGCGTTGGTGACAGCACCAGATACGACGGGTGAAGCATCCAAGCGACCAAAAATTAATCCGTCACGGGAGGTTGCCCAACTAGCTTCTCGGTTGAGTTTGACGTTCAAACCGTATTTGCGGAAGAAACCTTTTTTCCAGGCGATCGCAAATGGCGCACAATCATTAACGGGAACGTATCCCACAGTAATATCGGGTTTTTCTAAGTCTTGGGATCTAACTACTGGCTCTACTGCTAAAGCTTCTTCCGTCAATCCTTTAGCGCCAGTATTTCCTGAAATTGCACATGATGACAGCGCCATTCCCGCTGTCGTTGCTCCCATTCCTAATAAAAAGTCGCGTCGAGTCCAGTTATTGTGATTAGTATCACCCATTTCTGTAGCTCCAATGGTGATTAATTTAGTAGTAAGCTCACGCAGAGTCTCGCTGTATCTTACTGTTTTGCTTTCAATCAATTTTTATCATTTAGAAGCTATGGGGCGGCGAGTTACTAATTCTTGAAGTTTGCCCACAGCATAATCAAGAATTAACCCAGTTATACCAATTACCAGCACTGCTAAAAAAACTGAACTCAGATTTAAACGGCTCCATTCATCCCAAACAAAAAAGCCAATTCCAATACCACCTGTGAGCATTTCCACAGCTACAATTACTAACCAAGCAATCCCTAAGCTAATACGTAAACCTGTAAAAATATAAGGCAAACTTGCAGGCCAAATAATTTTTGTAATCCGCCGCCAACGGGGTATTTCTAGGACTCGTGCCACATCTAAATAATCTTGAGGTACGCTAGAAACTCCTAAAGCAGTATTAATAATTGTTGGCCATAAAGAGGTTATAAAAATTACGAAAATGGCTGAAGGATCTGCCAGATGGAATATAGATAAGGAAATAGGCAGCCAAGCTAAAGGCGATACGGGTTTAAAAATTTGGATCACAGGATTCAACGCCAGCATTGCCGATTTAGACATACCAATGAGAAATCCTAAAGGAATAGCTACAACTGCACCTAACACAAAACCTATTAATACCCGTCGCAGACTGGCTATCAACAACCAACCAATTCCCAAGTTGCCAGGGCCTCGCTCATAAAACGGGTTGAAGATATAATCCAGATTAGCAACTAGCGCCTCCGGCGGAGTGGGCATCAATTCGTGATTGGCAAGCGCCACAACCCACCACAGTACGATTATCCCCAAAAACCCCAAGGCGGGCAAAAAGAATACATCCCTGGCAATTACAGGTTTTGCTTTTTTCCACGCCGCTTGACTGGCGATCGCAGCGATCGCTGCTAAATTTAGTTGAAATATCATCTACAACCTCAACAGATGTAAGCACGGGTACAATAATCCGAGCAGTACCAGCCTTGGACACTGATGAGATTACAAAAATGTGATCTCTTCAGTCTCCTCTCAATGCCTACGAAGTTAGCTGACGGGCTAGGGCTGAGAGATGCCCCTCTTCTAAAGGATCAAATGTGATTCCACATTTATCCTTTTTATAAAGATACGCCCCACAATTTGGTTCCTCCGCTCCAGCGTTACGCACCGCGATGTGCTGGATTAGGCTGACTTACTCTAATTTTGCACAATATAACACGATTGCTCAGTAAAAACATACCTCCTGAGATTAAACCTGTTGATTTAAATACCGAAATATATTAGCTATTTTAAGTATTTGGTAATCTCTGGGTTTATATATTTAGCCGTGCTACCTAGCGAATCTCCTGCCTGGAGAGGTACACAACGCTAAATAGTCAAGTATCAACAGAGTTGTACTTTTAGCTATTTTGTTGTGTTTAAGTTAAATATAATACATTCTATCTTAAGACATACGGTTTTAGTAATCAAGTTAAGCTCATCCCACCCTATGAGTGGGATTTCGCGTCCAAGTGGGAAAAGGGCATGGGGCATGGGGAAGAATCACCAATGCCCGATCGCGCCAGTTGCCTCAAGTCCGGAAACCCGCTCACGACACTGGCTCCCCAATGCCCCAAGCCAAGGGGAAGATTCATCCTACCCCTCTTGTTGGAGTGGGCTTTATCGCCGACTTTCGGTAATTCAGCGGTTGATAAGTAAATCAAGTAAAATCTATATCTTTTGGTAGTTTTGTTTTATTCTTAATTTTGTAATTTTGACACCGCTCTTGATAGACTAATTGCATCTGGAATTTTAAACATCTATCTATTTGTAATATTTAAGATAATGGATTTTAGTCAATTACTGGCTGAAAAAACTGAATCTATCCTTCAAAAGTGGGTGGAAGAGGTTCGTCAAGATAGGCATATTGAAAGTGCTGATGACTTATCTTACACAGCAATAAGAAATCATCTGCCTGAGGTTATTAAAGCGATGGTAACAGTGCTTTCTAAATCTCAAGGTAATGATGTTAAATCAATAGTTGTTGCTAGTTGGGAGCATGGAATACTCCGGGCAGAACAAGGCTTTGACCCATCAGAAATTGCGCGAGAATATCATTTGCTAAGAACAGTTATATTTGAAACTATAGAAACATATTTATTGCAGGGAACACCAGCAGAAATCATTCGTGCTATGCGTTTGATTGATACTGTGATTGATGAAGCGATCGCCCGGTGTTTTAATAGTTATTTTGAGGCAAGTTTGCGAGAACTACAGCAACTATATTTGTCGCTTAGGCTGCATAATGAAGAATTAAATCGCTTAGTTAGCAGTAATCAAGATAATCTTTCCCAACTAGCCCACGAATTAAAAAGTCCTCTAACTTCAATTATTGGCTACTCGGATCTATTTTTGCGCCAACAACGACAGCAAACTGCGGTAATAGAGAACTATATAAATGTAGAACATATTGAGCGCGTGTTACGTAATGGTAGGCACCTACTGCGGCTAATCAACGATGTATTAGAACTCTCACGATATGATGCAGGAAAGATAATGCCTGAACCAGCACCTACAGATGTACGTGAATTAATTAGCAATGTCTGTGAAATGTTGGAACCTTTAGCTAGAGAGAAAAATTTAGAAATTGTAGTTGATTGCGATGGCTTCGCCAACGCCAAAGGCGAACGCGCTTGCGAAGAAGTAATTACAGATGCTTTGCAATTACAACAAATAGTCACAAATCTAGTTAGCAATGCGATTCGCTACACAGAATCAGGAACTATAAATATAAACTGTGAGGTATTGCAAAATCCAGAATCAGCAATCCCCTCACACTTTGTAATTGCAGTTGCTGACACCGGAATTGGTATTACACCAGAAAACCAAACCCGAATCTTTGAACCGTACTTTCGAGTAGGTTCTAGCGATATGTCTTACCTTCCCGAAAGCACTGGACTAGGGTTAGCAATAGTTTTACGACTAGTAAAACTACTGCAAGGAGAAATTAATTTAGTTTCTCAGGTAGGAGTTGGTTCCACTTTCTCTGTGACTTTGCCTTTGCAATTGAAAATTTAAAATAGCTAATTATACCGCAAAGGTGCAACTCCTTTGCGCTAAATAAAAAATCATCTTTACAACAACCCTTGTTTTTTTAACTTAGCTAGTGCATCCTCAGCCGCAGCTTTCTCAGCAGTTTTCTTGTTGCGTCCCTTACCTTCTCCATACACTTTTTCATCCACAAAAACTTGTGCTAAAAACTCTGGTGCATGAGATAAACCACCGATTTGCACTGTGACATATTTGGGGGGAGTTGGGGTGATATTACATTGCACCCATTCTTGAAAGCGATTTTTTGAGTCTACATTAGAGCGAATTATAACAATATTTTCAGATACTGAATCAAACAGTGGTTCTATAATTGCACGAACTGCTTCAATATTAGAATCGTTATCTAGATAGTAAGCGGCAATGACAGCTTCAAAGGTACTGCTGAGTAAATTGGGGTTATAGTATCCTCCATCTTGAATAGCACCTTTTCCTAAACGCATCTTAAAGTTTAAATCTACCTCTTCGGCAAACTTTGCCAATTGCTTCTCATCTACCAGCGCCGAACGCCGCCGTGTTAATTCATCTTCTCCCTTTTCTGGATGACGATGATAGAGGTAATCCCCACTTAAGTAATTCAGTAAAGCATCACCAAGAAACTCTAGACGTTCATTGTGTTCACCTTCTCCTGGGTTCTCATGAACATAAGAACGGTGAGTAAGCGCACGACGCAGAAGTTTTTCATCGCGGAATGTTAGAAGTTTATGCATTTTGATGATTTGGCTTGTTGCAGAAATAGATTGTTGGGTAATTATGCAGGTTTGATTATCTTTAAACATGAAAAAACCGCGAATAGCGGTGTTTTATAAAACCTAGTTGTTTTGCTCAACTAGGTTCTCAAAAGCAAGTTCAAGCAGCAACTTTGTCTAACTCATGTAAAAACAATTGTTGATTCTGCCTTGTGACTTTCCCATCCTTTACAGCAGCATCAACAAACTGACTAAATTTTTTAAATTTATTGCCTTTAGATGTACAAATAGAAGAAACTCCCTGATATTTAGGGCAAAGCTGACGCATCAATTTGTCAATGCAGCCAAATGCCGTAGGCTTATTTTGACTTAAGGCAGTTTTGATAGCTGCAATCAAGTAATCTTTAGCCTCATTGTAATTAATTTGAGAATCAACAGCAGTGTTTTGAGTTTGAGCCTTATTACCAACTAACTCACGTAACTCCTCTACAAAACGAAATTCATCAGCAAGCTCTTTTAGTTTTTGTTTTACATTACCTATTTGAGCAAAAATGATAACCTGTTTACCTAATTTTTGCAGATTCCGAACCAATTTCACAAAGTCTCCATCTCCAGATATAAGAATAACTATGTCTGGAGATACATTGCTGTGAATATCTTCAAGACAGTCAGCTATTAATTGATTGTCTGCACTGTTTTTAAGAGGGCAAGGAACATCAAGACACTTAAAATCAAGATTAGCTATACTATTCCTTGCAGCAGCTTGATCTGCACACTGCGAATTATAATAAACGTTTTTACAAATTAAACGTCCTTTGCATTTGGAAAAGTCCAATAACAGTTTGACTGTATCTAGGCTTAATTTAGTATTCTGATAATCCCAATAGATGGAAACTAAACGCTTCTGCTGATTTATTTGTCCGTTTGAGGCTAGATGAGCAACCATTTTCATTGTTCCAGTATTTTAGTGAACTGGACAGCTTCAACAGATAATACATCTAAAATATATTTGTACTAAAAATTGCTTTAATAGTACAACGTCTCACTATTACAAGCTGAATTAGTTTCAGTCTCAGTTATAGAATTCCTACTTTAACTGCTGCATTTCGCGTTTACTTCCGGATGAACATTTAGATAAATAATCTTTTTGTTCTTGGACTCTAAATTTATAGAAGTCTTAAAGTAACATTCAGCTAAATAATCAGCCGAAGGTAAACAAGAAATATAGCAGGTAAAATAGGAATTATACCGCTGAGACAGCTACCAATACTTGCACCTGAGAGTTTTACTTTAGAGCGCAGTTGTTTTGCTGTCTAAATATAGACTTACACAACTGAATACGGTTGTCAATATATTTTTTAGTAAATAATAATACAGCATTTTGACTACAGTACATTACCCCCCTACACTTAAGCTTCAAGAGTAGGTCATTTGTTCAAAAATCAAATCGGATTCCTATATATCAACTTGAATAATTAAACTAAAGTCTTTTCTCAGTTTTCACACTGATAAATAATTTACAGCTTACTTTCTGCGATCGCACTATACAAAATGCCTAATATTTTTTTAATATCATTGATATAATATTCACTCAAATCAATCGAAACTATATTTCCTTCAAGCTTCATAAATTGCCAGATAGTACCGATAGTAACAGCACCATATATAGCCTTGATTTGATTTTGACTTTTCTCGTTAAAAAATTGGGCAGCTACCATTTCGGCAATACATTGTGCTAAACCAGACCTTAAGTTTTCCTTTTTGCTCTCTACAAGGACAATCACCGGGCTGCGTACAAGCAACTGCTCGGAAGACAGGCTTAAGATAAAATCACAAAAACCATTTAGCCCACGTTGGCTATCAACAGTAAAATCGACTCCAGAAAACAAACTGATTTCATAATTAAATTTGCGTCTAATTTCTAATAAAATCGGGCTAATTATCATTTCGCTACGAGCTTTATCGGAACTGATAGCTACGGCTAAGTCAACATTTTCTCTAAGAATTGTAGATAATAAATCACTACATTCTTGCTCCTGTACACTTGCAAACATTCCAGATGACTCGTGGATAATTAAACCAAAAGTATCGATGATATTAGCAAGTTTGAAATCACTATAAGCCATAAAATATTAATAATTCAGTTTTGGCGGGAATATCTTACTTAAATCAACAGATAAATCAGGTAAGCCCGGTAAAGATATTATTTGATCGGGTAAAATAATTCGTTTATTTGCATAACCAGATTTACCTAAACTATCCTGATAGGGTTCGCTGTAACATTCCAAATGATTATCAAATAAATTGAATATCCAATAATGAGAAATTCCAGCTTTAGCATAAAGGGGAATTTTCACAACTTGGTCATAATCTAAAGAAGAATCTGAAACCTCTACGACCAGTAACACATCAGTAGGTGCAGGGTGAGCGGATAGATAATCATCAGATCGGTTTTGGAGAATAGCAAAATCTGGTTCAGGTTCGCTGTTAGGAGGTAACGTAACTGGGGCTTGAGATTGCAAAGTTGCCCTATCTCCTACAAGTTTTGGGAGTTCTTTCCATAACCTTCGCAAACAAGTTTCATGTGGTCTACCCTTTGATACCATTTGGATGATTTCTCCGTTGATTAATTCAATATGGTCATCCTCATGGAAAAAGCCCAATTCTGTAAGTCTGTGATATTCGTCTAAAGTGAAGCGTTTAGCTTGAGCAATACTCATACATTTTGCTCCCTTGGGGAAACTTGTCACAACACTTATTCTAAATGTGCCAGAACATTGATATGCTAAGAGCCGAGACTAGCTATTTTGCAAACAATGCCTGCGCCTACTATTAACCCTACAATCACTTCTTTTCCCCTAACAGCCGTAGTTGGGCAAGAAGCAATTAAATTAGCTTTACTTTTAGCAGCAGTCGATCCTGGGTTGGGGGGAGTAGCGATCGCAGGTCGTCGCGGTACGGCAAAATCTGTGATGGCTCGTGCAATCCATGCTCTGCTACCACCGATTGAAGTTGTTCAAGGCTCAATCAGCAATTGCGACCCTAATCACCCAGAAGATTGGGATGACAAACTTTTAGCAGAATACGCAGATAAAGATATTCAAGATGTTCCCACCGAAATTATCCCTGCACCTTTTGTGCAAATTCCTCTAGGAGTGACAGAAGACCGACTCCTGGGTTCTGTGGATGTGGAACAGTCAGTAAAACAAGGAGACACTGTATTTCAGCCTGGGTTACTCGCCACAGCCAACCGGGGTGTCTTATATGTGGACGAAATTAACTTACTAGATGACCAAATCAGCAATCAGCTACTGACAGTATTATCCGAGGGACGCAACCAAATAGAGCGAGAAGGCATAAGCTTTCAACATTCCTGCAAGTCACTGTTTATTGCCACCTATAACCCAGAAGAAGGAGCATTACGGGAGCATTTACTAGATAGAATTGCGATCGCCCTTTCAGCAGACGGTGTACTCGGCTTAGATCAAAGAGTACAAGCAGTAGAGCAAGCGATCGCTTACTCCCAGTCTCCCCAAGAGTTTCTTCAACAATATAATGAAGACTTAGACGCTCTCAAAACTCAAATAATCCTGGCGCGGGAATGGTTGAAAGATGTAACCATTACCCGCGAACAAATTGCTTATTTAGTAGATGAGGCACTTCGTGGCGGAGTCCAAGGACACCGTGCTGAGTTATTTGCTGTGCGAGTTGCCAAAGCCGCAGCAGCTTTGGAAGGACGCAATACAGTCAATGCTGAAGATTTGCGTCGTGCTGTAGAGTTGGTAATTGTACCACGGGCGACAATCGTGCAGACACCACCACCCGAACAAGCACCACCACCACCGCCACCTCCTCCCCCGCCTGAAGCTCAAGACGAATCAGAACAAGAACAAGACGAACAGGAAGAAGAGCAAGAGGAGCAAGAACAACAAGAACCACCAAGCATCCCGGAAGAATTTATTTTTGATCCGGAAGGGGTAATCCTCGATGACAGCGTGCTTTATTTTGCCCAAATGGCCAAGCGCCAAGGCAAATCTGGTAGTCGGAGTGTGATATTTTCCGAAGACCGAGGACGCTATATTAAGCCAATGTTGCCCAAAGGCAAAGTGAGACGAATTGCAGTAGATGCTACCTTGAGAGCTGCTGCTCCATATCAAAAAGCACGACGCGAAAGACACCCCGATCGCAAAGTAATTGTCGAACAAGGAGACATTCGCGCCAAGCGCTTGGTACGCAAAGCCGGGGCGCTAATAGTGTTTGTGGTAGATGCTTCTGGCTCTATGGCTCTAAATCGGATGCAGTCAGCTAAAGGTGCAGTAATGCAACTTTTAACCGAAGCTTATCAAAACCGCGACCAGGTGGCTTTAATCCCCTTCCGAGGAGAACAAGCAGAGGTGTTATTACCTCCAACACGTTCGATAGCCTTGGCACGTAACCGTTTGGAAAGGTTGCCTTGTGGCGGTGGTTCGCCCTTAGCTCATGGTTTAACCCAAGCTGTACGCGTTGGCTTGAATGCCCAAATGAGTGGAGATATTGGGCAAGTCGTGGTTGTAGCGATAACCGATGGGCGGGGCAATATTCCCTTAGCACGTTCTTTAGGTGAACAGCTAGAACCAGGTGAGAAGCCAGATATCAAAGCCGAATTGTTAGAAATTGCTGCTCGAATCCGAGCTTTGGGGATGCAACTATTAGTAATTGATACGGAGAGTAAATTTGTTTCTACTGGCTTTGCTAAGGAATTAGCGCAAACTGCGGGAGGTAAGTATTATCATTTGCCAAAAGCGACCGATAAAGCTATTGCTGCCATGACCAAAGGTGCGATCGCCGACTTAAAATCCCGATAATTAATTAGTAATAATTGGTCATACTGGAATTTTGAATTTTGAATTAATCAAGACCCTGTTGCAATCACCTGTGGTTGTAAACAACAAATGAGGTCTTGAATTCCCTTTTGCAGATATCGCGTTACCGTCATCGGACTGGTGCCAATTTTTTTAGCAGCATCTTTACGCGAAAGTTCTTTTAAGAATACTAATTCAACTGCCATGCGGGGCTTTTCTTCTAACAAACTTATTGCTCCTTGGAGTTGTTGCCGTTCTTCTTCTTGTTGTTGAAGAGTAGCAGAACGGGGACAAGGAAGCGCCTCACCCAAAGTTATTTGGCAATCAACATAGTTAGTTGCGGTCGCATCTAAACTCAAAGGCATCCGATTTTGAGCAGCTAATTTGGTTTCTTGCCATTCTTGCACAGATACACGAAGCTGGCTGGCAATTTCAGCATCTTTGGGAGGGCGACCTAAAGACATTGCTAATTCTTTACGTACCTTTTGCCCCTCATTATATAATTCTTGCCAACGACGGGGAATTTTTAAAAGTGTACTGCGATCGCGCAAAAAATGCAGCATCTCACCGCGAATATATGGAACAGCAAAGGAACTAAAAGCATATCCCTGGCTGGGATCAAAACGTTCAATTGCCCTAATTAAACCGAAATAACCGATTTGTTCTAAATCTTCATAAGGTTCATTACACTGATGGCTGAACTTATGAGCCATCTTTCTTACTAAGCCAGTATGTAGCTGTACAAGTTGATTACGCAGTTTAATAGAAGGATTCTGGTGGTATGAGTGCAACAGCTCTATACCATCAATTCGCACAGAGGACTCACTTGCTGCCATATAAAAATTCCTTTGGTGAAACTCCTTTTTCTGAAAAAATGGAGTTGCGTATATTGTCATCAAAGCTGTAATTATTTTCCTTAGACAACGTTGATTAAACCATCGTCGTTTTACTGAACTTGTGGGGGGTCTTACTCCACTTTTCAGTATTTATACGCATGATTTTGCTTCCTGATCTATTGCAGGTTAATTTTCTTTTATAGACAACAATTGCAGCGGCTCTTAATCTTTAGTTTGCCCAATAAACGCCAACTATTTATGCCAAAAAATGTACTATTTATCTAGCAAACATCTCTAATGCCGAGGGAAACATAGACCGATTTTGCATTAATCTCAGAAAAAAATTCGTCTAATTTGAATTCTTAATTAAAGTTTATAATTTCTGCACCACGGACAGAAAAATTACTCACAGCACGCATTGCTGCACCTAAGTAAGTTCATTGCTACTTTAGTACGAGGAGTACCAACGCCTAGTTAGTAGCTGGAAATATTGGTAAAAATGGAAATAATCAGGATGTTTATTGGAATCCGTTTTGAATTATGAGCAATACCAGCAATTTTCGTGACGCGATTCGTGAGGCTAAAACTCAAGCGATCGTGGGGCCAAATGTCATTGCCAATGCTCTTCCTTTTGTCGGTGGCGGTCTTGTGCTAACGGCATTAGGAACCTACGGTGGTTTAGGAGTTATCCGTACCAACCCCGGATTATTTTTCCCCACCTTCATTGGCGCGGTCATTTTGGAGTTAATTCTGTTCTTTGTGGCTCAAAATGTTGCTGCAAAAGGTAACAAGGGTGTTGCCCTGCCTGTTTTGGCTACCTACAGCCTTTTATCTGGATATACTCTCAGTGGTTTAGTGTTTGTCGCCTTGAGAACCCAAGGCGTTGGCATTCAAGGCATTGGTTTGGCCGCCCTTGGTTGTGGCATCACCTTTATTGCCGCCCGTCAAATTGGTTCAAATCTTTCTGAACAAGACGGCATGGCTTTGACAAAAACCATCTCTCTCGGCGTTATCGCCTTAGTGGTAGTTTGTCTGACTCAATTCGTGTTTGCCTTGTTTGGGGTTTACACACCAACTTGGTTAGAAATCGCTATTTCTGGTTTGGGAGTATTTCTGTTTGCTGGGGCATCTGTAGTTGATTTCTACATCTTGCCCCGCACTTATCGCAATGACGAGTATTTGCCTGCGGCTTTGTCGATGTACCTCACCTACATCAACCTGTTCATCTTTATCTTGCGCTTGCTTATTGCTCTCAACAGCCGTGATTAAGCACCCGTAGGTACTCAACATTCTGTAAGTTTGTATAAATTATTGCCGTGGTTTAACCTCAACAACCACGGTTTTTTCATTAGATGAGCTATTACCGGATAGTTTCAAGTAATTTTTGCAACTTATCTAAGTGTGGCGAAAGAACTTGCTCAACTACAGCTAAAATCAAAAATACAAATAGACTCAAGCGCAATGCTCCAAAAATCAAAGCGCTCTATCTTTGAATAAGCACTATGGATGTCTTAGAACTCAAACGCGAAATCGAAACGTTGTCTAGCCGCCTGGGTAAAACCCAGGACTATCTTTGACGTACCTGCACTGACTGCCAAAATTCAAGACCTGGAACAAATATCAGCCCAGCCAGAATTTTGGAACGACCAAACGCAGGCTCAACAAACACTGCAAGAACTTAATGACCTCAAAGCTCACCTCCAGCAGTATCATCACTGGCAAGTTAGTCTAGAAGATACCAAGGCTGTTGTTGAGTTGCTGGAGTTAGAAACCGACGAAGCGCTATTGCAAGAAGCGGAATCTACTATTACTAAGCTCAATAGGGAACTCGATCAGTGGGAGTTACAACAATTACTTTCCGGGCCCTATGACGATAAAGGAGCAGTACTGACAATTAATGCTGGTGCTGGTGGCACAGATGCCCAAGACTGGGCGTTTATGCTGATGCGGATGTACACCCGTTGGGCAGAAGCCCACGGTTATAAGGTGACTTTAGCTGAAGAGTCGGAAGGTGATGAAGCCGGAATTAAGTCAGCAACCTTGGAAATTACTGGTCGCTATGCCTATGGTTATTTGCGATCGGAAACTGGTACACATCGCTTAGTGCGGATTTCACCATTTAATGCCAACGGCAAACGGCAAACTAGTTTTGCTGGGGTGGAAGTAATGCCACAAATAGATAGCTCCGTGCATCTAGATATTCCAGAAAAGGATTTGGAAATTACCACATCCCGAGCTGGTGGTAAAGGTGGACAGAATGTCAACAAGGTAGAAACGGCAGTGCGGATTGTTCACCTTCCTACTGGTATTGCTGTGCGCTGTACAGAAGAACGCTCCCAGCTACAAAATAAAGAGAAAGCCCTCACTCGCCTCAAAGCAAAGCTGTTGGTAATTGCCCGTGAGCAACGCGCTCAAGAAATTGCCCAAATTCGAGGTGATATGGTGGAAGCTTCTTGGGGTAACCAAATCCGTAATTATGTGTTTCACCCCTATCAAATGGTGAAAGATTTGCGTACCAATACGGAAACGACTGCTATTACAGATGTGATGAACGGCGACCTTGACGCGTTTATCCAAGCTTATCTGCGGCAAGAAAACCAATTGGTAGAAAGTACTCCTGCGTAATTGGAGATTAGGAGCTAGCGACTGGGGACTGGGGGCTGGGAAAGAGTGTTTTTAGATATCTAATAGCCAATACCCGATCCCCAATCCCCAATCCTAAATCAGCAAAATGAAAGTTTTACTCAAGGTTAACTGTTACATTTATATATAAAAGAGTTTGTTATCAAACCATCATGAGCAACTCTCCATCAACGGAACCTCAACCTAGCTACGTCAAACTCGCCATGCGAAACATGGTGAGGAAGGGTGGCACCTCTGTGAAACATTTTGTACTTACCACTGTGGGGCTTTTAGCTGTATTTGTAGGTCTTGCTTACCTAACTCGCTGACAACAAACCAAAACCCTGAGTGCCTAGGAGACTTTGTAACTGGTGCAAGTTGAACTAGATGTGCAAGATTGTTTTTATGAGTCGTCCCCAGAAAAAATACTGACTTTTGGGGCTACTGATGACCGTATCGCTGGTGAAACTTGGGAAACATGGTTTGTTCGCTGGTTGGAAATACTTCACCCTGATCTTCCGCCAGCGTCAAGTTATGAAATAGGACTGCGTTTGACAGATGATGCGGAAATTAAGTCACTGAATGCCCAATATCGCCACCAGGACAAGCCCACAGACGTTTTAGCCTTTGCTGGCTTAGAGGTAGATTATCCTCAAATCGAGGAAATGTTTGCTTCTGAACCTTTGTATCTAGGTGATATTGTAGTTTCTGTAGATACTGCACAACGCCAAGCCCAACAGCAGGAGCATAGTTTGCGAACTGAACTGGCTTGGTTAGTTGCTCACGGCTTACTCCACCTATTGGGCTGGGATCATCCTGATGAAGAAAGTTTGGTAAGAATGTTAGAACAGCAAGTAATATTGCTGAGAGAAATAGGTATTGCTCTTGACATAGAGTAGCAATTATCTGTATCTCTTTAAAAGTGAATGTTTAGGGGTATTGATTTAAAAAATGCTTTTGAAGAAAATTGCTTAAAACTTGATTTTGCCCTTAAAATCGCCGCAGATTCTGACTTGACTGACTTGACACACTCCATTTTAGGATTTTTAAGCCTATGTCCCAACAAATCTCTCCTCCATCAACGCCAAACTGCTTACCATCACTTGTGACTAACGAACGGGAACTCTCTTGGCAAGTTGCTTCTAGTTTATTGATTAGTTTTAAGTATGCCTGGGCTGGAATCAGCTATAGTTTTCATACTCAACGCAACTTTCGCATCCATGTAGCTGTTTGCGCTATGGCGATCGCCTTAAGCATTGTGTTGCATCTTTCTCCGGTAGAAATAGCAGTAATTGGTATAACTAGTGGTTTAGTTTTGGCTTTAGAGTTACTCAATACAGCCATTGAGTCGCTGGTTGACTTAACTGTAAAGCAGACCTATCATGAGTTAGCAAAAATTGCTAAAGACTGTGCTGCTGGCGCTGTGCTGGTATCAGCTTTGGTAGCAGTGCTGGTAGCTGGGATGCTCTTACTCCCCCGCCTGGCAAATTTAATTATGTCAGCTTTGTAGGTTTGGTTAAGCACTCATCTTTGTTTTATTCCATAATTGATGACGTTTACAGCAATTTAAATCTGGTAATAATTCAACAAAATGGTATAAGTGGTAATAACCAGGAGCTATGAGCTGTGATTATAGTCATCGATAATTACGACAGTTTTACTTATAATTTAGTGCAGTACCTGGGAGAACTAGCGGCAGAGTTCCCAGTGGCGGCAGATATCAAGGTTTTTCGCAACGATAAAATATCTGTAGATGAGATTCGGGCTTTAAATCCTGAGGTTGTAGTTATTTCCCCAGGCCCTGGTCGCCCAGAAGATGCCGGAATCAGCCTAAGTTTAATTGAACAACTAGGTTCTAGTTTGCCAATTTTGGGCGTCTGTTTAGGACATCAGAGCATTGGTCAGGTGTTCGGTGGTAAAATCGTTTCTGCTCCAGAGTTAATGCATGGCAAAACTTCTCAGGTGTCTCACACCGGAGTAGGAGTTTTCCAGGGATTAGAAAATCCCCTAACTGCAACCAGATATCACAGTCTGGTTATTGACCGCGAGACTTGCCCCAATGTGTTAGAAATCACCGCTTGGGTTGAAGATGGTACTATTATGGGAGTACGACACCGGAACTATCCTCATATTCAAGGCGTCCAGTTTCACCCAGAGAGTGTTTTAACATCTTCAGGCAAGCAATTGCTGCGAAACTTTCTGGAACAATTACAGTCGAGAGAGTAATTAATGAAACGACGACAGTTGATGGGCTATGCTGGGGCGGGCTTGGCAACAGCTTTTCTTACTACCTTAATTTCTGAATCTCAAGCTGACGCGCAATCTAGCGGTTTATCAGTTCAATGGTTGGGTCATACTTGCTTTCTGTTTACGGGCGGCGGTGTGAGAATTCTCGTAAATCCATTTCGTCCCGTTGGCTGCACTGCTGGGTATCGTTCACCGAAAGTAGTGGCAGATTTAGTACTAATTAGTAGTCAACTGCTGGATGAAGGTGCAGTGGATGGACTTCCAGGAAAGCCAAAGCTAATTTACGAACCTGGAGTTTACGAGTTCCAAGGTATTAAGTTCCAAGGTATTGCCATAGACCACGATCGTAAAGGTGGTAGACAATTTGGTATCAATACTGCTTGGAGTTGGAAGCAAGCGGGAGTTAATATCCTGCACTTAGGGGGCGCTGCTGCACCTATTTCCATTGAGCAAAAAATTCTTATGGGGCGTCCTGATGTGGCATTCATCCCTGTAGGGGGAAGTGCAAAAGCTTACAATGCCCAAGAAGCAAAGCAAGCAGTTCAGATATTAAATCCCAAGCTGGTAATTCCCACCCATTATCGTACACAAGCCGCAGATGCTGCTAAGTGCGATATTTCGCCATTAGATGAGTTTTTGACCGTGATGGACGGTACAACAGTACGTCGTAGTAATAGTGACTCGATTACTATTAGCTCTGGTAACTTGCCAGAGAATAGTGTAATTCAAACCTTGAGTTACAAGTTTTAAAACTAGGTTGGACTAAGAGGGAGGAAGAGAATCTTTCCTCTTTACAGCTTGCTTTCTTCTCCACAGTTCAAAGTTTTCTGAGCAGGGGTAGTCGCGTAGTGGTAAAGCTACCTTGATCTTCTGCTATGTTCCGTACTCAGAATGGCAATCTCTCCCTGAAACTAACTCAGTATGAGTAGAGAAAATATTATTGTTAAACTCTACTCAGCTTGGCTACAAAACTGTAACTATGTAATCAGTCAAAGCTCTTGATGGCAAAGCTAGAAGTACGCTTTGACTTTTTTTCACTGCTGACATAGAACTAAAGGTGTAACTAATTTGCTGCCTAAACAAATAGGTCAGGTCTTAGAAGGTAATCCACTTTTGTAGAGGTAGACCATCTGGCCCTACTATTACTTGACCATCTTCTCCTACTTGTACAGGAGAAAGCCTATCTGTCTCGGCGATAGGAGTCTTAGTGACTGTTGTGCCATCTGTATTCGTTGTCCAAATTTCATCCGCACCACCTGCGTAATCGCGCCAGTAGATGTCGGTTCTGCCATCGTTATTGAAATCGCCAAACGATGCTTTTGAAGATGTTGGGGTGGGTGAAAGGAAAGTTTCAGTAGTGATTGTTGCACCATCCATTAGCCATGAGGTGTTTTCACCAGTTGCCTCATTGTGCCAGAAGATATCTGTCTTACCATCGGCGTTGAAATCAGCAATACTAGATTTCCAGTTAGCATCAAGCGTTGTCAGAGACCCCTCAGTGAAGAAGACGCTATTTGGTAATAAGGAATTTGCTTGCCAAATTTTGTTCTCACCTGTTGTAGTGTTCCGCCAGAGGAGATCTGAGCGGAAATCACCGTTGAAATCACCAAGGCTAAAAGTCCAGGTTGGGTCTAGTGTTTCTAGCGCACTCTTATTAGCCTGAGTACCATCTATAAACCAAGCGCTGTTCTCACCCGTTGCGCTACGCCAGAAGATGTCTGTTCTGCCATTACCGTCGAAATCGACCATGGTAGGAGTCCAACTTGGATCAACTGATTCGATAAAGGTTGCACTTTTAACGACTTGGTTGGGGTTGGTAGCATCCACTAGCCAGATGGCGTTTTGACCTGTTTGATTATTACGCCATAGGATATCGGTTTTGCGATCGCTATCAAAATCGCCAATATAAGGAGTCCAAGATGCGTCAAGTGTATCTATGGGAATGAAGTTGGCAACGTTTGTTCCATCCATTAGCACAATGCTATTCTCACCTGTTACCTGATTACGCAACAGGAAATCTGTCTTACCATCGGCGTTAAAATCGCCAATTTTATATACCGTGGAAGATACATCAATTTGACCCAGAGAACCTTTCTGGATAACATTTGTACCGTCCATCAGCCAGACTTGAGTTTCACCTGTTTGACTATCGACCCAGATTTTATCTGTCTTGCCATCAGCGTTAAAATCAGGAACGATCGCCGCACTAGTTAAGTAAGGATTCGGATTTGGGTTGGCTCCAAATAAAGACTTTGTTGATGGCAGTCTCGACTGTGCTCCTGCATATTCAGATGAGGAACTGCTTCTGCCTAAAAATGACTGATTTCCATTACTGATATCAAATTTATAATCATTCCATCTCAACTGTTCTAGACCAGATGATGCTGTTGAACTATTTCCTAATGCTAAGTTTGAATTGCTTTTTTGTCCAAGCATGATGTGTTTTTATGATTGGTGTCATAAAAGTTTTAGCTATTTTATCGATGTCATTTCTGTTAACTGATAACATTTACCTCGATTAGAATATTTGTTTATAATCTTTTTTGGATAAATGTCAGATATGCATTTATAAATGATTGTTTTAAAATTTTCAAGTCTAATATGAACCGTTCAAAAATATTTTTATGTATGTTATTTTCTGTAAACATAATTACTGTTAATATCAATTGTTATTTATTCAAGACATAATTTGTCTGTTCCCGATCTCCATAAATTAATTTATTTATGTCCAACTAGTTAAATCATTTGAATTATTGAATACGTCTAATACGTGTCATGTATGTAATCTGTAGTAAGTAAACGTTAAGATATCACCATATTTGAGAAACAAAGTGGCTATGCAAGCAGAATATCGGGAGCGTCGTCAGCAGTTAATGTCAAAACTTGGCAATGGCACTGCTATTTTTCGGAGTGCGCCAATGGCAGTGATGCACAACGATGTGGAATACACTTATCGTCAAGATAGTGATTTCTTTTACCTGACTGGTTTCAACGAACCCCAGGCTGTGGCTGTGTTAGCACCCCATCACCCAGAACATCAGTTTATCCTGTTTGTCCAACCGAAGGAGCGGGAGAAGGAGGTTTGGACTGGTTATCGTTGTGGGGTAGATGCAGCGAAGGAAATTTACGGTGCAGATGAAGCTTACCCAATTACTGATCTGGATGAAAAGTTGCCACAGTATTTGGAAAAAGCCGATCGCCTGTATTACCATTTAGGACGCGATCGCACTTTTAATGACAAAATTTTAGGTCATTATCAGCATTTACTGCGGACTTATCCCAAGCGCGGTACAGGGCCAATTGCGATTGAAGATACTGGCCCAATCCTACACAGCATGAGACTAGTGAAAAGTCCATCGGAGTTGGATTTGATGCGTCAAGCTGCGGCGATCGCCACTGAAGCACACAATTATGCATTAGAAGTTACAGCACCCGGACGTTATGAGTACGAGATCCAAGCAGAGATAGAACACATATTTCGGCTGCGAGGTGCAATGGGGCCTGCTTATCCTTCAATTGTGGCTTCTGGGGCCAATGCTTGCGTACTGCACTACATTGAGAATACCCGCCAAATGCAACAGCAAGACTTGCTGCTGATCGATGCTGGTTGTGCTTATGGTTATTACAACTCCGATATTACCCGGACATTTCCGGTAGGGGGTAAGTTTACGCCAGAACAAAAGACATTGTATGAGATTGTATTAGAAGCACAAAAACAGGCGATCGCTCAAGTACAACCAGGTAATCCCTTCAATTTAGCTCACGATACAGCAGTACGCATTCTCACTGAAGGTTTAGTCGAAGTTGGCATCCTCAAAGGTGAAATTGACAAATTAATTGAGGAAGAAAAATATAAGCCATTTTATATGCATCGCACCAGTCATTGGTTAGGCTTGGATGTTCATGATGTGGGAGTTTATCAGCATGGCGATAACCCGCAGCTTTTACAACCAGGTCAAGTTTTGACTATAGAACCAGGACTTTATATTGTGCCAGATACTAAGCCAGCAGAAGACCAGCCAGAAATAGATCCTCGCTGGGTGGGGATTGGGATTCGCATCGAAGATGATGTCTTAGTTACAAGCACAGGACATGAGGTGCTAACTGCTGGGGTTCCTAAAGCAGTGGATGAAGTGGAAAGGTAATTTTGAATTGAAAAAAGCGATCGCCTATTTTCGGGTGCGTTAGTCCTAGCCAACGCACTATCCCATGTGTCAAGCATGGGAATCAACTGCATCCTTCTACAAATTGGACTTCTGGGAGTTTACCCGATCTGAATTGAGTAACCCGTTTGCCATCCGTCTCGAACACTACGCGATAGTTTTTATCCGCTGCATCCTTCGGTATAAAGGTCAAGTAATGTCCACCTTGAACATAGTGATGCGGCATAACTTGAATTTGTCCTCGATAGAGTGACTTAATCCGCGCTTCGGTATCACCGATTTTTGCACCTTTGAGGGTACTAATCTTGCTATTTCTCCATACATCTACCCTAGCAATACGACCTTCTGCAACCATGAAGCCAATATCCTGAGATTTCCCTTGTGGCTTAACGTAGTAACAATATTTATTGGGCGCATCGCCAGTTAGCCGAGTACCAGCAGCTTGTGCTGCTTGGGAAACAGTCATCCCAACTCTGACTGACCCAATTCCATTAATAGCTAGTTTGGGCTGATTTGTTAATTTTGACTGTGCTAGAACTGTCCCTACTGTAAGACCAGAAAAGGTAACGGCTAAACTAGCAAGAGTCAATAATTTAGCTTTACTATTCATCTTTGAGAAATTAAAAGGTTAGATTCTTATATACAACACCCATGTAGGCATTTTCGGACTTTAGAACTGCTTGGTATTAATCTCTAATTGATAGCGCTTCCTCTTTGTATAAAATAAACTCAATAGTAAGAACATACAGCAGTGTTTACCTACTAAAAAAATGGGTGTGGTAAGAAGACCACACCCATTTTGCCTATAATCTAATTGTGATTACAGTTGGGGTACGTATTGCGGCTTTTCAGGTACGTCAGTATATTCAGCTACAATCTGACGAAATTCAGTGCCGTCAATGGTTTCCTTTTCTATTAACAGATCCACTAAGCGGTCTGTAACACTACGATTTTCACGCAAAATTTTCTTGGCTGTTTCGTAGCATTCTTCCACGATCGCCTTGACTTGAGCATCGATACGGGCGGCGATAGATTCGGAATATTCCGATCTCGTCGTCCAGTCACGTCCCAAGAACACTTCTCCTTGTTGGCTTTCCAGCGACAATGGGCCTAAGTCAGACATCCCGAACCGAGTCACCATTTGCCGTGCCATTCCCGACAACTGTTGTAGGTCTCCACCAGCACCAGTTGTTACTTCCGCAGGGCCAAAAATTACTTCTTCGGCGGCGCGGCCACCCAAAGCACCAGTAATCCGGGCTTTGAGTTGAGAACGGGAAATTAACCCCTGTTCTTCGTTGGGAGTAAACCAAGTTAAACCCTGCGCCTGTCCTCTGGGGATGAGGGTGACTTTTTGTACTGGGTCATGGTCTTTTAACAGAGTTCCTACTAAGGCGTGTCCGACTTCGTGGTAAGCAATCAAGCGCTTGCTCTTGCTATCTACTAAGGGAGTGCCTTCCATCCCAGCCACTACCCGATCTACCGCATCATCAATTTCGCGCAGGGTGATCGCTTCTTTGCGTCTTCTGGCGGTGAGAATAGCAGCTTCGTTAAGTAAGTTGGCTAAGTCAGCACCAGTAAAACCAGGAGTACGACGAGCGATCGCATCTAAAGAGACGCTGGTGTCGAGTTTCTTGTTGCGGGCGTGAACTTGTAAAATTTCCAAACGCCCTTTGATATCCGGTGCATCTACTGTGACTTGGCGGTCAAAGCGTCCCGGACGCAACAAGGCTGAGTCTAATACGTCGGGACGGTTAGTGGCGGCAATAATAATGATGCCTGTGTTGCCTTCAAAACCATCCATTTCGGTGAGCAGTTGGTTGAGGGTTTGCTCTCGCTCATCGTTACCACCACCGATACCAGCACCCCGTTGTCTGCCTACGGCATCAATTTCATCAATAAAGATGATACAAGGGGCGTTGTCCTTGGCTTTCTTGAACAAGTCACGCACGCGGGACGCACCTACACCGACAAACATTTCTACAAATTCTGAACCGGAAATGCTGAAGAACGGTACACCTGCTTCCCCGGCGATCGCTTTTGCCAATAAAGTTTTACCTGTGCCAGGAGGCCCAACTAACAACACGCCTTTGGGAATGCGCGCGCCTACAGCAGTAAATCTTTCTGGTTGTTTGAGGAAGGTGACGACTTCTTGCAGTTCTTCTTTAGCTTCTTCGATACCTGCTACATCGTCGAATTTGACTCCAGTTTTAGCCTCCATTTGGAAGCGAGCCTTAGATTTGCCAAAATTCATGGCTTGACCTGGCCCACCGGGAAGGTTGCTAGAGCGACGGAACAAAAAGAACAACCCGGTAATCAATAAAATTGGAAAAATCAGATTGCCCAGCAGTCCCCAGATAGCCCCATCATTCCGCATGGGGTGAGCATCAAAGCTAATTCCTTTTTCTTTGAGTTTGCTAATCAACTCAGGAGCGTTAACAGGCAGATCCACCCGCCACCGTTGGATACGATTTTCGATATCTTGGTCTACAGCTTCTACAATTGCTGTCCTACCGCCTTCGTAAAGATCCACGCTACTAACGCGATCGGCGTCCAAGTATTCTAGAAAGCGACCATAGGTCATACGGGTATTGGCTGCATTCTTAGTCATGTCCGCAGGAACGCTAGCAAAAGCTCCCTGCCAGAAGAAAAAGCCTATTACCAATGCAGGCACTGTCCAGAGTACTAGGACTTTCCAGGAAAATTTCATCTTAATTTGCCTCTAGATGCCAATAAAATTCATCAGCTTTAGCAAGCGAATGGTGTCAATCAAGGATGAAGTATAAAATTTTTCATTTTAGCCAATGACTACACCGCTCACAGAGGGACACCGAATTACAGGATTAACTTCCATAAAGCAGTGTCAGTGGCTTCTAAATCCTTGATACTTCATCCTTTTTGCGTTACTAGTTAGCTATGAAACGGATCTTGATAAATCCATTTTGTTTAATCTGATGTCTTACGTGAATTGCCATGGAAGCTTTAAGGCCGTTACAGCAGATCCATAGCAACAACCAGAATCTTAATTAAAGTTAACTTAATTTTAATACATGATGGCACCAGAACAGAAACGAGAATATGGGGGCGTCAAGACATCAAGCATTCGGAAAACCCTACTTTTACAGTTATCGACTTTCCCCTATCCCTCTATACTATTTTGGATAATTAAATCCTTGCACTAAAAACTATTTAATAAATTTATGCGTATATCTTGACAACTCAAAGGTTTGGCTTGAAAAAGCGGGGGGACAAGGGGACAAGGGGATAAATCCTTACTTGTTACTCAGAACTCACCACTCTTTCAAGCTAGAAGGAAAGAAAGTTTTTCACGTATTCTAGTGTACGCAGTTAATGATGCTTACTTACTTAACTTCTGTAATTTGTAGAGTGTAAGGGAAATATTGACCTTGGTCGTAAGAGCCAACCCAAATCTGGTAAGTTCCTGGAAGCCATTCACCAACTATGCCAGGATTTTGATTATCAAACTCGTCATTGCACCATGTACCCCCAGGGCCCTTGACAATTAGGGTGGTATCTTTAGGACTGTCCACTCGCAGCTTCAGGTAATCGAATTTACTTGTTAATTCCAATGTGTGGTCTGGTGTTTCATCAACAAATCCGGTGCATGGGCCAGTGGCGGTTTCAGATCTTTTAGCAACTTGACTCCCAGGTACAGAGCCACCACTCATACCACGAACTGTAAAAGGATCTGGGGAAAAATCTTTGCCGATAGTGACATCTCCAAATATCGTCGGTGTTGGCTGAACATCAGCTACAGCATTAATTGTCGATGCAACTAAAAGCGTAAATACCGTCAACGATAATCTGATTCCTTTATTGAATACTTTCTTCGGCATATTAATTACATATCTATCTAAGTGTTGTTGAAGACATGAATTTTACACGCCAGGTTCCCAAAAGAAGAAGAATTGACTAAGCTTAGTGCTGAGTTCTGAGTAATGAAGTGAACACAGTCATAAGTTCTGAGGGTTTTTATGGACTTATACCAATTCTTTAAAATTCAGCAAGAGATAAAAACTCAGAAACTCTTTTGGCATCTGGCTTTCCTAATTTTGAATTTTTAATTGGTATTAGGACTCTTCATCTAAATTATGGATAGGGGCGCATGTACGTGCGCCCTTATCATCTAGAATATTTCCCAAGACTGCGGGTAGTGGTTAATTGCCTGCTGTTATGGCCCTACTCAACCGTGGCTTATCTAAACCAATCTGATGAAGTAGTAACCAGGATTGGATCAGGTCAGGCCCATGGACATCTCCAGTTAAGGCCGCTCGGAGCGATCGCATTACTAACCCTTTTTTCACATTCTGCTCTTTTACCACCTGTTTAATTATCTCCTGGGCACTACTTTCTTCGAGTTTGGGCTGATTATCTAAAGCGGCGATAATTCCCTTGAGGGCGGCGGCAGAACCTTCTTGCTGCAACTGTTTACTTGCCTCTTCGCTAAATTCAACTGTGTCGGTAAAAAACAGTTGGCTCATCGCTACGGCATCTTTGAGACGAGTTAGGCTTGCTCCAATTAAAGCTACTAACTGTTCTAACCAGCCGCGGTCGCGTCCTCCATCAAATTTATACCCAGCTTCTTGCCAGTAGGGTATTAATAAATCTGTCAATTTATCTACAGGCAAATTGTGGATATACTGACTGTTTAACCAATCCAGCTTCGCCCAGTCAAACTTAGCGCCTGCTTTATTCACACGCTCAAAGCTAAACTCTTTGGCTGCTGCTTCTAAGGTAAATATTTCCTGAGTTGAGTCTGGGGGTGACCAACCCAGTAATGTCATGTAATTCGCTAAAGCTTCGGGTGTGAAGCCCATTTGTTTAAAGTCAGAAATGGAAGTGACTCCATCTCGCTTAGAAAGTTTGCGCCCTTCCATGTTCAAAATTAGAGGCGCGTGGGCAAACTCTGGTATCTTAGCTCCTAAAGCTTCGTATAGCAGAATCTGCTTGGCGGTATTGGCTATGTGGTCTTCTCCGCGAATGATATGAGTGATTTGCATATCTATGTCATCAACCACAACAACAAAGTTGTACAGTGGTTGACCAATACCATCTTCGGCAGCACGGGCAATCACCATATCGCCACCAAGGTCACTACCTCGCCAGGACATTTTTCCTCGTACTAGGTCATGCCAAACAATTTCTCGCTCATCTTCAATTTTGAAGCGAATCACAAAGCTACGGCCTTCAGCTTTATAAGCAGCTTCTTGTTCTGGGGTGAGGTTGCGGTGACGGTTATCATAGCGGGGTGCTTCCCCTTTAGCTTTCTGGGCTTCTCGTAGGGCTTCTAGTTCTTCGCTGGTGGTATAGCAGCGATAAGCTAATCCTTGCTCTAGCAGTTTTTGCACCGCTTCTTCGTAGAGTTCCAGGCGTTGAGATTGAAAAAATGGGCCTTCATCCCAGTTCAGCCCCAACCAGCGCAACCCTTCCAGGATATTATCGGTGTATTCGGGACGCGATCGCTCTAGGTCGGTATCTTCAATTCGCAGGATAAATGTCCCACCGTGGTGGCGGGCAAATAACCAGTTAAATACAGCTGTTCTGGCTGTACCAATATGTAAATTCCCAGTTGGACTTGGAGCAATACGAACTCTAACAGTCACAGTTCTTTCTCTCTTTCACAAAGCATGATAACTATAACAAGCGCTGAATGCTGAGTTGAGAGCGATCGCTAAAAGAGTTGTGGTAGAAAGAAATTCTCGTGTATGTATTAACAATGAATTTTTTACCCCGATCAACTCAGGAATCAGCACTTATAACTCTTAACTTTTAACGGGACTGACGGGGCTCGAACCCGCAACTTCCGCCGTGACAGGGCGGTGCTCTAACCAATTGAACTACAGTCCCTTAATTGGCAACTTTGCTATTATGTATGTTTTTTTTGGGTTTGTCAAGGGGTATTGGAGTTAGAAGTTAATAGTTTTTTTGTTTCATCACCCCTGCCGTTTGTCAGTGTATTTTAGCGTCTATGGAGCCTGATTCTGCAACCTGCGGTGTTGCTGCCAGATACTGCTGTATCTGGGGTTGCATTTGCTTATACTGCTGCTTTAACAGTTGTTTGCTCAAATGAGGCTGGGAGGAAGGCGGTAGGCTTTGACTTTGTTCTATCCAAGTTTTCAGCTTTTGCCGCTGAATTGGCTCAATATAGCTGCTGACAACGCTGGCGCAGACGTGAGGTGCTTCTAGATTAAAGAAAATCAAAGGGTAGCGTTCATTTTCTGATAATGAGTTAACCAGTTTATGATTTTGAGGATTTTGCATATCTAGGTAACAGGGTAGCCACTTTGGGCCGAGTTTGCGATTGTAAAGGACTGTCAACCATAGCAGCATGGGATGAGGGGATGTGATGAAGATAAATTGGTTGTAACGGATAGAAAGTGCTCGACCTTTAATTTCTTGTTGAGACAACATCAGCCATAGTGACGCTATAGTTCCTTGTTCGGTATCCAGAAGGTGAGGAAAAACAATTTCCTGAATCGGTTTATTCTGGGGCCAGGTAAGTTGCCAACAGGCTTGCTCTACAGCTACAGGTAACTCAGTATGAGACGCAGCTTTAGATGTAGGGGAAGCATCTTCTAACTTCAAGTTTGTAGGCTTGAGATAATTAGATCGATTTATACTTTCTAAAACTTGCAGAATTTGACCAACATTTTGGGGGCGATCGCTTGCTGATTTAGCAAGACAAGCCATAATTAAATTATTTAGATCCTGAGGTATTTGGAGATTGGGTTTAACATCTGCGATCGCTCTTGGTGCTTCAAAATTATGTGCTTTATACCAAGCTCCAAAGTGGTCTGTTTCTGGTTGCCATGGTTTTTCACCTGTGAGCATCTCAAACATCATCACACCCAGGCTATAAATATCAGAGCGACTATCTAATTCTCCTCCCTCTAGTTGTTCTGGAGAAGAATATGCCAGAGTACCGTAAAATCCTTTATTTGTGCTGTGTGTTGCTGTGTAATTTAAAAATTTAGCAATTCCAAAATCTAAAATTTTGACTAACTGACCCAATATAGGATCTGGGATAACTAATATGTTAGCTGGCTTAATATCTCGATGAACTAGCGCATAAATTTTGCCGTCTATGTTAAGGCCTTGATGAGCACATTCTAAGCCTAAGCAAATCTGACGTGCTATCGTCATAAACCTTGGCAAATTCATCGGTATTAATTCCTTTAAAGACTTGCCAGACAAATATTCCATGACGTAAAAGGGGTTACCTTTTTCATTTACACCGTAATCATACGCTCGAACAATATGTATACTTTTTTGGCTCAAAGCTGCACTCATGAGAGCTTCACGGGCAAAGTCCTTTTGCATCTTGGCAGATGAAACAGTTTGAGCAAGAAATTTGATAGCAACTGGTATTCCTCCTAGTAAAACATCATTTGCTAGAAAAACCTTGCCCATGCCTCCCTTACCAATTAACTGTTTAATTTGATAACGATTAGCAAGTAGACCTGTATTATTTGGAGATGCAAATGCTCTTTGATTCACTTTTACAACCTCTTAGTACTCCAAAAGTCAAAATTAATTACTAAAAATTTGAAGTTTTTATCAGCTACTGGTTGTAAGTAGTTTAATCTATACAGCCAAACTTCAACGCCGCAATAAAAATTGTAAAATTTGATAAAATAACTTAGCAGCCCAACCTTTTAAAGCAGCTTCTTCACTTTTTTGTTTATTATCTACAGCTTTACGTAGTATTGTCGCTTTCAGCCTTTCGTACTCTGCTTTTAAAATAATTTTTGCTTGTTTTACAGAAATTAATTCATTTGTATTTTGGTTAACCGCTAACCAATCTGTAAGTTGCTGACGTTGACTAGCAGTGAGAGTTAATGTCATTACATGAGTGCAATTTTGTGGTTCCTCTAAAGGGAAAAATAACAAATGGTAGTATCCTGTTTCTGCTAAAACACGTACTATTTTTTGCCCTTTACTATCTTTCATATCTAAAAAACAAGATAACCACCTTGTTTGAGAATTTTGGCTATCATATAGTACTGTTACCCATAAAAGCATCGGGTATACATTCATTTTGGCGATAAATTCAGTGCCATGAATTTTATCTATAAATTTAGCAATTTCTTGTTGGGGCAACATTGCCCAAAAAGTTGGTATAGTAGCTTTAAATGTATGTAATAAATAGGGAAACCCAATTGGTGCAATTGGCCGATTTTTTGGCCATTTTTTCTGTAAGCACTCTTTTTCAGATAATGAAGTTACAGGTACTATTTGTAATGTAGACGATGTGTCTGAACTATCACTATTACTAATAGTCGGAGTATTTTCAAGTTCCCACTTAACTTGTTTTAATCTTTCTAATATTTCCCTAGTATTTTGGGGTCGATCATTAACTTCTTTTGCTAAACAACTCATCACTAATTTTTGTAATGTTTGGGGTACTGCTATTTGCGGATTCACTTCCTCAAATGTCGGTGGAGTTTGAAAGTGATGAGCTTGATACCAACTACCAAAAGAGTTAGTTGTTGCCTGAAATGGATGTTTTCTAGCTAACATCTCGAACATCAGTACTCCCAAACTGTAAATATCAGATCTTACATCGAGTAGTTTACGTCCCTCCATGTGTTCTGGAGAACAATAAGGTAAACTACCGATAAAAGAATCAGTGATAGTCATCCCACTACGCTCTGTTAAAAACTTGGCAATACCAAAATCGAGAATCTTTACAATATTCCCTCTTTTAGGATCTCCAGTAATAAAGATATTTTCTGGCTTAATATCTCGATGAACAATAGGATAATTTTCTCCTTTAAGGACAATACCTTGGTGAGCGCATTCTAAACCTAAACAAATTTGATAACAAATATCTAAAATTTCTGTTATTGTTATAGTCTTATTTTTAAGGATACGTTTTAAATTTTTACCTTGAAGATATTCCATTACATAAAAAGGAACATTTTCTTCGGTTACACCGTAACTAAATACCCGGACAATATTTTTACTTTTACGACCTAATTGAGCACCAATAAAAATTTCTCTGGCAAAGCGTTGGGACATTTGCTGATTTGCCAGACTTAAGGATAGAATTTTTACTGCGACTGGCATTCCGCCTTTAGCAATATCTTCTGCTAGGTAAACCCTACCCATCCCGCCTTTGCCAATCAAATCTCTTATTAAATAGCGATTATTTAATAATTTACCAATATATATATCTACTTCATTTTTAGAATTTCCTAGGCTTGGAATTGGATTATGCACCATAAAATTATTTATGAAAAATAAACCTAAGAAGTTAAGTTTATAGCTCTCCTTAAACCTTTATTTTATCCGAAAAAAAGAACATAAATTTTAGAGAGTCAATCATATGATGTAAAAATTACTACAATTTTATGTTAACTATCCATAAATAAGAACGAAATCTGTCTGTAATAGTTCTTAAGCTAGGTGTAACATATTTATTAAAGCAAGCGTATGGGAAATTTCACTGAATCCATAGATTGCTCCAATAGATTTGTAGAATTCGTTCAGTAAATATACGTAATCTATAGAAATAAGTTCCATTTATAAAGATGAAATTTATAGTTGCAGTTCAGCGCAACTACGAAGTATTTTATAGGAAAACTTAGTGATTATAATTTGGAAATAAACGGCGTAATAGCCTACTTATTGGTGATTCAATCTTCAACTTAAAGGCTAGTATTTGATTACGTTGTAGAGCATTGAAGTTGTTATCACTAATTAGAATTAATGAGCGCTGTCCATCTGGCAATTTCGGGCCAAGGGTTAAGCCTTCGATATTATCTAGCAACACGTCTAAATTTCTCAAATCTAAAAGCTGTTTTTTCTGAACAGGTTTAATTGTTTTGGAGTCAACAGCTGAAAAGCTATTAATCTTATGAATGTCATCAGCACCCTTTAAAGAAATCTGGAATAGGGAAATTGCAAATCCCAAGCCTGTAAAAGACCTTTCTAAACTAAGGAAATTTCCTTGATTATCAAGGGCAACTAAATCAGGTAAGCCGCTAGCAAATTTGCCTGTAAGATTTAAAATAGGCGTAACTGGTTCAGTCTGGTAAAGAAATTCCTTTTCTGGTTGGTTGATAAATAGGTTGTATTGTAAAATCCGGCAAGGAGTGCCGATTCTGGGTTGAGCTTCTGCACCATCTTGAATTAAAGCATTTTCGGTGGCTGTAAATAAATGCTTTTCATCTGGTGTAATTGTTAGACTTTCAAAAGCTAAATTGTTACGGAACCCTTGCTGACCCTTTTTATCTGGCAAAAACTTGTTTGGTATGGGTAGAGTTGTTATTTCTTTGCCAGTAGATAGGGAAAACTCTTTAATAAAAGAATTAATTAATTGCTTAGGATCACCTTCAGAAGAGATAAAGACACTTTTTTTACTAGTTAAAGCAATACCTTCTGTATCAGTCGTACCTGGAGGATATTTTTCACCACTTTCATTTAATAGTGTGGTCACACCGACAGGAACAACACCGCCATTTTTCAATGTACCTTTACTGAGGTCAATTTTTAGGGTGTAGAAACGAGCGGGAGCTTTTTGGCTGCGGTCATCTGAGATGGCATAATAAAGGTCGTTTTTTGCGTCGTAGGTAATTCCAGATAATCCTCCCACAGCCGTTTTTTGGAAGGATAATCCTTGCGGTAAAGTTGCTTGTCCGATAAACTCTATGCCACTAACGGTAACGGCAGTAGATGCTAAATTGGTGAAGAAAAGGCTGATAATTAAAATTGGGATGCTAAAGTAAATAATTCTTGGCAATGTCAAGAGTTTCTTGATGAGCTGCATGGATAGCGATCGCTAAAGTGTAAAAGTCACCCAACACAATATCACGCTCAAGTTATTAACTATTTATGAGACTTGATTTAAGCAGGTCGCAAATAATATTCTTCCTGAAAAAATTTGACTAACCAATCTTTGACATTGCGGGTGGCGCGGCAGTCGTCTTCGTTGTAGCGTTGAATTAATTCCAATAAGGTGCGATCGCCTGTTTCTAGCCACTGATCATACCAGTAAATACACTTAGCACCGCTAGCTTCTTTGTCTCGCCATTCAAATCCTAACCAACGGGCAATGGCTTTGAGGGCATAACTTTCTATGGGTAAGGCGACGCTTTGGGTTAGTTGTTCATACACATCCACAAAGCGATTTAATACAGGGCGCACTGAGGAATAAGGTGTGTGGTACAGCTTTGCCAGTCGTTTGACTGTATCAAATTCGTAAGCACAAAAATGATAAATTGGGGCTTCGGGATATTGCCCAATCAAATCTAAAAATTGCTGCCAGATTAATTCTTCATCTTCTGGTCTGTCTGCGAGGAGAGAATAAAACTGTTCTGTGTTAGTTTGCCGATCAACAATCAACACTCCCAACAAATAATTTAAATTCAAGTCTGGTTGTGCCTCAATATCAAAGTAAATTTCTATGGGAGCAGTGAAGGTGATATTTTCTGTTGCTGCTGGGTAGGGTAAGATAAACGGACGACTTTGTAATACAGATTGAGCTTGTACTATTAGCTTGGGCGCTACCTCACTATCAAACCCAGGCAAGTTTTCTAGTACGCTGGGGCTGGTACTAGCAAGAGATTCCAGTGTGGTGATCGAGAGAGCTTGTAGTTGAGTGTAGCGAACAGGTGTTACTCCTGGTAACAGTGAAAGATGTTTTTGTGATTGGGCGATCGCATAACAATTACTGTACCAATGACAAAGACTGCATTTTTGTCGAGAAATAAATACTTCTGGCCCATCGGCTAACTCTAAAGTTTGAATCAACTCGGCGAGAATGCGTTGCATCTCTGGGTTCCATCTTTGCAAATCTACTGCATAACTACTATCTTTAGTCCGCAGTTTCAGCCAAGCTGTTTGGGGCATAACTCCCTGCACTGTCGCCAAGACTTGGGCGTGAAATGCTACTCCAACTTGATATTCTTGTTTGGGGCGTTTACCCATTTCCAGACTCGCCGGAACGTACATCCAATCTCCAAAGCAAGATTCTCCTGGCTGTTTCACAAGTAAATCTGGACGACTGAGTAAGGTATACCCTTGATAACTTGGGGATAGAGAAACCTCTTCATTCCCTGTGTTTACCCAATCGTCGTAACTGGCTAACAGCACACCTTGACGAATGTACTCAACTCCACGCTGCATCAATTCTAAAGTTGCTGCTTGCCCTGCTTGCCAATTTCCTTTGGGATAATTTGGTCTGTGGTAAGACAAATTAGCTAAGACACTGCTTTGATAAGCGATTTTGTCGTGTTGCAGTTTTAGCAGTAACTCATTGGGAGTATCTCGCTGGTTTTTGTCACCGTGACTATCTAAAAAAGGTCGGCGCTTACAGCGTTGATATTGCAGTAACAGATCAGCATTAATTAACATTCCATTAAGCTAGCAATAATTAGTACTTTCTGGGAGTCAGCCAGAGAAGGAAAGTCAGTAATCAAATCACAATTACCTACGAAAAACCCGAAGATACGTTAAGCATGAAGTTATCTGATTCCTTATCTTCACTCTAAAATCTAAAACTTAAATTGGGTATGACTAGTATTTCTACTGCAACATCCAAATTGCATCACCATCGAGAGCAGTTTCCAGCTTTAGCGAATAAGAGCTATTTCAATTATGGGGGTCAAGGGCCGATGCCCCAAACAGCAATGGATGCCATTAGCCAAGCTCAAGCTCATATTCAGCAACTAGGCCCGTTTGGCGCTGAAGTTGGCCGCTGGATTGGATTAAATATTCAAGCTACCAGAGAAGCGATCGCATCTGAGTTGAATGCGCCACCGCAAACTATTACTCTTACAGAAAATGTAACTTTTGGTTGCAATATTGCGATGTGGGGTATTGAGTGGCAAGCTGGCGATCATCTGCTGCTTTCTGATTGCGAACACCAAGGCATTATCGCCACAGCACAGGAAATCGGGCGCAGATTCGCTGTTGAAGTAACTACTTGCCCACTCATGGCTACTTTAAACGAAGGCGATCCTGTAGAAGTTATTGCCCAACATTTACGCCCTAATACTCGCCTTGTGGTTTTAAGTCATATCCTTTGGAATACAGGGCAAGTTTTACCTCTAGACAAAATTGCAGATTTATGCAGGGGTAATTATTCCCGACTTTTAATAGATGCTGCCCAGTCTGTTGGTTCTATGCCTTTAAATTTAACTGAATTGGGAGTAGATTTTTATGCTTTTACTGGTCATAAGTGGTTATGTGGCCCTGCGGGTGTGGGGGGTTTGTATATCCGACCAGAAGCACAAGAAAGCTTAAAGCCTACTTTTATTGGTTGGCGCGGTGTTGTTCTCAACAATCAAGGCAAGCCTGTGGATTGGCATCAGGATGGGCAAAAATATGAAGTGGCTACCTCAGATTATCCGTTGTATGTTGCCTTGAAGGAGGCGATCGCAGTCCATCAGCAATGGGGAACACCACAGGAACGTTATCAGCAAATTCTCCGCAACAGTGAATACCTTTGGCGACAGTTGGTAAAATTACCCGATGTCAAATGTTTACGGACTTCCCCGCCTCAAAGTGGTTTAGTATCGTTTCAAATTGCGAATTCTCAACCTCAAACTAGTCAGGAGTTGGTGAATTTTTTAGAATCACAAAGATTATTTACCCGGAAAATTGCCGATCCCAACTGTGTACGCGCCTGCGTTCATTACTTTACTTTAGAATCGGAAATCGACCAATTGGTTGAAGGTGTGCAACGGTTTTGTAAGGGGATTGGGGATTAGGGACTGGTGACTGGGGACTGGGGATGGGGGGACAAGGGGACAAGGGGAAAGAACTATGAATAACTCTTGCTCCTTGTCCCCCCATCCCCCATGCTCCTTGTCCTCTTCACCCAATGCCCCATGCCCGATGCCTAATACCCAATTCCCAATCCCTAACTACATGGAACGCCCAATTTTATACTTAGCTATCACTAACCACGGCTTCGGTCATGCTACTCGTACTGCATCGATTGCTGCCACAATTCAAAAGTTATGCCCAGATGTCTTGTTAATTATGGTGACAACTGCCCCCAGGTGGTTGCTAGAGTGCTACATAGATGGCGATTTTATCCATCGTCCCCGTGCTTTTGATTTGGGTGTGGTGCAAGCAGATAGCTTGACAATGGATAAAGAGGCGACTCTGGCAAAGTTACTAGAAATTAAGAAAAATCAAAATTCACTGATTGCCTCGGAAGTAAATTTTATCCGTCAAAATCGCGTTCATCTTATTTTGGCAGATATTCCTTTCCTCGCCCCTCTCATCGCTAAAGCTGCAAATATCCCCTGCTGGATGATCAGTAACTTTGGCTGGGACTTAATTTATCGAGATTGGGGAGGCGAATTTTTAGAAATTGCTGATTGGATTAGTGATTGTTATTCAAAGTGCGATCGCCTGTTTCGTCTTCCCTTCCATGAACCGATGCAGGCTTTCCCAAATATTACAGATGTGGGCTTAACAGGTGGTTCTCCTCGTTACACGGCTGATGATTTACGTTCTAGTTGGGGTATTACTGCACCCCTAGAAAAAACTATTTTGCTAACTTTTGGCGGCTTGGGTTTGCAACAAATTCCCTACGATAACCTGCACCATTTTCCCGATTGGCAATTCATTGTCTTTGATGAATCTGCCCCTGATTTACCTAATTTGGTGAAAGTTACTGACCGTAAATACCGCCCTGTAGATTTTATGCCCATTTGTGGACGAGTCGTTTCTAAACCTGGTTACGGTACTTTTGCAGAAGCTACACGTTTACAAGTACCTATTGTTACGATTACTCGTGATGACTTTGCAGAAGCAGCTTTTATGTTGGAAGGTTTGAGCAATTACAATCAGCATCAAATCTTGACTCCAACAGAATTTTTTCAAGGTAGTTGGGATTTTCTCTCTCAACCTCTTCTGCAACCAAAGCAATCTCAACCGATTGCTAAAAATGGAAATGAAGCGATCGCTGATGCTGTGATCAAATATTTTTAAGTTAACTCAATTTACGAGTGATAAGCGATCGCCTCCGACAGTGGGTTTTGCCCAATCGTACTTAATCAAAGGCTACAACCAAAACATTCCCACACCCGAAAATCCTACCCAGCAGGATTTTCTTCTAACCAGCTAAGTAAATCCTCTAGTCCTGTAAAATCTAACAAAGCCTCGCCAAGTGCTTCTAATTGCTCTAGGGAAAGCGATTGAATGCGTTCTTGAACTTCTTGCGGTAACTCTCCCACCCGTTTTTTTACTTGTCGAAGCACGAGACTTTGCTCACCTTCTTGTTTTCCCCGTTCGTAGCCAATACGTTCACCAGTGGTTACATAACTCATACTACGCTCCTGCTCAAACTGCTTAAATTCTTGCCAAAATTCCGCTTCCAATGCTTTTGGTAAAATCATAACCCAATCAATAAATCGGTATAGGTTACGAATATCTCTTTCTTGCAGTTCTTGTTCGTACAATCGACGTATGGGTACGTTCCCAGTTAATTAATCTGGCTGTTTCTGGGAAGAAAAAATGCATGGCTTGGGAAAAGTATGCTTCTAATATTTCTTTCCACGGTGAATCATTATCGGCTCTTTCTAATTCCTCAGTCATGTAGATTTGAAATTTGGCATTTATTCGACGGATATATTAAAGAATACAGAGAGCGCCGATTATTGCCAAACCAAAGACGATTTACTTTCAAGAATGCTAGGCGATCGCATCTCTAAATTCCGTATAATCAAGGTTGCTATAGTTATTTCATTCGTTGCTCAACTCAAGTTACGAAAATCTCTTTCCCCAGCAGCATAACGTCTGAGCAAGTTTTCAGCAGTAATCCTTTCCTTTTCCATGCCTCAACTCCAACATCAAGCAACACATAATAAGATATAAGCCACTCAATCTCTGGTAACACAGCCACCGGACAGACCACCTCTTCCCAGGTTGTATGATATATTCTCAATCAGCAAGCAAATTCTAACGCTCAGTAGACTTTTAACTCATTGCAGATGACTCATTACCAAAAGCTACTCAGAGTTTCCACTACTGGCAAGTCTTTTCAAAATATCACCTCAAAAATTGAAGTGATCGTTGCCGAGTCGGGGGTGGAAACTGGACTTTGTACTCTATTTTTACGCCACACTTCAGCTAGTTTAGTGATTCAAGAAAATGCTGATCCAGATGTGTTGGTGGATCTCGCTAACTTTATGGCGAAACTTGTACCAGAATCAGGCAAGTACATTCATGATGCTGAAGGCCCTGATGATATGCCGGCACATATCCGTTCAGCCCTTACCCACACTTCCGAAAATATCCCCATTAATCGCGGTCATTTAGTTTTGGGTACTTGGCAAGGTATTTATGTTTGGGAACATCGCCAACGCAGTCATGTTAGAGAGTTAGTTGTCCACATCTCTAGTTAATAATCAAATCGTACTGGCATAATCTTGGGCGCTATTTGTGAGTTTTGACAACGTATGTAAGACTTTAGCTGAAAAATACCCAGCAGATTTTGCGCGTTGGTTGCTAAAGGTTGAAGCACCAAAAATTGAAGTTTTAAAAACTGAGTTGAGTCTTGAACCAATTCGAGCCGACTCTGTAACTTTCTTACGAACACAGAATCGTATTTTACATTTAGAATTTCAAACAATCATACAATCTACTCCTGCTATTCCTTTCCGAATGTTAGATTATTTCGTGAGGTTAGTGCGGCAGTATGATGTGCCAATAACGCAGGTAGTGATTTTCTTACAAGAGACAAGTAACGAAATCGCTTTTACCCAAGAATATATCAATGAGATGACAATTCACCGCTATCGAGTTATAAGAATGTGGGAACAAGATTCCGCCTTATTTCTCGATAACCCTGCATTATTGCCGTTAGCACCATTAACACAAACAGATTCACCCCAAAGGCTATTATCACAGGTTGCCCAGAGTGTTGCTAGAATTTCGGATAGAGAAACTCGGCAGAATATCGCAGCTTACACAGGGATTTTAGCTGGTTTAAAGTTTAAAAAAGACTTAATTCGGCAATTTTTAGGGGAGGATATTATGCAAGAATCTGTGATTTATCAGGATATTTTGCAGAAGGGAGAACAAAAAGGAGAACAAAAAGAAGCGCTGAGATTCTGTATGTCTTTACTTGATGAACGTTTCGGTGAAATTGATGCGTCAATTATTGAGCGAGTTCAAGTTTTAGAAAAGGAACAGCTAGAAGATTTAGGTAGAGCAATTCTCAGAATTTCATCAATACCTGATTTATTGACTTGGTTAGACCATCAGAAAACAGATTAACTGTAAATAAGTTTGTTTTGTATTAGAACTTACGCATTCGCAACGAAAAACAAGGCTTTAGGATTGCTTCCCTACGGTCGCAATGAAGAAATTACGTTATTGTTGCTTAAGTCCTGTTTATATTCACATCAAAATGTCGAGACATGAGAATTGCTGACTTAATTAGCTGGTTTGAAGAATGGGCAAATCCTGCTTGGTGTGAAAGTTGGGATAATTGTGGTTGGCAGGTTGAGCCAGGGATTTTACAGGAACAGGCTAGGGTTTTGGTATGTTTAACACCAACTTTGGCGGTCATGCAAGAAGCGATCACCTCTAATGCTAACCTGATTTTTGCCCATCATCCCCTCATTTTTAATCCTCCCAAATCTTTACGTACTGGTGAGGCGATCGCGGATATGGTGCGATTAGCTTATATCCATAATATTGGCATCTACAGTGCCCATACCAATTTTGACCAAGTACAAGATGGGACTGCTGATGTTTTGGCTCAGATTTTAGAACTCAAGGAAGTTACACCCATCGTACCCACACAAGCGAGTTTAGGATATGGCCGCGTAGGGGTGCTAGAGCCTTTTATGACATTACAAGAATTACTGACGCTAATCCACACCCGGCTTGCTCCCCCAAATCTGATCGTTTCACCTACTGTTGATTTACAGCAAACGATTTCACGAGTGGCTGTTTTGGGCGGTTCGGGAGCTAGTTTTATTTCGGCGGTAGTCAAAACTGGCGCTCAAGCTTATCTCACTTCTGATTGTAAGTTCCATCAATTTCAAGAAAGCCGCGATCGCGGTCTGATTTTAATTGATGCTGGACATTATGCAACTGAACGTCCTGCTTGCGATCGCTTGGTGCAAAAACTACGGTCTTTAAATTTAGACTGGGTGCAATTAAGCCATAAAGATGAAGATTTCCGACAGTTTTTCCCCTAAAAATGTATATTATTTTATTCTCTGCATAATTAATATTTGCAACTAATTTTCGGTTTTTACATAAACTAATGTATATTTAATTGTAAGTACTTAAGTATATTTCTAAGTTGAATCTAGCAAATACTATGTATTTTCACGCTAAACTTCATAAATTATCAGCCATTTGCGAGTATTTAGTATAAAGTTTTCATATGACAGAGATCACAAAATTATGTAATTATAATCACCAAGCTTTGCTGTTCCGCATCAATTAGTAAACTAGGGAATTATTTCATACTAGAGGTAGCAAATTGCCTATTAAGCCCTTAATTAAAATGATTCGCACACTCGTTGAATCTGCTTTTCAAACTGGATGTCTTAGTGTTGAATCTGAGGGTCTACTCCACCAGGTACTAGCTACGAAGTGTTATCAGTCAGATGATTTGGCAGCTCTTGAGGCGCTATACGATGCAGTTCGTGCGGGTCAAATTAAACGAGAAGCATCCTCGAAACTACTCATGGAATTTCCCCTCGGATACAAATCTTGCTAACATTTCCATAATTGGTGACTCTGGCGCTGCATTATTGCTCCTGGGGGAGTGTGTCACATCAGTTAAAAACGTTAAACTTAAAACTCTTGGAATGTTCTTGTTTAAAACCGTTCAGGTCTGCAAGAGAATGAGTTAAGATCAAATACATAGGGGTAAAAGTACAGCCGAGTTCCCGGACTTCCCAGAAATGCCAATGATTACAAGTAGGCAACTCAAACAACCGCAATCTACGTTTGTTTCGGAGTATTTATTATTACATAATGGTAGGCAGGACTCACCAGCAGGTATTAACCTGGTTAGGACAACTCCCGAATTGTATGACTTCTATGAAGTAAACATTCGCTGAATGACCCTGAAGAAGTTATAGTTTCATCAACGCAGTGGTACTACTTGATGGCCCAAAATTTTCCTAGACTCGAACAATTACAAGCTCTTTGGTTTAGGTCAAAAAACGTCAGTAGTTTTGCTGAAGTAGATAACTTACCTATTAAGGGTATTATGCATTGGGGTAAAACCCAGTTTTTGACAAGTTTAACTACGTTGTTTAAAAAGGCAGAAGCAGTACATGCTACACCGCAAGATTTATCAATTGTGTTGCGATGGGCGGGAGGTATGTGTTTTCTTGCGGGACCAGCAACGCTGGATTGAACGCGCCCGCATCATTGATATAGAGGGAGATTTAGTGACCCTACGCTATGAAACAGAAGAAGAGGATGAAGTTTGTTCCTGGGAAGAGATGGTTCGTCTCGAAAGTATTGGTGCTGTAACACAAAAGTTAGCTTCAGTACCACGCGGTAATGTAGAACCTCTCATGACTGAAGATTGTCCGGAAGCTGAACGTATCCGCAACCGTTACACCGACTCGAATCCTGAATAAATCAAAATAGTCGATACTCAAGAGTCCAGAGTCCATATTTCTACTCTGGACTTTTGAGTTCTTGGCTATTCAATTTCGTTTAAAGGTTCAAAGGCGGGACAGTAACCTTCAAGAGTTACCTTGAAGTTATATAACGGAGAATTGGGATTCCAACATCGTTGCCCCCTTTGATGTCGGCAAGTTCCACAGCAATCTACATCAGACAAAGTATAGCGATCGCTACTTTGGTTGAGTAGTTCTCGTTGTGATAACCCCCGTAATACTATTTCTTCCCCCTGCCAACGAGCTTCGATTAAACCGGTATCAGCAAGCTGCCGCCAACGCGGATCAGCTGTAATTGCGTCTGGGAGCGTAATCGTGATGACGGTTCCCAACTCCGTGAGTTCGCCTTCATAATTCGTTTCTGGTGCGGCTGGTTGTAAAAATGTATCTCCAATGGATAGTTCTACCAAGACACCAGCAGAAGGAGAATGCACATGATAGCGGTTTTGTAACTCTTCTAAGCTAGTTAAATCGGCTAAGTAGGCAGGGGAACCGTGAACAAAAATGACGTGCTGGGGTCGTAAATTATGAATTAGCTGCGTAGTACCGGGGCCATCACTGTGTTGTGCGAGGAGATAGCTTTCAACGGTAGTGGGCGCTGAATATTGTTTTTTAACTTTTATGTCAATTTTTTCTGGCAGGAGGATTGCCCAAGGGCCACTGTCAAGTTGGCAGTATTGACCAAAATCAGTTGTAGAATCAGTGAGGACAATACAGGGGGACTTGCCTAAAGTGTCCCGATGTTCGGATTGCAAACGACGCACACGAGGGCGCACTTTCTCATCCCAAAACAAAGGTTGATGACGAGCAAAGTTCTGTACTGATGGGGGAAGGTGGGGCAGTAATTCCAGATAGGCGTCACATCCTGTGGCGACAGCACCATCAACCCAAATATCTACATCTCGTCCTGTAAAGTGGTGATGGCTGCGTAAGAGCATTAATAGTTCTTGACCCAACCCTAAAGCGGGTGTGGGAAGTAACACAGAACAACGGTCGGCGATCGCGCGATTAATTCGTTCCGCTAGTTGATTTTCTTGGTTGCGGCGGTGGGGATGGCGGGATGTGCCATAAGTACCTTCAATAATTAGCACATCCAACTCTAATCCTCGTAATTCTTCTAAACGCAAACCTTCTACCAGCCGCGAGTTAGATAAGAAAAAATCTCCTGTATATAGCAGCCGATAAGAACGCCGCTGGGTTGTGTAGGTCAGTAATATTGCTACCGCCCCTGGTAAATGCCCTGCGGGAAACAATTCTGCCACTAAGCCTTCTTGAAATTCCACAGGCGATCGCAACGGTAAGGCTTGACAAAATTGGGGAATTTCTTGAAGGTTTTTATCTAACCAGTTAAGTGATAGTAACTTGCTGGTTACTTCACTGGCGTATATCGGTAACTGGGGAAAAGCCTGATGCAGTGCCAGCAACCCTCTAGCGTGATCTGGGTGGGCGTGACTAATCAACACTAAATCTGCTGGTAGAGGGGAGTTACCTTGACTTGCCGACTTAGTTAACCCCCTCACCAAGGATGAAATATCCCCTAATCCACAATCCAACAGGATGCGGTATGGCCCCATCTTAACCAGTAAACACACACCCTCATCATTGTGCTGGACACTATAGGGCAAACATTCTAATTCGCTAGCTGGCTCCCCAACATCAACACGAGAGGATGCCGATAGATTATCCCTCATTTTCTCCTCCCCTCAAACCTCATTGCCATGGACATATCCCAAAAGCCAAAAATTAGAAAAATTTTGGTTTTGCGACTTAGGGGTAAGTTTCATTGTGCGCCCCTACACCCTGAAAATGCCGATTATTAATTGGGGAGGAAACCTCCGCCGAACCCGCGCTGGTTCGTGAAAGTTGGGTAACGATAAACCCTCAATTTAGGGGCCAAGGGAGTTTTCCTCTTGCCTTTTTTCCTTACCGAAGTTCTGAGGGTCAAAAGCCGACCTTCAGGGCTTTCTCAATGTGCAGAGCCATTGCCGTGATAGTTATCTGAATCATAAAATCCATTTTTCGTGCCAAAAAACAAGCACGAAATTGTAAATACGACTGTTAACCCAACTAAAATCAGCTTTACATCCATTGGTTTGCTGTCCTTTACTAAAGACTTTCCTAATATTAATAATACGCTTTCGCCACAAGGCGGAAACGCCAGAAAATCTTTACTATGTTTATGTTGATTGGGCAATAGGTAAATTTACCGCATCAGTCAGATTGTAGAACCTTTTGGTTAACCTGTCTATCTATTTAGATAGCGCTCCTGGGATCAATTTGAGTATCAATTTTAATGGCTAGAAGATTAGTAATTAGGCGTTTTGCAAATGATTAGCAAGTTAATAAATTACCCAGTTACTAATTTTTGATTTGTAATATCTATTTTATTTATAACTTTTATTTAATTTACCTATCAAAAGTAATGCGGGAGGGTGAGAACCCCTACCTTTTTAAGCCTTGACATTACCCCATTTTTGTAATTAACAAATTGTCGTGCTTACCGTCAATCAAGAGGAAAAAGGGCAGGGGGCGGGGTGCAAGCCTTTCAAAGGGTGGGATGAGTTAACCGATCATTCACCAACGCGTTGTTTTTGTTATTAGTTGGATGCCCGTCCCCTTGTGGAGCGAGGATTTTTAATTCATTGATGTTCTGTATTTAGATAAATAGCCACAAAAAATACTAGAAAAATTTTATACATCTATGTCAGACTTTACTTAATAAAATTCGTATCTAAAACATTCATATATTAAATGCACTTGTATTAAATATCTGGTTTCTAAACTTTTTTAAATGTTTAAATGTTCAAACATCTAAATACTTAAACATTTACAAAGCATCTAGATGTTTAAATATGCAGTAGAATCTGAAGATTATTTACTTTTCAATCCAAAATGATTATTACTGTAGCGGCTTTCAAGGGGGGTGTTGGTAAATCTACTACAGCGCTACACCTAGCTACGTACCTTCAGAACACAGCTGATACACTGCTAGTGGACGGCGATCTGAACCGCAGTGCGTTGGACTGGTCTAACCGAGGTTGTTTGCCATTTAAAGTTGCTGATGAAAAGCAGGGGATACTTCTGGCAAAGCTTTATGAACACATTGTTATTGATACGCCAGCCCGCCCAGATCCAGATGAATTGAAAGCTATTGCTGAGGGATGCGATCTTTTAGTAATACCCACCACCCCGGATGCGATCGCCTTAGCTGCAACCCTGCAAATGGTTGACGCACTCAAGCAGCTAAAGACGAATTATCGAATTTTGTTGACTCTTATCCCGCCAAACCCAAACAAAGCCGGAGAAGAGGCTAGGGCTGCTTTATTAAAAGCGGATCTACCTGTATTTAAGTCTGGCATTCGACGACTGGCCGTATTCCAGCGGGCTGCTTTAGAAGGAGTACCTGTTAATGCTGTGAAAGACCCTTACGCCCAAATAGCATGGCGCTGTTACGCCGAGGCTGGCAAGGAGATAGTAGAAAATTCAAAATTCAAAATTCAAAATTCAAAAACGTCCTCTTAGTATCGCAAGCATTTTAGCTGCTGACTATATAGAAATAGAATTAAATTTGGAGCAGATTACTATGAATAATAAGAAAAAAACTAGCCGTTTTGATGATTTGATTGATGCTGCCCGCAGTCGTCAACATAGAGACAAACCACAGCCAACTGAAGATAAACCCGCTTCCCTTAGCAAAAGTACCGACCCAGACTATACCCGCACAACTATCTATCTGCCTAAGCAACTACATCGACAACTCAAGGCTGCGGCTGCTTCCCAGGAACGGCAGATGAGCGATATTATGACGGAGTTGGTTGAACAATGGCTTTTGTCTAAGGGTAAAAGTCAAGATTAAAGTTCAATATCTTCGCCTTTCTGAGTGAAGCGAACTTTTTTGATATTCCATTGAGCATTACTTGTGAGGGTTTTACGGACGCTACCAAACAGAGCAAACTGTTCACAGCTAGACAGAGAAGCTAATTGTCGCTTAGAGTTAGGCGCTACTCGCAAATCAACGGTAGCAACACCATCTTTAATGTTGACACGATAACTAGATAAGTTAAAGTCGCCTGTATCTCGTTGCTCTAAAATTTTACTCACCGCACTTGTTACAGGTTCTTCCGATGGTACTGGAACTTTTTGCGGAACCAGTTCTTGACATTGGGCATCACTTGTGTATAGGGTAACATTAGTAGTTTTGCCAGTGGCAGCTTGAGATGTTGAATTAGGTGCGCTGGCAATAGGTGATTCTTTAGGTGAAGAAGGCTCATTATTGGCAGATTTATCCCGTAGTTGAGCCATACTTGGGGTTTGGGTTGGAGATGGGGAGGGTGTGCTGTTAGATGTTGTAGTTGGTAATGGTGTTTCGCTAGCGATATCCTGACGAGGAGTAGGGCTAGAACTACAACTACTGAGACTGGTAGCGATCGCCGCAATAATAAATGATAAAAGGTATCTTCTGGTGGTATTCATCATGTTGCTCATAGCTCTGGATTTGTTGGGTTGTTTTAATAATTACATGAGCATCGGTATCAATTCCGTATAAATTTGCCAACATTGATTCAGTCTATCAAGCTTCAACTACCCAGCTTACAAAGCTTTACTTTCTGGTTGTAATTGGCTATCTTCAAAACCATTACAGGAATTAAATCATGAAGTAAAAGCACTTACCCTCCATGCCATTGAATTAATAAATAGTTAGAAAAGCTTATGTCTAGCAACGATTCTAGTACCTACGACCCCCGTAATGCTGAGTGGGATGGTATATCAATTGACAAGTGGGAGCCATCCAAGTGGAAACAATGGAAACCTAAATCCATATCAGACGAAGGCGTAAAGTTGGAACGTGAATATCTGAGGATAAAACACGCTATTCAACAAGCTAACTCTGCATTAAGTCTGGATAGAGTCAAAGTTAAACTTAAGCTAACTAGTGCTAAATCTATTGGTTTACAGGGAACGTTTCCTTGTAGACCTGGTGATGTGGGAAAAAATTATAGTCGAAGTAAACAATATACTATTTCATTTGGCTTTCCTGCTAATGATATCGGAGTCAAAACGGCAGTCGTGAAAGCACGGGAATTAGACTTACTAATAATGACAAAGCAATTTCAGTGGACACCAGAATTATTAGGTAAGCAAGCGCAAAAGCTAGTATTACCAGAGCCAGAAAATTCCACCAAGCTCATCAGTGAGTGGATTCAAGAATATGAGCGAGAATTTTGGAAAACCCATGAACAGAATAGGCAAGGAATACGTACTTGGGAAACTCATTATTTAAGGCATTTAAAAAAACTACCTCAAGATGTGCCGATGTCTTTACAAGCTTTGGAGAAAGCACTAGAAAAAACCAAACCTAATACATCGGGGAGGTTTTTTTTAGCATGGCAACTCAAGAAGTTTTGTGAATTTTGCGGGGTTAATGGTGTTAAAACAATTGATGCATATGCAACTCCTAAACCTCATCCGACGATTCGCAAAGTTCCGTTAGATGAAGAGATTATTCAAGGGTTTACTAAAATTGGGATGCCGTTATCAGCATATGCTAGTAAAGAGAACATCACGCAACCCGAACAATGGCAATGGGCATATGGTATGTTAGCCACTTACGGGTTAAGACCTCATGAATTATTCGCTGTAGATATAGAAGCATTTACTAATCCCAAAAATACCTTTCATGTTGTAATTTTAAATCCTAGTCTGACAGATGGTACTAAAACTGGTGAACGCAGTTGTGGTATTCCGCCATTACATCCCCATTGGGTGGAATTATTTGATTTAAAGAATGTAAAATTTCCTTTTAATGAAGGGAAATTAAGCAATAGAACGGCAAAACTTCATATCAGATTTAGAGTGACTAATATAGGTTTTAGACCCTATGATTTACGTCATGCTTATGCAATACGCGGACATCGCTTGCAAGTCCCTATTAAGACAATGGCAGATTATATGGGGCATACCGTACAAGAGCATACTAAGACTTATCAAAGATGGATGAATGAGAATGCCAATTTAGAAATTTATCGAGAAGTGGTTATTCTCAGGCAAGGTACAACCAAGGAAGCATTAAAGGCGAGAATTAGTGAATTAGAGGCTGAAAATAACGCTATGAAGGCTGAAAATGCCACGCTTAGAGGATTGCTGATTCAGCATCAATTAGGTGAGTTGTTGAGTTGAGTAGGAGGCAGAGACGAGGGGGGAGAAGGAATGCAGAGAAAGATTTTTGAATTTTGACTCGGCACTCATAACTCAAGTTTGTAGTAAATGTAATATTTAAAGTACGCAAAACTAATACTTTAGGTAGATAAAATTATATACAGGAAGAGAGAAAGATTGCTGTAAAAAATAAGGTTATATTTTTTTCAAGCCTAAAATGGTCTGTTCACTGAATTGTGTAAAGGGGTTTGTAAAAAGTTCACCTATCCCGGTTGATTGCCGGGATTTTTTTATTCAGTTATCAGTGAACAAAGTGCTTGCTTTGTGCGATTGCAAAAACACCAAATTTATTTTCATGCATAAGCGGGTATAAGAAAATTACAGCACTTATGCTACAACCTAAAACTCGTGCTATTTTGATGTTAACCATCAACTATGGTGGACTTGGTACTAGTTAGGTTAATGATAGGAGCGAGCAAAGTGATGTTACTTCAACTAAACCAACTAATTGTACCTGTCGGTCATCAGTTATTGATTAAAGATATATCTTGGTCGACATACAAAAATATTTTGGCAGAATTGGGTGAAAGCCGCAGTTCTAGGATATCTTACAGTCAAGGAATACTAGAAATCATGGCTCCATTACCAGAGCATGAGGTAGCTAAGGTTATTATAGGGGACTTAGTAAAGGCTCTACTAGAAGAACTCGATATTGAATTTTGGAGCTTGGGGTCTACAACTTTTGATAAAGAAAAAATGGATGCTGGAGTAGAACCCGATGATTGTTTTTACATACAAAATGAAGCTGCTGTTCGAGGTAAGGATAGAATTGATTTAACGGTTGACCCACCTCCAGATTTAGCAATCGAAATTGATATTACCTCTCGCACCCGTTTTAATAATTATGAGGTATTGGGTGTGCCTGAATTATGGCGGTGGAATGGAACTAAGTTAGAAATTAATATGATGATTAATGGTAAATATGTAGCATCTACGACTAGTGCTATTTTTCCTAATTTACCTATTGCTCAAGCAATTCCTGAATACTTAATGCGGAGTAAAACTGATGGGAGAAATGCTGCGATGAAGGCATTTCGGGCTTGCGTAAGAGGGCAAATATGATTGAATGTACGCCCGATAAATTCCCATTTATCCGCTCTGACTTTTGGGAGCGCTCATGCAACTACACACACTAACCGAAAACCAACATCGTCGGTACGATACGCGTGCGCGTCCCTATTGCGACTAGCACAACGACAGTACCACGGATTGCTGAGGAAAGAGCCACCGCGCATCAGCCGAGAATTATCATTACCACTCAGCCATGCACTGCCGTCTTTGGGCGCTCTTTCGTAATTATTATGATATTTATCTAGACACCATTCCCATGTATTACCATGCATATCGTATAAACCAAAAGAGTTAGGCGGAAATTTTTCTACAGGTGTTGTTTGTTGACGATATTGACCTTTTGGTGCAGAGCCGTAAGTATAAGTTCCGTCGTAATTTGCTAAATCAGTGGTAATAGTTTCGCCAAAATAAAACGGTGTAGTCGTTCCAGCACGGCAAGCATATTCCCATTCGGCTTCGCTGGGTAGTCGATAGGTGCGTCCTGTTTTCTGGCTTAATTTTTTACAAAATTCTACCGCATCATCCCAACTAACTTGTTCTACAGGTCTTGTTTCTCCTTTAAACTTGGCAGGATTATTCTCCATAATTGCTTGATATTGCGCCTGGGTCACTTCATATTTACCCATGAAGAATCCTGGAACTTTTACTTGATGTTGTGGCCCTTCATCATTCCCTCGTTTTGCTTCTCTTGGTGGCGAACCCATCATAAAGGTTCCCCCTGGTATCTGCATCATATCCAAGGTGACACTATTCCCTAAGTTCTCGACAAAATATTTTACTTCTTGCTTACGGCGGTTGGTGATGCTTCCCTTTGCATCCACCGTAACGACATCAAATTTAAAGGTTTGTAAGCGAATTGGTGAGGCGCGAGACTGGGTAACAGAATTGGCTGGTGTTGTCGGAGTTGTTGTAGGTTCATTTGTATTGGGCGCTGGTTGGGGTTTATTTTTTGAACCAAATAAGAAGTGTTCTCCGACAATTGCCGAACCAACCCCAGCCCCTACCAACCCAACAATTTGAATGAAACGCCGTCGCGGTAAGATAAGCGATGGCAACTGTAGCTGTGGGGGTGCAGATTTTGTAGATGTTCCGTTCCCAGAAGTCTGAGTAATATTAGGAGGTGGTGAAGGTGACGCTTGAGGTTCTGCTAATAGCCGTGCAATCCTTTGTAACCCCCTTACAGCATCCACATCTTGGCCAGAAGCCGCAGCTAGCACCCGCATCCATAGTTGTTCTGCTAGTTCAAAATTCTTCGCAAGTTCAGCGTTAAAAGCATCATTTTTCAGCGTTGCAATATCAGCTAAGGTTGCATATCGCGGTACAAGTATTAGGTGGGATTTATTTACAGGCTCGGCAATAATATAAGGTGTTTGCCTGCCATTTTGATGCTGACGTACAATTTCCGGGACTCGAAAAGTAAGATACTGGTTCAACCGTTCAACAGTAGCGCATTGACCTTGAATTCCTAACCCTTCCAATAACGCACAGGTAAAAGCACCTTGTTGTAACGCCTCTATTTCATAAGAATATTCCTGGGGACTACAAGAAAAAATGCTGATAACTCCTTGTTGACGTGCTTGTTCAGCAGTTTGTCGCCCAATTCCTTCACCAGCGCGAGTGGCAAGACTACGACAAGCATCTAAAATCAAGACAACGTTATCAGCACCACAGCGACGCAGGCGTTCTGTAACAAAGTTAATCGAAATTGCTGTGTTTTCAATATCCTCTGGATCGCCATCACAAGGCATGAGATAATCACGATCATTGTGGCGTATCCCATGACCACTGAAGAAGAACCAAAAGTTATCTCCTGCGCCCAAGAAGGGTTGTTCAAATAACTGTCGCAAAATTCGTAGCAAATTAGTGCGGTTTGGGCGAGTTGATTTACCGTTCACATCAGGCGAATCATCGGAGAAGAAGTATATCCGCTCAAAACCTGCTTCATTGCGGAGAAACTCCTGCATTAACTGTGCATCCCGCTTGGCATATTTTAGCGGTTGCAGTAAATCATATCGGTTAATGCCGATCGCGATCGCCCTATTCTTCGCCATATCATTTTGGTTCTTGCCGTTTGAAGGTCAGCTTAATTGCTCCTTTACCGCTAGCTTTAGCACCACTACCAATTAACTTTACTTCGCCTTCACCGCTAATTTCTACCGATAGCTCAATTTCTTCTAGCTGCATCCCAGAGTTAACTTTAGCTTGCTGTTCTGCACGGCTGAATAAGCGTCCTACCACTTGCAAAAAGTGAGTCATTTCTTGCTCTAATTTTTGCGCGCTAACTTTAACTGCATCTCCATCTCCTTTACTCCTAATAATTTCTCTTGTTTCTTCTCCCCAGTCACTTCCTCTAGAAATCCCGCCTCTAGTACCCTCAGGAATGGATATTTGCGGGGTGTCATCGGTCACAATCCAAATGCTATCCGAAGGTGTTTCTGGCATAATGCTTTAAATATTTATCTAAGATTTTTCAAAAATACCATATATATATACAACGGTATCAAGGGTGATTTCGATAAAAGTTTTGTCTCACGCAGAGACGCACCAGATGCAAAGAGGAATTAGATAATATAGTCACAAGTTAAATTCAAAAACTTCTGCGTTACTCTGCGCTACCTCCGTGCCCCTCTGCGTTGAAAAATTCTCGGAATTAATATCAAGCTATAATAAGCGATCACCTAAATTTCACTTGATTCACATCTTCATAGAAAATGGTTAAAGTCTGATTTTCTGAAATTTTATGGCGACTAGAAGTCACGGCTATACAATCAAAACCCACGCAGGCAAGTTCAATAATTGCCAAGCCTTAACCACATTTAGAGTAAAATGTCAATAGCAAAGCGGGCAAGATGGGTCAAAAAAGAGTAGCAAAAAGTAAGAAAAAAGTAAGAAATGGATTTTTCGTAAAAAGCTAGAAAGTAGACAGGGAGGTAAAAATAGATGGTGCGACCGCGCAAGAGTTTTGCTCAGCATTGGCTCAAAAGTGAAAAGGCTCTCGATGCTATAGTGAAGGCGGCCGAGTGTAAGGGGAGCGATCGCGTTCTGGAGATTGGGCCAGGAACCGGCATTCTGACTCGTCGTTTACTACCCTTGGTACAATCTTTAGTCGCAGTTGAAATCGACCGCGATTTGTGTGAATTATTAGCAAAGCAACTAGGTAAAACCGAAAATTTTCTGCTATTACAAGGAGATTTTCTCACACTAGACGTAGCATCTCATTTAGGAGCATTTCCTAACTTTCAAAATCAGAATAAAGTTGTTGCTAATATTCCCTATAACATCACAGGCCCAATAATAGAAAAACTACTTGGGACTATCGCTAAACCCAATCCAAAACCATTTGATTCAATAGTATTATTAGTACAAAAAGAAGTAGCAGAAAGGTTATATGCTAAACCAAGTTCAAAAGCCTTTGGAGCTTTGAGTGTAAGAGTGCAATACTTGGCTGAGTGTGAACTAATTTGTACAGTGCCAGCCGGAGCATTTCATCCACCACCAAAAGTTGATTCAGCAGTCGTCAGGTTGCGTCCTCGACAAATAGAAACCCCAGCAATTGACCCACGACAATTAGAGAATTTGGTTAAGTTGGGGTTTGGAGCAAAGCGGAAAATGTTACGAAATAATTTACAACCAGTTGTAGAACGCGATCGCCTGACCCACTTACTGGAACAATTAGAGATAAATCCCCAAGCCCGTGCCGAAGACCTCAGCGTCTTTCAATGGGTAACTCTAGCCAATCAGTTACTTGTAACCGATGATTTAAACGGTTTTGGAGAACAATCCCTTCGGGTTCAGTAGTCGCTCATGGGGGGAACCCCCAAGACCGCACTACTTCACCAAAATCTAAAATCCCAAATCCCAAATTCTTATGCGTTCCTATACCTTAATCGCTCCTGCTAAAATTAACTTGTATTTGGAAATCATTGGCGATCGCCCAGATGGATATCATGAGTTAGCAATGATCATGCAAAGTATCGGTCTAGCTGACCAAATTGATGTCCGCTCCCTCAGCATCGACACTATCCGCGTCCACTGCAACCACCCACAAGTACCCACAGACAAAAGAAATTTGGCGTACCGAGCAGCCGAACTCATGGCTACCCAATTTCCTGATACGTTTGCCAAGTATGGCGGTGTAGAAATTACCATTAACAAGCACATTCCCGTGGCTGCTGGGTTGGCTGGAGGTTCAACAAACGCCGCAGCAGTTTTGGTAGGGATAGATTTACTGTGGAATTTAGGACTAACTCAGTCAGAACTAGAAGAATTAGGAGCCATTCTCGGTTCAGACGTACCCTTTTGTATCGCAGGTGGAACAGTAATTGCTACAGGTAGAGGTGAGCAGTTGGCTCCCCTACCAAATTTAGACAATATATATATAGTATTGGCAAAATATCGCAGCCTGGAAGTTTCCACCGCTTGGGCATACAATACCTATCGGCAGCAGTTTGGTAGCACTTATATTAGAGATAGTGCAAGTTTGACAGCCCGTGCTAATGCAGTTCATTCCGGGTCAATGGTAAAAGCGATCGCAAATAAAAATGTAGTAGACATCGCCCAAAAACTGCACAATGATTTAGAGCGTGTAGTGTTGCCAGAATATCCGCAAGTGCTGCAACTGCGAGATGTGTTTGCATCTGCTGAAGGCGTTTTAGGTACAATGATGTCTGGTTCAGGCCCAACAGTATTTGCCCTCCTTGAATCTCAACAACAAGCAGAAGCAGTTAAACAACAAGTAAGAACTGCCATCCCTGACGAAGATTTAGAATTATTTGTGACGCGGACGACGACACATGGAATTAAAATTGCATCCTCAGTTTAAGCCATTAAAAAATTTTGAATTTTAAATATTGAATTGTTATGAGTGACTCAAAGCCAATTCCCCAGCCAGATGCTCAAGGACAAGTACCACCGACTCCGTTACGCTGTATCACCGGAGCGATAATTTCTGGTGGACTAGGATATGCACTATATTTGCTGATGATTTCAATCGCCACAACTTTTGCGAAAAAGCCCATCCATTCAGATAATCAATTAGTGGTAAATCTTACCTCTGCTGTTCGTACCCTCGTTGTCGGCATAGTTGCCTTAGGAACTGGGATATTTGGGATAGTAACTCTTGGTTTATTGGCTTTAGCAGTGCAACTGTTAGTGCAAAAGTTGACCAAGCCGAAGGAAAGTTAAAACTACTCTCAATCCCCAGGGGTGATGCAAGTAATCAATGAACCATAAACAAACCTCTCTCTTGAAAGGAGTGAGGGTTTGAATTTTTCTCCTCATTTCTTCTGTGTTGGATTTTGCATCAGTTTCCTTACATCCTCAACAGGTAATCCTAACTCTTGGCTAATTGCTACTTCCAGCTGACTCAACTCTGTTACTACAAATTCAAATTGTAGTTCCTTAAGCACAGGGGAATCTGTCTTGACTTTAATCCTAGAAATACCTTGAAGCTGATTTATTTCTGGTTTGATTGACAGTACTGTTCTGTTAGGTGGCTTTGCTAATTGAGATTCAACTTTCAGGTATCTTATTGTTTGTTGAGAGCGATTTAACACCCCATCCATCACAAATCCGCATCCTAGCCAAAAGACGAATCCCAACAGAGGCAAAGGTAACCAAAACTCTAATCCTAAAGAACGCAATATCTGAAACCAATGGATTTTAAACACAATAGAATCAGGAAAAAATAAAAATAGCGATCGGCCTATGTTGATTTTACTGGTGGAAGACGACCCCGCCCAACTAGAACCATTGCGAGCTGCACTATCAAAAGCCGGACATACTGTTGACGCCATAGAAGATGGAGAAACTGCCCAATGGCTTTTATCTCAAAAAGATTATGACTTGCTCATCTTAGACTGGATGCTTCCTCATGTTAGCGGAGTTCAACTTTGCCAAGAATATCGACGGGCGGGGAAAACTTCTCCAGTGTTGATGCTTACCGCCAAAGACACCACCATCGATAAAGTAACAGGTTTGGATGCAGGTGCAGATGATTATTTAGTAAAACCATTAGATATTATGGAATTGCTAGCACGGGTAAGAGCTTTAGCAAGGCGTTCCCCATTTTGGCTAGGAGACACCCTCACCTTAGAAGATTTACATCTCAACCTCAACAACCTGACAATTGAGCGAAATCAGGTGATAGTTCAACTATCTGGTCGTGAATTTCAGTTGATGGAATACTTGATGCGTCACCCACGTCAAGTTTTATCTCATAATCAAATTGAACAAGCTCTTTGGGAATGGGGAGCAGAACCGGAAAGTAATGCTGTAACAACACTGGTGCGTCGGCTGCGACAGCGACTGCAAACAGTTGGAGCTAAAGATTGGGTAGAAAATGTTTACGGTATGGGTTACCGCTTTGACGTTCCCAAATAAAAACTACATGAAAGCAAATGCAAACAATCGCTTAACTACTGATAACAATCGATAGATAGAGCAAAATTATCTATTAATGGGAATACTAAAGTCAATAGTATTTCTTGTAAACAAATGCTTGCTAACTTTAATTCTATTAGTAAACTCTTACAACCAAGAACTAATTTTTTTGTAGCATTACTAATATTGGTAACTGGATGTTCCACTGAGGAACAACAAGCCAAATCTCCATTGCCTACTTCAACATCTTCTTTAACAACAAAACCCGTACCTTCTCCAGTCAAATCTAAAACTACATTGCCATCGCCTCAAACAGATTCATATCCAGGTTTAAAAGGAGATCAGCCATCAATACCTAAACAAGCCCAGCAAGTTGCTACAGGGAAACAAGTAATCGCCAGAGCAGGAGGAATTACCTATCCTAGCTGGGATAATGCAAATGATGATGTAGATTACAATACAACCACTAATTATCCGCAGATGGGCCGATGGGGAAATGAAACAAATAATGGTAATGGAACCTTTCAAATTATCGATTTAGGTTCTGTTTATCAACTAAATGGAGTTGGCTATAAAATCGATTGGGATGGTGTGTTTAAAAATTCCTTGACTTTTCAAGTGGAAATATCAACAGATAATAAATCATGGCATTTAGTTTCAAAAATTATCCATCCCTATTCTGAATCAGGTGGATCTAATAAAATCGATATTAACGTAGCAATCAAACCAATCGCTGCAAGATACGTCAAATATTGGGAGCCTCCTGATGGAAACTGGAATGGTTGGGGTACATTTCATCAAGTTAGGGCTTACTCTCTCAATACAAATTAAGATATAGCAGAATAAAAGAGCCAGGAAGAATAAAGTAGGCGTTAAAGTCAAAAATAACTCTTGACTCATAACTATGTTCGCATTTGCTCGTAGCCGCCGTAACCTAACTTACTTATTCGCTCTGTCGATGGGGAGTATTCTCGTTGTCTTTGCGGCTTTAGCTTATTACTTGGGAGTTGAAAACCAGCTTCAGGCTTTTGATGAAGAACTTTACTCAATCAGCAAAGCAATTACAGTCAATGCACAGCGTCGTCTCTATGCAAAACGATGGCAGGTAAATAAAAATGATGTTTTTATTCTTGGCGATACATTACCTCTGAATGGCAAATTGGTGTATATCCGCTGGTACAACTCCCATAAAAAATTAATTAAATCTAGCGATGAAAATACTCCCAGACGATTAAGTTTTGCGTCTGGCTTTAAAACAATTCAAATTAATGATATCGATAAAATATGGCTACGAGAATTAACATTACCGATTGTACAAAATAATGTAGTAATCGCCTATTTGCAAATTGCTGCGCCTCTTACACCCTTACGTGACAGCTTAAATCGAGCCAGATTATTTTTAACGGTAGGTGTACCAGTGACCTTAGGTTTGATTGGGATTACTGGTTGGTTTTTGGGAGGACTTGCCATGCGGCCTACTCGTCGTGCTTACGAGCAACTACAGCGCTTTACCGCCGATGCTTCCCACGAGTTACGCGCTCCTGTAGCTGCGGTTTTGAGCAATGCACAAGTTGCATTAATGCCACCAGAAGATGAATTAGAGCAGCATTTTCGCCTAGAAAATATCGAAAAGATTGCTAAATCAATGAGTACTCTCATTAGTAATTTGCTGTTTCTGGCTCGTCATGAGGGAGCTTTAGATACCGCAGCACTCAAGAATATTGACCTTGTGCTACTACTGCGATCGCTCACTGAAGAATACCACCAACAAGCAACTGCACAAAATCTCAATTTTACTTCTCATCTCCCCCAGCAATCTCTGTATTTAAAAGCCGATCCAGAATTGTTAAAACAGGCTATTGTCAACTTACTCGCTAATGCTTTTAAATACACCCCAGATGGCGGGACAGTTAAGCTAAGATTCTTGCAACGTAACCATCGAGCTGTGATCCAAGTAGAAGACAACGGCATTGGCATTCCACTTGAAGATTTACCCCATATCTTTGAAAGATTTTATCGCGTGGGCAATGTGCGATCGCGCCAAACAGGAGGCTTTGGTTTAGGGCTAGCGATTTCTCAGCAAATTATTCAAGCACACCGAGGGCAAATTACTGCCAACAGTGTACTAGGTCAAGGTTCCATCTTTGAAATCCAACTGCCGCTTTCATAAAACTAGGAAATAAAGCAGTACTAATAAGCTTCAAAATCCTTTAAAAAACCACAGATAAACACAAACATATATTTATCTGTTTGAACTATCAAGTTTAAAACTAACTTTCATAAATCTCCAAAGGTAAATTATCTGGGTCTTTAAAAAATGTAAATTTTTTATCTGTAATTTCATCAATTCTGATATTTTCTACTTCTATCCCTTGCAATTCTAAGTAAGAAACAGTTTGCTCGATATCATCAACTGCAAATGCAAGATGTCTTAAACCACAAGCTTCGGGAGTGCTAGGTCTTTGGGGAGGATTGGGGAAAGAAAATAACTCGATTTGAGTATTTTCACCAACTCGCAAATCTAATTTATAAGAATTTCTTTCGGCACGAAAAGTTTCTTGAATAATTGGAAAACCTAAAACTTCTACATAAAATTTTTTTGAGCGTTCGTATTCAGAACAAATGATGGCTATATGATGAATGCCATTGATTTTCATAACAGAATTCAAATTTTGGGTAAGTTATTTTTTGGTACTTCCTCAAACTATCGCGGTTTGCTTTCGCCTCAAAATAGCACGTATATCAGAATAAACCAAAAGATTGAATAACTGCGTTCGCTTTCTGACTGTTTCTTTTCAGTAGATTTGATATGTTCTTCTACAGATATAGCTTCAGTAAAGTGAGTACTGACCGATTTTTTGATTACACGCTGACTATCGTAGCTTCTCGTTTAGCTACTGTAGTTAAAATAGTTAAAACCTTTGGTACTAAAGGCTTTAGATCCGCCAAACGATTAGATGAGGCTTGCAAAACAATTACCGCGATATCGAAATGTGGCAGATTCTGTTGAAATGACAAGTTGCGATCAACTGTGATGAAAACATCAAACTCGGCTTGTGCAAGAGCAAGAAGTTGACCATTCTTTATCCCTGCCCATCCCATCTGTGGAACCGTTTTCACCTCATAGCCAACAAATTCTCGTGCAAGTTTGCGGTCAATACACTCATCTAAAAGGAGCTTCATGTTATGCTACCATGCCAACAAGTTGTTTCTCCGCCTCCTCCAGTAAGGCAATGACCTGCTCCCTAGTCACTGTTGGAAATCCATCTAAAAAATCGTCAATTGATTCTCCTGCTTTGAGATAGTCCAGAAGCGTCTGCACAGGAACCCTAGTACCAGCAAAAACTGGAGTGCCGCCCATAACGTCAGGAGATGAGCTAATAATTAAGGAGTCTTTAAGCATATATTCTTGACCTCAAGATTTTGTAACTATAGTTTACCTTTTATCACCATTAGCGATGGGTGTAGTGCTGACTAACAGGACTTCGGGAAAGTCTACGCCCAAACCTCGCAATGACGATTTCAAAGGAAATATCACTAAACTCTATGAGCAAACGTGGTGCAGCCTGGGAACTTGCAATGTGAATCTTCTGATTTCTAGCCAGGAGAGGGTCAATCTTGTAAAATCGTTTTTGAGACAATCCTAGTTTTCTTGCGATCGCTCTCGGATAGTTCTTCACCAGCTTGTAGGCGAGTGGCAGAAGATTGTAATACTGTGGCTGCACCTGTATCTCCTATTTGCAAAGCAGTTTTAGCAGCAGTTTGCAGCATTGTAGCCGCACCAGCGCGATCACCTTGTTGTAATTTTGCTTCTGCTAACTGAGTTTGGCGATACTTAGCTAATGCCAAAATCGACTGTTGCACCTGGGGATTAGCAGCAGGTTGGTATACGCGAACCACGTCTGCATACACAGGCACAATAGAAGAAAGCAAGCCTTGTTTCTCTACCGCTGGGTCATCGTAGCGGATTTGGAGTTGACCGATCTCTTGCCTACCTTCGGGCAACTTTCCTAGATAAATATTAGCTAAAACTTCCCGCTCTACATCTTTCATCAAGTCTCCCAAGCGTACCGCAAAGCGTCCATCGGCTTCTGGTTGCACTGGTAACTCAATTGTGTCTGGGGCAACTTGAGCAATAGGTTTAAGTTCCGCTAGCCTGACATTAGGCATTAAAGACAACAGCAAATAGGCATTAGTCAGCCCCACAGATTGAATACGTTTAAACAAACGGCTAAACTGCTCTACTGCTTGTTCTGGATGCTCAATATAAGCTAGAGTACCGCCACCAGCATCGGCAATTTTTTCTAATAAATCATGGTTCCAGTCACTGCCAAATCCCAGAGTGTTGATAGTGAGGTTGAATTTAGTAGCTTTATGGGCAAATTCTAGACACCGCTTATTATCATCTGGGCCTAACTCCCACTTCCAAATTCGCAAACTGTTCTCACCATGACCATCTGTTAATAGAAATGCCTGAGAAACAGCTCCTTTTGTGCCTTTCATCAGTTCTGTAATTCCCAGTGCCAAACCTTCAGCAATTACAGTACCACCGCTAGCATTAAGTTTATTTTTGATTTGTGATTTAATGTTTCCTAAGTCTTGAATCGCCTGGTTTGGAATAATCACTTCAGCTGAACCAGCAAATGCCACAACCGAAATCCGATCGCCTGATTTTAGCTGATCGAGTAATTGCTCTACTGCTTGGATTACGGTGTTGATTGGTCGCCCATGCATCGAACCACTCTTATCCAGAATCAAGCATAAGTTGAGGGGCAGGTGCTGGTCAAATTCCCCGGCGATCGCAGAAATCGAAATGCTTAATTGACGCTGGCTATTTAATTGCGCCACATCAACATTAGTATCATTGAGCGCCGACAGTAATTTTACTTTCATTGGTGAGGAGTATCCTGCAACACTGTTTTTGAGACAATCCTGGTTTTCTTGCGATCGCTCTCGGATAATTCTTCACCAGCTTGCAGGCGAGTGGCTGATGTTTGCAACACTGTCGCTGCACCAGTATCTCCCATTTGCAGCGCAGTTTTGGCAGCAGTTTGCAGCATTGTAGCCGCACCAGCGCGATCACCTTGTTGCAATTTCGCCTCTGCTAACTGAGTTTGGCGGTACTTGGCTAATGCCAGGATAGATTGTTGCACCTCTGGATTCGTAGCAGGTTGATACGCCCTAGTCACATTTGCATAAATCGGGATATTGGGCGTGAATAATCCTGTCTGGTTTTGAGCGGGGTCATCGTAGCGGACTTGCACATTAGCGATCGCCTGTTTACCTTCTGGCAATTGTCCCAAATAAATATTAGCTAAAATTACCCGTTCTACATCCTTCATCAAATCACCTAAGCGCACCGCAAAGCGTCCATCAGCTTCTGGTTGCACTGGTAACTCAATTGTGTCAGGAGAAACTTGAGCAATCGGTTTAAGTTCTGCTAGCCGGACATTGGGCATCAGAGAGAATAGTAAATATGCATTGGTCAAGGCGATCGTTTGAATACGGTTAAACAGGCGGCTAAACTCCTCCACTACCTGTTCTGGTGTTTGAACGTATGACAACGTACCCGAAGCCGCATCAGCAATTTTTTCTAAAACATCCTGATTCCAATTGTCACCAAATCCCAACGTGTTCAAAGTCAAATTATAGTTAGCAGCCAACTGAGCAAATTTCAAACAGCGATTATTATCACCATGTTCGTTTTCGCCATCGGTTAACAAAAAAGCTTGAGAAACAGTTTCTCTTTTGCCCTTTGCCAACTCCTCAATCCCCAAGCGCAACCCTTCATCAATGGCTGTACCACCATCCGCGCTCAAGCGATTAATTTGCTTTTTGATATGTTCTGGGTCTTCGATAATTTGATTAGGGATTAAAACTTTCGCCCGGTGATCAAAAACTACAACACTGAGCCGATCGCCAGGATTAAGCCTATCAACTAGACGGTTAGCTGCTTTTTTGACAGTTTCTAGGGGTTGCCCATTCATCGAACCACTATGATCAAGAATTAAACATAAATTTAATGGCACATTGCGGTTCAAAGTTTCGGCGATCGCAGAAATCGAAATCGCCAACTGACGCTGACTACTCAGTTGATTGGCATCTAAACTAGCATCATTCAGGGCTGGCTGTAAGCTAACCTTCATAACCCAAAGTTCCTATTTAAGATATACATATTTATAAATAACTTCAAAGCGTAACATTAGAGCTACGGAAAAAAGATCCAATACAAATACATTAATATATTCAGAATATCTTAGAAGCTAAGGATTGGCAGATGTTCAGCCCTCTGACTCATTAGCCAGAAATCCACACCTTGAAGATAGCTAGCATCGCGCTAGGATGTATTACAGTTAACGGCATAATTTCAGGCGATCAGTTGCTATGGACATTTCCCCCATCAAGGCTGTTCAAGCCCCCTATTACGGCGATAACTCTTACCGGACACCGCCGCCAGATTTACCCTCCTTATTGTTGAAGGAGCGAATTGTCTATCTTGGGATGCCACTGGTGCCTGCTGTCACAGAGTTAATCGTCGCTCAATTACTTTATTTGCAGTCCGACGACCCAGAGAAGCCTATTAAAATTTATATCAACTCAACCGGCACCTCCGGTTATAGTGGCGACCCTATCGGCTTTGAAACCGAAGCCTTCGCCATCTTTGACACCATGAAATACATCAAGCCACCCATCCACACCATTTGTATTGGTTCCGCAATGGGCATGGCAGCGATGCTACTCAGTGCCGGCACAAAAGGTTGCCGTGCCAGTTTACCCAACGCCAGCATTATCCTGCACCAGCCTAAGAGTTACGCCCAAGGTCAAGCAACGGATATTCAAATTCGGGCGCGGGAAGTTCTGGTAAACAAGACAGCAATGGTTGATATTCTGTCTCGCACTAGCGGGCAAGCACCAGAAAAAATTACTAAAGACATGGATCGCCTCTTTTACATGACTCCCTATCAAGCTAGGGACTACGGTTTGATTGACCGAGTTTTTGAAAAAGAAGAACTCGCCAATCCGCCTCTGCCTGCAAGCATCCTTTAAGAAGGCAGATGGCAGATGGCAGAGGGCAGAAGAAAAAGAAATTATCTTTCTTTTTCCTGTTTCCTATGCTCTTCACGAATGACTAAATTACAAACGGAGTAGCAAAATGCCTATAGGTGTTCCTAAAGTTCCTTACCGGATGCCCGGAGGACAGTTTACAGACTGGATTAGCATCTACGATCGCCTTTACCGCGAAAGAATTATTTTCTTAGGGCGAGACATTGATGATGAAATTGCCAACCAGATTATCGCCGTGATGTTGTATCTGGATTCAGAAGATCCAGGTAAAGACATTTATTTATACATCAATTCCCCTGGTGGTATGGTCACTTCTGGCTTGGCAATTTATGACACCATGCAACACATCAAATCAGATGTGGTCACAATTTGCGTGGGTTTAGCTGCTTCAATGGGGTCTTTCCTCTTAGCAGCTGGAACCAAGGGCAAACGCATGGCATTGCCTCACTCACGGATTATGATTCACCAACCTTCTGGTGGAACCCGTGGACAAGCAACTGATATCGAAATTGAAGCTAGAGAGATTCTTCGGATTCGTAACCAGCTCAATCAGATTTATGCCAACAACACAGGCCAAACTTTAGCCAAAATTGAAAAAGACATGGATCGCGACTTTTTCATGTCTGCCCAAGAAGCCAAGGACTACGGTTTAATTGACCGTGTGATTGAAGAACGTCCATAAAATTGGGGATTAGGCATTGGGCATTGGATAAAGAAGACAAGCAGCATGGGGGATGGGGGGACAAGAAGCAAGAGTTAATCATGGTTCTTTCCCCTTGCCCCCCAGTCCCCTTCCCAAAAAAATTGTCAATTTAGAACTGTCAATTATAAAATTAACCTTTATTATTAGTAGTTCAAGCTTGAAGCTTTAAGCTTTAAGCTGAGTATTCGATAGCTGATAGCTCAAGATGGATTTTGGAGATTGCTACCGTCTATTGGGTTTAAGATCGGGAGCCTCTTTTGCCGACATCAAAGCGTCTTACAGACGACTGGCGCAGCAATATCATCCCGATATTAATCCAGATGACCACAAAGCTAAAGACAAGTTTATTGCCTTGACAGAGGCTTACAAACTCCTATTGACGGTAGTAATGCCAGAGGAGACAGCCCAAAAGTCAAGTCAGTCGCCAATGTCTGAGCGTGATACAACAAAGCCAACACCTCAGGAACCAGCATCGGCAACGTCGGTGAAAACCCAGAAACAGCAGACCACACCAAAGCCGCCTAGTGTCACGGCAATAGAACAGCGGCTGAAGTGGAAAACTTATGAGCAGTTGCAGCTGTTTTTAAAAGAAAAACGGTATCCCCAAGCGATCGCCCTAGCAGAAGCTTTAGCAGACCGATTACCGGAAGATGCAGAAGTGCGCCAGTGGCAGGCTATAGCTTATCAACTGTGGGGAAGGGCGCTAATTGATACAAATCAACGACTCAAAGCTAAAATTTATCTTAAAAAAGCTCTGAAAACAGACCCCAACAACAAGGCTCTGTGGAATGAGGTACAGCGAGACTTTCAACGGTTAGAGCAGATTTTTTAAGATATTAATAATAAATATAAATCTTATTATAGATTGAGGCGTCGTTTTGGCACTGGGGACTGGTGATTAGGGGCTAGGGACTGGCAAGTGGGACAAGGGGAGGGGGAGCAGGGGAGACAAGGGGACAAGGGGAAAGAACCATGATTAATTCTTGCTTCTTGTCCCCCCATACACCATGCTGCTTGTCTTCTTTATCCAATGCCCAATGCCCCATGCCCAATCCCTGCTTAACTTCGGGCATGGTCATAGTCCACAAAGTAAAATTTAGGACTAAGCCAGAATTTTAGCCAAGTGTAAACTCCTAGACCCAGTAGTGCCGTAATCATCAGTGGTAAACCAAGCTTAACTCGCAGTGCATCAGGAAGAATGGCAACTACTGATACAGTAATAACAAAATATACCAAAAGCACCACCTGCAAGCGCTGTATAGTTTTAAGCGTACTGCGGCAGCTACTACAATGCTGAGTATGTTGTTTGTAGCGATCAAGCACTACAGAACGGTTGTCATTGATTGTCGGGCTTTGTGGAACAGTAATGCCGAATTCATGCCACGGTAGCTGACCGTGACAATACTTATCAAACCAATTGCGAAACTCAATCACTAAGCGATCTGCACTCGTAGGTAAATTGAAAGCAGTCTTCCAGCTTTCAACTGTTTTTCTTTGTTGCAGAAAATACTCTTGCTGTTGCAAAAGTATCATATCTCCATCAAGAACCTGATTACGGTTTGTGATGTGATCCCACCAACGGGGTTGGAAACGATGGAGCGTTTTGGCGAAATTCCGGGAAAATTGCGCTACAATCCTTGATTTACCTGGGTAAACAGGAATGCAGTAGGTGATAAGTCCCAACTGCTTACCAGTGTCGCCAATTTTGATAGCATACTCTAAGTGACAAGGTGGTTCAAAAGTGATTGTTGTTTGAAAACTGCCTTCACTATTTACTTCAATCAAATTTGGTGTTGATTGCACAACTTTTAGAGCGATAGGTCTTGCTTTTTCGCGATCGCCTTGAACTCCATGATGGGCAAAAGGAACATGGCTGGGATCTGCCACATTTTCTACAAGGGTTTGCCAGTCATATTCCAGATCACGTACAAAAGAATTCCAAACAAAACCTTTGCTGGCATCTATTAGAGGTGACAAAGGTAATGGTGTAGTAGCAGCTTGTTGGGCTGATTTAACATCAGGCCAGACCCAGAGTAAATCATTTTCTTGACGAACTGGGAGTGCGACTGCACAAAAATTTTGTTGATTCTTGGTAACAATTTGTGGATTTTCGGCTTGGGGAATGTGCGTACAGATTCCTTGGGAATCAAATTGCCAGCCGTGATAGCTACACATTAAATTACCTGTCTTGTCATCAACTCGTCCCTCACTCAAAGGTGCAAGGCGGTGGGGGCATTGATCTAAAAACACTTGGTAAGTTGCAGATGATTTAGGTTTCCAGATGACTAGGCGGAGTCCCAAAATAGTTACTGGAGTTGGTCGCTTTGGATCAAGGTCTTCGACTGGTGTAATAGGATACCAGTTTTGCAAAAAATTGAATTCAGATTGCATTTTACCTTTAATGATTTAATCAATCAGATATAAGAACAAACTTATCTAAAAAATCGCTAAATAAGATATAAAATCACTTTTTATCATGTTTGTAAACTAATATTGATGCTATATCTTCTATTCAAAACGGCCATTTAACGATATTATCGTTTTTCAAACAGATTCTCTGCTGAAAGACCTAATCATTGAATATATAAAGAGTACTTAGAATTTCGCTAGAGTATTTTCTATAAGCTAATTGTTACAAGTCTCAAAAATAGGATACATACAAAAACTTAACTTCAGGAACCTAATAGTAGTATCATATTTGCAAGTTAATTTCAGATTTTGAAATTAAAGCTAAACCACAACAAAATTACCTTAAATAGGTAAAAATCTGTCAATAAAGTGAACTTTTGGTGTCAGAAGTCCCCCTATTTATGGTTGGGGAATGCTAAATTTTATGTCTAATTCTGTAATCACTGTAACCGTCAAGTTATTTGCTGCCTACCAAGAAGCCTATGGGGTATCAGAACTGGTGCTGGAACTTCCCAATGGTACGCCGGTTAGAGCAGTATGCGATCGCTTAATTGCTGAACATCCAGAACTCACTAAATTACGAGATTTCACTCGCTTTGGAGTTAATTTAATATTTGTCGAACCGGATACCGTACTAAAAAACGGGGATGAAGTAGTGTTAATTCCACCCGTCAGCGGTGGTTAAAACAAGAGGCGATCGCCTCTGAGATTAGATTAAAGTTAAGCTGAGGTTAACGATGCCCAAAGCTAACAACGTTTAACAAACCATAGCTAGTTTTGGCAATACAATCATTATCTCAAGACAAAATCTGGAATTATAACTTTGAGGAATATTTATAATGATAATCTTGTAGATTATCATTATTTTCTATTTTAAAGAATTAAAAACCAATCTCCTGTTTTCCAAACTGAAATTCCGTTGCCATATTCTGTTACAGCAATGATAAAAATAGGTTAACGCTATTTAATAAAAGCGTTAACCTATCACTGTGGATCGCAAGCGTTATAATTGCGGATACTTATTTTTGGCAACAAAAAACGCAAATGAACGCTGCAATCAGCTTCTTTTTTTTCCTGCTTCCAATTCTTACTAGCCTTTGGATAGCCCAAGTATCAAACCCCCTGTCTTCTTATCAGCCTCTTCACGTCATTGATGGCGCAGGTTTATACACCAAACAATTAACGAATGGCAACATAGCTTATTTACAAGTTATTAACCTCAACAAAATCCATATAGACCAGCTGATCGGGGAGGTAGATCAGATGGGTCAGAAACAAGGGAAATATTATAAAGGAGAAGGTGGATATTACAGCCCTTTTTTTGAAAATAAGTTGTTTAGTGAAGTAACCGATGAGTATAAACAACTGTATAGTGACAACGTTTTTTCCATTATTAACTGTTCTTTTTTTGAGCAATATCAATCAAGTACGCAGTTATCCTTCCCTATTAAACTCAATGGCGTAGTTATCAGTGGGGGAAATAGTCCCTACGGGCCGATTAAGGAACCAAAAAATCAGTTTTATCGCACAATTCGCCTGAAGGCTTTGGTTTGGGATGATAAGCAGGCATACATTACAGATTATGACCCAGTTAGTGGTGCGCCTCTCAACCAAAAAAAGGTAAAAAATGCGATCGTTAGTTATAAATATAGTGACCATCCAGCGAAAGTATTAGCCCAAAATCAAGTAAATAAATATCAAGTTATCGGTACTCTCGACAAAGATGGTAGTAAGGGTAATGAACAACTGTTGATTATGACGGTGAATCAAACAATCCTAGATGAAGCCGCAGAATTATTACGTAAATTAGGCGTTAAAGGAGATATCATCACCGTTGACGGTGGCAGATCAACTTATCTTTTCAATTCCAAAATGGGGAATATTGTTTTACCCCAACTGTCTAATCTCCAAGAAAATCCTACATTTCGACATTTACCGCATTACCTGGGATTTCGCAAGGCTCGAACTCAAAAGCTTGTACCGCAAATATTAATTGATCAGCCGATTGGTAAAGTACAGGTTGAACAAAATCGACCTTATCTAATATTGTGGCGAGATAATCTTGATAAGGATGTGTCGATTAAGTTGTATGATCGCAGCGACAAAATTATCCAAGATATTTCTACTCGTACTGCTAGCGATGGAGTTCATGAGTGGACACCGCAGATTCCTGTAAAAGAAGGTTATATGATTCGTGTGGCTAGCCGGGAAAACCAGAAGATTGTCGGAAATTTACAATTATAAAACTATGGGTTAATCGGGGACAGTGGGAGCAAGATATAGCCAGTGATTATTGGTAGTTTTAGCAACCACAATCGACACGGATAAATCAGGATGTTCCCATCATCCCTATAAATAAATTTAGGGGGATTTCCTTCTACCCTCAGCAAGACAGCATAGCTACCATCTCAGTTTTATTTATGAATTAGATGATTTATCCTGCTTTACTTTTTTGATTAATTCCATGTAGACATTAATTTCACTAACTTCTATATCATGTTCAACTCTAGTTACTTTCCATTTCTCCTTCTTTAGGTAAACTTCCTCTCCGATTCTGGGAATAAATTGTAGATCATAAAATTTTTTGAGAAAATCTTTTTGATTTTCTTCCCAGAATATTACTTTAACTACTTCTTTGCTCATTGGTTATCCTTTCTTTGTTACTAAATGAAAGTCCGTAGTTTGATGACATACCTTCGGCAAGTTTATCTTACTAATTCAACCTCATAGCGTAGTGAAAACCACATTATTTACTAATACTCATTAACCTTGTGTGTTATTCACTCTAAATTCACAGTAAAAATACCCAAGTTTTTCTACCAACAATTCGTAACCTACTTATATCAGAAAATACTTCTAATAATAGATGGTTTGATGATAGGGAAAGGGATAATTCTGAAAGACCTGATTTTCTCTAACCAATTACTGACTAGGAGATGATTTTATGAGAACCAGAAAGCTAGGCAAGCAAGGGTTAGAAGTTTCAACTATCGGACTTGGTTGCATGGGAATGTCTGAGTTCTATAGTGGTCGTGATGAAATTGAGGCGATCGCCACCATCCATTGCGCTTTGGAACTTGGGGTAAACTTCCTTGACACAGCAGATATGTATGGGTCGTTCACCAATGAGCAATTAGTAGGTAGGGCAATTAAAGAGCATCGAGATCAAGTAATACTAGCAAGCAAGTTTGGCAATGTCCGCACTGAAGATGGTGGTTGGAAAGGGATTAGTGGCAGACCAGCTTGGAGGAGAATATTGCAGCTACCGAAATTACCCTGACTGAACAAGAGTTGAATCGACTTGAAGCAGTTGCACCCAAAAATGTGGCAGCAGGTGAACGCTACCCTGATATGAGTACTGTTAACCGTTGATCCATCTGAGTGCTGGAGTATTTTTTCAGATTTTGCTTTTGATGAGCGATCGCAGGACTTACGCATTGTAAGTCCTAAAACTGCGTAGGCGTAGCTCGCCGCACGCATCGCGGCATCTGCATTACAACAAGATTGAGTACAACAGTTAAGAGAACTACGCTAATAACCCTATCGTGGTTTGGGAAAGTCTATTTAGGAGCTAAAGACGAATATCTGATGTCTGGCGACAATAAGCAGAGCTTCTACGCAGTTTTAATCCATATCTTTAGAATTCCCGCAACTCTCTCATACACAACAGAATCTGAGTTTGTTATCGCAAAGTTGCAATTTCGCAATCAACACTGTTTTTAGTGGTAGAAAATGGAAGAATAAAATTAAATAGCTCAACAAAAGCCTCTCAACAGAGTCGACGGTGTTGCCGTGATCGGAATTGTTATTGTTTCTCACAGTAAACAGCTAGCGCTTGGCGTCCAGGAACTTGCAGCACAAATGGTTAAGGGTCAAGTACCTCTGGCGATCGCAGCTGGGATTGAAGGCTTGGAAAATCCATTGGGTACAGATCCTGTCCAAGTTTATGAGGCGATCGCCTCTATCTTCACCGATGATGGCGTTCTGGTGTTAATGGATACAGGCAGCGCCTTGATGAGTGCAGAAATGGCCCTAGAGTTTCTGCCACCAGAGCAAAGAGAAAAAGTTTATCTGTGTGAAGCACCTATAGTAGAAGGAGCGATCACTGCCGCAGTTGCCGCTGCATCTGGTGGGGACATTCAGCAAGTCTTAGCAGAAGCACGGGGAGCATTAGTAGCGAAAGCAACACATTTATTTGCGCTTGGTAGCCAATCGTCAGTTGTTAGTAGTGATGACCAATTGACAGCCAACACAGAATTCTCAACCAAAGAAATCCGCTTAACTGTTCGCAACCGCTTGGGATTACACGCCCGCCCCGCAGCACAATTTGTGACCACAGCAGCCCGATTTAATTCGCAAATCTGGGTGCAAAATGTCAGTAGAAGTAGTGTTGCTGTTCGCGGTGACAGTATTAACCAAGTCACAACATTAGGAGTACGTCAAGGACACGAACTGGCGATTATCGCTATTGGTGCTGATGCTGATGAAGCTTTGGCTGCATTACAAGCATTGGTGACAACTAACTTTGGCGAAGATGATAGTACTTGGGAACCATCAATAGCAGAGAACGAAGCTAGCCCACCAACTCACGGCGAACTGGCTGGAATTGCAGCTTCTCCAGGGGTGGCGATCGCACCTGTTATTCATTATCAACCCGCCGCAGTTACTGTTACGCAATACCACGTAGAAGATGTTGAAGCTGAGTGGCAACGTTTACAGGCAGCTATTGAAACTGCCCAACAAGAAATTCAAACATTATTCTCACAAGCGGCTATTCAAATTGGTGATGCGGAAGCCTCCATCTTTGTTGCCCATTTGTTGTTTTTAGAAGATCCAATACTACTGCAAGCTGTTCGTCAGCGGATTTGGGAACAACATTTAAATGCAGAAGCTGCTTGGCAAGCGGTAGTCGATGAGGTGGCAACTAGCTACCACATCCTAGAAGATTCTTACCTACAAGAGCGAGTTGAAGATGTTGTAGATGTCGGGCAAAGAGTATTACGACTACTAGCGGGTAAATCTGTAAATTCTCTAGAATTAGCTGAACCAGCGATTTTGGTAGCCAGCGATCTAACTCCCTCTGATACCTTGGGATTAGACCCGACAAAGGTGTTAGGCATTTGTACAACTTCAGGTAGCGCGACTTCTCACAGTGCAATTATTGCTCGGACATTAGGTATACCCGCAGTTCTGGGCGTAGATGCAGAGGTATTGTACCTAGAAGATGGTACGCTCATGGCACTCGATGGTGAGAGTGGTAAAGCTTGGGTAGAACCAGAACCAAATATCTTGGGTGTACTAGAAGCCAAGCGAGAAGCATGGCAAACTACTCACCAGCAAGCACAAGCCAAAGCACATCAACCAGCGATTACCCGTGACGGTCGCCAAGTTAGCATCTTTGCGAATATTGGCAGCATAACTGATGCTCAAATGGCTGTAGCAGCTGGGGCTGAGGGTGTAGGATTGCTGCGTACAGAGTTTCTTTATCTAGGCCGGACAAATGCGCCGACGGAAGAAGAGCAACTAGCAGTGTATCAGGAAATCGCCCAAATTCTGGATCAGCGGCCGTTGATCATTCGTACCTTAGATGCTGGTGGTGACAAACCACTTCCCTACCTCAAAATAGCGGTTCCAGAAGCTAACCCATTCCTTGGCTGGCGAGGAATTCGCTTTTGTTTAGATCATCCAGATTTCTTGAAAACTCAATTCCGGGCAATTTTGAGGGCCAGTGTGGGACACAAGATAAAGATAATGTTGCCGATGATTGCCAGTGTAACTGAGCTACGGGCGGCTAAGGTAATTCTGGCTGAAGTGCAGGCTGAACTGCGCCAAGCAGATATTGCTTTTGATGAAGCGATGGAAGTTGGCATCATGGTAGAGATACCTTCAGCTGTAGTCATGGCTGATAAATTGGCGACTGAAGTAGATTTTTTCAGCATTGGAACTAATGACCTTAGCCAGTATGTCATGGCTGGCGATCGCACTAATCCACGAGTTGCAAATTTAGCAGACGCCATGCATCCAGCAGTGTTGCGGATGGTGCAGCAAACCGTCCAAGTTGCCCATAAAGCAGGCATTTGGGTAGGGTTATGTGGTGAACTAGCAGCAGAACCTTTAGCAACACCAATTTTATTAGGTTTGGGATTGGATGAATTGAGTGTAAATCCTCATGCTGTACCTACACTCAAACAGGCGATCGCCCAATTAACTGTAGCAGAGGCAGAGGCGATCGCTGCATCCGCATTACAACAAGATTCCGCAGAACAGGTAAGAGAGTTAATCTCTAGCTCATTTAAATAAATACTAAATATTCATTCCGTAAACTACAGCCAGAAATGATTCTTTTCTGTGGTTGTGTTGCAAAAAATTTTGAAAAATAAAAGATTTAGACAGTAGAAGTAATCCTTTAATGTATCCAAGCAGTTTTTTATAAGTAGGTAAATGTGAATTTTTCTACTTATTTTTTTACATAGCCCACTTTTTTAGCTCTATTAGGATATGATCCCCAAGTAAAATAACCCTAGTAGAACAAATATAAAAGCTTTATGAATAATCATTCTGATGCTAGTCTCTTAGATGCTGAACAATACAAAATTTATGAGTTTCAAGAAAACGAGTCTGCAAAAGTACCAGGTTATTTAGTCGTTAGTACTGCAACACTCAATGTTGAAACAGAAGAAGAACACTCTACTATAGATTTAGCAAAAGTTAATAATAGAAACTTTTTTTATCTTAATGATAGTCAACCTGCAACGTCAACCAAAAGCATGATTGACAAAATTGCTAGACGTTTGATAGAAAATGAAGAACCAGAAATTGTCATAAATATTCATGGATATAGTTCAACACCCTCTGATACAGAGAAAGGCTGTAAAAAAATTTACAATTATGTTAATGAACATATCCAGCAATCAAATAAATATATTTTTATTGGCTATAGATGGCCGTCTGAAAATCCCTTTAAAAAAGACGATTCCGGTACAGTTAAAGAAAAGCTAGGTTATGCAATCTCTGCCTTACCACGTTTACTATTAGGCATTTTAGTGACTGGGCTAACAGTTAGCATATTGTCTACCTTGGTTTTATTATATGTAAATTTATTGCCGCCTAGTGTTATTCATTTTTTGACAATTTTATTAATTATTTCTGGTATTGCGACTTCAGCAGTGCTAACAGTGATGTTTTTGAGAATTTCTAGCTACTTTAGAGATGTCTATAGAGCTAGTAATTATGGCGTTATAGATTTGGTAGAGTTGCTGAGACAGCTAGATTATTCTATAGATAAATTAGGTTATAAAAAACGGGTAAAATTATCATTTATTGGTCACAGTTTGGGCTGCTTTGTACTCACAAATGTAATTCGTATTCTTTCTGATGTTTTTGACGTTCAATCGATTAACAAAAAACCTTCTTCTGAAATTGGACATGCCTTTTGTTTAGGAAGACTTGTTTTAGTTGCACCTGATATTCCTGTAGAAACTATTTTGCCAGGACGAGCCAATTTTCTACGTTCTTCCTTACGTCGTTGCGAAGAAGCTTATATCTTTTGTAGTGAGGGAGATTTAGCTTTGCGATTAACCTCTACAGCCGCAAATTACTTTAGTTTCCCAGCTAAAACTCGCATTAGTGGTTACAGACTTGGTAATGTCACTGTTAGTCATTTCCGTAACTCCAACGATACGGTTGGTCATGCACCGAGATATGGAATTGTTAACTTTTTGCCGGATAGCTACACTGAAGATTACGACATTGATCGCCCCCACAAATATCTAGAAATTCGTTCTTCTAACAAAGAACATAACAACCTTACAGAAATGCGGACATTCTCCGAAACTGAAGTGGAACCCGCAGACTTATTCACTTACTTTGACTGCACAGATTACAAAGATGATCCGAGTCAGGATGCAGGAATAGTCACTTATGCTCTACAAAAGCCAGCTATCAACTTTTGGGATTATGTTGTTCTCACATTTGCATTTCTGGGTAAGGCTGGGAGTAACAATGGTTCAAAAGGTATTGATACTCATACTGGTTACTTTCAGGGTAAATTTACCCAAAAAGCTATCTACGAATTAGCCTTTCTCGGATTTGACGGATTTATATCATCTTTGTCAGCCGAGGGAGAAATGGAAGACAAAATTTATGCTTTCTCTGAGGAGTGTCAGAAAAAACAGATTCAAGTTGTTCTGAGATCAAAGCTGAAATCAATGTAGAGTAGGCATTGCCCACCATATCCTGGTTTTGGTGGGCAATGCCTACCCTACTGGAAATATGTATACTTAACAACAGCTATTTCCAACGTCGGCAATGACCATCAAACCCCAAAAAATCTTGCCCCAAAAAATTTTAATACTGGCAGCAAATCCCAAGCAGACGGTACGATTGCGGCTGGATGAAGAATTGCGTGATGTTAAGGAAGGGTTGCAAAGGTCGCTAAATCGGGAAAACTTTGAGTTGCGGTATGATTTGGCAGTACGTCCAAGGGATATTCGCCGCGCTATTTTGGATTATCGACCAAATATTATCCACTTTTCTGGGCATGGTGCAGGGGTTCAAGGATTAGCTTTTGAGGATGACACTGGATTTGAACAGCTAGTCACGGGAGAAGCATTAGCTGGGCTGTTTGGACAGTTTTCTAAACAAGTAGAATGTGTGCTGTTGAATGCTTGTTACTCGGAAGTTCAAGCAGATGCTATTTCCCAACATATTAATTATGTGATTGGCATGAACGATCAGATTGGGGATAAAGCCGCGATTGAGTTTGTTGTGGGTTTTTACGATGCAATTCTGGCTTACAATCCCCAATATGATGAAGGTTCGCCTGTGGAGTTTGCTTTTAATATTGCGCGGAATGCCATTGAATTAGCTGGTGTATCTGGCGAGTCGATTCCTGAACTTAAAAAAAAACTAATTTAACTCTGCATCACGTTCCTTTAGGCAATCTTACCAACGTCCCAGAATTACCACCACACTTTTTACCTCGTGAAGAAGAACTTTCACCCTTAAAACACAAAGTATTTTCGCCAACAAAACAACCTGTGGGGGTTACAGGGAAAAGTCGCCGTGTTGGTGTGCAAGGAATGGGCGGAATTGGCAAAACAGTCTTAGCTACAGCCTTGGCGCGGGATGAAGAAGTCAGAAAAGCGTTTCCTGATGGGGTGTTTTGGATAACATTTGGACAAACGCCCCAGATTTTAACTTGGCAATCCTATCTTGCCTCTGCGTTGGGAGACAAGCAAGCGGCTTTTACCGAGATTGGATTGGCAAAAGCGCGGTTGCGGGAGTTGTTTGCAGATAAAACTTGCTTGCTGATTTTGGATGATATTTGGCGTTTGGATGATGCGACACCGTTTGAGGTGTTGGGGGAACGCTGTCAAATGTTAGTTACCACCCGTGATGCAGCGATAGTTACGGGGTTGGGAGGGGAAGAATATCAGCTTGCGGTTTTAGATGCACAACAAGCCTTAGCACTTTTGGCAGATTGGGCAAATCAACCGGAGATGATGCACCCCACACAGCAAAATGATGTCGTTTTGCAGGTAGCGAAGGAATGTGGCTATTTGCCCTTAGCATTGGCGATGGTGGGCGCGATGATGCGGGGGAAACCGCCAAATCGCTGGCAGAATATTTTAGAAAAACTGCGGAGTGCTGATTTAGAGAAAATCAAACAACAGTTTCCCGATTATCCTTATCCCGATTTACTCAAGGCGATCGCGGTCAGCGTGGCAGCTTTGGATGAGAATTGCCAACAGCGATATTTAGATTTTGCGGTCTTTCCTGAAGATACACCGATACCAGAAGCAGTTTTGCAGACTTTTTGGCAACCTTTGGGGTTAGATGAGTTTGATACCCAAGATGTGATTGATGAATTGGTGAGTAAATCCCTAGCTTTGCGGGATGAAGCGGGAAATTTGCGGTTGCATGACTTGCAGTTTGATTATGTTAGAAAGCAGTACTCCGCTTTAGTAAAAGAAAGTGAAGGCATAGGGTTTTTACACAATCGCCTGTTAAATGCTTACAGCGAAAAGTACCCCCAAGGCTGGCATAGTTTAGAAAATGACGGCTATATCTTGGAAAATTTAGCTTATCACTTGGTGGCAGGGGGAAGGGAAAAAGAATTACAACAACTGCTGTGTAATTTTCGCTGGTTGCAGGCGAAGTTGGAGAACATCAATATTAATGCTTTGCTAGCAGATTATGATTTTTTGCCGGAGGATGAGAATTTACAGTTAATTCAAGGTGCATTGCGACTGTCGGCACATGTTTTAAATTTAGATAAAAAGCAATTGCCACAGCAATTATTAGGGCGGTTGCTATGTTTTGAAAGTTCAGAAATTCAGGCATTGTTAACCCAAGCGCAGCAATGCAAAACCCCTTGCTTGCTTCCCCAAACAGCAAACTTTATTCTCCCTGGTGGCCCCTTGGTACGTACCATACTGGGTCATAGTGGCTCTATATATACAGTCGCCCTCACCCCAGATGGCAAGTATATAATTTCTGGTTCCGATGATAAGACTATAAAAGTCTGGAATTGGCAAACCGGTGAAGAAGTGCGTACTCTGGCGGGTCATGACGACTATGTACGGGCAATCGTCCTCACCTCAGATGGCAAGTATATAATTTCTGGTTCCCATGACACCACTATAAAAGTCTGGAATTGGCAAATCGGTGAAGAAGTGCGTACGTTGACAGGTCATACTGGCTGGGTAAATGCAGTCGCCCTCACTCCAGATAGCAAGTACGTGATTTCTGCTTCTGCTGACAAGACCTTGAAACTCTGGGATTGGCATACTGGAGAAGTACTGCGTACCTTAACAGGTCATACTAAATCAGTAAATGCAGTCGCCCTAGCTTCAGATAGCAAGTACGTGATTTCTGCTTCTGCTGACAAGACCTTGAAACTCTGGGATTGGCATACTGGAGAAGTACTGCGTACCTTGACAGGTCATAGTGAAAGAATAACAGCAGTCGCCCTCGCCCCAGATAGCAAGTATATGATTTCTGGTTCCGATGATAAGACCCTGAAAGCGTGGAATTGGCATACTGGAGAAGTACTGCGTACCTTGGCAGGTCATACTAAATCAGTAAATACAGTCGCGATCATCCCAGATGCCAAGTATATGATTTCTGGTTCCGATGACAAAACATTGAAAGTCTGGAATTTGGATACTGGAGAAGAACTGCGTACCTTGAAGGGACATCGTTACTGTGTCAATGCAGTTGTCCTCACTCCAGATAGCAAGTATATTATTTCGGCTTCCGGTGACAGAACCCTAAAGGTTTGGAATTGGGAAACCGGAGAATTAATTACCAGTTTCATAGGTGAAAGTGTAATATATTGCTGTGCTATTGCACCCGATGGGGTGAAAGTTGTTGCTGGTGATGCCTTAGGACGGGTGTATTTTTTGCGGTTGCAAGCCACAAAAGAGTAATTCGTAGTTCGTAATTCGTAATTCGTAATTAAGAAAATGAAATTTGGTTTGGGTTAAGGGGGTTGTGTCTGTAACCAGTTGTGGAGAATTGAGATAATATCGAGTCCGGCTATATGATTGTGATTGCGAGTCAAGCAAAGTAATTCTCTAATTGTGCGATCGCCTCGATTAATTTCATTCTACTTGCAATGATTTTTGATAAATAACTCATCGGTCGTGATAAAAGTGCGATCGTTCAGGCTTAAAGGTGCAATTTCCGAGTTCAGAGGCGCAACGTCCGAGTTCAAAGGTGCAACTTCCGAGTTCAAAAGTGCAACGTTCGAGTTCAAAGGTGAAACTTCCGAGTTCAAAGGTGCAACGTCCGAGTTCAAAGGTGCAACGTCCGAGTTCAGAGGTGCAACGTCCGAGTTCAAAGGTGCAACTTCCGAGTTCAGAAGTTCAAGTTTTCAGCTTCAAGCACAAATAATCTAGTAAATTGGTGATGTGTCTTATTTTTGAAATTATATATATCGCCTATGCGCTACGTTGTCAGCCCGCCCTGCAATAAATTGCGGGCTAATAGCTCAAGTCTACTAAAGTAGACTGGGATGCTTTTTAGTGTATTCAGTAGACTGATGTTATTAGTGCGGGAACTGATTTCTAAATGAAGCGAAGAGGCAAGATTTTGAGGGCTTTTGTGAGGTGGGCAGTGTTTATTCTACAGATGGACGAGTGCGAATCGCAGCTAAAATCAAATTGTTGAGCCACAAATTCTGAATTGTTTGCCAGACACAATAATATGACCGAAACTGCGGAAAAACTTAAGCTTCAACTTTCTCAACTCTCTGTGCAAGACCGTGCTGAACTCGCTCACTTTTTAATTCATTCTTTGGATGAAGATACAGATGATGATGTAGAGGCTGCTTGGGATACAGAAATAACTAAAAGGTTGGATGAGATTCATCAGGGGACAGCCATTGGCGAACCCTCAGAACAAGTATTTTCTGAACTCCGAGAAAAATATTCGTGAAATTTGTTGTTATCCACACTGAAGCTCGAAAGGAGCTTGATGATGCAATTGCTTATTATGAAAGCCAAAAGGCTTGGGGCTTGATCTATTATCTGAATTGGAGAAAGTTATTGGGAAGATTCAGCAAAATCCCAATTTAGGAACGCCATACAAAATTGAGGGGGTACGTCGTTACGCTATTCAACGTTTTCCCTATCTAATTTTTTATTCAGAGCTGGAAGATGTTATTTGGATTATCTCGATCGCACATGGAAAGCGCAAACCTGATTACTGGAAAAATCGCCAGATTGAGTGAGATGCGATCGCTTTATTGACTATCACCTTACCAATTGGGCGGCGGAGTTAAAAAACTGACGACACAATCCTTTAGTAACTAAAAGTGTTGTGAGCAAGTTAGCAAAAGCAACCATAAACATCAGTAAAATTTCATAAGATACAGCCTCAAGAGGTGTTACCCCAGCCAATAGTTGTCCGGTTGTGATTCCTGGTAGTGCAACCATACCGATGAGCATCATTTGATTTAGAGTTGGAATCAATCCGGCGCGAATAGCTTCTCTGCGGTACTGGGTAACGGCTTGCTGGGGAGTTGCGCCTAAGCTCAAATGAGTTTCTATTTCTAAATGCGATGAATTGATAGTATTTACGAGGCGTTCTCCGGCGATCGCAGCTGCATTCATGGCATTACCCAACACTATCCCTGCTAAGGGAATCATATACCTTGGTTCGTACCATCTTTCTGGCTGAACAATCAAAAAGTTGCTATAAAGCACCGTCAGCGCCGTACTCACAAAAATTGACCCCCACACCCAAGGCAATACACGGGGAACTTTTTGGCTGATGCGGTTTCGTGCGACAATCGCCGTAATCGTCAGCATTACTGCTAGAATCGCCAAAACTGCCCAAACATTGTCCAAAGCAAAGATGAAGTCGAAAACGTATCCCAAAACGAGTAGTTGGAGAATAGTTCTTCCGGTAGCGAGGGCTAAGTTCAACTCTAGACCTAATTTTTCCCAAGCAGATAAACCAATAGCGATCGCCATTAAACCAATTGCGATCGCCAAATCAACCAAATCCAGCTTAATCAAATCTTGCATTGGTTATCTACCTCCTGGGAATTGGGCATTGGACATGGGGCATTGGATGAAGAGGACAAGGAGCATGGGGGATGGGGGGACAAGGAGCAAGATTTAATCATAGTTCTTTCCCCTTGTCCCCTTGTCCTCTTGTCCCCTTGTCCCCTTGTCCCCTTGTCCCCTTTTCCCCTTGTCCCCTTGTCTCCCCTGCTCCCTGCCCCTCTACCTTTGCCTTTTTTACGGAAATCATGTTAGCCTGCCCTATAAAATAATCTCAGTATAAATCCGTGACAAGGCGTATTTTGAGCAACAGTCTTCCCTAGCTCTTTGATTAACAATTCAATCAGCAACAATTGACCGTCGAAGTGCATCTTTTGTATCTCCAGATCAAATAAAAACTCATGATCCAAAGTGTAAATTCCGTTCCTGCCTTTGATATCAAGCAGCAATACTCCACTCTAGAAGCAGAGGTGAGTGCGGCTGTCTTGGAGGTTCTGGCTTCTGGTCGTTATATTGGTGGGCCTTTAGTAGAAGGTTTTGAAAAACAGTTTGCCGCTTATCATGGTGTAAGTGAATGTGTAGCTTGTAATTCTGGTACTGATGCACTTTTTCTCTCGCTACGAGCCTTGGGCATTGGTGCAGGTGATGAAGTAATTACTACAACTTTCACTTTTATTGCTACGGCTGAGGTCATCAGTGCAGTGGGTGCAAAGCCGATTTTCGTTGATATTGATGCTTCGTTTAATTTGGATTTGCAGCAAGTAGCAGCAGCGATTACACCGAAAACGAAAGCGATTATCCCAGTTCATCTGTTTGGGCAACCTGTAGACATGACAGCGCTGATGGCGATCGCCCAGTCTCACAATTTGGCAGTAATTGAAGATTGCGCTCAATCCACAGGAGCAACTTGGAATAATCGAAAAGTCGGCAGCATTGGACACATTGGATGCTTCAGTTTTTACCCCACTAAAAACCTTGGTGGCTGCGGCGATGGCGGAGCAATTACAACCAATGATCCAGAGATTGCCAGCAAACTGCGAGTACTGCGGGATCATGGTAGCAAAGTTCGCTACATTCATGAAGAAATCGGTGTAAATAGCCGCTTGGATGCGATACAAGCAGCGATTCTGGAGATTAAACTGCGTTATCTCGATAATTGGAATGAACGACGACGAGCGATCGCAGCTTATTATCACCAATTCCTCAGCCAAGTTCCCGGTATCATCACCCCTGAAGAATTAGCTGGCGGCGTTGGGGTATGGAATCAATACACTATTCGCATATCAGGCCAGGGGCGGAACGGTGCTACCGCCAAATATCGGGACTCAGTACGTCAGCAATTGCAGGAACGGGGCGTGAGTTCAATGGTTTATTATCCCCTGCCTTTACATTTGCAACCGATTTATCAAAGTTTGGGCTACCAGCCAGGGGACTTACCAATAGCAGAGCAAGTCTGCCATGAGGTCATATCTCTACCCATGTTCCCAGAACTGACACAACAACAGCAAGACCAGGTGATTTATGCGCTGAAGGATTGTTTGGGGTAAAGAGGACTTAAAGACATGGGGACGCGGGGACGCGGCGAGTAGATTGTTCTTGCATTCTCCGCGTCTATCTCATCTTAATCCGCCATTTTTCTGTTAGGCTTTCTCCCACAGACCATTACAGGAGTAAAGACGCTAAAATTTACAGCAGTTAACAAAGGTTAGATTAATGAGTCCGTCACTGGAAAAAATTTTAAACGAGATTGAGCAACTGACTCCAGAAGAGCAATTGACAGTGATGGGACATTTGGTAGAACGTGTGAAGAAACATATCACCCAAACGCAACCAAAACGCAAGTGGAGCGATTTGAAAGGTATGGCTTCCTATCCGCTATTGGGTGAAGATGCTCAGGAATGGGTTTCGCGGACTCGACGTTTCGCAGATGAGCATCGAGAACGGTTGTTGCGAGGAGAGTAATGCGGATTAGTGATGCGTTAACTGGAGTTTCTCGCTTATTTCTCGATACAGCACCCGTAATTTATTTTGTAGAACGCAATCCGCAGTTTGTGGATTTAGTCGATCCAATATTTGATAGTGGCTGCCCTCTCCTCGTAGGCTATGGTGTACACACATCTTCATGCTGGGAAGAAAAAATCATCTGATCCCCCTAAATCCCCCTTATGAAGGGGGACTTTAAGAATTTTCCCCCCTTTTTAAGGGGGGTTAGGGGGGATCAAAACGTTGTAGGGCAAAGTTTATAAGACTTGTGTGTACACCGTAGCTCCTCGTAGGAGAGGGTTAGGGGGAGAGGTTATTCCAGGGCTACTGATGTTCTAGACGATCGCCCGGCTATTGGCAGTTGCCAAAGCTTCTACCAAGCTACGGACAGCAGCAATCATGGCGACTTCGCTGTTGAGTTGGTTAATTGCAGAACCAACACCAACACCAGCTGCACCAGCGGCGATCGCTAGTGGGGCTGTGACGCTAGAAATGCCGGAAGCACACAATACTGGTACTGAAACCGCGCGGGAAATCTCAAAAGCTGCTGCCAAGGTGGGGGCAGCTTTTTCAATTAAGCCCAAGGTTCCAGGGTGCGCGGGGTTGCTGCTAGTGCCGCCTTCGGTTTGGATAATATCAGCGCCAGCTTTTACCAATTCTTCAGCTAGTTGTACCTGTTGATCTAGTTCCAGAATGTGAGGAACGGTAACAGATAAGGTGATTTCGCTCAGTAGGGCACGAGTTTGGTGAGTTAGTGCTAGCACTTCCTCAGCTTCAAATCTACGTCCTTGAGCATAGAAAGAATCGAAATTTCCGATTTCAATTAAATCTGCGCCAGCTGCCACAGCTTGTACGAATTTTTCTGGCTCTACTGCTGATACGCAGATGGGTAAATTGGTTAATTTTTTAGCTAACTGAACTAAAGCAGGATCGGCAGCAATATCAACAAAAGTAGCACCGCCCAAATCAGCCGCTTTGATAGTAGCAGCGACGTGATCGCTATCAAAGTTATTTAAACCGCTGATCACTTTCAGGACACAGCGGTTAGTAAATGCACGTTGCAAAGAAGAATGCATTGTCATAGTTCGTCTTTTGAGGCTACGAAAATTAGGTATATTCTACCGTCCCTGAGTTATAGGGAAATATATATTACTACTGTTATTGTCAAATCTTGATAGTTTTGTCCCCTTGTCCCTATTCCCCCTTCCCCATTTCAGCAGACGAATATCGAAGGGTAACTTAACTGTAAAAGTGCTACCTTTACCTAATTCACTTTGCACATCTAAGCTACCGTGGTGTGTCTGGACAATTGCTTGAGCGATCGCTAATCCTAATCCAGAACCGCCAGTGCTGCGAGAGCGATCGCTATTTACCCGATAAAAGCGATCAAAAATCCGAGTTAGTTCTGGCTGAGGAATCCCAATGCCTGTATCTTGCACCTGAATCACAGCATAATGGTCATTGCGGTCTAGGCAAACCGTTACCTTGCCTCCTGATGTGGTGTATTGAATGGCATTGACAATTAAGTTAGAAAACAGGCGATAAAGCTGATCTTCATTGCCGACAACATTCAGTGGATGGGAAACCCGGATTGAAGATGTTAGTGTGATATCGGCTGCGAGCGCTAAAGCTGCAAATTCCTCTATTAAGTCGTTGATAATATCATCCAAACAACAAATTTCACATTGCATTGGCAGTGATTGGCGATCCAGGCGAGTCAGCAGCAGTAAATCTGTCACCAAAGTTGTGAGTCGCTGATTTTGACGTTGTGTAGTTCGGAGAATTTCTCGCGCTTCCGTTCCATCTAGGTGAGACATCATCAGCGCTGATTCTACTGTCGCTTGAGTTGCGGCTAAAGGAGTCCGTAATTCATGTGCTGCATCGGCTGTAAATTGTTGAACTTGCCTATATGAGCGATAAATCGGTTGCATTGCTAATCCTGCTAACCACCAACTCGCAATACCAACCAGAAGCATTACAATTGGTAATCCCAATGCTAAAGTGAGTTTTACCGCAGCAAGATAACTCTTGAAATCCGCAAGACTTCGCCCTACTTGAATGTAACCCCAATCACGATTTTCTTGGGTGTGCAGCACAAAAGAAATTTGATGATAAAAGTTGCCTTTGCTATCTTTCAGGGTTTGCCAAAGTTCCTTGTTAAAAACTAAGGGTAATTCCTCTGGATAGTTACCTGCGATAGCAATTAAGCGTCCTGAATTATCGAAAAAGCGTACATAGTAATTGCTTTGATTGATAGCGCTTAAAATATGACGTTTAGAAATTGATTGTTCTTGAATACAATTTTTACCAATTACACAAATATTAGGTAAAAGCTGCTGTATTACTGGTTCCAATTGACCAGGATTTTGTAGTTTCAGTTCAATAGTATCGTGTAAAGTTCCTGCCACAGACTCCAGTTCTCGATCTAATGTCATCCAATGGGCATGGGAGATTGCTCTGTAGATGCCGAATCCGCACAGGCTTAAAATCAAAGCCATGACAAGTGCATACCACAGTGCCAAACGTAGGCGGGTTTGCTGAAACAGTTTATTTTGATTCATAAGCAATACCTTCGCCAAAAAAAGAGGATGAAGAGAGGGCGCTCACACACCAGCGATTTTCTCTAACAAAAAGCAAGCGGCGCTACCTGGAGCAGAAGCAACACAAGGCAAGACTTTAAGGTTTATTGATGGTAATACAAACCTTGGGCAGCGCGTTGCGGGGGTTCTCCCCGCAACGCGCTGCCATGTCATCAAGAAGGACGTTACGTAATTAATTTTTTGAGCAAACGATAAAAGCGATGGTTAATCCACATGTGCAATTGCCATTTTTAATACCTCAACAATTCCTCAACATAAAAAACTTCTAGTGAGGGAAATTATAGAGCTAGTTAAATATGGTCTCCTTAATCCAAAGGATAATAACGTGTTACTGGCCCTGACTGCTCAATAGTGTAGATTTGAAGTATCGATTCTTCAGGGCCAAGAACCTTGCTTGCAGGCACAACACCACCTGGTTTCCCACTTGGTACTTGTACAAAAGCAGGTTGACCATTATATCCACCTATTATTTGTGCAGCTTCAAGATCATTCATATCAGCCCAGAGAGTTGATTCCTGAAGATTATTAATATTAATCATGATTTCACCTTAAGCAAATCTAATTTTTGACACAAATATCATACTACTGTTTATGTCTCTCTATCACCTCGAAGCCTTATCCATCTCACTAAAAAAGCTGAGAAGGATTGTTGGGATTTCCTGGATAAACAAGCAGGTAACTTAAAATTCCCACTTTGTAAATGGTCAAGTCTTCCTGATTGGCGTTTTCTGCCTATAACTAGGAGCGAACAGGCATCAACTATTCTTAATGAACTCAATGCATTCGTACATGTTTAACCATAAATAGAAAAGTCAACAGTGAGATTCAAACGATATCCCATCCCATGCAAAGTTTCAATTATGTTCTCGCAGCCACTATTAGCTAGTTTGCGACGCAGCAATCGCATTTGCGCTGCTACTACATTACTAACTGGTTCTGCGCTGACTTCCCAAAGCTGATTGCGAATTTGTTCTGTGGTAACAATTTGGTTTGGGTGCTTCATAAAATACTCTAGTAGCTGAAATTCCTTATTTGTTAGAGGAATTTTTTGTTGATTTCCCGTAGGATTATGACTAACAACTAAATTGTTGCCATAATCTAGAGTTAGGTTGCCAACAGTTAATTTCTGGGGCTGAAATTGGGGCGATCGCCTCTGCAATGCTCGCAATCTTGCTAATAATTCTGCCATGCCAAATGGCTTGACTAAATAATCATCTGCACCTGCATCTAGCCCAGCAACTTTATCTTCCATACTGTCTTTGGCTGTCAGCATTAACACAGGTAAAGGATTTTTATGATAGCGTAGCCGTTTGCATAACTCTAATCCTGATATTCCTGGTAGCATCCAATCAAAAATAGCTAGTGTATATTGTGTCCAGCTATTTTCTAAATATGCCCAGGCATCGTTACCATCTAATACCCAATCTACTAAGTATTTTTGTTGTGTAAGAGTTCGCTTAATAGCACTACCTAAATCTGGTTCATCCTCTACTAGTAGCACGCGCATAAATTTTATTCATGGAAATAATTCGTAATTGAATTAATCAATCTCCAATTGTAGCGACTGTCTCATATCATCTTCGGTTGATCAGTTATAAAATGTCATTGCGAGAGCAACGAATGCGAACAAGATATTAAAAGTAAGCGCGATCGCGCGGAGTGCAGACGCCTAAAGGCGTATCGTTAACAAAAAACCGCGACTGGGAGCATTGAAGGAACTAAGGAAGGCTGCGTACTGATTCGGTGGTGTCCGGTACGGGTAGGCTGAAGCCAAAAATGTCAAGGCGGAAGTTGCTACAGACTGCGCGTAACACGGAAACGTCAAGGCGGAAGTTGCTACAGCCTGCGCGAAACACGGAAACGTGAAGGCAGAAGCTCTTACAGGGAAGACGGAAGTTGCTACAGCCTGCGCGAAACACGGAAACGTGAAGGCGGAAGCTCTTACAGGGAAGACGGAAGTTGCTACAGCCTGCGCGAAACACGGAAACGTGAAGGCGGAAGCTCTTACAGCCTACTCAAATCCTTCTGGCGTCTGCCTTGTGCCATTTGCTTTATTCCAATGCCACTAATATTTACCGATTAAAATTAAAACGCCCATCTACTTTTTTGCCTTTCACATCTGCATTAACTTTTACCTGATATTGTCCAGTTAGGTTTTCTTTTAACAAACCTGTGTAATGCTTATCTTTGGCATTGTATGTAAAAGGAACTGTCTTTTGTGTGCCATTAGGTAACTGAATTTGAGCCGTCACTTTGGCATTAGGTATTGCCTCGTGGTTGTCTCCTCTTTGCAAATATAAATCCAGATGAGTTGCATTAGCTTCTTTTACTGGGACAAACTCTAAATGGTAAGCTCCTGTTTCTACAACTTGACCCCCGTGAGATTTACCATGCTGCCCCTCTGTTTTAGTCACAGGTGAAACTGAAGGCTGAGTATTTGAACTAGTATTAGCTGCTTGATTAGCGTTACTACAAGCTGCTAATAAAAGTAACCCTAAACTTCCTATAATGATTAACCTAGATTTGAGTGAATTCATTAATTTAATCCTCATTTAAACTAATCATTTAATTACTAATATGTAGCCTGCTTTGACAACAAAATTTTGCCAAACTTAGCATATAACGCTGGGATAACTACCAGTGTTAATGCTGTAGATGTAAACAAACCACCCAATACCACTATTGAAAGAGGTTGCAATATTTCTTTGCCAGGCCCGCTGTCAACTATTAAAGGTGCTAATCCTAAAGCTGAGGTAAAAGCTGTCATCAAAATGGCGTTTAGTCTTTCCATTGAACCTTTGATCAAAACTTCTTTCAAAGGCATCCCTTCAGTAAATTTAGTGTTGTAGTTATCTACTAGTAATAAACCATTGCGGGTAGCAACTCCAAATAGAGTGACAAAGCCAACTAAAGATGCAATAGAAATAACGCCGCCAGACAATGCTACTGAAAAAACTCCCCCCACCAATGCCAAAGGTAAGTTAATCATAATCATGGCGGTAGAAGGAATAGATTTGACAGAAATATACATGATAACTGTAATTGCGACAAAGGCGATCGCACTCGAAATTAAAATATTTTGAGTGGCTCGCTCTTGCGCCTCAAATTGACCTGCATACTGTATGTAGTAACCAGCAGGCGGATGTACTTGTTGATTTACTTTCTCTTGAATTTCATTCACAATCGAGCGCAAATCTCTACCGCTGGTATTAGCAGATACGACAATCAAACGTGAGACGTTTTCCCGGTTAATTGTATTTGGGCCTGTGCCATTTTCAATTGCAGCAACTTGTGCTAAAGGAATCTTTTGCCCATCTGGAGTATCAACTAATAAATTGCGAATTGTATCTAAATTTTGACGTGCATCTGGCTTTAACCAGACAACCAAATCGAAGGTTTGTTGTTTATCTAAGATTTGGGAAACCACTCTTCCATTGAGGGCAGTTTCAATAATTTGGGAAATTTTTCCGACTGTTAAACCATAGCGAGAAGCATCTGTGCGATTGAATTTAATTTGTATTTGTTCGATTGGTACTTGAGGTTCAAGTTGTAAATCTACAATGCCATTTACAGTTTTCATTACCTCATTTACCTGACTCCCAAGCGTGCGGAGTTGTGCTAAATCAGGGCCGAAAATTTTGACTGCGATCGCACTCCTTACCCCAGACAATACCTCATCCATCCGGTGCGAGATAAAACCACCAATATTCGGCGCTACCCCTGGTAATTTAGCAAATTCCTGACGTAGCTTTTTAATCGCCGCTTCCCTATCTTCTATGGCTTCGCGGCTTAACTCAATATCCAAATGTGCCAAATTCACCCCAGCTGCATCGCCATCACCAGGCGCACGTCCAGAACGCAACTGTACATAGGGAAATCGAGAATCGCCTTTGAGTGCTTCCTGAATTGCTTCTCCCGCCGCATTGGTAGCTTCCAAAGATACGCCGGGATAGAGAGTTAGGGTATTTACCAAAGTTTGCTCTTGAAACTCTGGTAAAAACACTCTGCCGAAAGCCGGAGCGATCGCGATCGCTGCTACTGTACTAGCAATAGCTAAAGCTAAAATAATTCCCGAACGCCGTAGCGAAAATGTTAACAGCGGATAATACAGCCGCTTAAAAAATCTCGCTACCCAAGGTTCGGTTTCTGGCAAGTGACCGTAAGGTAATAAAATTGCACATAAAGCCGGAGTTATCGTCAATGCTGTGATACTTGAAGCAATCACTGCTGCCATGTAGCCTAACCCCATTGGGATAAAAATGCTACCTTCCACACCAGCCAAGGCAAACACAGGCGAAAAGACAACAATAGTAATTATCGTCGCTCCAAATACCGAATCACGTACCTCTTGACAACCATCAAATACCACATCTAAAACAGGCCTTGGTTTGGGAGAATATTTGTTTTCTCGCAGATTGCGGTAGACATTTTCGGCATCAACAATTGCATCATCAACTGCTGAACCGATGGCGACAGCTAGCCCTCCCAAAGTCATCGTATTTAAACCTTGTCCTAACCAATTGAGGAGGAATATTCCTAGTAATAAAGATAGAGGAAGTGCGGTTAAACAGATGGCGAGATTACGCCAATTCATCAAAAAGGGAATGAGGATAATAGCAACAATAATACTGCCTTCAATTAAAGCTTCGCGGACATTTTCAATCGAAGCATCGATATAGTTTTCTTGACGAAATGTCGGCGTAACTTTGATATCTTTGGGTAAACCCGCTTTTATTTCTGCAATCGCCTGCTCTATAGCACGGGTAACGGTGGGAGTATCGGCTTGAGGCTGTTTATTAATCATGACGATAATTGCCTTTTCACCGTTAAAACTGCCATCACCTCTTTTAATAGCTGCACCGATTTGCACATCAGCAACATCAGATATTTTGACTGGTGTACCATTGCGGGCAGTAATCACTGATTGCTGTAATTCTGCGATAGATTCAATCCTGCCAATACCCCGAATTAATTTTTCTCGGTCAGGGGTAATTAAATAACCACCAGGAGCATTAATATTCGCCGCAGCTGTTGCTTCTTCTACATCTGCCAAAGTAACATTAAAAGCTTTCAATTCCTCTGGATCAACTAATACTTGATATTGGCGACTATCACCACCATAAGCTACAACCTGACTTACACCAGGGACAGCCAAAAAGCGATTTGTGACTTGCCAATCGACAATACGGCGCACTTCCATTAAAGGAGTAGTTTGGGAGGTGAAGGCATATTGCAGTACAGTACCGATAGGGGAACTAGTAGGAGAAATTTGCGGCGTTTCTACCCCTGCTGGTAGCTTACTTTGTGCTTGTTGCAATCGCTCTGTTACCAACTGACGAGCTTGATAAATATCGTTTCCCCAGTTAAAAATAACTTTGACAACAGAAATACCCGCTGCTGAAGATGAACGTACTGCTGTCACCCCAGGAGTACCATTAATTGCACTTTCAATTGGTAAAGTTACCAGAGATTCTACTTCTTCAGGAGCGAGTCCTGGTGCTTCAGTTTGAATTTCAACTTGGGGTGGTGCAAAGCTAGGGAAAACATCCAAAGGCATTTGGATAATTGTGCGGAATATCCAAAACATCAGGATAATTGCACTGAGAATCACTAGCCAACGGCGAGCGATCGCCCACTTGATGATGGCACTAAGCATTGTTATCTCTCAATTTTAAATTCTGAATCCTGACTCGCTATGTGATGATTCTCAACCCATTCTGGCGATATATCTGCTTGCGCTGTGGTTAGTTGATATTGATGTTTACTGCGACGGCCAGCCCAGAAAGCACCAGCCATAAAAGCTACACTAGCGAGTGCTGCTCCTCCCCCAACTCCAACCCACCAAGGAAATGAGGAATTAGAAGTTGCTTCTTTCTCCTCTGCTCCTTCGCTCTCATGCTCCTCTGTTCCACTACCCCGCAGAGATTGTGCATAAAGTTGCGGAGCGCGTTGGGTAACAATCATATCCCCTTCAAATAAACCAGTTTTTACCTCCACCATGTCACCAGAGGTTTGGCCTAGCGTGACTTCAACTGGTTGGTAAGCATTGCCATTTTGTAGATAGACAACTTTTTTGTTATTAGCTTCTACCACAGCCGCACTGGGAATAGCCAAGATAGCTGGCGAGGTTTGGCTTGTCAAAACTTCCAACTCTGCAAACATTCCTGGTTTGAGTACACCGCCAGGGTTATTTATTTCGGCTTTCACAGGTACAACCCGCGTATCGCCTACTACTACAGAATTAATTACCGCAATTCGTCCCGTGAAAGTGCGATCGCCTACAGAACCAACTTTGACGCTAACTTGTTGTCCTGTTCTAACTTTGTCTAAATCTTTTTCATATATATTCGCTGTGGCAAAAACTCGACTGTCATTTACAATCGTCATCAACTTACCACCTGCATCCTCAAAAGATTGACCAAGGGTAGCTTCCCTATCTGCCACCTTCCCAGAAATCGGAGATGTTACCGTCACCAATCCTTTAGCATTGCCACGAATCCCCAGTTGTTGTAAGCGAGTTTCATAAGTGCGGCTACTGAGATTAATACGTGATTTTGCGACATTAACAGATGCCTGAGCGCGTTGAAGTTGATTTTCCGCTTCAATCACATCTCGGCGGCTATTGGCTTTGGTAAGTTCAGCTTTGGCTTGAGCTAGCTGGGTTTGGGATTCCAGGGCTGTGCGTTGTGGTAAAGCACCAGCATCAGCTAACTGCTTGTCTTTGTTATACTTTTCTTGAGCATAAGCTACTTGAATTTGAGCTTGGGCGATTTCAGCAGCAGCTATTTGTTGATAGCGATCGCGGTTTTGTTGCGCTAATTTTAAATCAGCTAATGCTTGTTGCAAATCAGCTTGTCCCTGAGCCAGTTTTTCTTGTGATTCCACACGCAGCGACACCAAGTCAGGACTTGATACAACAGCTACAGCTTGACCTTGTTTAACTGATGCACCAGGTTCTACCAATAGCTCAACCACCTTCGCCCCAGCAATTGGCGTTGTTACTTCCACTTGTTTGCTGGGTAGAGTTTCAATCTGTCCTGTAGCTTTTATACCCACAGCTAAACGCTCACGTTTGACCGGCTCAACTTTAATTCCTAGCCTTTGAGCAGTTTGAGCCTCAACTTGAATAGAATCTGTTGCTGGAGTAGCTTCACTTCCTCCTTGAAATTCATTTCCATGTCCGCCGTGGGCTAAAACTACTGCCGGAGTTGTCAGTAAAAGTAAACTCAGCAGTGTAATAGAGGCTATAAGTGGTTGGGAACGCAGAAAGTCAGACATCGCTAATTATGGGGACAAGGGGACAAGGGGAGAAATTATTATCCTTAACTCAGCACTCAGAATTCCCCCTGATTCCTAGTGTTTCATCTCAAAATGAAATTAGGATGAAATTGAGAACTGACCTAAACAGTGCTGTAGACGCTGCTGTAGGAAGCCGCAAGATGAAGCCAGTCATGTGGATAGGTTACTCGACTTGAGCAAACTGGTAAACGCAACCTTTTACATTGTTAATGCATCGACTTGCAAAAATTAACCCACCCTTTCTTTAACCTTGCCTTTTAGCAGTTTTCCTTTGCATGAAGTAGGCTAAACTCCTACTATCTGCGACTCTGCCGACAGGAGAAGTTTGCTCAACAGGGGAAACCCTCTTTCACCACTGGTCTCACCGCACCGCGACTTCACCGAAACTTGGGCTTATATCATGTCCATTCAAATAACCGTCATTGCGACCGTAGGGTAGCAATCCCAAAAGCATTGCGATTGCGTCGTTTCACTTCGTTCCACTCGCTGCGGACATTAAGGGTGATTTGCCGGACATGATATTACTTGTTATACCAAGCTTTGCGCCACTGTTGCATTTGGTTAATTTCTCTATTTTGCGCTTTGATAATTTCTTGAGCCAAGTTCTTGATTTCGGGACGCTGAGACTTTTGCAAAGCATCTTTAGCCATAGTCACAGCTGCTTCATGGTGAGGAATCATCGCGTTGATCAGGCGCAGGTCAAATTCGGTATCAGCAGCACCCAAGTTCATGTTCATCATCATGGCTTGCATTTGCTCAGATGACATCTCTATCATCTGACCCTTTTGAGCATCATAAGCCATTGGTTTATCTCCAGCTTTGGGATACCAAGCTGTGCGCCACTGTTTCATCTGGGTAATTTCTCGGTTTTGCGCTTTGATGATGTCGTCAGCTAACTTTTTAATTTCAGGGCGTTTGGATTTTTGCTGTGCTTCCTTTGCCATTAGGGTTGCTCCCTGATGGTGCGGAATCATCGCATCAATGAACCGCAAATCATAGTTGGCATCGGCTGCACCTAAATCCATAACCATGTTATGGTTCATCCCACTACCATGATGCATTCCATCGTGGTGGTTCATCAGTTGCTTATCGCTAGTATCAGTAGCGTTTGGTGCTTGGCTTTGCTTGTAGGAAGTATTCGTAGAACAGGCTGTCAGCACGCTACTGGAAAAAGAAGCGATCGCTACTAAGCTAAATGCCAATAAACTGTTTTTCAGAGTAGGAAGTTGCATAGGGGTGATTTCAATAATTTTCTGATTCGATTATGAAATCTCCAGTTAACTAGAGAGTCAACCCCTTATATGCCAAATCCTGATAGTTTTATCCTTGCTACCGCTAACCAAAGTTTTGCCATCAGGACTAAAAGCGACGGCATAAACCTCGGTTGAATGCCCCTCAAAATTGTGCATTGCCTCTCCCGTATACCTTTGCCAGACTTTCACAGTTCTGTCATCGCTGCCAGTAGCGATATAATCACCATTGGGGCTAAAGGCGATCGCATTCACATCAGCTGAATGTCCTTTAAAGGTGCGTATTTCCTTACCCGTATTCAGGTTCCACAGTTTAATGGTTGCGTCATCACTAGCACTCACCAACAGCTGGCCATTCGGGCTGATAGCTACAGCATTAACATCACCGAAATGTTTAGAATGACCATGTAGCTCTTTACCTGTATTTAGCTGCCAAACTTTGATAGTTCTATCGGCACTAGCACTGGCAATTTTTTTTCCATTCGGGCTAATAGCCACAGACAAAACCTCTGCTTGATGCCCGTTTAAGGTGCGTATTTCCTTACCTGTATTCAAATTCCAGATTTTAATACTTTTATCATAACTACCACTCACCACAGTTTGACCATCTGAGCTAATGGCAACCGAATGAACGTAACCTTGATGTCCCTTGAGGGTGCGAATTTCCTCGCCTGTGTTGAGATTCCAAATTTTAATAGTGTTATCTTTACTACCACTGACAACATTTTGACCATCTGGGCTAATAGCAACGGCATAAACCAAGTCAGAATGTCCCTTGAGGGTGCGGATTACTTTTTTGTGCTGCAAATTCCAAATTTTAACAGTCTTGTCATCGCTACCACTAGCTAATATTTCTTCCTGCCCTACAGATATTTGGGCCAAAGGTAGATTAGCTAGTTGTTTTTTACTTTGGGAAGCACCCGATGACGGTATGGGGCGAAAGGCGAGAGAATTAACTTCACCCTCATGTCCAGTAAGAGGTAAACTTTGCCAATGGGCATATCCTGCTAATCCTAAAAGCAAGATTACACCACCTATTAGTATTTGATATGGCAGCTTAATTTTGAGTTGAATCGCGTTGTGAGGAGCCGCGAATGCTTTGGGGCGCATCCTAGATAGTGAAGACTTGACAACACGATCCTGTGGTACAGTTGCGTGCTGTGGCTGCTGTGGCAAATCTTCTAGAACTGCATCTGCTGACTGATAGCGATGCTCAATCTCTTTTTGCAACAGCTTGTCTAACACCTGCTCCAATTTTGCAGACATTGGAGACTTCAGATGTTTTCGCCAGTGTGCCACCCAGCCATAACCTTCTTCCATATACAGATGAGATGGCTGAATTCCTGTTAATAGAGAAAAGCAAGTTACTCCTAAACTGAATAAATCACTCGCTGGATAGGCAAAGCCATACCTCATTTGTTCCATCGGCGCATAACCATAGGAACCAATGCTTGTACCTGTCAATTCCACAGAGGTTTGTGTTAGCTGTTTGGCAACACCAAAATCAATCAGCACTATATTTCCCCCTTGCCCTTTAGGGTGTAGGGTACGGCGCATAATATTGTCTGGCTTAATGTCGCGGTGAATTATTTGATGTTCATGAATAAAACTTAAAACGGGTAATAATTCACTCAACAGTTCCCAAATCTTCGCTTCACTGAAAGTTCCCTGCTGTCTCAACTCTTGCCGTAAACTTTGTCCCTGGATGAACTGCTGAACCAGATACAGGTAGTTATCCTGCTCAAAGTAAGCATACAAAGTGGGAATCTGGGGATGTTCTCCTAGCTGTTGCAGCCGCCGTGCTTCTTCGTGAAAAAGTTCAGTTGCTTTATTTAAGGCGTTAGTACCTTGAACTTGCGGTGCTAGCTGCTTAACAACGCAATACTCTTTGAGCTTATCTTCATCTTCTGCCAAAAAAGTTCTGCCAAATCCGCCGCCTCCCAGTGGTTGAATAATACGATAGCGGTTTCGTAACAGTGGTATTAGTTGTATCCCACAACTCTGGCAAAAATTTGTGCCGTCTGAGTTAAGGGGTTTCTCGCAACTGGGATTGAGGCAATAGCTCATAGTTCAGTATCTATCAGCAGTTATAATTTATGATAAATACTTTTTCATAGTACTTCGGATTAGCGATCGCTATGTTGTTAAATTCTCCTGTGAGCATCAAAAATAGGACAAGGGAGGGTATCAACTCTAGCAGGTTGTGTTTTGTAGACTTATCACCCCAGAATGTCAAGATTATGCAAAGTGGTAAAAAGTAATCCACGATCATAAATCTAATTGCCTTTAAAGCATCTTGTGGTGGGGATTGTACAGTTTTTTCTTATTTGTAATAAAAAATGCGTTTAGCGATCGCTAAATTTATCTTCCCAAGAACTAGGAGCGATCGCTAACGCACTTATGAAAACTCATGTGTTGGAGTTTACTCTGGTTTTCTGCTAATAATAGTTCGATGGCGAGGATCGCTGGCAACTGTAATTGGTTGAGCAAAACCTACTGCCTGCAATTCTGCCTCAATATCAAACGTGTAGTAATCATCGCTCCAAGGTTCAGTGCTTTTCATTAAGGTAAATAGAACAGGTGGTAGGTTTTGGATGACGCTCGATTTAGGGTTGTTATCTACCAACGCTATTGCACCACCAGGTCGTAGGAGTCGCAAAGCTTCTGCAAAAATTTCTTTGCTGGCATAGCCTGGAAGTTCATGAGTGACAAACTGGAGTGTCACTAGGTCAAAGGAGTTGTCTGGTAGTTTTGTGTCTTCGGCTTGGGCGTGAATCCACTCAGATATTTCTCTATTGATATCCCGATGACGAGCAACAGTAAGCATATATGGTGACAAATCAAGACCTACTGTGCGAACCGGATGACTTTGCTTTTGCTGGTAGTAGCGGTGCAGCGCTAGGGTAGAAATACCCACAGAACAGCCAATATCTAGAATATTCCGTACATCCGGCGGGCCATAGGTAGCTAGAACTTCATGAAAACTACCTCTAAGCCGTGCATGGGCAGTTTCCCAAGTTAAATTTTCTTTCGGCCACACCCGCAGTGCCATTGAGTAAGTAGCTGACTCTGTTTCAAAAGCCGCATCCCAGCAGAGGTTACCTTGAGAGTAAGCGTGGAAAGGTACTTTGTAGTAGTCAGGGTAAACAACATTAGGGTTAGTTACTTCCGAAATCTGCTGTTTGACTCCTGATAATTTAAGTGCCTCGTAGTTTTTGCGCCAGGGAACACCATTTTTCTCTGCGGTTTTGATGAGTACTTGTCTGGCTTGGTGTTTCATCAACTTGTAGATAGGCCCGGTCTGAATCAGAAGATTGACGAATTTGGAGAGCGTATCTTCCCCAGCCCAGTCTGGTTTTAGCTTGTTGTTCATCAGCTTGCAAAAATATAGGCAAGGTAATTAATAATGTAGATAGGTGAAAACCAACATTATTATCAGGGTTATCAGTTGCCTCTTGTCATTAAATAAAGTTGAGCTGCGCTGAAACAGAAGTTGACTTTTGTGATTGTGGGGGCTGGCCCCACCGATGTAGAATTAGCAGGTGCGATCGCGCAGTAGTGACTGATGGGACAAGATACTGACAGATCCTAAATCTTCCCCATGCAGAGATACCAATAGTACCCACAAGGCAAGCAATCAACAGGGCGTTTGTTTATTTAATTTTGATGCAAATTGTAGGCTGGCTTTGCGCTTTTGTCGTCAGTATCCAAACGATATAAAGAATCACTAGGAGCATTCATGACGGTTTCATAGCGTTGGCGCTCGTCCAGTTCTCGATTCCACTTATCTAGTAAAGAACGAGCTTCGGCTGGTATTACATAACGCAGCGATTTTTTCGTTTTTTTATTCTTAATTAAGATAACGCCAAAGTTGCGAGAATCGTTTTTAGAAGGGACAACCCGTAGAGAATATTGACCTGGAGTGGCAACTGTAGCAATCATAATGCCATCTGCAACGCAAGGACAGGGCGCATTTGCACCGTCTAGGTAAGTAACGTCCAAGTCGCGTGGTTTGGCATCAAGACGCTGCATTGCATCCAATCCTACACGAATTCCCAAAGCAATGTAACTACCAAAACCTCCGTGTACACGTTTGCCTAATGTTACCCATTCTTCAGGAGTTTGGGCTTTTACTAAAACGCTTGGAAATACAAACCACAAACAACTTAGCAAGCATAAGAGTCGCATCAGTTTTGCGATCATAATTATTTACTCTTTATCGCTAGATATTTTCAGATTTTCTAGCAAAGAGTATGAAAATGCTATAGCGGCTTATCAAACAGTGGATAAAAATAGGGAATACAAAGCAATACGGTTCCTCAGCTACAGCAATAAAGTAGCGCAGATGTCGTAGTTACCGATTTTTGATATTTTATAAGTATTAATTATAAATAAATATATATTGGACATCTCAAAAAAATCTAAATATCATACTCGTACAGAGATTTGCTCGATCCCAGAGCAATAGGTGTAAAAACAATGTCAGAGAATTTTAGAAGTAAAGTTGTTACACAAGGAGTGCAGCGCTCGCCTAATAGAGCAATGCTGCGTGCAGTAGGTTTTCAGGATGAAGACTTTAACAAACCGATTGTGGGTGTGGCTAATGCCTACAGCACGATCACTCCCTGTAACATGGGGATAAATAAACTAGCGCAAAGAGCCGAAGCTGGGCTGAGACATGCCGGGGCGATGCCACAAATGTTCGGCACGATTACTATTAGTGATGGGATTTCGATGGGAACTGAGGGGATGAAATATTCCCTAGTGTCACGAGAAGTGATTGCAGACTCGATTGAAACCGCCTGTAATGGGCAAAGTATGGATGGTGTCATTGCCATCGGTGGCTGTGATAAAAATATGCCAGGGGCAATGATTGCGATCGCCCGGATGAATATCCCGGCTATCTTTGTTTACGGTGGCACGATTAAGCCCGGACACTACAACGGCAAAGATTTAACAGTTGTCAGTTCTTTTGAAGCTGTAGGCCAATATAGTGCTGGCAAAATTGACGAAGCAGAACTATTAACAGTCGAACGTCAAGCTTGCCCTGGTGCTGGTTCCTGCGGTGGTATGTATACAGCAAATACCATGTCTTCGGCATTTGAAGCAATGGGGATGAGTTTGCCCTATTCTTCTACAATGGCAGCAGAAGACGAAGAAAAAGCCGATAGTACAGAAGAATCAGCATTAGTTTTAGTAGAAGCAATTCGCAATCAACTCTTACCCCGACAGATCATCACCAGAAAATCCATAGAAAACGCTATTTCTGTAATTATGGCTGTGGGTGGTTCTACAAATGCTGTGTTACACTTTCTGGCGATCGCCAATGCAGCTGGTGTAGAACTAACATTAGATGACTTTGAAACTATCCGTGGTCGTGTCCCAGTTTTATGTGATTTAAAACCCAGTGGTAGATATGTCGCCACAGACTTACATCAAGCTGGTGGTATTCCCCAAGTGATGAAAATGCTATTGGTGCATGGATTACTTCACGGTAACTGTATCACCATCACAGGTAAAACCATCGCCGAAACTTTAGCAGATGTCCCCGATGAACCACCCACCGATCAAGATGTGATTCGTCCTTGGAATAAGCCGATGTATGCCCAAGGTCACTTAGCCATCCTTAAAGGAAATCTCGCTACAGAGGGAGCAGTAGCAAAAATTACTGGGGTGAAAAAGCCAGTAATTACAGGCCCAGCACGGGTATTTGAATCTGAAGAAGAATGCTTAGATGCGATTCTCGCAGGTAAGATTAAAGCCGGTGATGTGCTTGTTATCCGTTATGAAGGCCCCAAAGGCGGCCCTGGGATGCGAGAAATGCTAGCCCCCACCTCAGCAATTATCGGTGCTGGTTTGGGCGATTCGGTAGGATTAATTACTGATGGGCGATTTTCCGGTGGTACTTACGGCATGGTAGTTGGTCACGTAGCTCCAGAAGCCGCCGTTGGTGGTGCGATCGCTCTGGTAGAACAAGGTGATAGCATCACTATTGATGCTAATTCTCGCTTGTTACAAATCAACATTGACGATGCAGAATTAGCTCTTCGCCGCGCCAAATGGCAACCCCGTCCACCCCGTTATACAAAAGGCATCTTAGCAAAATATGCGTCTTTAGTTTCCTCTAGCAGTGTTGGTGCTGTCACAGACTTGGACTTATTTAATGAGTAGGGAGGGGGGAGCAACGCGCTCATAGTGAGATCATCGTGAAATGATCTGGGGTAGCGGGGGTAGCTGGGGAAGCTGGGGGAGCTGGGGGAGTCATATCGTGTTCGGTTAAAGACTTATCATTAAGACCGCAGGAAAGCAGGGAGGAGGGTGCAGGGGGAGAAAGGCTTTTTACGTTTTTGCACAGATGCGGGAATTATAACTAATTATCCGAACTTGATATGATTGCAGAAATGCAATTGGATGAGTTGCGGTTGGCGATTGAACAACCTGCGGCGCATCATGTGGTAGTTTTTGAAACAGGGCTAGCACCTGACATCCCCAGCACAATCCTCTGCCGTCGTGCCCAGTCAAACCAAGTGCTAATATGATGTCCGGCAAATCACCCTGAATATGTCATTGCGAGTGGAACGAAATGAAACGACGCAATCGCAAAGTTTTTGGGATTGCTACCCTTCGGTCGCAATGACGGTTATTTAAACGGACATGATATGACATTCGGTTGTTACGGTATTTTTTCCCTTAGCCCCACTCTTGCAGCTGTTGATAAACAAGCCAGTAGGATTGTTAGACCATCCCTCTGTGATGTCTACGACAAGCCGCTATGCGTCTACGCAACCTTCACCAAACGCGAGCGCACTCAAGATAATTCCAGTTTTCCACAATGGTTTCATTTTACTGGGTCAGTGTAGTGCAGGAACCCATAATCTTAACCGCACTGAGGTTGAATATCTGGCAAGAGAAACCCCTGAGCATCTTGGCAATTTGGCAGCTAAAGTATTTCAGTTGCGGTTTCAATAAATAGCCACACATCCCCGCAGTTGTTCCTACTTTTAAAACATCCTCTTATCTTAGAACACTTTTAAATTTTTATTTAGTTCTTGATGTTACTTTAATAAGTAGGATAAATAACAATTTTAAATTTTCTACTTATATAAAACATCCTTCTTTTTCTGTCTATTAATTATTAATTTATGTAACTTTAACAGTTATATGCCAACTTTCCAGCTTTTTTCCTACGCTAAATCAATACTTTTAGGCTTTAATTTACTTAACTTTATTTCAATAATTGTTAAGAAATATGTGATTTATACATAGCTAATAGTTAGGGTTAAATATATCTAAAGTATAGTTACTTTTAAGTGAGTTTAAGGTTTATTGGTTGTCAGAGAGAAAATTAGTGAAAAATTCAATATATTCATCTCAAAATACCTTTGACAGCTAAAGCATGAAACATATTCTGATTACAGGTGGAGCGGGATTTATTGGTTCTCATTTAGCAGATGAACTACTGGCACAAGGATATCGAGTCCGCGTTCTAGATAATCTGGCAGCTCAAGTTCATGGATTCGGTGCCAAACGACCTGAATATTTAAACTCAGAAGTAGAGTTAATAGTTGGCGATGTTTGTGACTCAGATATAGTGCGACAGGCACTTAAGGGTATTGATGCTGTTTATCACTTAGCAGCAATTGTTGGTGTTGGTCAGAGTATGTATGAAATTGCTCAGTACACCAGTGTTAATAATATGGGTACAGCAGTTTTACTAGAAGCATTGATTGAGAAGCAGGTAGAGCGATTAATTGTCGCTTCTAGCATGAGTATATACGGTGAGGGGCTTTATCGTACTGCTGATGGCAATCTAGCTGTAGGAATTGAACGTAGCTTAGGACAACTTAAAGCAAGAGATTGGGAAGTTCGCAATCAAGCAGGAGAAGTATTAAAACCTATACCTACACCAGAAAGCAAACTACCTGCTTTGCCTTCTATTTATGCGCTTTCTAAGTACGATCAAGAGCGAATGTGTTTGATGATTGGCAAAGCTTATGGTATTGATACAGTCGGTTTACGATTTTTCAACGTTTTTGGAACCCGTCAAGCTTTGTCTAATCCTTATACTGGCGTTTTAGCAATCTTTGCTTCTCGATTTCTCAATAACAAGCCACCTCTAATTAATGAGGATGGTTATCAACAGCGTGACTTTGTAAGTGTCTATGATGTTGCTAAAGCTTGCCGTTTAGCTTTAGAAGTAAAAGAAGCAGCAGGCCATGTTTTTAATATTGGTAGTGGTAGGCAATACACAATTCGTGGGATTGCCGAACAAATGGCGACTGTGTTAGGGAAAGAACACATCCAAGCAGAAATTACTGAAAAGTACCGTGTGGGCGATATTCGTCATTGTTTTGCAGATATTACTAAAGCACGGCAAATTCTAGGTTATGAACCCCAGATAACTTTAGCCGAGGGTTTGGTGGAATTAGCAAGCTGGCTAGAGGGTCAAGTGGCGTGCGATCGCACCCCAGAAGCTAGAGCAGAACTCGCTGTACGCGGCTTGACAGTATGAGTAAATTAACACTCTCAAAAATATCTGCGTTTATCTGCTGTCTTTGCGTCTGAATCATTAAACAAAGACGCTTCAGAGAACAACAAAGGAATAATTTCTATGGTGACAAAGTTGAAATCAAATATTTCAACGTTAAATACTGAAGGAAAAATGGCATCTGCATCAACAGCAAATAATCCGGTTTTGGGTGTACTAGAGTGGTTTCGTCCAGGGGAATATGAGCGAGTTGATTGGTTATTAGCTGATTTGAAAAGATTGGGCGTAACCCAGTTACGTACAGGGTTTTCTTGGGCTGATTGGCATACATCACAAGGGCAAGAATGGTACGCTTGGTTATTTCCTAAACTAGCTCAATCGGTAAATATTCTGCCTTGTTTTCATTATACGCCCCCATCTTTAGGCATTGAGCCGAAGACATCTGCACCACCACGTCAACCAAAAGATTTTGCCGATTTTTTAGATTTAATGATTACTAAGTTTGGCAAATACTTTGAATGGGTAGAATTGTGGAATGAGCCGAATAATTTAAATGATTGGGATTGGCGACTCGATCCAGAATGGAACATCTTTGCAGAAATGATCGGCGCGGCGGCTTATTGGAGTCAGCAACGAGGAAAAAAAACTGTACTTGCTGGTATGGCTCCTTCTGATGCTAACTGGTTGCGACGGATAGGCCAAAAAGGTGTATTAGCTTATATTGATGCCGTTGGTATACATGGTTTCCCTGGAACTTGGGAGTTTGATTGGGAAGAATGGGCGGTAAAGGTTGAGCAAGTGCAAGAGGTACTAGCTCAATTTAATGCGGATGCCCAAGTGTGGATTACTGAGACAGGTTTTTCTACTTGGAAGCATGATGAACACGCACAACTAGAAGCTTTTATAAGTGCGATCGCTGCGCCTGTAAAACGAGTTTACTGGTATGCAGGATACGATTTACAACCCGATCAGCCTACACAAGATGGTTTGTATTGTGATGTGAGACATTATCACATGGGTTTAAAACGGGCAGACGGTTCGCCCAAGTTGTTATACCGTTTGTGGGCTGATTCTGGTTTAGATGCAGTACGTAACGCTTTAGAACTAGGTAAACCTGCACCAATAGAATGCCATGAACAACGACCTGTATTAATTACAGGTGGGGCTGGATTTATTGGTACTAACTTAGCGCATCGTTTGTTAAGTTCGGGGCGGACTGTATTAATATTTGATAATCTTTCCCGTCCGGGTGTAGAGGCAAACTTGCGTTGGTTGCGCGAAGTACATGGCGATCGCGTACAGATTCAAATTGCAGATATTCGAGATTCCTATGCGATTACTGAAGCTGTTCAATGTGCCGAGCAAATTTTTCATTTATCTGCACAAGTAGCGGTAACTACAAGCTTAAAAAATCCCATACATGACTTCGAGGTAAATATTCGTGGCACTTTGAATTTACTCGAAGCAATGCGGAATATGGAAAATCCACCGCCTTTAGTATTTACATCGACGAATAAAGTTTATGGAGATTTACAAGATATTAAATTGCAACTTAATAGTAAACGTTATCAACCAGTAGATGAATTAATTCGTAATAGTGGTATTAGCGAAGGGCGTAGTTTAGCATTTCATAGTCCCTACGGTTGTTCTAAAGGTGCAGCAGATCAATATGTGCTGGACTACGCTCACACCTTTGGTTTATCAACTGTAGTTTTTCGCATGAGTTGTATTTACGGCCCTCACCAATTTGGTACTGAGGATCAAGGATGGGTAGCACATTTTTTAATTAGTGCTATTGAAGGGCAACCTATTTGCTTATACGGAGATGGAATGCAAGTACGAGATGTGTTGTTTGTAGAAGATTTAGTTGACGCATTTTTACTAGCCCAAAATTGTATTCACAAACTATCTGGTCAAGCTTTTAATATTGGCGGCGGTGCAGCTAATACTATTAGTTTATTAGAATTAATTGATTTAATTGGGAAAATTCAAGGCAATAGACCAAATGTAAAATTTGATTGTTGGCGACCAGGAGATCAACGTTATTACGTTTCTGATACAAGTAAATTCACGGCGGCTACTGGTTGGAAACCGCAAGTAAATGTTCGTCAAGGTGTGCAGCAACTTTATCAATGGTTATTGAAGTCGCGGGGTTTAATATCTGCACCACTCGTAGTTGGGAGGATAAGTGTATAGATTTTTGGGATAAGTCTTGTACTGATTCTCTGTAAAGATGCATTTAATTTTTATGAAACGAACCGCAAAGGACGCAAAGAACGCAAAGAAAGAGAGAGATAGTTATTTAATGCAAGTTTATAAAGAATTGGTATTACACAGATAAACACATAAAAATAATTGATTTTTACCAAATATCTTATGAAATATGCACTGATTAATCCTAACTGGGCTTTTGATGGCAGTATTTATTTCGGTTGTCGTGAGCCTCATTTACCACTAGAGTATGGTTATGCCAAAGCTTTATTAGAGCAAGCAGGGCATGAGGTATTGCTAGTAGATGGACAACTGGAACAACTATCTTTAGAAGAGATAAAAACGCGGGTTACTAACTTTCAACCAGATTTTTCTGTAATTACTACTGCACCTAGTTATTTATTCTGGCGATGTGCGCCACCGGAGGTGCGTGTCCCTCAAATAGTAGTAAATTATTTGCATGAAATTGGTGGTATTTGGATAGCAGTTGGCCCTCATGGTTCCACCACACCTAAAGCTGCGTTAAAAAAACTAGGTGTGGATGTAGTAATTATGGGTGAGTGTGAGGAAATATTGCCGCAATTTGCCCAGAAAACAAAAAAACAGTGGCAAGAAATTTCTGCTATTTGTTATTGGGATGGTGATACGCCACGCATTCAAGGTAGTCCCCATGTTGGTGATATGACAAGCCTACCTGCGTTACATTGGGCTGATGAGTTAGTTAAAAAACACCACCATCACCATCATCGTTTTGATGTTGTGCCAACAGGGTTAGGCGCAGAAATGGAAGTTTCTCGCGGTTGTCCTTATCACTGTTCTTTCTGCGCTAAAGAAAATTTTCGCAATAACTACCGCAAGCGTCCTTTATCTGTAATTTTAGAAGAATTAGATGGATTTATAGGTCAAGGTGTTGAGTATATCTATTTTATTGATGAGATTTTTCTGCCGAATAAGGAGTTATTAAAAGCTTTAGTAGAACGTCCAATTAAGTTTGGCATTCAAACGCGCATTGATTTGTGGAATCAAGAAATGTTAGACCTTTTAGGTGCAGCAGGTTGTGTTTCTATTGAAGCAGGAGTAGAAAGTATTACAGCAGAAGGTCGTCAACTACTCGATAAAAATTGTAAGTTATCAACTCAACAATTAAGCGATCGCTTAATCTATGCCAAGCAGCGAGTACCATTTGTCCAAGCGAACTTATTGGAATCAAAAGTAGACGCACCAGAAGCAATTGAACAGTGGCGAGAATATTTGCAAAAATTTGGAGTTTGGGCAAATAAACCTGTACCTTTGTTTATTTATCCTGGTTCGCCAGAATACACAAAAAAATGGGGTTTTCCAGATGACCATGCTTGGGAACGCGCCCACGCTCACTATTTAGAAGTTTACGCCCAGTTTAGTGATATTCAAGAACAGCAACCTGTACCTTTAAGCGAGTTAGAAATTAGCAAGAGGTGAGGAGTGAAGAATAAACCTCAACGTATTTTAATGACTGCTGATACTATCGGCGGTGTTTGGACATACGCACTTGAACTGACAAAAGCTTTGGGAGAATATGGTGTAGAAGTTGCGATCGCAACAATGGGCGCACCGTTAACTAGCGAACAGCGTCACGAGGTAAAACAAATTACCAACCTGACCTTATTTGAAAGCAACTTTAAACTAGAATGGATGCCCAATCCTTGGCAGGATGTCCAGCAAGCGGGTGAGTGGTTATTACAACTTGAGGCACAATTACATCCTGATATTGTGCATCTCAATGGTTATGCTCACGCATCCTTGCCCTGGAAAACACCTAAGTTAATCGTAGCTCATTCTTGTGTTTTATCTTGGTGGCAAGCAGTCAAAGGAGAAGCAGCACCTAGTGAATGGGAACTCTACCGTCATGCAGTAATACAAGGTTTGCAAGCTGCGGATTTGGTGGTAGCACCTTCAAAAGCAATGCTGACTGCACTTAATCAACATTATGGTGTGATTACTAATAGTCAAGTAATTCTCAATGGTCGAGATAACAAGCTATTTATACCAGGAGAAAAGTCAGCATTTGTCCTCAGTGTAGGGCGCTTGTGGGATGAAGCTAAAAATGTAGCAGCACTAGAAAAAATTGCACCACAGCTGAATTGTCCCATTTATGTTGCGGGAGATACCCAGCATCCGCAAGGTGGAAATATCACAACTACACAGGTTAATTTGTTAGGTCGTTTGTCTCCGCAAGAATTAGCTCCTTGGTTGACAAAGGCAGCTATTTATGCATTACCTGCTCGCTATGAACCGTTTGGTTTATCTGTATTAGAAGCAGGTTTAGCTGGATGTGCCTTAGTGTTAGGTGATATTCCAAGCCTACGAGAAAATTGGCAAGATGCAGCAATTTTTGTGCATCCAGATGATTTAGAAGCTTTGCAAGCAGCTTTAAACTTTTTAATTGCGAATGCAGTGTATCGTCAAAATTTAGCACAAAAAGCTAGCGATCGCGCCTTAAAATTTACTTCCCAAAGCATGGCAGCAAAGTATTTATCCGCTTACAGTAACCTTTTACAGCAGATGACAAATGTATTGTATTAAGTTGAGCGCAACAATTATGAATTTTTTAGGACACAGATGTACGCAGATGAAGAATTTGATTATTTCTATGAGGAACTAAATTGATTAACTAACATTTAATGTTAAACCTCGTCCATTTTGAAACCTGGAGTAGTGATGGCTCTCTAGCCCGCTACTACCACCAGGGAGCAAGATGCTCCCACTACTTTTAAAACTATGGTTCTCAAAATAGATGTGGTTTAAAAGAATAACTACAGGAATTACGCATATCTACTCTTTCTTGTCTTTCTTGGCGCTCTTGGCGTCTTGGCGGTTATTAAAATCCTATGCAAATCGTAATTTTTTGCCACTCACTCTTATCCGATTGGAATCACGGCAATGCCCACTTTCTTCGCGGCATTACAACAGAATTGATCTCACGCAGACATCAAGTAAGAGTTTACGAACCCAGAGAAGCTTGGAGTCTACAGAATTTAATAGCAGAACACGGGGAAAATGCGCTTACGCAATTCCATTCCACCTACCCGCAACTGAACAGCATTCGCTACGACTTAGAAACCTTAAATTTAGATACAGCTTTAGCTGAAGCCGACTTAGTTTTAGTGCATGAGTGGAACGACCACCAGCTTGTACAACAAATTGGCAAACATCGTCAGCATTCAGATAAATATAAACTATTTTTCCACGATACCCACCATCGCTCTGCCACAGCACCAGATAGCATGGCAGCTTATGACCTAAGTAATTATGATGGAGTTCTCGCATTTGGAGGCGTTGTCCGCGATATTTATCTAGCGCGTGGTTGGGCAAAACAAGCTTGGACTTGGCATGAAGCCGCAGATACACGAGTGTTTCATCCAGTAAATACACAACAAGAACCAGAAGGCGATTTAGTCTGGATTGGTAACTGGGGCGATGAAGAACGTACAGCCGAATTACACGAATTTCTGATCCAACCAGTTAAAAAATTAGGATTGAAAGCACGTATATATGGCGTGCGTTATCCAGACTCAGCACTACAAGCACTTAAAGATGCAGGTATTGAATACGGCGGCTGGTTGCCCAACTACAAAGTACCAGAAGTATTTAGCCGCTTCCGCGTTACCGTCCACGTACCCCGTCGTCCTTATGCAGCTACCCTTCCAGGTATTCCCACAATTCGACCATTTGAAGCACTTGCTTGTGGTATCCCATTAATTTCTGCACCTTGGCAAGATATAGAACAATTATTTAATCCAGGCAAAGATTTTCTAGTTGCTCATACAGGAGAGGAAATGCAACACTATCTCAAAGAAGTATTAACAACCCCAACAATAGCACAGGAACTTGTCACAAATGGACTACATACAATTCAATCTCGCCATACTTGTAGCCATCGGGTAGACGAATTACTAAACATCTGTAGCAGCCTAAATCTTTAAACTTCTTACATGAGTCAATAAAATCTTGGGCGTTGCTGAATTTGAATATGAAATGCAAAAATCAACTCTTTTCAACTCTTACTCTCTGCGACTCTGCGCCTCTGCGTGATTCAAATTCATATTTCCTCTCAGCAACGCCAAATCTTGATTACATCTGCGTTTATCTGCGGTTAAATTTACAATTATGAATCTTAACATCGCTTTTTTTGGTTCTAGCCTCGTATCCGCCTACTGGAATGGAGCAGCAACATATTACCGAGGCATTATTCGCGCCTTACACGATCGCGGACATCATGTAACCTTTTATGAACCAGATGCTTATGAACGACAACAACATCGAGACATCCCCGATCCAGATTGGGCTAAAGTTGTTGTTTATTCAGCAGATGAAGCAGGCGTATCTTCAGCATTAAAACAAGCCGCATGTGCAGATTTAGTAGTAAAAGCTAGTGGAGTTGGGGTATTTGATACTTGGTTAGAACAAGCAGTTTTAGACTTACAATCATCTACTACTTTAGTAGCTTTTTGGGATGTAGATGCACCCGCAACACTCGATAGAGTACAAGCCGATCCTAGCGATCCCTTTTTACCTTTAATTCCTCGCTACGATTTAGTTTTAACTTATGGTGGTGGCGATCCAGTAGTCAAAGCTTATGAGGCACTAGGCGCAAAAATTTGTGTCCCAATATATAACGCACTCGATCCATCTACGCACCATCGGGTTATACCAGATCCCAAATTCAGGGCTGATTTAGGTTTTTTAGGTAATCGTTTACCAGATAGAGAGGCGCGGGTAGAAGAGTTTTTCTTACAAGCTGCTGCTGCACTTCCAGATAAAGAATTTATTTTAGGTGGAAACGGTTGGGGTGATAAATCTTTACCAGCAAATGTACGCTATCTCAGTCATGTTTATACTGCTGACCACAACGCATTTAATTGTACTCCTCTAGCTGTATTAAATATTAGTAGAGAAAGTATGGCGCGTTATGGTTTTTCTCCAGCAACGCGGGTATTTGAAGCGGCGGGTGCTGGTGCTTGTTTGATAACAGATAAATGGGAAGGTATTGAACAATTTTTAGAGCCTGAAAAGGAAATTTTGGTAGCTCAAAATGGTGAGGAAGTTGCAGAAAAATTGCGATCGCTTTCACCAGAACACGCCCGTTCCATCGGTACAGCAGCACGTCAGCGTGTTTTAGCAGAACATACTTATGCTCATCGTGCCGCACAATTAGAGGTTTTATTAGGTGCAGTGCGCTCGCCTGTTTATCTTTAGTTCGTCAATATCAAATTTTTTAACGCAAAGAACGCAGAGGTAAACGCAAAGGTACGCGAAGGTAAAAACTAATTTTTGCAAGAGTATTTAAGTCACAATAAACGATGAAAAGCTCTCTTGAGTATTCCTTTAATATCGTCATTCTCGGATTATCAATTACTTCTTCTTGGGGTAATGGACACGCAACTACATATCGTGGACTAATGCGTGAACTTTGTGCGCGTGGGCATCGGGTATTATTTTTGGAAAGAGATGTTCCCTGGTATGCAGCAAACCGCGATTTACCTTGTCCTCCCTATGGGCAAACTGAGTTATATAGTAATCTGCAAGACCTCAAAGAACGATTTACTAAGGAAATACAAACGGCAGATTTAGTAATTGTCGGTTCTTATGTACCCGAAGGCGTTGCTGTTGGGGAATGGATAACGAGTATGACTAAAGGTGCAACGGCTTTTTACGATATTGATACGCCTGTGACTTTGGCAAAATTATCGCGTGGGGATACAGAATATCTCTCTTTTGATTTAATCCCTCGCTATCAGTTGTACTTATCTTTTACAGGTGGGCCAATTCTTGGGCGTATTGAGCAGCAGTATGGATCGCCAATGGCAAGACCATTATATTGCTCTTTTGATCCGGCTTTATATTATCCAGAATCTCACACCCAGAAATGGGACTTAGGTTATATGGGTACTTATAGTAGCGATCGCCAACCTATACTAGAAAAGTTATTACTAGAACCTGCGCGTTATTGGCAACAAGGACGCATGGTTGTAGCTGGGCCCCAGTATCCTAATGATATTCAATGGCCTGCAAATATTGAGCGGATTGAACATTTACCGCCTGCAAAGCATCGAGAATTTTATAATGCTCAAAGATATACCCTCAACATAACTCGTACTGATATGGTGCAAGCAGGTTACTCGCCTAGTGTGCGTTTATTTGAAGCTGCTGCTTGTGGTACACCGATTATTAGTGATTATTGGGAAGGACTGGATACATTTTTTAAGTTTGGTACAGAAATTCTTGTCTCTTATACAGCTAAAGATACTCTGCGCTATTTACAAGAAATATCAGAAACCGAACGCATTGCTATAGGCGATCGCGCCCGTCAGCGTGTTCTAACATCTCATACTGCTGCCCATCGTGCCATAGAATTGGAAAGCTACGTCTTACAGTTACTTGCTAAACAGTAATAAACTATCGCCCTCTTTCCCCTCACCTCAAAATTATCATTTTTATTCAAACTATTTTGAGTATTTTAGGTGATTGACAAAATACCCTTTATTCTAACTTCTTACGAGTGAAGTGGCTGTATCAATATTGCTCAAGTTGACAAATAAAATTCAGTATAGTCTTCGGAACCTGATGCAGATGAGTAGCCTGACAACCGGGGTGCATCACAAGCAAACTTCCGTGTTCCAGCCAGAAGTCAGTCGGCTTGCCCCCGATAGCCTTTATCTGGAACTTTCGCCATACTTCTATCGGAGATACCGTAACAAAACGACTCCTTGAGGGAAGGGTTTGCATTCAACCAAGTTCAAGTGTTCCTGTAAACCAGGCGAGCCAAACAGTGGGATTCCAGCACCCAAAATCATTGGAATCACAGCAATCATGTATTCTGAAATTAGCCCCTGTGCCCGAAAAGATGCAGCCAGTTGACCACCACCCACTAGCCAAACCCGATTTAACTTCTGTGCCTGTAGTTCCGCAATAATTTCACCTGGACTGTTAGAGGTTAGTCTGACTTCTGGTTGCTCAACCTTAAGCGATCGCCTAGAGACAACCCAACATGGTTTACCAGGATAAGCCCACTCTCCAAATCCAATCACCTGTTCGTAGGTGCGGCTTCCCATCAACAGGGCATCTATCGAGGCATAAAACTGGGCATAGCCGTAGTCATTGTCCTCTATTTGAAAAGCACTCAGCCAGTCTACACTGCCATCGGCAGCAGCAATATAGCCATCAATGCTGACAGCAACTTGGTAAATAATCTGGGTCATAACAGAAGCAATAGCGCAATTTCTTACTCTTGAATCTCTAATCCTAAAACACTCGTTTACACCTTTGGCGATGATTTGGCACACTTCCCTGACACGGTAGGGATTGGGGGCTTTGGTTCGCTCCATTATCCTTTGCACTACGTCTTTGACGATTCTACCAGTTGGCAATTTACCACCAGCTTCTTGTACTGAAAGTTGCCACACTTCCTGCTGCTGTTGGGAGTCTAGCTCAATACTGCTCATACCAAGTTGCGTTCTGTTGTAGTAATCTTTCGTTAGGGGAGGTTGCTTTGCTCCACTTTGTTTCGCTCGCAATGACAGTTGGTACTTTTGATTGCAACAAGGCATTTTATGTCTTTGATCTCCCTAAGGGTTAACCCTTACACAATTGGGTTTACAGGATATTGTGCAAAAAAATGCTCAATTCTAGAGGCAATATATTGACTGTTTTTGATGTGCGATCGCATAAAATTGCATCGATAGCCCAGAAGACTAAACAAGCGTGCCAGTCGAATACGAGTCAGCAATATTTTTAATAATTTCTGCGAAAAATTTGAAATTGAGTTTGATAACTAGGTAGTAGACCCTACTTATTGAGACATTAAACATCAAGTTATGAATTCGATTGTTGGGACTTCAACTAGCCAGGGGGATCTCCAGAATACTTTTGTAAGTGTTCACAAAGGAGATTGTTGATGATAAAGATGCATACTGTACATGATCTCAATCAACAACTATCTCAACTCGTTGCCGAAGCCTGTTCGTATCCAGCGAGGAGTCTGATGCGGCGACAAAAACTTAGTGAGATAGTTAGAGTTGTGATGAAATCGGGCAAACTATGGAAGGAGAACACACCTTACTATAACGATGCTCTGCAACAAACTTGGTTGTATTTCTGCCGCAATCCAGAGCAATATAATCCAGAGCGTTGTAGCGTAATCACTTGGCTCGACAATTGCCTGAAGTGGCGATTGCAAGATTTTCGCACTTGGGAAGCGAAGAATCAAGCTAAAAATGTTTCTAGCTCCACGTTAGAAATTGAGGAAATAACAAATACCATCGAAAATCTGCCAGCAAACCCAGAGATTCCACCAATTTTAGAAGAAACTTATCAATGGGCTACAACAGATCCAGATGGCGAGTTAGCCAGTACTCATGTCAAAGGACGTCCTGAGGTAACTTGCCAGATTTTAATTCTGCGACGCTTACCTCCAGAAACCCCTTGGAAAAACATTGCTCAGGAGTTTAACTTACCCCCATCAACCGCACCCAATTTTTATAAACGCGAATGTCTGCCGCGGTTACGAAATTTTGCACTCAAACAGGGATATCACGAATTTTGATATTCAAGCACAGATAACTCAAAGAAGGAATATTTAGAACAAGGGAAACCATTATGATTTATAGGACTGAGAATATAACAGAAAAATCGATTCCGGTGTCTATCACGCAGACAGCGCTGAGAGTAGCACGTCAATTTGCCCAGCAACAGCCGACAAGAGAAAAGAAAAAGCAGGTTTATCTCAATACCCTGGCTGTATGTGTTGTAAATGACTACATGGAAATGATGGACATTGCTACTGACTTAAAAGGTAGTGACAGTTGGGATCAGGCTATGCGGCTTTATGGTGATGTTGCAGACTTGAAGTTGACTAAATTGGGCTACTTAGAATGTCGCCCCCTCAAGTCTGGTGAAGAGATTTGTTACATTCCACCAGAAGTGCCGGACGATAGAATCGGTGTAGTTGCAGTTGAGCTAGACACAGAGCGTCAAAAAGCAACTCTGGTGGGTTTTACTAAAACAGTGAAATCTGGTGAGGTATCCATTAATCAACTGCAAAGCATTGACGATTTACTTGCACACTTAGATCACCTTGAACGTAACCAAAGCGAAGTCAACTTAAGTCAGTGGTTGCAAAATATTTTTGAGGTAGGTTGGCAGTCAATTGAAGAAATTTTATCTCCAAAAGTACCACAACAAGCTTTTCGTTACAAAAGCAGAGTTACGCGAGGTAAGCTAGTTGACTTGGGAATACAATTGCCAGGTCAATCGGTAGCGCTGATTGTTACCCTAACCCCAAAAAACTCGGTAGAAATCCAACTCAAATTGCAGGTGCAGCCCACTGGTGTACAAACCTACTTACCTGAAAATCTAATTGTGAAAGTGCTAGATTTCAAGGGAGTTGCTGTTATGGAAGCTCATGCTAAAAGTAGCAATGCTCATGTAACACTAGAGTTTAATGCTCAAATTGGAGAACGCTTTAGCGTTAGGTTAGAACTAGGGGATACTAATATTACTGAGAACTTTATAGTTTAAGCAGATGCATTCATTGGTTGTTGACCATGCAAAAGTTGGTTGTCTTAAAGCTAGATGGTAACTTAAGCGATGGTGTAAAAGTCACGCTGGAGATTGGGGCAGAAGGAGATCGCGCTACCACAGAAATTCGAGGCTACCTGACGCCAAAGCCAGAAATAATTACACACTATGACCTTTGGCAGACAACCTACCGCAGCTTGGAAAATTTTCGCATCACGCCTATAAGTATTAGTATTGGGAGTTCTCGTATCGAGCAAATTAACAACTGCCGCCAATTAGGTGAAAATTTAAGCGAACAGATGAATAGCTGGCTCAACTGCCAGTCATTTCGTCCAGTTAAGGAGAAATTACTTAAACAACTAAAATCTGATGATACGGTACGGGTACTGTTTAAAACTGACGATATCTGGTTACGACGGCTCCCCTGGCAGCTATGGGAGTTCTTTGAGGATTATTCTCAAGCCGAAGCCGCGTTGAGCGCTCCAGAGTACGAAAACTTGCCAAAACCAAAGATAGCCGCTGTTAAAGAGAAAGTAAAAATCTTAGCTATTCTAGGAAATAGTGAAGGGATTCTTGTCGAGAAAGATCGAGAGATCCTAGAAAAATTACCAAATGCAAAAATAACTTTTCTGGTAGAGCCACAACGTTGCCAGTTGAATCAGCAACTATGGGAACAGGACTGGGATATCTTATTTTTCGCTGGTCATAGTTCCAGTCAAGACGATGGTAGAAGTGGTCAAATCTACATTAATGAAACCGATTGCTTAACAATTGAGGAGTTAAAATATGCCCTTAAGAAAGCTATTGGTAGAGGCTTACAGTTAGCTATTTTCAATTCTTGTGATGGCTTGGGATTAGCGCATCAATTAGAAGATTTGCACATCCCACAAATTATTGTTATGCGCGAGCCAGTGCAAGATTTGGTAGCACAAGAATTCTTAAAAAATTTTCTGAGGAAATTTTCAACAGGAGAATCTCTTTACTTAGCAGTCCGAGAATCAAGGGAAAGGTTGCATGGCATTGAGGATGAATATCCTTGCGCTACTTGGTTACCCGTACTCTGCCAAAATCCAGCAGTAGTGCCACCAACTTGGAACCAACTGCTCTCGCCGGAACTAGAAACTGAGGGACTGCCACCAAAAAATTACAGAACTCAACGCCAGTTTCGATGGCGTAGCGTTCAGGTAGTGCTGTTGTCAAGTTTGATTATTACCAGTCTGGTAATGGGGGTGAGAGCGCTTGGTCTATTGCAGCCATCAGAACTAAGGGCTTTCGACTACCTAATGGGACTGCGCCCAGAAGAACAATCAGATTCACGTTTTTTGATAGTTACTGTTGATGAAGCAGATATTCAGTATCAAAACCGAATGAAGATGAATATGCGATGGTCTCTGTCAGACCAAGCACTTGCACAACTATTGAAAAAACTGGATCAGTACCAACCAAGAGCTATTGGATTAGATATCTATCGTGATTTTTCTGTAGATCCCAACTATGCAGATTTAGCAACTCGTTTACATACAGATAAACGCCTTTATGCAGTATGCAAAGTTTCTGCTGCTGAAGATGGCGCTCCGGATGGTACTCCTCCTCCTCCAGAAGTTCCCAAAGAACGTCTTAGCTTTAGTGATTTTGTAGCAGACGATAATGACATTGCCCGCCGGCAGCTTTTACATTTGACTCCTCCTGTGACATCTGACTGTGCTGCGGAATATGCCTTTAGTCTCCAGCTTGCGCTTCATTATTTAGAAGCAAAAGGTATCAAGTCAGATTTTACCCCAGAAGGTAACTTGCAGATTGGTACTGCCATATTTAAGCAATTAAAAGCTTATACCAGCGGTTATCAAGGAGTAGATGCAAAAGGTTACCAAATCCTGCTCAATTATCGTTCGCTTCGATCTTTGCAAAACATTGCTCAACAAGTACCTCTTAGAGATGTCCTTAACGAGCAGATCAATCCTGAATTAGTAAAGTTACTTAAGGATCGTATTATTCTTATTGGTGTTACAGCCCCTAGTACTACCGATTATTGGAAAACCCCCTACAGCGCTAAAGCGCTAACTAATCAAAAGCAAATACCAGGGGTGTTCGTACAGGCGCACATGATCAGCCAAATTATCAGTGCTGTTTTAAATCATCGACCTCTACTTTGGTGGTGGCCTACCTGGGTTGAAGCGCTATGGGTATGGGGTTGGTCATTAATGGGAGGAACTCTAGCATGGTTTATTCGGCAACCACTATATCTTGGACTTGCTGGAGTAATAATGCTATTGGCGCTGTTTGGGATTTGTTATGGCATTTTTACACAAGCAGGGTGGATACCATTGATTCCCGCAGCATTAGCGTTGGTAGCTGCTCAAGCAGTCGTTGTATCTAAAGGTATTCAGAATCGCCAACTTTCTTAGGCAACTTTTTATCTATTAAATTCGTCATGTCCTTATGCAGTGGTTATGATGTTAATAATAGTACAAAAGATTATGCCAATTTCCAGTCAAACATATATTTTGTCATTCTGAGCGAAATAAAAATCTTTAAAAGTATTTGTTTCGCTCAGAATGACATCTTTGTATGCAATTTAATATGACGCATTTTTGCTGTTTTTATATATCGTAGTTTCATTCAATTGTGGTTATTAAAATTACTGGCTTACTACGAACATACAAAAATACGGCAATTTCTTTCACATTTGCTCATAAAGCTTGAGTTTGTTCTGAATTCATTGTCATTGCAAGGCTAAAGATAATTTATCCATTCTCCATTAGATTCCTTTCGCAAAAGTGACATGTCTCCGATGAAACTTGCTGGCATTATCCCGTTATTACTCGTTAGTCTGACAAGTTACTCTTCGCTAGTTTGGGCACAGCCTCCCGAATTAGCTAACAGACCGCAAGTCCCTAACCCAAACCACTCTGCCCGTCCAAAATTTCCAGATAACGGTGCGCCCACTGGTCGCCGTAAAGGAGGAACAAGCCGTGATGGTTGCTTACCATTGAATGCGCCTGTTACTGCCCTAGTGCCTGGTAAGGAAATTGCAGAGGAGTCAACATCGTTTTTGACTTATACAATTTCTGAATATCCAACTTTTTGGGTTTATGTACCTGCATTACCTATAAACGCTCGCTTAGGTGAGTTTCTACTTCAAGATGAAAATGACGACAACATCTATCGGACATCTCTATCACTACCAGAGAAGCCTGGTGTTGTCGGCATTACTTTGCCGCAAAATCCACAATATGCTTTGAAAACCAATAAGAATTATCAATGGTATTTTAAAGTTTTCTGCGGCAATTCCCAAAATAGTTTAGATTATTTTTATGTGAAAGCGTGGGTACAACGTGTGCCCTTAACTCAAGACTTACAAAATCAATTGAAAATAGCACAGTCGGGTGAATACACTACCTATGCTGTCAACCAGATTTGGCAAGACGCTATAACTAATTTAGCTAATCTTCGTCGTACTAATCCAAACTCACTTATCTTCATACAGGATTGGACACTTTTATTAAAAAATATTGGCTTATCAGAAATTGCAACAGCATCGATTGTAGAACTTCATAACCCACAAAAAGGCGTTGCTCAATCAAATTCTTCTTTGGAATAAATATGGTAAGAAAACAGCGTATCTTATTCCGTCTGTTGCAATCTTTTTTGAGATTTTTGGTCTTCTCTTCATTAGCGCTAGCAACATCCTTACTATGTATTTTTAGTCCACCTGTTTTAGCAAGCCTTACTTACACCAACCTAAAGCAGCCACAAGCCAAAATCCAAAAATTGGTTACTCAAACTGAAAGCTTAGTAGAACGAGGTAAAGCTTACTATGAAGCAGGACAATTTACTGAAGCGCTCAAGGTCTTGGAACAGGCTGCTATTGATTATGGAAATACTGGAGATAAATTGAACCAAGCTATGGTGTTGAGCAATCTTTCCCTGACTTATCAGCAGTTTGGTAAAACAATGCCAGCACAAAAAGCAATTATTCAAAGCCTGAATTTGCTACAAGCTTTAAATCCTTCAAAAGACAGTCTGGCAATTTTAGCACAAGCTTTGGATGTACAGGGGCGGTTACAATTAACGCAAGGACAAACTGAAGCTGCATTGTCTAGTTGGCAAAAAGCAGCTGACATTTATCAGCAAATAAATGATCAAGAAACGTTAATTCGTAACCGGATTAATTCTGCTCAAGCTATGCAAGCGTTAGGGCTTTACCGTCAAGCACAAAAGACCTTAACCGATCTTCAGCAAACCCTTACTCATGTTACAGAATTATCAATTAAAGCAGCTGGACTTCAAGGGCTTGGAAATCTTTTACGAGGCGTTGGTGATTTAGATACATCTAGAACTGTTCTAGAACAAAGTTTAGCTGTAGCAAAGCAAGTACAATCTTCAAGAGCTATAGGTGATGGGTTGCTTAGTTTAGGTAACACAGCCTTAGCTCAAGGAAGAAGTCAACGAAGCATAGGCAATATAGAACTTGCTGAACAACAATTTCAAGCTGCTTTGGCATTTTATCAGCAGGCAGCTAAAGCTGCATCAGCTACTACGCGCCTGCTCGCACAGCTAAATCAGCTAAATTTATTTCTAGAGATTTTTAACAACAACTCAGACACTAATACGTTAAAACAAGCATTAGCCTTGTCTTCCCAAATCTTACCTGAAATTAACAAATTAGTTCCTAGCCGTAATTCAGTATATGCTCGGATTCAGTTTGCATCATTATTAAAAAATTTTACACACAAAACAACTACAAGTGGTCTTTCAAACTTGGATATTGCTCAACTATTATCTACCGCTGTGCAGCAAGCTCAGAACTTGAAAGACCAGCGAGCCGAATCTTATGCTCTTGGATTTCTTGGCGGACTGTATGAAGATAGTAAACAGTTATCTGATGCTCTAGCTTTAACACAAAAAGCCTTATTTATAGCCCAGAGTATTGATGCGTCAGATATTACTTATCAATGGCAATGGCAGCAAGGACGTTTACTCAAGCAAAAAGGAGATATAAAAGGTGCGATATCTGCATATGATACAGCTTACAAAACTCTCGAATCTTTGCGCGGCGATTTAGTTGCCGCTAGCCCAGACGTTCAGTTCTCTTTTCGTGAAAGTGTAGAACCAGTGTATCGGGAGTTAGTTGAATTGCAGTTGCGAGCAGAAAACACACAAGGAGGCACACAACAGAGTAATCAATACAAACTCAAACAAGCTCGTCAGGTACTGGAATCGCTTCAGCTAGCAGAACTGAACAACTTCTTTCGTTCACCTTGCTTAGAACCAATTGTAGAGATTGACAAAGTGGTTACTCAAGACAAAAAAGCGGCAGTTATTTATTCAATTATTTTGGCAGACCGCTTAGAGGTTATTTTAACCTTACCAAATCAGCAATTGCATCACTACACAAGCAATGTATCCCAACAGACTTTGGAAACTACCGTAGCTTTACTGCGGAAATCCTTACCGGATGTCGCCGCGACTTCTCAAGTCAAACAACAGTCACAAAAGATATATGATTGGCTAGTCCGACCAGCACAAGCAGAATTGTCTAATAGTGACATTACCACTTTAGTTTTTGTGTTAGACGGCGAATTACGTAATATTCCAATGGGGGTTCTCTATGATTCTCAGCACAAGAAATATCTCATAGAGAAATATGCGATCGCTCTGGCTCCTAGTTTACAACTTCTCGACCCCAAACCACTGCAAAAGGTGCCTTTAAATGCTTTAACTGCCGGAGTAGGAGAAGCACGCTCGATAGAAGGTCGAAAATTCTCAGCGCTGAAAAATGTAGTACGTGAATTAAAACAAATCCAGGCGGAAATCCCTCAGAATCAAGAACTATTAAATCAAAAGTTTATCGACAGTAATTTACGAAAGCAACTGCAATCATCTCCTTTTTCTGTGGTTCACTTCGCAACTCATGGAGAATTTAGTTCTGATCCAGAAAGAACCTTTATTCTCATCTGGGACAAACTATTAAAAGTTAAGCAATTTGATACTTTACTTCGAGTTAGCGATCGTAACAGGTATAGAAATATAGAGTTACTCGTTTTGAGTGCTTGCAAAACGGCTCAAGGTGATAAGCGAGCTGCTTTGGGATTAGCTGGGATAGCTGTGCGAGCAGGTGCGCGTAGTACATTAGCAAGCTTGTGGTCAGTGGATGACCAGATTACTGCTCAACTTATGAGTGAATTTTATCATGAGTTAAAGGCTGGAACGAATAAAGCTACTGCGCTCCAGCGTGCTCAACTAGCTGTGTTTACTAAAGAAAAAAGCCCGTATTTTTGGGCACCTTATATATTGGTAGGAAATTGGCTTTAGTAAAGTTGTTTACACAAATTTTTACGATATTGCTTAATATTCAAGCTGGTTTCTACTTGTTGGCATGAGGAACATTGCAAGCTATGGCGTTTTGCCATGAACGTCGGCTGGTATTAGCTACATTAGCTGTGAGTACCACTTCTCCCTTCTTATTCACCGACCATCCGCTTGCTTCTACAATCCGTTCTGGCATATTGCTAATTGGCTTACTAATAACGGATTGATCGTTGCGTAGGCGTAGCCCACCTTTGGCATCGCCTCTGGGTTTGAGCGATACCCAACCTACTTCTACTCCATCAGGAACTGCAACATCCTTCGTAGGATTGGAAGGTAAACCACCGCGTCCGGTGATGATAAAACTGCTTTGAGCATAACCAGGAGTATCGCAGACTTGGGCTACTTCAGTGTCTACGGCTATCGTGGGTAACTCTACTAAACCACTGTTGGGGTCAATACCAGGTGTATTAAGTTCTATTGAACCATTGAATTGAGGACTTGCTCCTGTTGCAGTGATGTCGCTTTTTGGAGTCGATGTATTGCGACGCTGAATCCCAAAGATTCCTTGAGCGCTGATTTCGACATTTCCACCACGAAAGTCAACAGAATTGGCGCTAATATCACTATTTTCGCTTGGAACAGCAATGATGAAGCCATCTAGTCCATCAATAGCGATGTTACCTCCAGGAATACCACTGCCTCTAGCATTAGTGGTGATAGAGCTTTGATTGCGTAATAACAACCAGGGGGAGCGTACAAAGATATTTCCGCCACCTCCTGTAGTGTCAGCAGTAATTTTGGCATTGTTATTTAGATATACAGAGTTAGCATGAATTTTTAAGTCACCTGCACGCCCTGAGCCTGTACTACTGACAGTTATTTTCGCCCCATTCTCAACTGCTAATTTTCCTGTTCTCAGTGTCAAGTCACCACCTGCTCCTTGTCCTGTCGTCCCAGCTTCTAAGCTACTGCCGTCTGTCAAGTTCAATTGTGCAGCTTGCACGGTCAGATTGCCACCACTAGCTGCGGGGTTAGTAGAATTAGTAGCGGCTGAAACGCGCATTCCATTGCTGATAGTTAGTTTTTCAGTACCAAGAAGCACATCTCCGGCTCGTCCACTACCAACACCTTCCGATGTAGCCGCCAAGATACCATTACCATTGAGGGCGATTGACTCAGGGGCGGTAATAGTGAGGTTTCCTCCCTTACCGCTACCAGAGGTGGATGCTGAAATCTGCGCTTGAGCAAAAAAATTGACTGTCAAGGTTTGTCCATTCAAAGGTTGAAGCGTCAGCTTTCCAGCTGGCCCTGTACTGCTTGTCTGAGCAAAAACACCACTAGTGGAACCAGATAACTGTATTTCTGGAATATTTAGTGTGATGTCACCTGCTTGTCCACTACCAAAGGTAGATGTACGCAGTTGCCCATCATTTAAAGCACTCAAGGTATTGGCGTTAAGAGTAATATCACCTCCATCCCCTTGCCCAGAAGTACTGGCTGCCAGTGCAGCACCATCGGTGATAGTTAAGGAGTTGGCGTTAACTGTTATATTGCCACCCTTTCCAGTTGAGCCTTCACCGACAGCAGTTGTCAATAGACTTCGACCTACAATGTCATTGGGCTTAGGGCTTTCAAGCGAAGTCCCACTCAGTTCTATAGATGAGGCGCGAACATTTAAGTCACCCGCATCTCCGGCACTAATTGTAGAAACCGATGCTTGTGCTCCACCCTGAATTAATAACCGTCCAGTGTCAATAGTCAAGTTTCCAGCATTTCCTTCATTTCCAGTCCCAGAAATTACACCGCTCGGAAATGGACGATCTTCCACGAAGTCAGAGACTAAAGCTCCACCAAATCCAATCAAATCTTTTATTTGAGAGGCGGACAAGCCTTGTTTTGAAGTACCAACAAGTTCTACTGAATCGGTGGCGTTAATAATCAATTCGCCTCCCTCTCCAGAGCTAGAAGTACCCGCCGAGATAATTCCTCCATTGTTGACTATCAGCTTCTTAGTATTAATAGCCAATTTGTTAGCATTTCCAGATCCCAATGTTCCAGAAGCCAAAACACTAGGAATATTTTCTGATGAGGTGCCACTAAGTTCTACAGACTCAGAGGCGTTCACAGTCAATTCCCCTCCTGGCATTTCGCCACCAGTACCAGTTGTCACCCATGCACCATCACGGACAATTAACTGTCTAGTATTAATGGTCAAGTTGCCACCTGCTCCGTAACCGGCAGTTTCATTACGCAATCCGCTAGGAACCTTATTTGTTGTAGTCAACAGATATGAGGGAGAATTATTAGCTGAGGTACCACTAAGTTCTATCAAGTCTGCCTTCACGGTTAAATTTCCTCCATGTCCTGTGCTAAGTGTACCTGCCGATACCACTGGCCCATTAGAGATAATTAACCGCCCAGTTTCAATGGTTAAGTTTCCGGCATCTCCACTTGCAGTAGGTAAAGAACTTAAAAAACTAGAAACATTAGGAAGATTCTGGGCATTAATAGAAGCGGAAAACAAGCCAATAGGAACAGGAACAGAAACAGGATAATTAAAAAGAAAAGCGATAGGAATATCGATATCAATCTCAATCGTACCGTTTGATGAGGAACTGCCAGTGAGTTCTATTGAATCAGAGGCATTTACAACCAGATCCCCAGCACTACCACTAGAAATAGTAGCAGTCGCTACTACTCCATCTTGAATAATCAATTTCCCTGTATCCACACGTAAGGAACCACCTTTTCCAGAACCAAAAACGGCGTTGTAGATAGAGCTATTTTCGATTCTCACTGTTCCCTTGGCGTTAAGGGTGACATCTCCCGCCTGAGCGTCATCAATTCTTGCAAGTGGGCGAATACCCGCACGTAGGCTACTTTTTCCTAAAACATCTATATTCTGAGCATTGATGGCAATACTACCGCCACCAGCAGAAGCAACATTAACTTTAGCGCCGTTGGTAAGCGACACATTTGCTCGTGCTACATTATCTGGAAAATTTAAGCTGAAATTGTTGCTATTGGCATTAAGAGCAACTGTCCCCTCTCCGGCTAAACCTCCTAACTCCACTCGTCCACCAAAGGCATTTAAGGAGCCACCATTTATGTTGACATCGCCCCCAACTGCTAGCAAACTACGATTATTATTAACACTTAAATTAGCTGAGTTATTTTGGATCGGCGCTGCAACAATTTGATTGAATAGAAGAGCCGAAGGATTGACCACAAGTAGTTCAGGATTATTCGGTGTAGAAGCACTAAACAAACCTTGATTATCAAACCCAATTGCCGACGCTGTAGTCGCTACAAAAGAACCACCTATTTTCAGTGAAGCGTTGCGTCCAAAAATAATCCCGTTGGGATTGATCACAAACAGGTTAGCTAGACCATTAGCTCGTATTAACCCATCAATGTTAGAAATTGAACTACCTGTTACTCTGCTAATAATGTTCTGAATGTCGGCATCATTGCGGAAGAAAGCAGTATTGTTAGTAGGGACAGAGAACTCCTTAAAGCTGTGAAACAAGTTGCCGCCAACAGGTGTCCCTCCAGTAATGTTGAAGGTGCTACCTTGTTTATTAACGTTCGAGTTAATAGGCAAAGTGCCATCCGAGCTAATTTGAGCGATCGCACAATTCGCACCAGGAATGCTGGCACACATTGCAATACCCAAGACAGCGCCCCAACGAGTTAATCTGCAACCAGACATTGCAACACTCCACAAATAGCAATAGAGTTTAGTCAATCATAAATCAAGTTAATAGCTATTTAATACTTAACAATTAGACATAATTTGTGTCTATGAAAAACTTGGTAATCTTCTAAGCTAGTATTCAGTAAATCCTATTGGTTTATTGACTTATAACATAAAAATCTTCGTGTGCATGACTTTGTGTCAGGTCTTCCATTTGATAACTATATTTTTATTAGCAACGTGTTTTAGAAATACAAAATATTTTGAAAAATCTACAAATCTTTGAGTGTTAAAATGCTATTTCATAAGCGGCGATCGCTTGAGTATAAGTTTCAATCTTGATATTAAGCTTTTTGGTGTGATAATTAGCTCAAAAAGCGCCAATTATTTACCTGTCGGTTAGTATATAGTACAGATGTTCTGCAAACAAGAGGATAGGCAAGCAGACAAGCGGATAAGGTGAAAGAAGTATAAACTCACAAATGCAATTGCGAAGAGCGCGCTCTTCGCAAACTCAAATGTTTTTATTTAAATTCCCCAGCGAATGAAAACATTTTTGTACAATCTGGTCAAATTCTTTCCAGGAAATAGCTTGACGATGCTCCACACAAATCACATCGGGCGGGAACTTCATGGCTTTTATCCAACTAGTAAGCGGCATCGTCAGTGTTGGTGGAGATGAGTTCATGCCCTTAAGTTGCAGTTCTTCGACCGGATGCTGCCAGGTGGAGAAAAACAAATTGAGGTTAAAGCCACTATCGAGCAGATGTCCGGTATCTAGCACAATAGAAAATACCTCTGGTTGATTTAAGCACGTTATCACAGACACAATCTCATCAGGATGTGTCAATGCCCCAGCACGTTTGGGACTTAAGGGTTCAATCATGATGCGAACCCCTAAGTTTGCTGCTCGTTGAGCCAAGGTGGAGAAAAACTCTACTGCTCGTTCTAATGGATTATCTGCTAGGTCATGCCCAAAGCCGCAGACTGTCACAATTCGAGGTGCATTCAGCTGAGCGGCTAGTTCCAAGGTCTGTTCTACGTGGATTTTGGCTTGATGGCGATGTTCCGCATTGCGATGAAGTGGATGAAAATCGTGCATTTTATATGCCTGCACGCTGGCTATCGGAATCTGGGCGCGTTTATACACATCTATCTGTATATCCTTTTCGTTGGCAATTTCTAAAGCAATGCCCCAATCCCGGACGGCTGCAAATCGCTTTGCCTGAGTTGCAAAAGGTAGAGACGTTTCCACATAGGCAAGTGTGGGTTGGTTCATCCTCTGTTGATCAAGATAGTTCTGTGCATTTGAACTTTGGTTTTCATTCTATTAATTTCCTCAGCCAGTGATGTACATTACTAGATGAGCGTTCTCGCTATGCGCCCGCAAGCTTGAGGCGATCGCCTGAATTTATACTTCAATTATGCAACGCTCAAACGCTACTCAAATTTGTCACAAAGCGATAGCCTTGAAGAATAACCGCTTACTTACCTCAATTGGCTATGTTGCCCAAACCATCAAAATTTTGGACACCTTCACACTGGGCAAGTTGGAAACCTTTTGGCATTGGCGAACAATACCCCAATAACTATTGGGAAGTTTTTCGAGCAATCTGGCTTTCTCGTAAACAATTACCTTATGCGTGGAACATCCTAAATAAGGGTGTCTGCGATGGTTGCGCTTTGGGAACCACCGGGATGAAAGATTGGACGCTCGATGGCATCCATCTGTGCAATGTCCGGTTGCGGTTGTTGCAGATGAATACTATGCCAGCATTTGATCCAGTGCTGCTAAAAAATGTTTCTCAATTACAAACTCAAAAAAGTTCCCAGTTACGCGACTTGGGAAGGCTTCCCTACCCAATGATCCGCCAACGAGGTGAAAAAGGCTTTCGCCGTGTCAGTTGGGATCATGCATTAGATGTCATCGCCAGCCGCATTCGCGCTACAACACCAGACCGCCTCAGTTTTTACATTACCAGTCGCGGCACTGTCAACGAAACTTACTACGCTACCCAAAAAGCGGTGCGGGCTATGGGAAGTAACAATATTGATAACGCTGCCCGTATCTGCCATTCTCCGAGTACCGCAGGTTTAAAGGCTTCTCTCGGTGCGGGGGCTACAACTTGTTCTTATAAAGACTGGATTGGTACTGATTTATTAGTCTTTATTGGTTCTAACGTTGCTAACAATCAGCCTGTAACCGTTAAGTATCTCCACTATGCCAAGAAAGCTGGCACTAGAATTGTAGTTATTAACACCTACCGCGAACCAGGCATGGAGCGCTACTGGGTTCCTTCAATTCCCGAAAGTGCCTTGTTCGGTACTAAATTTGCTGAAGACTTCTTTTTAGTAAACTTGGGCGGAGACATGGCTTTTTTGAATGGCACAATTAAGCATCTAATAGCTAACAACTGGGTAGATCAGTCATTTATTAACAACTACACCACTGGCTTTGCCGAACTCAAAGCGTCACTTGATCACCAATCTTGGGAAGAATTAGAACGCCTTTCTGGAACCTCCCGCGATCAAATGTATGCCTTTGCGAAAATGGTAGGGGAAGCGAACAAAGCTGTATTTGTTTGGAGCATGGGGATCACCCAGCATGAATGCGGTGAAGACAATGTACGCAGTATCATTAACCTAGCTCTCACCAAAGGTTTTGTCGGTCGAGAAGGCTGCGGTTTAATGCCAATTCGTGGTCACTCCGGGGTGCAAGGTGGTGCAGAGATGGGATGTTATGCTACAGTCTTTCCTGGTGGCAAGCCGATCAACACAGAAAATGCTGCCCAATTAATGCAGATTTGGGGCTTTGATGTGCCCACAACTAAAGGTCTAATTGCCCCAGAAATGATTGATGCTGCCCATCGAGAACAATTAGATGTGTTGTTCTCCGTCGGGGGTAATTTCCTAGAAGTGCTGCCAGAACCGGATTATGTAGAATCTGCCCTGAAAAAAATACCTTTACGGGTGCATATGGATATTGTTCTGTCTAGCCAAATGTTGGTAGAACCAGCCGATACAGTAATGCTGCTACCTGCGACAACTCGCTACGAAATTGCAGGGGGAGTGACACAAACTAGCACTGAACGCCGGGTAATTTTCAGCCCAGAAATTCCAGGGCCACGCATTGGTGAAGCGCGTCCAGAGTGGGAAGTATTTATGGAGTTAGCAAGACGAGTTAAACCTGATTTAGCAGACAAGCTGAGTTTTGATAATACAGCCACGATGCGCCAAGAAATTGCCCAAGTTGTACCACAGTATGCTGGTATTCAACACTTACAGCAACAGGGCGATCAGTTTCAATATGGCGGTTCGCATTTGTGCTTTGGCTGGAACTTCTCCACACCAGACGGAAAAGCGCACTTTACGCCTTTATTGCCAACGCAGAAAGAATTACCAGAGGGTTGTTTTTTTGTAGCAACACGTCGGGGCAAACAATTTAATAGTATGGTGCAAGAACGCAAAGATGCTATTACTGGGGCAGTGCGAGATGCAGTGTTAATGAATCCTGATGATGCGACAAAATTAGGATTAAAAGATGGCGATCGCGTAATTCTCAAAAATCAATTAGGTGAATTACAAGGACAAGTGTATTTAGCACCAATTCAATCAGGTAACTTGCAAGTACATTGGCCTGAAGGAAACGTACTGCTAGATAAAAGTAAACGTTCTTTAGAAGGTGTGCCAGATTATAATGCTGTAGTGCAATTAGAAAAAATTTCAATAACCGAATAACACTTGGCTCATACCTTTTTTGCGTTACCCAATTACAAATTAAGAATTACAAATTAGGATCACATTCCATCAAACTACACTAAACTTATATCATCCAAATACTTGCAGCCATGTCCGTCGCCAAAGATTTTGAACCCCCAGAAGATATAATATTTCCTCAAGGGGATTTATACAGTGACGAACCGCCCTTGGAAACCTATCTACATTTGCAGCAAATGTTGCTGTTGCTAAAATGCCTGGAATGGTGGTGGCCAGACCACAATAATTTTTTTGCAGCTGGTAATCTGACGATTTATTACAGTCAGCGTCAGCGTAAATCAGAAGAATTTCGAGGGCCAGATTTTTTTGTCATACTGGATACTGAACGTCGACCTCGTGACAGTTGGGTTGTGTGGGAAGAAGATGGTAAATATCCCAACTTGATTATAGAATTGCTTTCTAAATCAACTGTAGCTACTGACAAAGGCTTAAAAAAACAACTTTACCAAGATATCTTTCGCACTCCAGAATATTTCTGGTTTGACCCCAAGAATTTAGAATTTGCTGGTTTTATCTTAGTTGGTGGTACTTATCAACCTATAGAACCTAACTTCCAAGGTTTGTTATGGAGCCAGCAACTAAGTTTATACTTGGGTGTGCATGAAAATCAATTACGCTACTTTACAGCCGAAGGTCAGCTAATTCCTACACCCGAAGAAGTCGCAGCAAAACAGACCCAACATGCAGAACAAGAAAAACAAAAAGCTGAACGTCTAGCAACAAAACTTCGAGAGTTAGGAATAGACCCAGAAAATTTATAGTTAGTAAATCTTAATTCATAATTCGTAATTAAAAACTGATTAGAGAAAGCGATCGCTACAGTCCATCTATGTAACTTAATTACCGTCTGAGTATCTCCTGCAAAGACGCTACGCAGTAAGCGCAGCTATGCCGTTCGCGCAGCGTCTTTGTTAGGAGAAGGCTTTACGGCAGTTCCTATGCAAAGAGAACCACCAAGACCGGACTGCCTCACGATTCATCTAATTACGAATTACAAATTTTTAATTAGCAATACTCACCCTTTTGACTCTTGTTCTTCTTCATAGAACCAAATTTCTGCCAAAAGTGTGAAGCCAATCAACCAAAGCAAGCAGCAAACCGAAAACCAAAATATTCCCATCATTGCTACTATTCCCCCGACTTGATTTTAGTACAGAGCTATCTTTAAGGTAACGAGATTTTTATTTTGTTAAAAGTACCTTGCAACAAAGCTTGACATCTTGCTGCCTTTCTCATATCAACAATCCAGAGATGTTTTATCTTACTTCTAAAAAATAGATTGGATAAACATTAAGAGAAAATTGGTATTAATAAGCTAATGCACATTTATGTTGCATATTTTTAATTTTGGAGGAAATAGGTTTCTATTTTAGGGATCAAATATTAAAAATTGCTTAATGAAGAGAACAAATATTTGATAGAGCGCACCCCGAAAGGATTAAGGATCAATGCACCTGATAAATGCTGAGTTAATGAAATAGGCAAATAGTCTACTTAAGCTGGAGTAGAAATTTCGGGTGGAATTGGCACAAGCTCAGGAGTAGACAAAGTTGTGCCTTGTCTATACCAGATACCCTCGACCTCAAAAGCCTCAAATTGAGTTGTCAAAATTGCCCAAGCTTGCTCATTGAGTCCAGCAGAATAAGTCCAGGTAAACTGTTGGTGATTATGTAATCTTTGTTCGAGTTCAGCCAAATCCTGCGGTA